>Ga0315276_10005164_pt1 | contig 12029 bp, 9 predicted proteins | sample YL17G05_0_MG_FD_204542 | JGI IMG/M metagenome (GOLD analysis project Ga0315276, IMG submission 204542) | Sediment microbial communities from Yellowstone Lake, YNP, Wyoming, USA - YL17G05_0 | ecosystem: Environmental > Aquatic > Freshwater > Lake > Sediment | place: USA: Wyoming | collected... | reverse complement strand
GACCTGACGTTCGTCACCGCGGTCGAGCGCGGCGGCGGGCGCGTAGATTCCCAGTCGGTCCGTGTCCATGGCGTGGGTCCTACTCCAGTTCGAGTTCCGTTTGAGGCGTCGGGGCGAAGGTCATCCGGATCCGCCGCACCACGGGCGCGACGCCGTAGCCCTCATGCTGCCGCGCCAGGTCCAGCCGACGGCCGCGGATCCCGAGGACCCGCTCCCCGACACGGTGGCCCAGGGCCAGGTAGGGGGCGAGGATGCGCGTCGGGGCGGGGCTCCGCCCGTCGGCCTCGCGGACGGCGCGAACGAGTTCCTCGAGCCGCGCGGTATCGTCCGCCTCGTCCGCGCCGCCCTGGCCGTAGAACCGGCTCGTGGCGGCGACGCGGCGGAACCGGTACCCGGCGGGGACGGTCAGGTAACGCGTGCGGCCGGGCGCGGCGGGCTCCTCCTCGCCGCAGGAGGCGACGAGCAGCGAATCGCTCTCGAGGGTGGCCGTCACCCGGACGCGCACCAGGCCGCACATTGCGGCCGCAAGGTACCGCGGCGGCAGCGGATCATCCGTCAGGTACAGGCCGCACTCGCGCTCGAGGATTCGCGCGCCAAGGTTCATCCGCTCCCACGAGGCGCCGCCGTCGAGCGACATCTCGACGTACACGCCGTGGCTTCGGCCGAGGGCGTCGCGCGACAGGCAAGGCAGCAGCCGCCGGCCGCGCCGCACGTAGGCAGCCCCGCCGAAGACCGCCGACAGGTCCGGCGCCGGGCCCCGCTGGTAGGGGCTCCCGCTGTATCGGCCCGTTTCGTTGAGGACCCACTTGCGGAACACGTCGCGGACGGTGTCGAAGGCCGGGTTGGCGCTCGGGCTGAAGTCGTCGGGGTCGTAGCCGGCGAGCGCGTCGTCCCAGCCGGCGACCAGGTCGAAGGTGGACTCATAGAACCTGCGGTCTCCGCGGGCCACGTACTGGCGCGGGGCCGAGTCGAAGTGCATCCGGACGGTCAGGCCGGCCAGGGTCGTCGCCCCCGCGGCGTACGTGGCGCCCGGCGGCTGATGGGCCAGCCAGCCTGCGGCCGCACGGTCCGGCCGCCAGAGGTCCAGCCTCCGGCCGACGCCGTCGGGGCCCGGCTCGATGTTCACGAGGAGCCGCCCGCCGGCCAACTCGAGCAGGGCCTCGACGGCCTCGCCGAGGGTCCGCCCCTCCAGGGACACGTCGCGGATGACGAGCGGCTCGACCGCCGACCGGACCTCGGCCGGCGAGGGGACGGTCACGCCGGAGGCGTCGCCGTGTTCCGCCAGCAGGTACGCGAGGGCCTCGTCGAGCGTCCACGCGATTGCGTCCGCCGGCGGGTCCGGCGCGAAGACGGTGTACGGGTCGCCGCCGCCGGGCTCGTAAGGGTCGGCGTCGGCATTGGGTCCGCCGTCGGGGTTGAAGACCAGGCGGAGGCCGTCGAAGTGATCGGTGCTGCCCGACGCCGTCCGGACGCGACGACCGCCGACGCGCCGCCGGAGCAGTTCCGCCGTCGCGTCCTCGGCCTCGAAGCCGAGGTGTTCACCCTCGGGGTCGAGGCCCATCTCGATCCGCCCGATCCGCCCCTCGAACACGACGAGGTCGCCGCGCGCCGCCCCGGGCAACACGCCTCCCCGAAGCAGCCGCGCGCTCACCGTCTGCCCGGGCCGGATCTCGGCCGCCAAGTCCTCGAGGCGGACGTCCTCGCCGCCGGCGCTCTGGCGCCCGAAGCCGGCGGAAAAGCCCGCGCGGGGCGCCGCCCCCATCCGGGACTCCACCCAGTCGAGCCGGACGCGCGGTTCCACGCGGCCGTCCATCTGCACCTCGACCTGGGGCGGCTGGATCGTCGCGACGGTGGGCCAGGTGCTGAAGCAGGCCGCCACGTTCGCCTGGATCGTCATGGCATCGTCTCCGCTTGGAGCGCGTCCACGTGGTCAGGGGGGGTGGCGTCGGGCGTCACGCGGACGACGGCGGGCTGCTCGTCCCAGACGCCGCCGGCCGTTACCGCGCGGACGGCCAGTTGATGCTCGCCGGAGCCGGCCAACGGGCCGCTCGCCCAGCCGTACCAGGTCCGGCCCTGCTGGTAGTCCACCTGGCCCAGGGGGGACTGGTAGTCGATCGTGCCGGTCCCGCCGTCGCCGAAGATCCTGAAGGTCTGCGGCAGGACGCCGCCGATGCCTGTGCGGTACTGCCACTGGAGTTGCACAGCCCCCAGGGGCAGCGGACGGGCGCCTGCGGCAAGGACCCCCGCGGGCCTGTCCGGCACACGCTGGCCTTGGGCGGCGGTTTCCAGGCGGACTTCGTCCTGGGCAAGGGGCGTCTCTGTGCCGAGCGCGCTCACGGGGCGGACGGCGAACCAGTGGACGGCCCCCGCGTCGAGCGCCTCCGTCGCGACCTGGGTCAGGCCGGGCCCCACGCGGACGAATGGTGAGATGTAGTCCAGGGACACGGGCCCGTCGCCCGTGGCGTGGTACAGGTTGTAGCCGGACTCGCTTGCCTTGGCCTCGACGCTTCCGATGGCGGGCGAGGCCAGGCGGTCGCCCGGGGATGACAGGGCAACTCGCCACTGGAAGTACCGGCCGTCGGGCAGGGCTGACGGCTCTCCCCCGTAGGGCTCCCACACGGTCTGCGGGTCCCCGGCCGCGTCGGTCTCATCGGCGGCGCGAACGTCCCAATCGGTCCCGCAGCCCTCGGGTATCGTCTCAGCGCGCGCCAGATCGAGCCACTCGGCGCCCAGGCGGGTAGCGTCGAACGTGGGGCTCGTGGTGACGCCTTCCGCAAGGAGCCGATGGGGCGTGAAGGTCGACGCATACCGGACCGTGGCCGAAAGCCGCACTTCGTCCATGGTGGCCCCCAGCCCGGTGGTGGTCCAAGGGTCCTCCCCGATCCCCAGCGTGTAGTTGCCGGCGACCAGTGGGCCGTGAGGGGCGATGCTCCCGCGCTCGACTCCATTTACATACAGGCACCAGCGGTTGGCCGGAACGTCCAGAACCATCGCGCAGTGCCACGGCTTCGTGCCCTTGAGGATCGCGTTGATCTCGTCGACGGGAGTGTTCCAGGCGACGTCGGCCGGCGGCCATTCGCCGTTGGTGCGAGTCCGGCACGTGATGAACGCCGACGGGCCGGACTTTGCCAGCAGGTAGATAAACGAAGCGGAGTTCCACCCGAGCGTGACGATGGCCCTCGACGTGCCGTCCGGCACGTTCCAGCCCTGCACCCAGCACTCCAGCGTCACCGTCTCGCGGGCCGACTGGCCGGAGAAGGCGGCCCGCATGTAGTCCCCCTCGGTGGCGGCGAACTGGTATCCGTCTTCGACGGCGGCGGCGCCGTGGTTGGTGAGGTTGTGGCCCCCGCCGGAGGCGTCCAGGAGTCCCGTTCCTTCCCCCTGACAGGCCCCGTTGTGCAGGTGCCACAGGCCGAGCGTGTTGCCGTCCGCCGCGAACTCGTCGAAGTCCACTTTCAGCCCCGCCCCGGTGGCGATTCGGACGCCCTGGCGGGCGCCGTCGGCGAAGTTCGTCTCGTCCATGCGGAAGGTGAGCATGTTGACCTCGGTTCTGGCTAGACGGTCTCGAGGTCCACCTTGCAGGTGGTCTGGCCCACGCGCACGCGCAGTTGCAGGAGGTCTGAGCGGACACATTGCTCGCCGTCGGCCGGCGAGGCGGGATCATCGGTCTGCACGGGCACGCGCCACGCGGCTGCATCGAGGGCGTCGAAGTTGGCGTTGAGCACCTGGTCCCAGTCGCCGACGCGGTCGCCGTGCGCAGGTTTCTCGAGGTTCAGGTTCGGCGTGTAGGTCGAAGCCATGTGGGTATCCTCCGTGTCAGGTTCCGCATTCGCGGTCTAGGGGCGCGCCGGAATGTCGGGGCTGGGGTCCCAGGCCAGAGTGGCCACGCGGGTTTGGGCGTCGTAGGCCGCCGCGCGAAAGGCCTGCGCCGGCCGCGCTACGGGCGTCACGTCGATCGCGACCTCGGCGGCCGTCGCCAGGCGGTTGCCGGCCGCATCGACGGCCACGACGGCCAGACGCCACGCACCGGGCTCGAGGATGTCGGTCGTCCACTCGTACCGTGCGGCCGCTTGGCCGTACGCCCCCACGCCGTAACCGCCGCCACCGTATCCCCACGGCGCGAGGCCCCCCGGCGCCGCGGGAATGGGAGACTCGTTGAGCGGCGCGCCGTAGTCCACGCTCCCGGTGCACCCGTCGGCGAAGACGTCGAACGACGCCAGGTTCGGGTCCAGGTACTCGCCCGCCTGCCAGGACAGGCGCACCTCGGCGCCGGCGTCGGCGCCGAACCCCTGGATCTGGCCGCCGAAATCGGTCCACCGGTCCTGCGGCCCGACGGCGACGACCTCGACGAGGAGCACCCGGGCGGGCCCGCTGCACCCGACGGGGGCCGACACGATCAGCCGCCTGTCCTCGGGCGCGGCCGTCACGCCGGCCAGGTGTCCGTTGACGTACACCTGGTGCCAGCCGCCTTCCTGGGTCGAGTCGAACGTCACCGCGAGGGCGCCCGGCGGAACCACGGCTTCGCCCCCGCTCAGGTCGACTGCCAGCGGCGAGGCACGGACGTGCGTTATCCCTTCGACCGAGTAGATCACGGTTACCTCACCAGTTGCCGGTACGTGGCGCGATAAGGCTGATGCCACCGGACGCCGGCTTGCGGCGGCCCGAGGCGCTCGAACGCTTCGAGGCGGCAGTTCGGGTAGTCCATGCCGTCCGGCGTGGTCAGCGTGTAGGCGCGGCCGTCGATGAACGCCTCGACGGCCGCTTCCAGGATGGCCAGGGCCGAGGCCGAAGGGGCCGAGAGCACGCCCGTCTGGCGGATCTCGCGGGGCCCGTCGCCAAGGTCGAGCGCGATCCCTCCCGCCAAGCCGTTGAACAGCTGGTCCCGGACGCGGCGCACGGGGCTGCCGACCACGACCACGTGCGGGCCGGACGAGAAGAGTACCTCGTCGTCCAGCGTGGCGCTGCCGACCATCGACTCCGCCCAGTAACCGGACGCGCCGTGAAACGTCAGCGAGGTCGGCTGGCCCGGCACGGTCTTGCCCAGGCTCACCGGCCCGAGCCGCGTCGCGCCGACCGCCGGCGCCAGCGAAGCGTCGCGGGCCGAGGGCGGGCCGTCCTCGGCCCTGTTGCCCAGGAGCGGGTTGGCCGCCACGGCGTCGCGGCAGGCTTCGGCCAGGGAGACCAGCGCAGCGAAGGCCCGTGTGCCGGGCACCGCGCGGTCGCAAACGGTCACGCTCCAGTGCCGCAGGTGATAACGGCCGGCGGCGACCTCGGGCCACGCCAGCGGCTCTGCGCCGGCGGGTTCGAGCACGGCCGCGGGCAGGCGGCTCAGGGGCAGTTCCACGACCTCTTCCGTCCGGACCAGGCGCGCCGTGCGCAGGCCCGGCACCGCCGTCAGGGTCTCGTGGATCGCTTGCAGGATCTCCAGGTCGGCCACGTTCATCGGTTGCTCCTCAATCGCGCCGCAGGCGATGGCTGGCGAGGGTGCGGACGTCGTCGGGACGGCCGTCGGCGTCGCGGTCCAGGACCAGGCGCGCCTTGGCCGCCTCGTCCTCGTAGAGCCGGGCGTAGTGTTCCGCCTTGCGTGCCAGTCCGCTCGCCTCGGGCCCGCCGGCGGACTGCCCGCGGTAGATGGTGGCCAGGACGAGGGCGACGCTGGCGCGGCGGAGGCCGCGGTGCTCGGCGATCCACCGGGCCAGGTCCTCGCCCGCGGCGTCGGCGTCGGTCTCCAGCCCGAACCGGGCCAGCAGTGCCCAGCGGGCCTCCTCGTGTTGCGGGTCGAAGGTGTGGATCGAGAAGGCAAGGCCCGTGGCCGCAGGCAGGGGCACCCACTCGTCGCCGCGCCCGCCGACGAGGCCGGCCATCAACTCGGTCTCGCTCTCGACGCTGAGGACCTCGTAGCAGCCGTCCACGCCCTGGTCGGGGTTCGAGAGGTGAACGACGTGGCCGGGCCTGACGCGGCTTGTGACGAAGGCGCCGCCGGTCGCCGTGACGCTGAACGTGGCGCTCGTGGCGCCGTCGCCGCGGGTCAGGCACTGGTGGTCGAGGACGAGTTCCCGCATGAGGGCGGGCTCCCACTTCAGGAGGTCGGCATCGGTCGAGAAGTTGGTCATCGGGCGTCTCCTTGGGCTGGCGAGTTGCCGGAGTCCCTCGCGCTTCGCCCGTGGCCGGGGTTCGTCCCGTACGGGCGAGGCGGGAGGGGTCGCCCACCCAGGGCAGGCGACCCCGGCCCGGAGGGGGGTTACGCCGTCGTCAGGCCGCGGATGACACCGTGGGCCGCCTCGTTCCTCAGTTCGAGCGTGTACTCGCCGAGGACCTGGCCCTTCTCGAAGTCACCCGTTGCCGCCAGAGGCCGGTAGTGGAGACTGCGCCCGGCCAGCGGCAGGACCTGGATGCGGCTGGAATCGAGCAGCAGGACCGCGTCGCGCGGCATCCACCGCGACAGAACCACCCGCTGCACGCCGAAGTCGCTCTCGTAGATGGCGACCTGGCTGGTGAACCGCGGATCGCCCGCCGCGTACGACCGCGAGCCGGCCCCGAACTGGCTGATCGCCCGCTTCTGGTAGCCGTTGACCACGATGAGGTCCACCTGGCCGCTGGAACGCTCCCAGATGAGCCGCAGGGCCGCGTTCAGTTTCGTCTCGTCCAGATCGCCGCCGCTGGGGAAGCCGCCCGCCCCCGGCACGAAGCGGTTGGTGGCGACCTGCGGCAGGAGGCCGTTCATGGTGCGGCGGACGGTGTCCGAGCCGATCGGGTTGGCCGCCGGCGCCGCGCCGTTCAGGACGGTGTTCTCGATGTCCCGGAGGAGTTCCCGCAGGGCCTTGGTCTTCTGGAAGTCGACCTCGTCGGCCACTCCGAGGTGCCGGACGGCCAGTTCGCTGCCCGAGACGAGGACGGTCTTCGAGAAGATCTGCGTCCAGTTCGAGCGCCGCGTGCGGACGGTGAAGCGCGCGGCATCGGCGTCCTGGCCTTCGAGCGAGGCGTTGCCGAGGATGTGCACCGTGTCGTCGGCGGCGATCGCCTCCGGCGTGGTGCCGCCGTACCCGCGCGTCACCGTGACGGTGCTGGAGCCCACGGCGGTCACGAGGAGGAGTTCCTCGGAGTCCGCGCAGCGGACCTGGTCGCCCACGCGGAAGCGGTCCGCGTGGTCCACGGCGATCTGGGTGTCGGACTCCGGGTTGGTCGGCGTGGTCGTGACCGTGTCGGTGTTCGGCAGGAGCGTGTCCTCGAGCCACTCGTGATGCGTCGAGCCCGCCGCGGCGGGCGGATCGCCCAGGGCGTCGAGCAGGGGGGTCTCGAACGGGCTGATGATGCCGACGAGATCCGATACGTCTTCCGCGATCTCCGGCAGGGCCGACCCCGCCGTGTAGGTTGCTTTACCGGTAAACGGCATGATGATCTCCTTTCAGTGTGGTTCGTTGTGTGCGGCGATCGTGCTTCGGGTCCCTGGCGGCCGCGGGTGCGGTCACAGGGCCTGGGCCCGGACGCCGCGCCGGGCTCGCATGTAGGCCATGACGTCGCCGAGGCTTCCGCTTTCGCGCGCCCGTTCCGCCAGGCGCTGGGCGGCGCGACGGGAGTCATTCTCGCCTGCGGGCTTGCTGCCTGCGGTGCGCGGCGGCAGGGCGGGAGGCGCCCCGGCGGGGTGGCCGGAGGCGGGGCCGCAGAGGTGCGGCTTCTCCTCGAGCAGGGCCTTCGCGAAGGCCGCCGGGTCCTCCGGCGGCTTACCGTCGAAGAGCCGCTCGCGGGCCAGCGCCAGCGCCGTCTCGGTGTCGGCACAGCCGGCCCGGGCGAGTTCCCGTTCGAGGCGCCGGTCGAGTTCCAGGGTCTCGACACGGGCGCGGAGCGTCTCGGCCTCGGCCCGGGCCTGACGGAGTTCGGTTTCGAGCGCGGCCGCGCGGCTCTGCTCGGCCTGGCGCAGGTTGCCGACCTCGGTCTCGAGGGCCTCGGCCCGCCGCTCGGCCTCCTGGGCGCGGCGGCGGTACTTGATGCTCTCCTGGATGAGCGACTGCGGCTCCTGCCGCGCGCTCCCGGCGGCCGGCACGTCGCTGTCGCCGGCCGGTGGGGCCTGACCCGTCTGGGTTTGTGCGTCCGTGGACATCGCGTCCTCCTGTGTGTTGGGTTCTCGCGCTGTTATCGCGGCTTGCGGCTTCGGCGGCGGGGCCGGACGATGCGGCCTGTCACGTGGCGACGCCGGGTTCGTACCCAAGTTCGCGCAGGACCTGTTCGGCCGGGACGCCGAGTTCGCGCTTGGCCTTGGCCTCGGCGAGTTTCCCGGCGATGTCCTCGGGCAGCGGGCTCGGCCAGTGCAGGCGCGTCGCGCGGTCCTCGGGCGCGGTCTTCAGGACGCCGAACCGGTCGAGGGTGTCGAGGATGAGGCGGTTGGCCTCGATGAGGCCCGCGCCGTAGGTGACCCGCTTCCGCTCGAGCCTCGCCAGCGTGCCCATCAGGACGACCTTCAGGGCCGTGGCGCTGGTGAGGTTGCCGAGTTGATCGCGCAGCAGTCCCGCCGCCAGGGGCGTGACGCCGCTCGTCTTGTCCATGGCCTCGCGGAGTTGGTCGATGTGGGCCGATTCGCTGGGGCTTGCCGCGTCGCCGCCGAACTCTTCGATGGAGGCCTCGGGGTTGTCGGTGGACCACATGCGGCCCGGGGCGACCGGCCGATCCTCGAACCCGTCGACGCCTCTGCCCAGGTACATCTTGAAACTCTGGAACGTGACGCGGTTCGCCCGGTCCGAGAGGCGCGTGTTGAGTTCGTCCTGGAGGGGGATGAGGGGCTCCACCTCGCCCGTGCCCTCGTAGTGCATGGGATGGGCGAAGTTCTGGACGTGGACGACGGGGATCCGGCCGAGGGGGTTCTCACCTTCCGCCGCCAGCACGCCGTCCTCGTACCGTTGCCACCACGTCGGGCCGAGGATCTCGACGACTTCCACCTCCTCGGGCCGGCGGATGCCGCGGCCGAGCAGGCGCGCCAGGGCGCCCGCGCCGCCGAGGCGGTTGGCTTGGCGCCGGAAGACCTGGATCCAGCACCGCAGGCGCCGGTAGTCGTGTTCGTCGAGGATGGGCAGCACGCGCGGCGGCTCGACGGCCTCGAGCGACACGGTGCGCCCGGCGAGGATCTCAGGAGGCAGGCCGGCCGCCGACTCGGGGCCCGCGGCCTCGCCGTCCGGGCGGGCCCGGACCACGAGGTCCACGAAACCGTAGACGGCCCCCAGGAGGGCCATCTCCTGGAGCAGGGCCATGCCGCCGCTCGAGTCCCATACGGCCGTCAGTGCGGCCTCGATCTGCCGGGCGTCCTGCGGCCGGCGGGCCAGGCTCTCGTGCGTCGGCGTCTTCCCGGCAAGGAAGTGGACGCCCGTGTCGATGCGCCAGCCGATGTCGTTCTCGATGACGACCTCTTTGCGCGTGATGGCCGGCTGGGGAACGCCCGTCCCGCCGTAGCCGAGGTGCGACCGGCCGGTGATCCGGGCCGGCAGGCCGAACTCCTGGGCCTGGTAGTACGGCCGCGAGCACGCCAGCCAGGCCTCGTCCCGCTCGGCGTGAGGCAGGCCGGTCCCGAGGGGCGTCAGGTCGTTCTTGTAGTAGGCCCACAGCCGGCCGAGGTGAAGCGCCCTCTCAGGGGCCTCCTCGCGGACGAGGTGCTCGACGAACTCCTCGTCCAGGTCCGGATCGGCGAAATGGGTGAAGTCCAGTTTCATCATGTTGCCCCCACATGCCTCGCCGCTGTTGGTTCCGTGTGGACTTGTGATCCAGAGCCTGCCGTGTGCGTGCGGCCAACCGATAGGGGGGCCCCGGGGTTTCGTTTCATGAGCCCCGCGCCGCTGCGCGGGCCGCGGGACAGTGCTTGCGGTGCTGCGCCACTTGTCGTTGCGTTCGCATTCGCATGGTCCCTCCACAAAAGGCCGGCGCGCTCCGTGCGCGGCGCGCGACGGCTGTGTTACAGCGTGCGCCGGAAGCGCAACCGCTTGCAGGGCCGCGAGTTACGATTCGAGGAATTTTGAGGGCCGTGTCACAAAGAGGGTCCGGATTGCGACAAAACGGCCCTGGCGCTATCGCCAGCGAGGTTTCCGGCATCGGCGCAAGGGCCCTTGACCTGGGCCGCCAAGCCGATACGATGAGCATCTCTGCGCCCGCCGTGCACCAAGGTCGGGGCGCGCCCCACGAGGAGGCAGCGATGCGGACGACGCGAATCGATCTGGGCGGCACGTGGGAGTTCCGCCGCGCCGACGGGCCGGAGGAATGGCTCCCGGCGTGCGTGCCGGGCGTGGTCCAGGGCGATCTGATGGCGGCCGGCCGGCTCGAGGACCCGTTCGTCGGGACCAACGAGGACAAGGCCCAGTGGGTGGGCGCCGCGCCGTGGACGTACCGGCGCCGTTTCGACGCCCCCGCGCTGGCCGAGGGCGTGCGGGCCTTCCTTGTGTTCGAGGGGCTCGACACGTTCGCGACGGTCTTCCTGAACGGCCGCCCCGTCGGCACCGCCGACAACATGCTCGTGCCGTGGCGCTTCGACGTGACCGACTCGCTGGCGACCGGCGAGAACGAACTCGTGGTGGCCTTCGACAGCACCGAGGCCCGGGCCGCCGCGGCCGCCGCAGCCTACGGGGTTCCCCTGGCCAACGCCGGCCGCGCGCCGAACGGCTCGTTTGTCCGCAAGGCGCCCTGCCACTTCGGGTGGGACTGGGGCCCGACGGTGCTGACGGTGGGCATCTGGCGGCCGGTGCGGCTGGAGATCGTGCCGAAGGCGTTCATCGAGTCGCTCGACGCCTGGGGCGAGCCCGACGCCGCCGGCGCTGCCACGATCTGTGTCGCGGTCGAGGCGGCCGGCCCGGCCGCAGAGGGGCTGTCCATGGAGGTCGAGGTCGCGTCGCCCGGCGGCGCCCGCCGCGGCGGGCGATCGGTCCCGCTGGCCGCGGGGCAGGGGCGGGCGGAGTTCCACGTCGCGAAGGCCGATCTCTGGTGGCCCAACGGCATGGGCGGGCAACCGCTCTACGCCGTCCGGGTGCGGATCGTGGCGGACGGCGAGACCGTCGACCAGCGGATGGTCCGCGTCGGCGTCCGGCGCCTGGAACTCGTGCAGGAAGACGACGCGTTCGGCAAGTCGTTCTACTTCCGCGTCAACGGCAAGGCGCTCTTCAGCAAGGGAGCCAACTGGATCCCGGCCGACGCCCTCCCGCCGCGCGTCACGCCCGAGCGCTATCGCGACCTGGTGGACAGTTGTGCCGAGGCGGGGATGAACATGCTCCGCGTCTGGGGCGGGGGGTACTACGAGGACGAGGCGTTCTACGACCGGTGCGACGAGCGGGGCATCCTCGTCTGGCAGGACTTCATGTTCGCCTGCGCCCTGTACCCCGGCGACGACCCCGCCTTCGCCGAGAACGTCGAGGCGGAAGCGGCCGCAACCGTCCGCCGGCTTCGGCGGCACGCCTGCCTGGCCATCTGGTGCGGCAACAACGAGATGGAGAGCGGGTGGTTCGACTGGGGCTGGAACAAGCGCCACCCGCCCCGCGTCTGGCAGGCGTACGAGCGGATCTTCCACGACATCCTGCCGACGGCCGTGGCGGCCTACGACCCGCGGAGGCCGTACGTGAGGTCCTCGCCCACCTCCGCCGAGGTGGGCAAACCGTCGGACCCCGCCAGCGGCGACACCCATTTCTGGGGTGTCTGGCACGGCGACACGTCGCACTTCGGGTATCTCGAGAGCGGGCACCGGTTCGTCAGCGAGTTCGGGTTCCAGAGCCTGCCTTCGATGGAGACCCTGGGCCCCGTCATCCCGCCGGCGGAGCGCCGGTTGGATTCGCCGTCGATGCTCCAGCACCAGAAGTGCGGTCGCGGCAACGAGAAGATCGAGCGCGCCGTCGAGGCGTGGCTGGGCCGGCCGAAGGACTTCGAGTCGCTCATCCACCTGTCGCAGGTCTACCAGGCCCTGGCGATCCGCACCGGTGTCGAGCACTGGCGCCGCAGCGCGCCGCGTACGATGGGCGCGCTGTACTGGCAGGCGAACGACTGCTGGCCGGTCGCCAGTTGGGCGAGCC
>Ga0315276_10005163_pt1 | contig 12031 bp, 18 predicted proteins | sample YL17G05_0_MG_FD_204542 | JGI IMG/M metagenome (GOLD analysis project Ga0315276, IMG submission 204542) | Sediment microbial communities from Yellowstone Lake, YNP, Wyoming, USA - YL17G05_0 | ecosystem: Environmental > Aquatic > Freshwater > Lake > Sediment | place: USA: Wyoming | collected... | reverse complement strand
TTAGACTTATTGAGATTTTTCTGCTTTTTCCTGACCATTTTTACACCTAATTCGAATCCTTAGTATCTGGACTCGGTGAAGAAGTTCCTCAAACGATCATGGCATCAATCTTAACCCGTTCCCTTCGCTTTAAAGGTGATCTTCTTCGCGCCAATACGAGCTTAACAAGCACGGGTTTCCTATGGTGAGTTATAGTCCAGACACCACATTAATGGCCGACTGCTTGACAGAGGCTGCTACGGTCGCATCCTTTTCAGGACAACCGATTTGTCCTACTGAAAATATATTGTTTGGTCTCTTTTTAAGCTTTTGCTTTTGAGAAACACATCCATCTACCGATATAAACTAATGTTTACACAAGAATCAATCGTTTGAAACTATTTTGCGGTTTCAAAATAAAATTTAAGAAAAATAGATATTTTGATATCAGGATTCCGATGCTGGCGCAAGATAGTATCTTATGAAGGCGCCCTCGAGGTTGAATTCCAGCCTTAGCGGCTTCTCGGTCTCCATGTAGATTGAGACGATGTCGCTTTTCCTTGTTGCCTTGAGGATGTCGGAAAGATATTGCACGGGATAAAGGGACCTTGCTCCTGTCTCCGCCTTTATCTCCATCACGTCTTCACCAACCTTGAAATCCTCCCTTATCTCCCCTGTGTCGCTCTTTATGTCGATGGAAACGGTGTCGGGATCAAGGACGAATTTCACATAGTTGGAGACTATGCTGGTGTCCTCGACTATTTCCTTCAGGGTTTCCGAGGAGATCTTGAAGGAGTTGTTGTACTCGATAGGAGGCTCCTTGCTGACTCCTTCCGTAAGGTCAAGCAAAGGCATCCTAAACTCCCTTTTTGACTTGTCTGTCTCAAAGGTCATGATCAGCTTTCCTTTTTCCATGCCTATCCTTATCTGCTCATTGGCTTTGGCCCTTTTCAGTATCTTTTTTGCGTAATCAATGTCTATTCCCACTGAGATGGGCTCGCTTACCTCATATTCAAGGAAAGTTTCCTTTGGCAATCTGAAGATTATCATTGAGATCTGGCTGGGATCCATTGCAACAAGGCTTATCTGGTCCTTTCCGATCTTGAAGATTCCCTCGTCTATTATGTTCCATATTGCCTCCATGGCCTTTGCAAAACCTCTGGCTGAGGGATAAAGCAGATTCATTGACATTCACCTTGTTTCGATATTCTATGGTTTGATTTAAATAGCTTGCTGTTCGGAAATATCAGTCGGAGAACCTGTTGGAACTGCTGGAATCTCAGCCTTTTTTGCAAATGAAATTGCAAAATCGAACGAGTCCTTTGCCTTTTGGGGGTATCCTATGCTAAGATAGACCATTGCCTGCTTTACCTCATGGTAGGCCATGCCGTTGAAATTGCATATCGGCAGATTATACCTGATGGAGATATAGCGATCTAAAAAAGGGTAATATACGTGCATGTTCTGCTTAAGCTGCCCCGAAGCCAGGATTGTCTTGTCGAATTCCATTTCCGCCATCGTGAATATCCTCATTTCAAGGTAAAGCAGGCCCTTGAAGCAATGAGCCTGGATATCGTTTGGGTCTATCCCTAGGATATTGTTTAGCCTTTCTATCGCGCAGTCAAAGTCGCTTTTCCTGGCCTTTTCCAAGACAGAGGCAAACAGCCTGGAAACATTCTCATCCCCTGTTGGCTCCAGCTTGAAAAGATGCAGCCTTTGGAATAGCCTGGCTGTCTTTTCCCTTAGCGTTGGCTTGGATAAGGTTAAATCTCCCATAGTATGATTTTCCTCAAAGAGTTTATAAATATTATAAAAATTAAATAAAAATGATTAATGGTTCAGTCGTATCTGAACCATATCTCGCCTGGCTTGAGAGAATCGTCAAATACGAACGCAAAATACTGCGGGTCGTTTGACCTTGGGATCTCAAAGTAAAGGTATCCCTCAACGACATCCCCGTCAGAAAGCGAGTCGTAAGACTCAAACGCATTGTCATTGTAGCATGACGATGTTGACGTTGAAGTCTTGTTGTATTTGCTTGCGCAGACTGGATCATACTTTATGTTCTCGTCATCTATCAGGTAGAAGGAATCCTGTGAAACCTCAAAGTCATAGTCGTCTTTCGCCTCTATGGATACTGAAACCTCTATGAATTCCTTGGAGCTTGAGCTTGAGGTGAGGACATAGTCGGTCCCGTTTTTGGATGTGTATGACCAGTTCCTGCCTATGTTGTCAAAGCTGTCTATGGTGAATTCAAGGTCGTGCATCTCCGGGGTTTCGTCGACGTCATATATTACAGATGTGGCGTATTCGTTTGAGCATGTCGCGTTGCACATTCCAGGGCTGAGGCACTTGTCTATCGTATATTGATTGCCATCATAGCAAACTGAGTCAACAGTGCAGTTCGGGGCAATGCATGAGCCATTGCACGAGATTTTGCCGCTTGGGCATGAGCATTTTTCAGTGTTGGTGGCCAAAGTCCCGTTCATGCAGAACTTGGTGGCATCCTTGGTTGAGCATTTCCCTTCCTTTGTGCCGTCAGAGCAGTCCTTCAGGCAGGAGCCGTTGCTCAGCGAATATCCGTCCTCGCATCCGCATTCCGCGGGGTTTGATGACAGTGTTCCATCTGCTGCGCATAAGAGCGTTGAGTTTGCATCTGAGCAGTCGTTGATTTCAGTTCCGTCGCTGCATCTTTTGATCACGCAGCTGTTGTCAACCAGATCATATCTTGAATCGTTGCATCCGCATTTCGCAGGATCGCTTATGAATGTCCCGTCAAGGCAGTAGTTCGGCTTTGCCAATCCGCATTTCCCTGATTCGGTCCCGTCGGAGCACAGCTTCACGCAGACCCCGTTGGACAGGGTTTGGTTGGCTGGGCATCCGCACTTCTCCACGCTTTTGATAAGCTCGCCGCCTGCGCAGTAATATGGCTTGTTCATTGAGCAGGTCTTTTCCAAAGTCCCGTCTGAGCATGTCGTGTTTATCAATGTCGTGTTTGACGCGCCGCCTGTTGGCGCCTGCTGCGTGCATCCTGAGAAGAGTATTAACCCAAATACTAGAGCAACTATAGCAATATATTTCATAAATAAGGATTCAATGAATAGGTTTATAAATATGAAATATTCCAACATTTTTATGAACAAGAGAAATCTTGGATATCTGGGATTCCTTGGCCTGCTGGGCCTTCTGGCATTCCCAACCAACAATTACGGATTGATGGGATTGTTTGGGTTTTTCGGATTCTTCTCCTATTTCAGCATAAAGAAGAGCTAAAAATCAGAAGTACAGAAGTATTCCAAGTATCGCGTGTATCATGGCTAGGATCATTGCAGTTCCTGCCATCATCCGGTGCTGTTTTATGGTTACCTTTGCGCTTCCCCCAAACAGCATCGCTCCCATTGCCGCGGTTGCCAAGAAACATGCCAGCACCAATATTCCAAGATACATTATCAGCGGCTTTCCGAAGATCATGTAATATGTTATTTCCTGCAGCATTTTTTTCATCCTTTCAGTTTGACGATTTGTCGTATTTCCACTCCTGCCTGCCCATCCCTTTCAATTGCTTCGCCATCATCAGGGCGTTTTGCGCAACCTCCCTTGCCCATTCTGCATATTCGCTCTGCGTCACCAGCTTCTTGTCCTTGAAGGTCGGATTGGTTATTGATGACATCGCATACATGTTGTTCCATGGCGGGAAGGCCATTCCGTAGTGGCTTAATGTCATGAAGAGCTGTGATATTGCAAGAGCGGCCCCTTCCTCGTGCCCTGTCACGATTATTCCCCCTACCTTGCCCGAGAACCTTCTCAGGAATCCGCTTCCAGGAGTCTCATCGGCCATCATCTGCACGAACTTCGTGTGCTTTGTGTTAAGCTCCTTGTTTTTTGTTGCTTTTGGATCCGCCGGTTGCAGGCTCCCGTCCAGGCTTATGCACCGGTCAAGGAACAGGGACATATGGCTAGATATCTTGAAATTGTTGACTGGAGTTGCAAACAATATTATATCTGCATCAAGCACTTTGTCGTAAAGCATGTTGCTCATGTCATCCCCCTGCGCCGTTCCTTTCGGATAGCATGAGCAATAGAAGTGGCATTGCGCGTTTGTGGTTGAGTAGCATGCCTTGCACGGCTTGATGTTGAACTTTCTCAGCTGTATCAGCTCGGTTTTTACGCCGTCTTTCTCAAGCGATCTTAATGCCTCCTGAAGAAGGAATTCCGAGTTGCTGCTCTCTCCTGCCATGTCGAACTCATCCCTTGCCGAGCCGGAAATTCCCAAAACTTTTATTTCCCCTTTTTTCCTGTTCAGCCTTTGCGCTTCCTTTATCGTTTCCTCCCTGATCTGCTTAAATCTTTTTAGGGTTTTATCGTCTATTTTCAGGAACCTTTTCAGGAATTTATCGTCTTTCCTCAGCTTGGTCAGCTTGGCTCCGCAGATTTGGCAGTGATTAGGCACTTCGGTGTAGATGAGCCCGCACCCTTCGCAGGCTTTTCTTGTATCTTCACTCATTTTGTGCAGACCCCTTTATGCAGTAATACCCAGCTTTGAGGCTGTATTGCCCGTGAACGGGGCAGCCCATGCATATGCAGCCATTCATGTTGTAATGGCATTTTCCCTTCCCTATGGAACAGAACAGCGCTTCCTTAGATTTCTTTGCGCAGTCGTTGTAGCTCGGGCATCCTGGGCAAACGCATGCCTGCATATTTTGCTTGCTGTTTTCAACCTTTGTCATATCTTATCCCTCCTTTTCAATTATGGAGATCTATTCCACGACTATCTGCCCTGTCATAGAGGGGTGTATCGCGCAGTGGTATTGGTATGTTCCTTTTGTGTCAAACTTGTGCTGAAACGTGTTTCCTTTTGCCAAGCTTTCTGAGTTGAAGCTGTCTGACGCTATTTGATGAGGCGTTGCGTCATCGTTTTCCCATGTTACCGTGTCTCCGGCCTTTACAGTTAATGTCGATGGGTTGAAGGCAAAGTTGGCTATGGTTACTGTCATTGCATTGCCTGCTGTATTGCCCTGCGGCGCTGCTGTCGGCTGCTGCTGCGCGGCCTGCTGCGTACATCCTGAAAGCAGTATCAATCCGAAAAATAAAGCAAATATGGCAATTCCTTTCATAATATAAGATTCAATCCATAAATTTATAATGAATGGGGTTTAAGCATGCGAATGAAATGAGGGGTGGAACTTCAGGTAGTTTTTGCTGGAGCTTTTTCCTAAAAAGCTCCTGGGGGACCTTGGTTCCCATACAGATAGCCTCGAGTGGAAGTTGAATCCACGACCTTTCGATTACCAATCGAACGCTCTACCAGGCTGAGCTATCGAGGCCTATCCTTTCAATAACCTACTTACTTTATCCAAAAAAGTTTAAATACTATGTCTTGGCTTAGGCAGCTGGATTATGGTACTTTATCTTCAGGTTAGATCTTGATTCGTCACTGAGGCTATATATAAAATCCTTGACTGACCTGAATCCGAATCTTCCTCCAAGTTCCCTTTGCTCGAACATTATCTCGCTTCCCCCATATCTACCCAGATATATGCCTGAATGTCCTACGCCAAAGCCTGTGAACCCTTCGTTATTTTTATTCTGCCAGAAAAAGGAAATTACAGAGTCCTCTTCCGCAGAGGTTTCCTTTAGAGTTGTTAGGAATAGTTCCATCGGCTCCCTCCCTATGTATCCGAGTGCATGATTTTCAGGAAGAACGACATAATCCCCGAGGGCATTGGCATGGTCATCCAACCTGTGGCCGTTTTTGACCCAGATATCGCGTACTTTTTGGTTTGCGCATAAAACATATGAGACGGTTCCCCAGCAGCACGGCTTCTCATTTCCTGGCAGGTTTGTTTCGGCAAGATGAGGGTTGTTGACAAGGAAGGATATCCTGTCCCTGAATCTGGATTTCATTATCAGATCCCTGTACATAAGATATCCTCCGCTAAGGGTAAGAGGTATTTTGCTCCCCTTGATTTCCTCTTCAGAAAGCTTTTTCATATCCATGAAAGCGGCAATCGGCCTGGTTTTACCGATGCTGGGGGCAGCTGCCCTAATCATTTCATTCATATTGGATCAGTCCTGCGCCAAGGTTACCAAATCAGTGAATCCTGTCCTGGGGTTGTGGTAAATGTAAACCGCAAACTGGTTGTTTATCCTGCTGTTACTGTACTGTTCGGCATCGAAATCATAGCTTTCTATGTCCCTGAACCATCCTTTAAGTTGTCCAACCGTCGTCTTTCGGGTCATTGTTTCATATTCCGGATGGTTAGGATCCCAATCCTTCGCCCTCTGGCTTTTGCAGTATTGAACGATCGCGGAATCAGGCAAGGATTTTTCATGCGCCTCAGAAAGGATCGCCGCAATATTTTTTGTTTCTATATCCCCGTTCGGCCATTCTAAAATATCATCTGTCTTGATTGCGATCGGTTTGGGATTGCTTGCCAAGACATCCTTTGAGGCAAAGGCATTTCTTGATTTTGGATCATCTCTCCTTATTGCATTTGCCCTAAGCTTTTCGTTCATGGTTGTAATTTATGATGATAAGGGTTTTAAAGTGTGGCGATTTCCTTCCTTATTTCGTCTAAGAACGAGGAAATCCTTTTCCAGTGGGATCCCTGCCAATAGACCCTTTTGCAGTCCGGGCATGTTAGAAATTCCGAAAAGCCCTCAAGAACAGTGTCAGGGACATTGCCGACCACCTTGTCCTTTCCGGCCCTTTCCAGGGTTCCGTTGCAGACTGTGCAGACTGTTTCAGGATATATCTCCTTGATTCTGAGTGATTTCAAAACAAAAATCAGCTTTTCCTTCTTGCCGAGGCTTGTTGGGACCAGAACCGCGCTTGCGCCGATCTTCTCGCATCTTTCAACCAAAGGCTTGTCAGAGGTCAAAATGAAGCCGTTGCAGGCCTTTGCCTCCGAAACCAAGGCATCGTCATTTTCCCATTTCTTATATATAGATACAAAACCACAGATCCTCAGCGATATCGCTAGGTCGTTGAGCATCTCGTCGACAAAAAACACGGGCTTTGTCATCAGTTGGGCACGTTTATCTTGACATAAACATTCTCAGGGACCTTTATCCTGAGGATCTGCCTTATTGATTTCTCGTCCCCCTCTATCTCTATTATCCTCTTTGAAATCCTTTTCCTCCAGTGCTCATAGGTGTCGCTTCCGTCTCCGCAAGGGGTCCTCCTTGTGTTGATTATGAGCTTCTTTGTAGGAAGAGGGATCGGCCCTATTACCTTCATTTTAAGGGTCGATGCAATGGTCTTTATCTGAGAAATGACAAAGTCTATGCTCTTCGAATCGTCCGACTCCAAATTTATCCTTGCTTTTGACATTCAAACACCATAAATAAAATTAAAAAAATGGAGAATTAAAGGCTCTCCTTTTTCTTGACGTCAAGGACTACTCCTGCGGCCACTGTCATGTTCATGTCCCTGATCGCGAACCTTCCCAATGACGGGAATTCGCTGTATTTCTCAATGACGACTGGCTTGAGCGCCTTGATCCTCATCACTGCTGCTTCCCCTGTCTTTACAAAGTCTGCCTTCACTCCTCCCTTTGTTATCTCAAGGATTTTTCCCGGGAAGTGAGTCTCGTGTATGTGGAAAACCGGGGTGTATCCTACGGGCATTGCCGTCGGGTGGTTCAGCACAACGACCTGCGCAGTGAACTCGTCCGCAACTGTAGGAGGATTGTCTGCAGGACCTGCAACATCCCCTCTTTTTATGTCCCCTTTTTCAATTCCCTTAACGTTGAACCCGATGTTGTCCCCTGGCATTGCTTCTGATATTTCCTGGTGGTGCATCTCAATCTTCTTGACTTCCCCAGACTTGTTGCTTGGCATGAAGACCACTCTTGTGTTGAGCTTCAGGGTTCCGGAATCAACCTTTCCGACTGGGACCACTCCGTGCCCCGTTATCACGTAAACGTCCTGCACTGGAATCCTGAGCGGCTTGTCCGTTGGCTTCGGAGGAATTGTCAATTCGTCAAGCTGTTCAAATAGCGTCTTTCCTGTATACCATGGCATGTTTGCGCTCCTGTTCTTCAGGTTGTCTCCGTGGTATGCCGAAGCCGGGATGAACTGTATCTTGTCAGGATTGTATCCTATTCCCTTAAGCAGGGTTGTAAGCTCCCCCTTAACCTTGTTGTAGGTGTCCTGGGAGTAGTTGACTGCGTCCATCTTTGAAAGAAGGACTGTAAACTGGGTTATTCCGAGGACCTTTGCAAGGAACGCGTGCTCCTTGGTTTGCGGCTGGATCCCGTCCTTTGCAGAGACTACGAGAACCGCTGCGTCTGCCTGGCTGGCTCCGCTGATCATGTTCTTGATGAAGTCCCTGTGTCCTGGCGCGTCAATGATGGTAAAGTAATACTTCGGAGTCTCGAAATCCTGGTGGGATATTTCGATTGTGACTCCCCTTTCCCTTTCCTCCTTCAAAGAGTCCATGACGTATGCAAACTCGAAAGTTGCCTTGCCGAGCTTGTCAGCCTCCTCCTTGAGCTTCCTGATCTGCTGTTCTGTGACCCTGCCGGTATCATATAGGATTCTTCCTACGGTTGTAGACTTTCCTGCGTCTACGTGCCCTATAAACACTATGTTCATATGTTCTTTTTTTGCCATTCATAACACCTCATATTTGAGTATAAGTAAAAGGGCTTATAAGGAAAAAGGTTTTTAAAGCCTCTACTTTTCGGCTTCCTCATCGCCCAACTCGATCTTCTCGAAGAAGGATATCGGCACCTTGAAGTCGTCGTATGCCTTTATTTTTCCCTCCTTCATAGAGATCTCCCTTGAAATTAGCCAGAAAAGAAGGGCAAGGCTCTTCCTTCCCTTGTTGTTCATCGGCACAGGGTAGTCTATATCTTCCAGAACGTTGTCAGTATCTACTAACCCTATTACTGGAATCCTCATTGAGTTTGATTCCCTTAAAGCTTCCTTTTCAGCCCTTGGATCCGTTACCAAAACGATCTTCGGCTCTGTGAAATGGCTTGATTTTATGTTTGTCAATGTCCCTGGGATGAACCTTTTCTCTATTATGTTTATATCCGGAAACAGGGATTTCAGCTTGTGCGCGGCATTTGACGTGTACATCCTTGTGGCCACGATGAGCACCTCCTTCGGCTCGTATCTCTTTATGGCCTCCAGGGCCTTCCTTATTCCGCTGTCTATCTGCTCAACGTCTATTATGTAAATTCCGTCCTTCCTCTTCTTGTAGACGAAGCCCTTTGCGTCCCCTGTCCTTATCTTGGTTCCGATGTGGATTCCCGACTCAAGATAATCCTCGTTCGAGACAAGCAAATGCTCATTCCTTTTTTCCTCTTCCATCATAATCACCTTAAATGGGTAAATGGGGCCGCCGAGATTTGAACTCGGATCACAAACACCCCAAGCTTGCAGGCTAACCAGGTTACCCCACGGCCCCGCTATCAATTCCTCCTGAATAGGACTACTTCTTTAGCTAAATCAGTGTAGCTAAGGAACATCCTCCTGCAGCAGTATTTGTCAACTCCTAGGGCATCAAGGACCTTCTTTGGCTCCTCCCCCGAGTCAACCTTGTCCTTGTATGCCTTGTATTTTTGGGCTAGAACCCTTCCGCATGTGAAGCACCTTACAGGGAATTCCATGTTTCCATCACCTGTATGATTTCTGGTATCTTGCCCTTGCCTTGGGCCCCCTGTACTTCTTGGGTTCTACCCTTCTGGTATCATTAACTATCATTGTCCTTCCGCCGTGCTCCTCAAAGGCCCTGGCTAAGGAATCATCATTGAAATAATCCACAAGGCCGCTTGCTATGGCAGTCCTTACCGCCTGCATCTGGCCGGCTATTCCTCCTCCTGTGACAAGCGCATCGACATCGACCTCATTTATTCTCGGCCCTGTTATGTCGATAACCTCCCTTATTAATTGCTTATAGTATTTGTTGGGCAATGCATCCAATAGGAACTTGTTTATCCTTATCCTTCCCTTTCCCTGCTGGATTATGACCCTTGCGATCGCCCTTTTCCTTTTTCCCTTGGAAAGGGTCAGCTTTGCCCTCTTGGGGTGCTTTGCCTTTGAAATGTGAACCTTCTTTTCTGCCTTTTCCTCCTCTTTTGGCTTGGCTTTCTCCGCCTTTTCAGCCGCTTTTTCGGTTTTTTCCTCCTTTTCATGCTCTTTTGGCTTGGCTTTCTCAGCATGGGCCTCATCATGTGCATGCGCGTGAGCAGGAGCATGGTGGATTTCCTTTTCCTCCTCTTTTGCCTCATTCACAGGCTCCTTGATTTCCTCCTTCGCCTCGTGCTTGGGCTTTTCCTCCTTTGCCTTTGCCTTTTTTGCTGTTGCCATAAATATCATCCTTGCCATCCAAGCTGCTTGCAGAGCTTGTCTATTGTCATGAACTTGACCAGGTTTCCGGGCTTTGCCTTTTCCATGATTTCAAAATCCTTGAGATTCTCAGGATTCCCTATGCAGACCTTCAGCCTCCTGAAAGCGTCCTTCCCCCTTGTTGTCTTCCAGGGCAGCATCCCCCTTATCAATCTTCTGACGAATAGATTCGGGAGATTCGGGAATTTCGGGCTCTTTTCGGGGTTCTGCTTGTTCTGCATGTTCCTTTTTGTCCTGTAGTCCTCGATCAATAGCCCTTTTCTTCCTGTTATTATTGCCTTTTCTGCGTTTACGACATGAACTTCCTCTCCATTGAGGATCTTCTTTGCCACGATGCTTGCCATCCTTCCCACAATCAGCCCTTCTGCGTTAATGTTTGCCATTTTGAGCACCTCAGCTTATGATAATCATGTCCTTGGCCTTGTCCTTGTTGGCCTCGTAGAGCTCCTTTATGGAAATTGCCTTTCCCCCGGCGTTCTCTATGCTTTCTGTTGCGCTTTTGCTGAACCTATACGCGGCAACCACGACAGGGAACTCGATCTCCCCGTCTCCCAGGACCTTTCCCGGGACAACGACGGTTATCCCCTCTTTTGCATACTTTGAGATCTTTGAGACGTTGATCTGCACTCTGGATCTCTTTGGCTTGCAAAGAAGCTCGCTGACCCTTTTCCATATTGCCCTTTTATCGCTCTTTAGCTTGCTGATAAGCTCTACCAGGTTCTTGTCTTCCGAATTTGATATCATTATTAACACCTTCGCCTCTCGGCTCGCCCCTCGCAGGACTTGAAGTATAAAGGATTATTCCAGAAGTGTTTTTAAACATTGGCTTTTTGCCTCAGAACAGGGAAATCAGCGCAGTCCCGAGGATGATCATTAGAATGCCCATGTATTGGATGGGGTGCAGCCTTTCTTTGTATATTATCCTGCCGTATATCACGGTTATCGCCGCATTCGACATCGCCAATGCCGAAACCAGGGAAACGCTGCCCAAGGTCACCCCTATGCTGAACGCCAAGCCTGCTATCGCGATCATTATTCCGTAGAGGAATATGATGGCAATGTCTTTTTTTGGGAAAATTATTCTTTCCCTGTCCATCCTTATGTTGAGGAACGCGTATATCATCTGGAAAAACTCGAGGAGGAATGCCGACAGCGCCGGGCCCAATGCTACTGAAGGTATTTTCAAGAGGAAAAACGTCACTCCCCAGAAAACGCATGCCAGCAGGGCAAACGAAAGGCCTTTTGCAATATCCCTTTTTGATCCCAGGAATGAAAGGTTCCCTGAAACGATGAATATCCCGGCTATTATCGTGACTATGCTGATTATCTGGATTGACGACAGGGCTTCGCTGAAAAAGATCATTGAAAGCAGGACAGTGAACACCACGTTTGAGTTTGCGATTGGGGCAACCAGGCTCACTTCTCCCTCATTGACAGCCTTCAGGAAAAAGGACAGCCCAAAATATCCTATCAGCGCTATTGCCATCATCAATGCGACATATTCGATTGAGAAAACTGTTTGGTTGATCATCGCAAGGAAGACAACAAACAGGACTATTGATGAAAAGAGGCCTCTCCAGAAGATCAGGTGCTTCCCTGGCATGGATCTCAATGGGATTTTTGCCAGGGCATTCCCTATCCCGAATGCTACCATTGCAATCAGTCCAAGGATTATCGCGATTTCCACGCTAGG
>Ga0315276_10005162_pt1 | contig 12031 bp, 6 predicted proteins | sample YL17G05_0_MG_FD_204542 | JGI IMG/M metagenome (GOLD analysis project Ga0315276, IMG submission 204542) | Sediment microbial communities from Yellowstone Lake, YNP, Wyoming, USA - YL17G05_0 | ecosystem: Environmental > Aquatic > Freshwater > Lake > Sediment | place: USA: Wyoming | collected... | reverse complement strand
GCCCTGGCCGCCGCCGCCGCCGCCGACGGCTTCCCCGACGGCACGCCGCCATCCGCTGCCGCACCATCCCTGCCACTGGGTGCGGACTGGCGGGCCCTGGAGGCCGCCATCCACGGCGCGGCCACCCCGGGCGAGGAGGACGCCTGGATGCACGCGGCCCCGCCCTCCTGGCCGGCCGCCGCCTCCCGGGCCTGGGGCGCCGTCCGGGCGTTCGTGCGCTCCCGGGCCGGCCGGGCGGCCGCCCGGGGCGTGTCCGTGGGGTCGTCCCTGCTGTTTGTGGCCCTGTACGTGTGGTCGACCTACTCCCCTCCTCCCCCCGGGTCTGCGCGCGCGGCCGCGGACGCGGCGCTGTGCGTCATCTTCGCGGCGGACTACGTCATTCGCCTGGCCCAGACGCAGGCGGGCAACCGGTGGCGGACGGTGCTTGCCTTTGGCAACGTCCTGGACTTTTTGGCCGTCTTCCCGCCCCTCCTGGAGCTCCTGCTGCGCTCCTTTGCGGGGGGGGGCGGCGCGGGGCCGGCCGTCGCGGCTGGGCGGGGCGCCGCGCGCGCGGCCGCCGCGGCGGGGGCCCGCTCCGCCCGCGCCCTGGACCTGCGCTGGTTCAAGGCCCTGCGTGCCCTGCGCGTCCTGCGCGTCTCCGTCCTGGCGGGCGAGCTGGGCTCGATGCACGCCGCCTCGTCCGGGGCGCTGCTCGCGTCCGCCGCGTCGGTCCGCCTCTTCCAGCTGGTCGCCTCCGTCGCCACCCTCCTCTTCACCGCGGCCGCCGTCATCAACCTGGTCGAAAAGATGCCCTTCCACGACGCGCTGTACTTCGTGACCACCACCCTGGCCACGGTGGGTTACGGCGACGTGGTCGTCGCGTCGGCGGCGGGGAAGGCGGCCGTCATCCTGATGATCCTGGTGGGCATCGTCGTGATCCCCGTCCAGTCGGGCCAGCTCTACCAGCAGCTGGCGGCCCGGCGGGTGACGCTGGGCCCGCTCCCGGACCGGCGGTCGCCCGCCGTCCTGGTGTCCTCCCGCCTGTCGGACGTGCGCGGCTTCTCGGATTTCTTGGCCGAATTTTACGCGACCGCCGCGCGCAAGTCGTCCGGGTCGGCGTCCCTGCCCCGGGGCACCCGCCTGGTGGTGCTGACGGGCAAGCCGGACTTCGAGTTCCGGGCGCTCCAGGAACTGAACGACGGGCGGCTGACCCTGGTGGAGGGGACCGCCCTGAGCGAGCGGGACCTGCAGCGCACGCGCGCCGAGGCGGCCCTGGGAGTGCTCCTGCTCGCCGACCGGTTCGCGCCCTCCGCCGCGGCGGAGGACTTGTCCGTCCTTTTCCAGGTGTGGGCGGTCAAGTCGTACACCAAGCGGGTGCCCCTGTACGTGCAGACCCTGTCCACGGCCTCCCTGGCGGCGGTGCGCCCCTTCCTGGACGGGGAGCGGGACGTGGCGGTCTCGGTCGAGCAGACCCGCCACCGCCTGCTCGCCCTCTCCGCCCTCTGCCCGGGCGCGTCCACGCTCATCGCCAACCTCCTGCGCCGGTCGGACGTGGACGCGGCGGCGGCGCGCCGGGCGCGCACTGCGGGCGGGCGGCGCTGGCTGCGGGCGTACATCACGGGGTGCGCCCACAAGGTCCATGCCGCCCGCATGGGCGCCGACCTGGCGTGCGTCCCCTTTGCTGACGCGGCCGCCTGGCTGCACGCCTCCTCGGGCATGTTGTTGATCGGGGTGGAGCGCCGGGGGCGGGTCGTTCTCAACCCGGGGCGCCGCCTGCTGCGTGGCGGGGATTTAGGGGTGGTGGTCGCGCCCTCGGCGGCCGCGGCCGTCGCCGCGCTCGCCCGCCCCTACTCTCCCCTGCCCGCCGCAACAGTGAGCGCCGGCCGTGGCGAGGGTGGGCGGCCTCTCGCGCCTACTGCGACCCCTCCTCCTCCTCTCTCCGCCCTGGACCCCTCTACCTGCCCGCCCCTCTCCACGCTCGCCGCCGATTCCGAGTCCGTCGACTTTGAGGGCGGGCCCGGCGAGTGCGACGTGAGCGGCGGCGACCTGCTGGCCGCCCCTTCCTTTTCCACTGCCTCTCCTCCTTCCACGGCCACCTGGTCGCCGCCGCCCACGGGGTCCATGGCGACGGCCGGGTCGGTGGATGACGGCAACGACTCGGACGGCTTTGGGGAGGAGGAGGAGGAGGAGGAGGAGGAGGCAGGAGAGCAAGCAGCCGCGGTGGTTGAAGCAGCAGAGCGGCCACCCCGCTCCCTCCTGCTCCCACCGCCCGCCAGCCCGCCACCCCCTCCCGCCGCCGCCCCTGCCTGCTCCGTCAGCCCGTTCGGCTTCGTGGACGACGAGGCCTACTACGCGGCGGAGGCGGCGCCGCACGAGGAGGGCGGGAGCGGGCTGGGCGGCGCGCCCGGGGCGGCCACGACCGGCGCGACCTCGCCACCCCCCTCGACGGCCGCCGCCGCCCCTGGCCCGCTCATCGATGGCGCCCCGCTGGCTGGCCACGTCATCATCGCGGGCTCGCCCGCCTCTTACCTAGCCTTCGCCTCCCAGCTGCGGGCGTGCGACCCGCTGCCCACGCCCCTCGTGATCCTGGGCCCGTCCAAGCCGCCGCCCGGCGAGTGGGCGGCCCTGGAAGCGTTGGGCCCCGTGCACTTCGTGGTCGGCGACCCCGCCGCCCCGGCGGGCCTGCGGGCGGCCCGCGCCTCGACCTCCCGGGCCCTGGTCTTCCTGGCCCTGCCCCAACGCCCGGGCGGCGGGTGGGCGGCGGGCGGGAGTGAGCCGGGCTCGCCGCCCGCCCCCTCTGCCGGCCCGCCGCCGTCCGCGGCCGCGGCCCCCGCCCGCCTCTTTGGCGGCGGCGTCGGCGGCGGCGCGGGGCCCGCTCCACCCCCGGACCGGGCCACCGCCTCCCGCACAGCCGTCCTGGCCGACGCGCACGGCTTGCTGGCCTGTTACGGCGTGGGCGAGGACGGCGGGACCGCCCCGCCCCACGCGGTCATCGAGCTCTGCTTCACCTCCTCCCTCCGCTTCCTCCAGCCGGGCCTCCTGTTGAAGGGCGTCTCCTCGGGCGACCCGGGCACCTCCTCCCACGGCCAGCCCCGCAATTCGTGGCAGGCCCGCAAGCGCCAGGAGGCGGCCGCGTCCGCGGAGGGCCTGGCCGCCTGGCAGGCCAACCCGTACTACTGTGCGGGGCGGGTCACAGTGCCTGCCGCCCTGGACGCCCTGGCCTGCCACGCCATCTTCGACGGCGGGCGGCTGGCGGGCCTGCTGGGCGAACTGGCCGGGGACGACGGCCGGCCCGGCGGGGCCCTCCTGCGCCAGGTGGAGGTGCCGTCGGACCTGGTCGGGTCGACGTACGGCGCCCTCTTTGCCCGCCTGGCCACCCGGCGCCAGCTCATCCCGCTCGGCCTGTACCGCCGCAAGTCGGAGAACCCGACATTCCGGCTGGCGTACGTGGTGACCAACCCGCCGGCGGGGGAGCGGCTGGAGAGAGGGGACCGGGTGTTTGTGCTGCGGGAGAGAGGGGGGCCGTGGCTGACGAGCGGGTTGTGAATGAAAAAAAAAAAAAACAGGGTTTTCGCCGCCTTTTTCACTCGCCGATTCTCTTTTTCCCGGCGCGCCCCACGACGGAGAGACACGCGCGCTCCCTTCTCCTCGACTGACGCCAGGTGAGCTCTCCACACATCCACGCTCACCTCGCCACGGCCACCTGGGCGTGCGTGCGCGGTCACACACACACACACACAGCGGAGAGAGACACTTGCCGCCGCGGGTTCACGCCGCCGCCTTCTCGCCCGAGCTCTCCAATTTCTCACTCTTGTTCACATTCTCCTACAGGCGCTTCCAACCAACCCTCGCCCACAGCCTGACACTGAGAGAGAGAACGCCCCCCCCCCCCTATACGCACGCCTGCCGCGTAGAGGGGAGTCCCTGAAAAAAAGCGAGGCAACAGCAACATTTTTCTTTTTGCTCGCCGTCGTTCACGCCAGCGGCGCCTCTCTTTCTGCTTCTTCTCTTCTCCCTCCCCCAACCACATCTCCCACCATGGCCCGCAACGTCGAAAAAGCCTCTAACGTCCTCAACCGCCTGCTCAACGCCAAGCAGGCCGACGCGCGGGGCCCCCGGTCAAAGCGCCCGCACCTGGCCACGGAGTGCGATGACCTGGTGGAGGCCGACCGGTGGCGCGCGCAGCTCCTGCGCGAGGTCGGGCGCAAGGTCATGGACATCCAGAACTCCGGCCTGGGCGAGGCCCGCCTGCGCGACCTGAACGACGAGATCAACAAGCTGATCCGGGAGAAGGGCCACTGGGAGAAGCGCATCGTGGAGCTGGGCGGGCCGGACTACGCCAAGAACGCGCCGCCGGTGGGAGGCGGCGGCGGCGGAGGGGATGGGGGGGGGGCCGCCACGGGGAAGGGCGCGGGGTATCGCTACTTCGGGGCCGCCAAGGCCCTGCCGGGCGTCAAGGAGCTGTTTGACCGCCCGCCCCCACGCCCCCAGCGCGTCACCCGGGCCGCCCTCCTGGCCCGCGTGAATGCGGATTACTACGGGTTCAGGGACGAGGAGGACGGGGCCCTGGTGGCGGCGGAGGCCGCGGCCGAGGCGGGCGTCCAGGCGCGCGCGGACGCCGCCTGGGAAGCTCGCCAGGCGGCCGCCGGCGCCGGGCCGTCCGATGGAACAGCCGCCCCCGCGCCGGCGGCCGCCTTCACCGCGTACGTCCCCTTGCCCGACGACAGGGAGATCGCGGCCGCCGTGCTGGCCGCCAAGAAGGCGGCCCTGTTGGCGCGGTATGCGAGCGCGGGGCAGCAGGCGCAGCAGCGTGCGGCAGAGGGGATGCGGGGAGGTGGGTGAGAGGGGGCGAGAGTGTTCCTGTAGTGACGAGCGTGTGCATTTTGTCCTTTCCTGTCTCTTGCATAACGGTTGTCTTTACAATAAGACAACCATTCTCATTCCCCGCCACCCCCGTCGTCCGACCCGTACCCGTCCGCGACAGGGACCGGCCGCCGGGACGCCTGGTCCTCCGCCACGCTCATCAGGGCCGAAACGCTGCGGGCCGCGAACCTGGTCAGGCCGGCCGAGTGCAGGGCGGCCCGGGCCACGCGCGCGCCCGTGCGGACGGCCGCTGCCGTCTCCCTCAGCGTCGGGCCCGGCGGCGACTCCAGCCCAGCCCGCGCGCGCAGGCCCGCCTCCGCCGCCGCCCGGGCACTGGGGGCTCGTGCCTTCAGGGCGGGCATGACAGACCCCGCCACCAGGCCCGCCACCGCGGTCGGGGCGGCCACGGCCGCGCCCGCCGCGTCGGATGCCAGGCGGGCCGACGCGCGGGCGCCCGCGCTCAGGTCCGCCCCGAACGCGCCCAATTCCTCGATGCAGTCCGCCACTTCCAGCCCCGACAGCCGGACGGCGGCGGCGGTGTCGGGGACTTCCGCGTCGACCGACCGGGCGAGGCGGGCGAGGTCGAGGGCGGCCCGGCGGATGGCCTGGAGAGAAAAGAATTGAGGTGGAGGTTGAGGGGGTTGAGCGAGCGGGGGGGGGGGTTGATGGTGGATTTGGCTCTGTTTCTCCCCTCCATCACACACTCACCCACAGCGTCGGCACGGCGGCCGCAAAAAAGACGCTTAGCACAATGCACAGGACCGTGCGCGCGGCGGCCAGCCAGGCTAAGACGGGTGGGGCGGCGGCGGCGACAGCGGCAGCGGCGTGCGGACGGGTGCCAGCGGCGCGGCGACCGGGGGAGGCGGGGCGGGGCCGGGCGAGGAGGGGAGGCGAGGCGCGGGCACCGCGGGGGTGGGCGAAGTGGGAGCTGGTGGAGGCAGCCAGGGCTCGAACCCGTGGCCTTGTGGGCCCCGCCGGCGGGGCGGCGGGCGCTAGGAAGAGGGTTGACGGCATCGTGCAATTTTGCTTTGTTTCTTCTCTCCCGACCTAGCCTGGAACTACGACCCTTTCCCCCCTCGCTTCCTCCGCCCACCACCACCTCCCTTCCCCTCCTCATCAGACGGGGGCGCGTAGCCTGGCACGAAAGCGCCGGGCTCCTCCTCCTTGTCATAATGCCGGCCGTCCGCCTGCGTCTCCACCCGTACAGGCAACCCAAAGATGGGCCGCGGGACGGGCAGATCAGGGCACGTGCCGACGAGGGCCGCCGCGCCACCACCCTCCTCGCCAGCCGCCGCCCGCGCGCTGTCGCCGCCATCGTCCAGCCTCCAGGGCGCGAGGGCGGCAGTCAGGGCGGTGATGACGTCCGATGAAAAGGTCGCCTGGCGAGGTGGAGCAGGCGGCGCAGGGGGCACCCCCGGCACCCCCACCCCCACCCCCACCCCCCCTGCGGCGTTTTCCTCGACCACCACCCGCCGGCCGGCCAGGTCGAGCGTCACCCGCGTCACCCGCCGCCGCTCCGTCGCCGCCGACTGGGCAGCCGCCACCTCCGCCTTCAGCTCCTCCTTCTCCGCGCGCGACAGCCAGACGTTGGCGTCGATGTCCGCGGCGGTGCTCAGGCCGTCGTCGTCCAGGACGGAGGTCAGCGCGCCCGCCGCGTCCGCCGCGACCAGGCGGGCCCGCAGACCGTCGGCTGCGGCGCTGGTGTCACCGCCCTCACCACCACCCACGGCCACCGCCTCGCCACGCCGCAGCGACACCCGCCCCTCACAGGCCTGGCAGGTCCCGCCCGACGCGATGAGGGCGGCCACGTCTGCGGGTGAGGACCCGGTCGGGTAGGAGGCCGGCGGGGCGGAGGTGATGGTGGCCAGGCTGCCAGGGCGGGGCGCGGCCCGGAGGTCGTACACGCGGCCGCAGGAGAGGCAGTTGGTGACGGGGCGGTCCGGGCGGGGGACGGCCGCCGTGTGCGGGTCGGTGGAGGAGGACGGTTTGGGCTTGGCCGCCTTGATGGAGAGCGACCCACCCCGGCGGCCGCCGCCTGTTGGGGGTGGGGCGGTGGTTGGTGCCGGTGGCCTAGCAGCAGCGCCAGGAGCCACAGCTGGTGGCGGCGCCATCGTGGCGGCGGCCGTGCTGTTCCGGGCGTGCACGACAGCGTTGACAGCAGAGGCCAAGGTTGGCGTCAAGGCGGCGGGCGCAAGTGAGAGCACAGTCTCCGCATCGGCTTCCCCTGCCGCGAGGGCGCCGACGATGCCGGCCGCGGTGTCATCGTCCAAGCCAGCCGCCTTGAGGTGGCCGGCCAGGGTGGCCCGGGCAGCGTCCATAGGCGTGTGTGGCGTGCAGAAAAAGAAAAGAAAAGAAGAAATGGAGAGAAAAAAAAAGCTCTGGGACTTTGAGTCTTTACAAACACGCACACAAACGCACGCACGCACGCTCACAGTAGAAGACAGAACACAGCCCAGGCGCACGCGCAACGTCTATCAATGACACTTATTTATTCAAGGCAGGGGACAGAGTAGACCCCCCCCCCCCCCGCCGCCGCCATTATTTGTTCCACCCCCAGCCCGCACGCACACGGGCCAAGGTTGGAACTCACAGCAGCAGCACCGTCCCCGCCGCCGCCCCAGCCACCAGCGCAGCCAGCATCCGCCCCGCCCGCCCAGCAGCCTCCACGCCGCTTGTCAGGGGCTCGACGTCGACGGGGCCGTCCAGGATGTCCACCCCGCGGTCGTTGTTGGTGTCGCGCGGGTCGGCAGGGCCCGTCTCGACGGGGATGGAAATGACTTTCTTGACCACGCCGGCCGTGCCGATGCCGGCGCACTGGGGTGGGACAGTCCCATAGATCTCCTTGGCCGCCACGCAGATTTGGGCGGGGCTCATCGTCTGCGACAGGCGGGCGGCGAGGTCGGAGGCGGCTGGGTCGTCAAGCGAGGCAGGCAGCGAGGCGGGCAGCAGGGTGGCCGGGGCGACGATGGTGTCGTCGGCCAGCATGGGCGTGGACTCAGTCGCCTGGGCTAAGCGGCGGCGGGCGAGGAAGCCGCCGGGCTGTGTGGCGGAGGACTGGGTGATGGCTGGAGGGAAAGAAAGAAAATGGGGCGGGTGAGGGGACACGAGGGTACGTCTCTCGGGCCAACCACTTTGCGTCTCTCACGTTGTCGAGAGGGTACACACCCTACCGCACGACCCCACTCACCCACGCACCCACCCGCTCGTCCGTCGGACCTTAGCCGGGGGATTTTTACATGGATGGTGGGATTTTTACATGGATGGTGGTCGGAAGCCAGCGCTGGGCTCAGGGGCCGCACCACAACCTTGCACTGTCTCTCCAGCCGCCCAATTCTCCGGGTGCCCGCTCTCTCCGGCGTGCACCCCGCGCGCGCACCCACACACCAATCGAGTGGTGCGTTGATTTCTTGCACTCACCAATGGCCGCAGCCGTGACGACGAAGAGGGCGATGGACAGCTTCATCGTGGAGAGAGGAGGGATGAGGTGAGGAAGGGTGTGCTGACGAGGGTGTGTTGAAAATGCGAGAATGAATCTGAGAGCACTTTCACCTCTTTTCTCACGCACAGTGGTCGATTTGACACCGCCCCGTGTGCAGACGACCACCAATGACATGCCACACCCTAAGGAATAGTTGACAACAAAACGACTACCACTCTCAACTCTTAACCCACCACCCCCGCCACTGCCCGCTCCTGCTCCTCCACTTTGCCCGCCCTCTCAAAGCAGGCGGTCGCAAAGCGGGCCAGCTCCTCCGTCACCCGCTCCGGAACCTCGTCATGCGGGCAGTGGCCCGCCTCCAGCAGCACCAGCTCCGCGTTGGGGCAGGCCGCCAGCAGGTCGGCCGCCCGCCGCCGCGCGTCGTTCAGCGGGTCCAGCGCGCCCTGCAGGATGAGGGCGGGCCCGCCATAGTCCCGGGCGACCAGGGCGTCCAGCGCGCGCGGGCGGGGCATGTAAAATACGGATTGAAAGACGGCCAGGGCGCCCGGGTCGGCGGCCGCCCGCCCGATCTCGCCGGCCAGCCACGCGTCCGCGCGCGCCGGGTCAGTCGGGTACAGGCGTTTGAGGGTGCGCCCGATGGAGAGCTCCAGGTAGAGGAAGAGGGCCCGGGAGAGGGCCTCTACAAACAGGCGGTTGGGTGGGGCGGGGTCGCTGCCCTCTGGCGCTGGCTGGACGGGCGCGCCCCCGCCCGCGGCCTCACCTGCGGTCAGCCCATCCACGCGGCCGGCCGGGTTGAGCATCACCACGCCCGCGATGGAGCGGGGCGCGTCCGCCGCGAGGGCCGCCACGATGTAGCCGCCGATGGAGTTGCCGGCCGCGACGACGGGCGCCCGGACGCAGGCCTGCACGAAGTCCCGGCAAAACCCCGCCCAGGCGGCCTGGCCGTAGGGGAGGGGCGCTTTCTCAGACCGCCCATACCCTGGCAGCGAGGGCGCGTACACGCGGAAACCCGCGCCCGCCAGCCCCGCCAGCTGGTCCCGGTACTGCTCTCCAAAGGCGCCGAAGCCGTGGATGAGGAGGATGGCGGGGGCGGCCGCGTCGTCGGCCGGTGAAAAACGGGCCGGGTCGGCGGACGAGGGCAGGGCTTCGACGTACTCCACCAGCACCCCCCGCCACCGCCAGTGACGCAGGGTGGCGACGCCCGCTGCGGCCGGTGAGCCGCCCGCGGGGGCGCCCGCCCGGCCGACGGCTTGGGCCCAGTAAAAGTCGGCGGCCTCGGCCGCGGCCGCCGCGGCCCGGGCGTGGGTGGAGGCGGCCGGGACAGAGAGGGCCGGAAGCGGGGGGAAGCGGGCCAAGGTGGCGGCCGCGTCGGACGCCACACGGCGCCGGGAGATGGTGCCGAGGGCGAGGGCGGGCGCGAAGAGGGCCGGGAAAGAGCCGCCAGGCGTGCCGGGCCCTTCCGCAGACGCGGCGCCGGCTGCCACGGCCGCCAGCGCGTCCGCGCCCGCCCGCCCGTGCCCGGGCGCACTGGGGCCCAGGTAAGCCGCCAGCGCCGCCCGCGCGGCCGGCTCGCCACCCGCCGCCAGCCACGTCGCCGCGGCCGCGGCGGGGGGCGGGGACCCGAAGGAGCCGATGCCCAGGGCCGCGTACTCGACGGCGGCGGCCGCGCCGGCAGGCGGCCAGGCGGCAGCCGCGCCTGCGGGGAGGGACGACGCGGGCGAGGCCGCGCCCGCGAGCGCGGCCAGGGCGTCCGCGGACGGGATGGGCCCGGGCGCCCCGCCCAGGGCAGCGATGAGAGCCGCCCCCGGCGCTGGCATGGCCCCGAGGTCCGGCAGGGGCGCCACCCGCCTGCCGCGCCCCTTGACGTGCGCCTTCCAGTTGTCGGCCGCGCCGCTGGGCTCGGCCTCGTGCAGCGGCGGCGCGCGGTGGGCGATGATGACGGCGGCGGCCGCCCCCGCTCCCTTCAGCGCCGCCCCGGCCTCCGCCACCGCGTCCGTCCAGCCGGCCAGGACTTCCTCCTCGGCGTGCACTTCGGCTGCGCCGGCCGCCGCGGCGACTCGGGCGACCGCCCTGCCCACGCCCTCGCCGGGCTGGCAGCGAACCACCCACAGGTCGGTCCCCCGCGCGCGCAGGCCCGCGCGGAGGGCGGACAGGGCGCCCGCCAGGGCGGCCGCCCCGCAGGCACCGGGCGCGGACACCGCGACGAGGGACGGGTCCAGGACGTAGATGCCCGCGACCGGGCCGCCGCCCGGGCGGGCCGCCGCGGACAGGGCCGGGTTGTCGTCGAGCCGGAGGTCGTGCTTGAACCAGACGAGGCGAGGGGCGGGGGCGCTTCCAGCCTGAGCACCACCTGCTGCTGCTGCCAGGGCAGAGCGTGGGCCCCGGGCGGCGGCGCTTTGATGAGGGGCGATGGAGGCCGGGCGGGCCGGGCCCAAGGCGGGCTGCACCCCCGTTGATGCGAGAGCGCGGCGTGGCGCGACGGGGGCGAAAGCTGCGCCGGGGGAGCGGGTGCCGGCCCGGGCGCCCGTAACGCCGCGGGCAGGGGTGACCAGAGACATGGAGGAATGTGTTTGAGGTGTGGAAAGTGAAAATGCGGGGGCCCTGTGGGGGGGCGCGGCGAAGGCTAGTGTGTGTGTTTTCTTTCGCTGCCTCGAGTCGCTGCTGTGTCCCGACCGATTAATGGGGAGAAAGGTAACTCAACTCATCACATTCACTTTAAACACGCTCTCTCCCTCCCCTCTCTTCCTCTCTCTACTTCCTCTTCTCCTTCACGACTTTCATTTTTTCTACATCCCGGTGGCCGCCCCGGGGCTGGCCGGCAACGCCTCGGCGCCCGCAAACGGCGACCGCGCCGCGTGGTGGGCGTGGTGAGGGGGCGCACCCCCACCAGGCGACCCGCCCGCCCTGCCCGGGACGGCGGCGGCAGCAGGCGAGGGAGGCGGCACCACAGCATCAGCAGGCGGCGGCGCCCCACCGACACCCCCTCCCCCACGCCCACCCCCAGGCGCCGCGGCCAGGGCCTCGTACAACTCCCGCGCGGATGGCCGCCCGGCCGGGTCCACGCACCGGCAGGCGTCAATGACCGCCGCCACGGCCGCGGGGCACTCCTCCGGGCACCGCAGCGCCCGCATCTGGCGCAGGCGGGGCCGGTCCCCGGACACGATCTCCCACAGGACGACGCCCAGGGACCAGACATCCGATTTCTCGGTCACCCCCCTCCCCGCGAGCAGTTCCGGGGACGACCAGTCAAACGTCCCTTCCCGGGACATGATCGTCGCGTCCCGGGTCAGGAAGCGGGCCAGGCCGACGTCCGCGAGCTTGGCACTGTGGAGGAGAAGAGAAGAGGAGAGAGAGAGAAAAGTGAGCGGCTGGGCGCGCGCGCGGTAAAAGGGAGGAAGAAAAAAACCCCCTCCCGCAAAAAAAAATAAACACAACGCACGTCCCGTCCCGCCCGAGCAGGATGTTTGAGCTTTTGACGTCGCAGTGCAGGACCTTCTTGGAGTGCATGAAGGCGAGGGCCCGGGTGACGTCCAGAGCCACCCCGCGCCCGCGGCGGTACCACCCGAACACCCGTCCGGTCGCCTGGGCGGCCGCGGCGGTGGAGGAAGGCGGACCCGCAGAGGTGGAGGGCGGGCCGGGCGGCCCGCCGTTTGCTCCCGCGCTGCTCCCCTGGTCCTTCGCCAGCGCCCGCCACAGGTCGCCCCGGGGCATGTATTCGGTGACCAGCATGATGCGGGGGCCCTGGTGGGG
>Ga0315276_10005160_pt1 | contig 12033 bp, 5 predicted proteins | sample YL17G05_0_MG_FD_204542 | JGI IMG/M metagenome (GOLD analysis project Ga0315276, IMG submission 204542) | Sediment microbial communities from Yellowstone Lake, YNP, Wyoming, USA - YL17G05_0 | ecosystem: Environmental > Aquatic > Freshwater > Lake > Sediment | place: USA: Wyoming | collected... | reverse complement strand
GGTGGTCGCGGGCCAGGCGGTGACCGTCGTGCAGGTGCAGTGGCACGGCACAGCTGCGCTCACGCTGACCTATCGCGACGATGCCGGCCGCCCCGGCGAGCAGCTCCTCTATACGGTTGACGAAGCAGGATTGGACGTGGCTGTGAGTGGCCCGGCCTGGTCCCTTACCGCCGACGGCGCGCTCTTCCGGCTTGTTTCGGAAGCGCGCCGCATCCAGCTCGCCTACCTCTTCGATCCGTTCCTCGCGGTGAGCAACTCCAACGTCATGCCGCTGCCGCACCAGATCACAGCCGTCTATCAGGAGATGCTTGACCGCCAGCCGCTGCACTTCCTACTCGCCGACGACCCCGGCGCCGGCAAGACCATCATGGCCGGCCTGCTCATCAAGGAGCTGATGGTGCGCGGCGACGCCAAGCGCGTGCTCATCGTCTGCCCCGGCATGCTCGTCGACCAGTGGCAGGACGAGCTGCGCGAGAAGTTCCACCTCGGCTTCGAGATCGTCACGCGGCAGATGATCGACGCCTCTTACGCGGGCAACCCCTTCCTCGAGAAGGACCTGCTGATCGCGCGCCTCGACCACCTCTCGCGCAACGAGGAGCTGCTGGCCAAGCTGGCGCAGAGCGAGTGGGACCTCGTGATCTGCGACGAGGCGCACAAGATGTCGGCGCACTACTTCGGCAACGAGGTCAAGGAGACCAAGCGCTACAAACTGGGTATGCGCCTCGGTGAGGTGACGCGCCACCTGCTGCTGATGACGGCGACGCCGCACTCAGGCAAGCCCGAAGACTTCGACCTCTTCATGGCGCTGCTCGACTACGACCGCTTCGCCGGCAAGGTGCGCGGCAAGAAGGGGCAGAGCAAAGAGGCCGGCGCCCGCGACATGATGCGCCGCCTCTCCAAGGAGCAGCTGCGCCACATGGACGGGCGGCCGCTGTTCCCCGAGCGCCGCGCCTACGCCGTCAAGTACGCGCTCTCCGAGGGCGAGGCCTACCTCTACAACGAGGTCACCACCTACGTGCGCGAGGAGATGAACCGCGCTGATCGGCTCGCCAACGAGCAGGGCCAGGGCCGCCGGCGCATCGCCGTGGGCTTCGCGCTCACCACCCTGCAGCGCCGCCTCGCCTCGTCGCCGGAGGCGATCTACCAGTCGCTCAAGCGACGCCGCAAGCGCCTCGAGGCCAAGCTCGAGGAGGAGAAGCTGCTGCGCCGCGGCGCCCAGGTGAAGGCCGAGCAAGCTGACGCGCTGCTGGCCGTCGCCCCCGTCGCCCCCGAGTTCGACATCGAGGACCTCGAAGACCTCGACGAGCTGCCCGACGAGGAGCTCGAGGAGCTCGAGGAGCAGGTCGTCGATCAGGCCTCCGCGGCGCAGACCATCCAGGAGCTGCAGTACGAGATCGTCACGCTGACGCACCTGGAGGAGCTCGCCGACAAGGTGCGCATCTCCGGCTGCGACAAGAAGTGGGAGCAGCTCTCGGGCCTGCTGCAGGACGACGGCCAGATGTTCGACGTGAACGGCGAGCGCCGCAAGCTCATCGTCTTCACCGAGCACCGCGACACGCTGAGCTACCTGGTCGAGAAGATCCGCGTCATGCTCGGCCGGCCGGAGGCCGTGGTGGCCATCCACGGCGGCGTCGGCCGCCAGAAGCGCCGCGAGGCGCAGGAGTACTTCACGCAGGACAAGGACGCCCTCGTGCTCGTCGCCACCGACGCGGCGGGGGAGGGCATCAACCTGCAGCGCGCCCACCTGATGGTGAACTACGACCTGCCCTGGAACCCGAACCGCATCGAGCAGCGCTTCGGGCGTATCCACCGCATCGGGCAGACCGAGGTCTGCCACCTCTGGAACCTGGTCGCGCACGAGACTCGCGAGGGCCAGGTGTACGAGCGCCTGCTTGAGAAGCTCGAGGAGCAGCGCAAGGCGCTCGGCGACCAGGTCTTCGACGTGCTCTCCGACGAGGGCGTCTTCGAGGACGCGTCGCTGCGCGATCTGCTGATGGAGGCGATCCGCTACGGCGACCAGCCTGAGGTGCGGCAGCGGCTCTTCGAGAAGGTCGAGACGGCGGTCGGCAGCAACATGAGCAAGGTGCTCGCCGAGCGCGCCCTGGCGCGCGACGTGATGGGCAGCGCCGACGTGGAGCGCATCCGCGACGAGATGGAGAAGGCCGAGGCGCGCAAGCTGCAGCCGCATTTCATCCGCACCTTCTTCGAGGAGGCCTTCCAGCGCCTTGGCGGCCACATGGTGAAGCGCGAGCCGGGGCGCTACGAGGTCAAGAACGTGCCCGCTGACGTGCGCCAAGCCGCGTCGCAGCTGAGCGCCCTGCCTGTCCTTCGCCGATACGAGCGCATCACCTTCGACAAGGAGTCGATCACGGTGCCGGGCAAGCCGGTGGCCGAGTTCGTCTGCCCGGGGCATCCGCTGCTCGATGCGACCATCGATGTGCTGCTGCAGCGGCACCGCACGCTGCTGCGCGACGGGGCGATCCTCGTCGCCGAGGCGGACCCGCGCACCGAGCCGCGCGCGCTCGTCTACCTGGAGCACGCGATCCAGGACGGGCGCACGACGCGCGAGGGCCAGCGGCGCGTCGTCTCGAAGCGCTTCGAGTTCGTCGAGGCCGAGCGGGCCGGGGAGGTCCAGCTGGCGGGCTACGCCCCCTACCTCGACTACTGGCCCATCACGCCGGACGAGCTCGAGCTGATCCAGCCGCTGCTGAATGAGGAATGGCTGAGCAGCGGCCTCGAGGCCAAGGGCATGGACTATGCGATCGAGCGCGCGGTGCCCGCGCACCTTGCGGAGGTGCGCGCTCGCACGCTCGGCCGACTCAAGATGGTGGAGGCCGCCGTGCGCGACCGCCTCACCAAGGAGATCAACTACTGGGACCACCGCGCCGACCAGCTGAAGGACAAGGAGCTGGCCGGCAAGGGAGCCAAGGGCCACCTCAACTCGGGCATCGCGAGGCAGCGCGCCGAGGAGCTCGCCGAGCGGCTGAAGCGACGCCTTGAAGAGATCGAGCAGGAGCGGCAGATCTCGGCGCAGCAGCCGGTGATCGTCGGCGGCGCGCTCGTGGTGCCGGCGGGCTACCTTGCGAGCTTGAGGCCGCCAAGGCCCGGACCGACGGCCATCGACACCACGATCACAGAGCGCATCGCCGTCGACGCCGTGATGGCCATCGAGCGCGACCTCGGGCGCGAGCCCGAGGAGCAGGACCACTTCAATCCCGGTTTCGACATCCTTTCCAAGGACCTGGTCACTGGCGAGCTGTACTTCATCGAGGTCAAGGGACGTGTCGCCGGAGCGTCGACCGTCACGGTCACGAGGACGGAGATTCTGACTGCGTTGAACAAGGGCCCCCAGTTTGTCCTCGCACTCGTCTCAGTTGAAGGCGATGCGGCAGTCCTCACCCATTACTTGTCTGATCCGTTCAGCGGCGATCCGGAAGCCTACTTCGACGCAACGAGCGTGACCTACGACCTGAAGAGGCTGCGTGGCCGGGCGCAGGAGATGGGCACGTGAGCACATCGCGTGCGTACAGCGACCGTACTCTCAAGATTCTCTGGGGGAGGTCTGCCGGAAGGTGCGCGGTCCCCGACTGCCGCGTCGAACTCCTCGTTGAACAGACGGAGTGGGATCCGGTCGTCATCATAGGCGACATCGCTCACATCGAGGCCTCGAGCGACTCGGGACCCAGAGCCAATCGAGACAAGACGACGAAGGAGCGCGACGACTACGAGAACCTGATTCTCCTCTGCCGAAACTGTCATGCGAGACTCGATGGGCAGAAGGAGACAAACACGGTGGAGCACATTCGCTCGCTCAAGGAAGCACACGAGGCATGGGTGCGAGCGTCCCTACCCGAACGGGGACGAAGTCGAACCGGTTGGAATGCCATCATTCTTCAGGGCGCGCAGCCAATCGACTTGTCGCACGCGACCACGGCCCTTGCGCCCGACTACGCGATTGGAGATCCGGAGATAGTGGAAGCCGACCCAACCCGACGTTCATGGTCGGAGATTCGAACAGCAGTTGAATCGCAGGTTGGTGGCCTGTTTTTGGCGGCGGATCCCTTCGAGGCCAGATTCGCCGCCTTCCCCCTCGCGCCCGTATCAGCGTGTATTTCGCTTGGCTACGTACTGACGAATCGTCCTCGGGTTCGCGGATTTCAGTATCACCGAGACGTCCAGTCATGGGCGTGGCAACCCGACACTGCCTCTCGCGATGGCTTCACGGTCGATGGTGTCCCGAAGGAGCCAGTGGAGAGCGGGGGGGATCTCGCGATTGCCGTCAGTCTGTCAGCGACGGTGACGAAAGCGGATGTCGAAGCGGTAACAAATGGACTCTGCGGCTATGTCAGCCTTTCCACGACATTCCCAACTGCTGAGTGGCTGAAGGAAGAGCGCCAGCTTCGGGAGTTTGAGGCTGAGATCGCGGCTGTTGTTGAGCAATGCCTTCGGTCCTTTCCGAGTGCCAATACGTGGCACCTCTTCTGCGCCGTGCCTGCACCGGCGGCCGTCGCAATAGGCCAGCACCTCAACCCAACCATGACTCCGCGCGTGTGCCTCTACGAGTACTCGCGCAGCTCATCGCCTCGGTATTCGCTAAGCATCTGCCTCGGGGGAACGGAATGACAAACCAGGACTATCTTGAGGGCGTCCTCGGGCAACAGGCCTTGTCCGCAAGTCAGGTGAATCAACTGAGGACGCTGCGCGACAGCGTTCAGGGCGTTTTGGCCAGGCTTCAGGGAAGCCCGCGTTTCTACTACGCGGGTTCCTACGCGAAGAGCACTATGGTTCGCGCTCGGTACGACCTCGACGTGGTTGCGTATTGGCCGGCCGATTGCGGCTACAGGCTGAGAGACATTTACGAAGGTGTCGGGAAGATCCTCGAAAAGGAGTGGAGGATCAAGCCCAAGACCGTAGCCTGGGAAATCCCCTTTGAGGGCGGATTTCACGTTGATGTGGTTCCTGGCCGTGCATTGGATTCCAGTTTTGTGGACGCCAATCTGTATAGTCGCGACAACGACAGTAGCCTGAAGACCAGCCTGAAGACACACATTCACACGATCCGCGACAGCGGGCGACGTGACGCGATCCGACTCATGAAGTACTGGGGAATCCGAGCGGGCGTTCCTCTCAAGACGTTCGTCCTTGAGCTCATGACAATCGAGGGATGCAGGGGCAAGTCCGCTGATGCTCTTGAGCCGCAGCTATTTGGCGCGCTTCAGTATCTTCGAGACAACATCGAGACGGCCAGGGTTGTTGACCCGGCCAACTCCAACAACGTTCTCTCCGACGCCATCACCGCGACCGACAAGGCCGCGGTGAAGCGCGCGGCACAAGCGGCATTGAGCGCCACTTACTGGAGCGAGGTCTTCTCCTGATGGGGTGGGGAACATGGAGGGTGGCGGATGGCTGAGTACAAGAAGAAGCTCATCGAGGTTGCGCTCCCGCTGGAGGCCATCAATCGCGCATCGGCGCGCGAGAAGTCGATTCGCCATGGTCACCCCTCGACGCTGCACCTCTGGTGGGCTCGCCGCCCGCTGGCCGCCTGCCGTGCTGTGCTCTTCGCATCGCTTGTGGATGACCCGTCAGAGCACGCTGACCAGTTCCCCTCCCATGAGGCCCAGGAGGAGGAACGCCAGCGCCTCTTCCGCATCATTGAGGAGCTGGTCAAGTGGGACAACTCGACCAACGAGGATGTGCTTAGGACCGCCCGCGCCGAGATAGTGCGCTCGACCGGAGGTGACCCGCCGTCGGTCCTCGATCCGTTCTGCGGCGGTGGATCGATTCCGCTCGAGGCCCAACGCCTGGGTCTCGACGCGCACGCCAGCGACCTCAACCCCGTCGCCGTGCTCATCACGAAGGCGCTGATCGAGCTTCCGCAGAACTTCACCGATCTGCCGCCTGTCAACCCTGAATCGCAAGCGAAGCTGAGCGACAGTGGATGGCACGGCGCCCAAGGTCTGGCCGAAGACGTTCGTGCCTACGGACGCTGGATGCGAGAAGAAGCTGCACGGCGCATCGGCAACCTCTACCCCAAGGTCAAGCTGCCCGTCGAGCAGGGCGGCGGCGAGGCTACTGTCATCGCTTGGTTGTGGGCGCGGATCGTGAAGTGCCCCAACCCGGCTTGCGGCGCTGAGATGCCTTTGGTGCGCTCCTTCGCGCTCTCGACCAAGAAGGCCAAACGGGTCTGGGTTGAGCCGGTCGTTGACGTGGGCGCCAAGACTGTTCGCTTCGAGGTGAGAACGGGAAGTGGGGTGGCGCCAGAGGGAACAGTCAATCGTCAGGGCGCGCGCTGCATCGTGTGCGGGGGTGCGGTGCCATTCGACCACATCCGTGTTGAGGCGCGTGCTGACCGGATGGGCGCGCGACTCATGGCTGTAGTCGCTGAGGGGGCCAGGGGCCGCATCTACGTCAAGCCTGACGAAGAGCAGTCGCGCATTGCTCAGTCGGCCACGGTTGAGTGGGCGCCGGAGAGCAGTCTCCCCGAGCAGGCACTCGGTTTCCGTGTGCAGGCGTATGGCATGACGAAGCATCGCGACCTGTTCACTCGGCGTCAGCTCGTGGCCCTTGCCACGTTCTGTGACCTTGTCCCCGAAGCTCGAGACAGAGTGCGTCACGACGCCTCTGCCGCCAACGTAGCAGGAAAGCCACGCAACGCTTCTGACGACACGGATGAGAGGGCGGCTGGCTATGCCGACGCCGTTGCGACCTACTTGGGTCTTGCTGTCTCGAAACTCGCTGACTACAACAGTACGATCGTGACTTGGAGCCAGAGTCGAGACCAAGCCCGCAACACCTTCACCAGGCAGGCTCTGCCAATGACCTGGGATTTCGCCGAAATCAACGTGTTCGCCGGTGCTGCCGGGGATTTGGCTGTGTCGATATCCGGCATGATGGAGGTGCTGGAAAGGACGGTCTCCGCTGGCTTCGGTTCGTGTGATCAGCTCGATGCGACAGCCTCTGTGAGCGACGTCGCCGCGCCGATGGTCTCCACTGACCCGCCCTACTACGACAACATCGGCTATGCGGATCTCTCGGACTATTTCTATGTCTGGCTTCGCCGATCACTCGCCGGCGTGCACCCCGAACTCTTCAGCACCCTGCTCGTCCCGAAGACGCAGGAGCTCGTTGCCACGCCCTATAGGTTTGGCGGCGACCGACAGAAGGCACAGGGCTTCTTTGAGGCGGGGCTTGGCGCGGCCTTCGAACGGATGAGACGTGAAGGTCATCCGGACTATCCGCTCACCGTCTACTATGCCTTCAAGCAGGCCGAGTCCGATGGCGACGGCGTTGCGGCGCAGGTGGCCTCTACGGGCTGGGAGACGATGTTGACGGGCCTTCTACGGTCGGGCTTCGCGGTTGTTGGCACGTGGCCAATGCGCAGCGAGCGGGCCGTGCGTAGCGTGGCCATCGGAACGAACGCTCTTGCCTCCTCGATAGTCCTTGTATGTCGCCCGCGCAAGGTCGAAGCTCCACTGGCGTCGCGCCGTGAGTTTCTGGCCGCTCTCAAGGCCGAACTTCCGGACGCACTTCGTCATCTTCAGGACGGAAGCATCGCGCCGGTCGACCTCGCCCAAGCGTCAATCGGCCCGGGTATGGCTGTCTTCTCTCGCTATTCCAAGGTGATGGAGGGTGACGGCTCGCCAATGACGGTGCGCACTGCTCTAGAGCTCATCAATCAAGGACTCGACGAGATCGTCGCTGAGCAGGAGGGCGAGTTCGACGCAGACACTCGGTGGGCAATCGCGTGGTTCCAGGAGCTCGGCATGGAGGTTGGCGACTTCGGCCGCGCCGAGCTTCTCTCGAGGGCAAAAAACACCGCTGTAGCCGGCATGGTCGAGGCCGGAATCCTTGAGGCCAAGGCAGGCAAGGTGCGTCTGCTCCGTCGCGAGGAGCTTGACGACGGCTGGGACCCAGCAACGGACAAGCGCCTAACCGTGTGGGAGATGACGCAGCACTTGATCCGGCGGCTCGACGAAGGCGAATCTGTCGCGGGGACACTTGCCCGCCAGCTTGGGGCCAACGCCGAAATCGCTCGTGATCTCGCCTACCGTCTCTACCTCATCTGCGAGCGCAAGAAATGGGCACAGGATGCGCTCGCCTATAACGGTCTCGTCGTCGCCTGGCCGCAGATCCAACGACTCGCAGCCGCCGAACCGGCTTCCGTCGGTCCATCGCAGACCAGCTTCGAAGTCTAGGGGGCATCGCATGACGATGAGCAACAGCCAGCGCGTCGGTGACGCCCTGCAGCTTTTGAGCAAGGGGCTCGCGCCGTTCGTGGAGCGCGAGCTCAAGACGGCCTACGGCGACGACTGGGTGGTCGCCGTGCTCGAGGCCGACCCGAACTCACACCCGGGGAGCGCCAAGACCGCGTCCCTCGACGACGTCCAGTTCCTCCTCAAGACAATGTGGACCATGTGGAACGCGGTCTTTCGCAAGGTGCTGGGGCAGGACGAGCGCACGCTCGTCAGCGAGCTGCGTACGGCGCGCAACCGCTGGGCGCACCAGGAGGCCTTCTCGACCGACGATGCCTACCGCGTGCTCGACAGCGTGCAGCGCCTGCTCACCGCCGTCTCGGCGGAGGAGGCCGACGAGCTCGACGAGCAGAAGCAGGAGCTGCTGCGCATCCGCTACGACGAGTACAGCCGCCGCAAGTCGAAGCAGGTCACGGCGACGCTCTTCGAGACGGCCACGGCCGAGGGCCTCAAACCGTGGCGCGACGTGGTGCGCCCGCACCGCGACGTCGCCGGCGGCCGCTACCAGCAGGCCGAGTTCGCCGCCGACCTGCACCAGGTCTACCAGGGCGGGGCGGCGAGCGAGTACCAGGACCCGGCCGAGTTCTTCCGCCGAACCTTCATCACCGCTGGCTTGCGCAAGCTGCTCACCCAGGCCATCGAACGCCTGAACGGCAGCGGCGGCGACCCGGTCATCGATCTGCAGACCAACTTCGGCGGCGGCAAGACGCACTCGCTGCTCGCGCTCTACCATATCGCCGGCGGCACGCAGGCGAAGGAGCTGCTCGGCGTCGACGAGCTGCTCAAGGAGGCCGGGGTCGACGCGCTGCCGCAGGCGCATCGCGCCGTGCTTGTCGGCACCAAGATCGGGCCAGGCTCGGTCCACCTCAAGGACGACGGCACGGAAGTCCAGACGCTCTGGGGCGAGCTCGCCTGGCAGCTCGGCGGGGCAGAGGGCTACGCACTCGTCGCGGACGCCGATCGCACGGCTACGAACCCGGGCACGGCCCTCGAGAAGCTCTTCAAGAAGTACGGGCCGTGCCTCGTGCTCGTCGACGAATGGGTGGCCTATGCGCGCCAGCTCTACGGCGCGGAGAGCCTGCCTGCCGGTACCTTCGACACGCACTTCACCTTCGCCCAGGCGCTCACCGAGGCGGCGACCGTGGTGCCGGGCACGCTGGTCGTGATCTCCATCCCCGCTAGCGATAGCGTGCGTCAGGGCGCGAGCGCCGGCGAGTCCGCGCTCAATGACATCGAGGTCGGCGGCGAGGGCGGCAAGGCTGCGCTAGAGCGCCTGCGCGACGTGCTCGGCCGCAAGGACTCCCCGTGGCAGCCGGCGACCGCCGAGGAGGGCTTCGAGATCGTCCGTCGCCGCCTCTTCGAGCCGCTCGAGCCTCAGGCGGCGCGCGAGCGCGAGGCCATCGCCAAGGTCTTCCGCGCCTTCTACGCGCAGCACAAGTCGGAGTTCCCTTCCGAGTGCGGTGAGGGCGCCTACGAGCGCCGCATGGTCAACGCCTACCCGATCCACCCCGAGCTCTTCGACCGCCTCTACAACGACTGGTCGACGCTGGCGCGCTTCCAGCGCACGCGCGGCGTGCTGCGCCTCATGGCCAACGTCATCCACGAGCTCTGGGAGAGCGGCGACCAGAGCCCGCTCATCATGCCGGCTTCGGTGCCGCTGAGCTCGGGACCGGTCGCTGACGAGCTGACGCGCTACCTCGAGGAGGCCTGGAAGCCGATCATCGACACCGAGATCGACGGGGCGAACTCGCTGCCCTTGCGCCTCGACCAGGAGAACCCGTCCTTCGGCAAGATCCGTGCCTGCCGGCGCGCCACGCGCACCGTCTTCCTCGGCTCGGCCGCCACGCTCAAGAGCCCCAACAAGGGCATCGACGACCGCCGCATCAAGCTCGGCAGCGTGCTGCCCGGTGAGAGCCCGGCCCTGATCGGCGACGCCCTGCGCCGCATGAGCGAGCACTCGGCCCACCTCTACACGGAGACGGGTCGCTACTGGTTCGACACCCAGGCGAGCGTGCTGCAGACGGCGCGCGACCGCATCGCCCAGGTCACCGAGGACCAGTGGCAGATGGAGCTCCTCAGCCGCCTGCGCGAGCAGAAGGCGCGCGGCGACTTCACCGGCGTGCACGTCGCTCCGGGGAGCGACGGCGACGTCGCCGACGAGGACCGCGCGCGGCTCGTCATCCTCGGCCCCGAGCACCCGCACACGAGCAAGACCGAGGGCTCGGCGGCCCGGGCGGCCGCGGCGCAGATCCTCGAGCGACACGGCTCAGGGCCGCGGCGCTACCGCAACATGGTCGTCTTCCTCGCCCCCGACACGACGCGCCTCGGCGAGCTCGAGCAGGCACTGCGCCAGTACCTCGCCTGGACCTCGATCGAGAACGACAAGGAGATGCTGGGGCTCACGCCGCACGCCGCAAGGCAGGCCGAGGGGCAGCGCAAGGCCGCCTCGGAAGCGGTCAACCAGCGCATCCCCGAGACCTACCAGTGGCTGCTCGTACCGAGCCAGGATAAGGACGCGCCCGCCGTCGTCTGGCAGGAGACCAAGGTCGGAGGCCAGGGCACGCTCGCCGAGCGCGCCAGTCGCAAGATGGTCAACGACGGCACCCTTGCCGCGCAGTACGCCGGCGTGCTGCTGCGCATGGAGCTCGACAGGGTGCCGCTGTGGCCCGACGGCCTTCCGTTCGTCAACCTGAAACGCGTCTGGGAGTACTTCGGCCAGTACCTCTACCTGCCGCGCCTCAAGGACAGCCAGGTCTTCCTCGAGGCCGTGCGCCAGGGCGTGAACTCGCTCAGCTGGCAGGCCGAGACCTTCGCCTACGGGCAGGCCGTCGACGCCGAAGGCCGCTTCCTCGATCTCGCGACCGCCGGCAACGCCACCACGAGCATCATGCTGAACGACGAGAGCGTGCTGGTGCGGCCGGACGCGGCGCTGCGGCAGATCGAGGCTGACGAAGCCGCCAAGCGTGAGTTTGGCGACCAAGGCGGCAAGATCTTCACGCCGCCAGGCGACCAGCCGCCGCTGGGTGGCGACAACCTCGGCGTGGACTCCGGCGCCGGCCTCACCGACACGGCGGGGGCCACCACGACCTCACTGCCGGCTCAGAAGGTCGCCCGCCGTTTCTATGGCGTCGTCGAGCTCGACCCGACCCGGCTGAACAAGCAGGTGCCGGAAGTCGTCGAGCACGTCGTCGAGCACCTGACCAAGCTCACCGGCGCGAAGGTGCGCGTGAAACTGGAGATTGACGCCGACGTCGCCGATGGAGTTCCCAGCAAGACGGTGATGGACGTCACTGAGAACGCGCGGACGCTGAAGTTCTCGGACTTCGGGTTCGAGGAGGAGTGAGATAAGGGGGCCGTCGTGTCAGATCATCGTGCCTACGGATCAATTCGATCGCTGGTCGAAGGCCTCGGCGGCTCCATGGTGTGGGCGAAGAGGGGCTACCGGCACGGAGCCTGGATCATCACGCTCCGCGACAAGAGAGTGGTCATCGAGGCGTCCGGCGTGCAGTCCTTCCCGGCACTGGATGGTCTCCTGGTTCCGATCGCCGCGGACCCCAAGACGTGGAACGACTACTCGAACGACCGGCTGCCGGATGCAGAGGAGCGACTGCTGGCCATGCTGCGCGACTCCGGCCCGCCCGATCCCTTCCCTGCTGATTAGGTAGACGGTCTCGCGGAGCTCATCGAGCGAGCGCACTGGAGATTCTCCTGGACCATGGCTCGCACGTTCCCTCACGAATACACGACCAAGACCAAGGGACGGTGTGCTCCGGACGATCAC
>Ga0315276_10005154_pt1 | contig 12040 bp, 9 predicted proteins | sample YL17G05_0_MG_FD_204542 | JGI IMG/M metagenome (GOLD analysis project Ga0315276, IMG submission 204542) | Sediment microbial communities from Yellowstone Lake, YNP, Wyoming, USA - YL17G05_0 | ecosystem: Environmental > Aquatic > Freshwater > Lake > Sediment | place: USA: Wyoming | collected... | reverse complement strand
CCTGGATAAACGCTGTGTACCTCCGTCCCACGGGATAATACCGTCTTTGATATGGGGAAGCCCAAAATAAGATTCAAAGGATGCAATTCTCATGTCACAGGCAAGGGCCAGCTCCAAGGCCTGACCTATAGCATACCCGTTTATGGACATGATGACTGGGATATCTAGAATTGAGACTGGGTCTGCCCAGGAAAATGGGCTGCCTCTCCCCGGATCAGTGTTCAAAATGTTTTGGCTCAAATCCATAACTATCGGTTGGCCGATTTGTTCCAGGCTGATAATGACCACCTGAATTTCCTGATCCAGAGAAATATCGCTGCAAAGTTCATTGAGTTCTTGGGCCAATTGGGCCGAGTTTGCATAACTTATCTCTTTATTATGCAAATTGATTGTCATCACCCGATTTTCCTTGTGATATGATAGAATCTCATAACGCATCGGTGATGCTCCTGTTATTTTAGGCTACTGGCCTCGCAACCTGGATGCCTTCTTTAATTTTTACAATGTCGCCCGGATTAAATTATACTATATCTTCTAAGTTGAACAAGTTCCTCTTTGGAGTAACCTATCCCCTTGCAATACACCGCCTGGTTGTGTTCTGACAGAACCGGTGCGCTTTGATTCAAGTCCCATCGGCTCTCAGAGAATCTAACAGGTGCGCCAGGGCATTTTAATTCTCTTGTGCCGGAGAACATGGCGGCCTCGAAATATTTTCGCTTATTGAGGTGTTCACAATTGACGACTTCTTCAATGGTTCGAACCGGCATGAACGGCACATGCTTTTGCTTGCAGAGTTCGAATATTTCTGCCCGGGTGTGGGACATCAGCCATGGCGACAACAAGTCGTCGAGTATCTGGCTGTATTTCATACCAGCGATGGCCCTATCCTTGAACCGTTCGTCCGATTGATACCAATCTGGAATTTCCCCGTCTCCGACAATTTCCAGAAAACGCTTCCACTCGGATCCTCTAAGAGCGATCATTGACAGGTATCCATCCTTGCATGGCAACAAGGTGTAAGGATAGGGAGCAAATGTTCTGTGGCCGGATCGGTTTCTTTTCCGCCCGCTGTATACAAACGCGGAAACAACGTTGCCCGTATGGAACAGAGACCATGACTCCGCCTCTGAAATATCGATGTGCTGACCCTTTTTCTCTTTTCGCCCAGCCATTAATGCGAACATGAAGGCATTAGAAGCAATGACACCTGTCTGGAAATGCCCCAATGAAAAAGGTGGGGTCAATGGTTCTCTTTGTGGATCACCTACAATGGAACTCATGCCCCCGATGGCACTAGCATTGATGGCATAGGCCTTATAATCCCGGTAAGGACCTGTTTGTCCAAAAGGTGTGATTGAAATTACGTTCAATTTCGGATTAAGTTCACGTAAACTGGCAAAATCAAGTTTGAGAGACTTTGCCATGGCAGGTCGAAAATCTTCGATTAAGAGATCAGCATTTTTTAAAAGCTCCAGACATATTTCCCGGCCCGTCGCCTTGCTGACATTAAGGGTAATTCCCTTTTTATTGCGATTTAAATAGTGAAAAAGGCCACTCATTTCTATATGGGGAATGTCATCCGGAAAGGGCCCGCATCTCCTAGATATATCCCCAACACCGATAGGCTCAATCTTGGTCACATCCGCGCCTAAACCGGCGAGCAGCATGCCACAATAAGGACCGGATATGTATTGCGCGCATTCGATGACTTTAATGCCGTCCAATGTATGACCCACGTTTATTCTCCTATGCTTCACGGATTGTCGAATAGCAGCTACCTGAAACAATAGCGGCTTTACTTCGGAGGATTGAGTGAATTAATAATTTTACAAATCACTTCCGATGTCGCTGGCAGGTCTGTGATGCGTACCCCGGTAGCATCATAAATGGCATTTAATATCGCTGGAGCCGTGCAGACCATGGCGCATTCACCCAGTCCTTTCGCTCCAAAAGGACCATTTGGGTCGATTGTCTCAACAAGTATCGGAGTGATTTTTGGAATATCCTTGATGGAGAATATTTTATAATCGTGTAAGTTCGGGTTTAATATCTTGCCGTTTTCGAACTTTAATGCCTCGGTCAAAGCCCAACCGAAGCCCATGACGGCTCCACCTTCGATCTGTCCTTCCGCCAGAAGCGGATTGATAACCTTGCCGGAATCATGAGCCGCATAAAAATTAATCAACTCCACCCTGCCGCTATCTGGATCAACCTCTACTTCGGCCAGATGTGTGGCAAAGGACATGGCGGGCCCGGGATAGGCATAATAGCTTATCGGATCAAACTCAGGGGACACTTCGGGTCCATCGTAATAGCCTGTTCCAACAAGTATTTCTTGTTTTCCCGAATAAGATGCGGCTCCTATTTGCGCGAAGGTGACCCCTTTTTCCGGATTGCTCGAAACGAATACCCGCCGATCTTTTATTTGCAATTTTTCTTCCGTCGTATCCAGTATCCTTGCCGCGACTTTAAGGATCAGTTCCTTTAGGTTAGTTGCCGCTTGAACCACAGCGTTGCCGGCGCAAAAGGCTACTCTTGAGCCAAAGGTTCCCATGCAGGGCAGTGTCGTATCCGTATCAGAGGTGATCAATCGAATTAGTTCTGGCTTTGTGCCCAGTATTTCTGCCGCCATCATGGTCAGGATGGTATTGGACCCTTGGCCGATATCCGTGGCGCCCGTATGCAGAAAGATGCTGCCCCCCGCATTCATTTTTATGGTGGCACCTGAATAATTAAAACCAGAGCCTCTGCTGCCGCCACCCGTATAGGTCATCGAGGCGACGCCAATCCCTCTATTCTTGGTTTTATTCTTTTTCTTCTGTGTCCAGTTTGAAGCTGCCTTGACGGCTTCAAGCGTTTCGCGCAGGCCACAGCTTGTAATCTCAACGGCATTGGCGGTTTTTTCGTTGGGGTTGTTTGCGTTTTTCAATCGTAATTCAATGGGGTCCATATTGAGTTTTTCGGTGATCATATCGATCATGGTCTCTTGAGCAAAAGTGGCCTGGGGGTCGCCGTAGCCGCGACAGGCACCACCATAATTCTTATTGGTATAGACGAGGAAGCCTTCGTACGAAATATTTTCAGCACGGTAAAGTGTTGAAAACATAACATTATGGTATCCCAAAACAGAGGGGCCATGACTGTTGTAGGCACCATTATCCATTATGGTGGTCGCCTGTTTGGCAACGATGAGGCCATCCCGATTGAATCCGAATTTCAAATGACATGTGGACGGGTGTCGCATGCGGGTCGCAATAAACTGCTCTTCTCGCGTGTTGGTTATCTTAACGGGGCGGCCGGTTTTTTTGGAGAGCAAAACGCAGGCCACATGGGTCGTATCCAAGTCGATTTTACTGCCAAAACCTCCCCCAATGAAGGCCGGAATCACACGAATCTTATCCAAATCAATGGACAGAACGGTGGAAAGCCTTTGCTTCAACGGATGAGGAGCTTGGGTGCTGGCCCACACGGTGACTTGGTGATCTGAGCTATAATCGGCAATACAGGTATGGGTTTCAAGGCTGCAATGCGACTGCGCATGGGTGGTAAATGTTTTTTCAATAATGTAATCGGAGGCTGAAAAGCCTTTTTCAATATCTCCGCACTCCATTTTAAAATGTTTGGAGATATTGTCTTGGACGTGGTCATGAATTTTCGGAGCTCCTTTTTTCATTGCTTCTACCGGATCAAAAACTCCTTCAAGCTCTTCCAACTCTACCTTGATCAGCGATATGGCTTTAGTCGCCGTTTCTTCATCCACCGCAGCCACGGCAGCGATCTCATCACCGATATACCTCACCTTTTTATCTTCGAAGGCGAGCTTATCGGCCATTTTCGGGTGAATACTGTATTTTATCAGCGGCGTATCTTCACATGTGACAACCGCCTTGACTCCTTTGAGTTCTAACGCTTTAGATACGTCAATGCGGCGTATTATGGCATGGGGGACCGAAGACCTTAAAATTTTACCATGGAGCATTCGCTTAAGCTTCATGTCACCGGTAAAAATGGCCCTGCCTGTGACTTTGGTAACGGCATCTCTGTTTTGGATCCGTTTTCCTACAACCAAATGGCTATCCATTGTCTATGCCCCTCCGCGTTAAGCCTTTTTCAACATTTCTTTTGCGCTTTCGACGGCATCTAGTATTTTAACATAACCCGTACAACGGCATAAATTTCCTGATAGGTAATCTTTTATATCCTCGGTTGTGGGGTTGGCCGTCTCCTGGAGCATGGACTTTGAGGCCATTACCATGCCGGGTGTGCAAAAACCACACTGCACCGCTCCACTATCCACGAAGGCTTGTTGAATCGGGTGCAGCTTCTCAGCGGTGTGAACACCCTCGATGGTTTCAATGACCGCATTGTCGGCTTCCACAGCCAATACAAGGCAGGAATTGACAAGCTTATTGTTGAGAATAACGGAACAAGCACCACAATCGCCTTCGTTGCACCCTTCTTTGGTACCCGTAAGTTCCAAATCTTCGCGCAGGAGCTGAAGCAATGTCTTTTGAGGTTCGACGTGCATTGAATAATTTTCGCCGTTAACATTTATCCGAATAGGATATTTTTGTGTCATGCGGCCGCTCTCCCCTTTTTTGTGCGAAACGTCTTCACCCTAATTAACTGCGGCGGTGTCAGGTGCATTCCATGATCCATGAGTCTGCCGGCTAAGCGTTGCAAAGGGATTTGATGCCTTTAGTAACCAATACCTGCACCAGATGTCTTCTATAGTCAGCGGAAGCCCGATGATCTGAAATGGGAGATGCTTCATCGGCTGCTGCTTTCGCGGCGCTGGCGATCAACTCAGGCGTCAACGGGTTATGGGTTAGGATCGCTTCCGCGCGCGAAGCCCGCATGGGAATAGGGGCTACCGCCCCCATCGCGATGGATATTTTTTTGCAATGGTTTTTCCCGGTATCGCGCTGGAGTGCTATGGCAATATTTACTAGCCCGAGATCATTAGATTTTCCTACAGAAAATTTTAAGAAAACCCCTTCCGATTTGGATTCATCCTTTGGCACGATAATTTCGGTAAGGAGTTCGCCTTTTCTCATTACGGTTTCGCTAGGGCCTATAAAAAAGTCCTGTAAGGACTGCTCTCTTATGCCTTTATGTGAAACGATTTTGACCCTGGCATTCAAAGCCAGAAACATCGCACCAAAATTGGCGCACGGAGAAGCATTGCACAGATTCCCGCCGAGGGTCGCTCTGTTTCTAATCGAAATGGAACCAAGCGCTTTTGCCGCTTGAACGAGAAAGGGCATTTTTTGTTCAAGCGTGGATGAAACCTCTATATCCCGGACGGTTATCAACGTCCCGAATCTCCATCCCTGATTAAATTCGAACGCATTGATGCCAGGTATGGCTTTAATATCAACAATACAATCCGGTCTTATGGTTCTGTATTTCATTTTCACTAAAAGGTCCGTTCCCCCAGCCAGCACAAAGGCATTATCGTATTTCTGGAGTGCCTCAATGGCTTCATTAAGACTTGTCGGTTTGATATATTTAAAAGTTTCCATCAATCGACTCCTAGTGTGGTTGTCTCAATACCTGCGCTGTCTTTTTGTCTGTTTCGGGGATAAGGGCTTGGAAAATCAAACCATCGGGTTGATGAGCCTGAAGTCTGCCCAGCTTCAGGCTCTTTTGTTCGCGTCTGAATTACTCAAATATTTTTTGGTAACGGGCATCCCTTTCTTTGACCGCTGCTTTAACACCTACATCTCTTCTGCGCTTGATAAAATTAAATTCGCCTTTTTCGAATCTTGTGTTTGTGAACATGGTATGGCCTAAATAGCCCTGTCCGAACGCCGTGCTCAGCCCCATGGAATCGTATGCCAGCCTGGCACAGGCCTTGCCGATGGCGATACCGTCTCGGGGCAGCAAGGTCATAGATGCAGCCAGCTTTCTGACTTCTTCATCAAGTTGATCCCGCGGGACGCTTTTGTTGACCAGCCCTATCCGTTCAGCTTCTTGCCCGTTGAGAAGCCTGCCGGTCAACAACAGTTCCCTCGCCTTTTTCTGCCCCACCAGGCTCATGAGTATCGGGAATACATACATGGCACCGGAGAACCCGAGTCTTTGTTCCGCATGCCCAATCTGGGCATCGTCGGAACAAATGGTCATGTCGCAGCAGAGGGACATATAAAGGCCGCCGCCAATGCAGTAGCCATGGACTTGTGCAATGGTGATCTTATCCAGAAAGAAAATGCGACGAAGACTCTCAGCTCTCCATTTGTCATACGCCAATCGGGCTCTTTGGCTTGGCCTTCGGGTGTCGTCCTGCGGTTTCCCGGTTCCTCCTCCGTAGACAAAATAAACGCGTTCCAAGTCATACCCGGATGAGAAAGCTTTGCCAGAGCCTTTTAAGACCAGGGCCTTGACGTCGTCATCCCGCTCGATCTCGTCCAACGCGGCGTCAATTTCTCTACTGAATTCAATATTCAGTGCATTTAAGGTGTGCGGCTTGTTGAATGTTAAAGTAACGACGGAACCCTCTTCATAGTCGGCTCTTTCATAAAGCAGAGTTTCAGAATTCATGGTCATCCTTTCACGTTTTAATTGGTTAAAATGAGATAAAGAATCACTCTATGCTGGTGCCGGGGACATACCGGCCGCCGCCCTTTCTGCCAGTAGTTTTGCCATTCGCGGCGATGGTCTCTCCTCTCAGCATGGTCAAGATTGGCCAACCCTTAATTGTCTTGCCCGAGACGGTTGAGAAATCGCTATTGGAATAAACCGGATTCTCGGGAACGGTATCTTCTTTCGATAGGTCGATGATCGCAAGATCGGCATCCGAGCCGACGTTTAGAAGCCCCTTCTTGGGGGCAAGGCCAAATAGGCATGCAGGGCGATAACAACAGACGTCGACCAAACGCTCCAACGAGATCCTTCCCTTGTTCACTCCCTCACTGAGCATCAGGGGCAAGAACGTTTCCGCGCCCGGCATGCCGACGGTCGCAGACCAAATATCCTGTTTCATGGATTTAAGGACCGGTGCGTGATCCGTTGCGACTACATTGACATTTCCATTTCGCAACGCTTCCCAGAGCGCTTCGTTATCTTCCGGCTCTCGAATGGGAGGGTTGACTTTGGACAACACAGGGTCGACATTGTCGACATTTTGCGTTAAATATTGGACGCAGGTTTCCGCCGTGACGTCAACGCCGCTGGCCCTCGCTTTCGCTATCATCTCCGGACCCTCTTTAATGGTCATGTGCACCACATAAATAGGGCAGTCGGTCTTGCTGGCGAGGTAAAGGCACTTCTGCATGGATTCTTCTTCGCAGATCCTTGGGCGTGCCTCATTCCAGGATGATGGTATTGTGTTATTGTCCAAGAAATCGTTTTTAGTCTGGAGAAAGATTTCGACGTTTTCGCAGTGAACACGGACAAACACCCTGCGCCCCTGTTTTGCTAATCTGCCGACTTCCTTGAAAGTCTGGTAGATAATTCCATCATCAATCCCGCCCACGCGGTTTTTCCAGACGGCTTCGCTGCCTTTATAGGGAAGGAGCAGTTTTACGCTGCGTATTCCATAATCGTATATCCTGCTGATTTGGTGTATGTGCTCCCGGGTATATATCCTAGCGCTTAAGGCTAAATCTACATAGGCATTTTTTTCATAGAGCGCGATGAAATCGTTCGCCTCTTCAGTGATGTTATCAGCCGGTGCGAGCAAATGGATCAAGGTCGTACAGCCGGCCGCAGCACAGGCTTGCGTTTCAGCGCGGATGTTCGCTATCGGGTCAACACCCGGCGGATACTGGAGATGGAAATGCGCATCCACGATTCCAGGAATAACAAAATTGCCCTTGCCGTTTATGATGTTTCTTGCCGGCGGCAATTCGGAATCATTTGCAACGGCGACGATTTTTCCTTGGCTAATCGCCAAACCGGCGTCCATAATACCATCGTGCCTGACAACGCGGCAGTTGTTGATAACGGTATCGACTGTCATCGGAGCCTCTATGGGTGAAAAAGCTGCTGCAAGGGCGTTCTGATACCCAGGTGATGGTTCAATAAAGTATTTTTTTGTCGATATAGCTTTGGATGGTATCTTGCGGCAATCCCAAAATCTCGCCGAAAACATATTCGTTATGCTCGCCAAGCATGGGGGCCGGCCGCCTGATCGTTCCCGGCGTTTCGCTCAGTTTGCACACTACATTTGGGATAAAGTCCAAACCGGTTGCCGGGTGTTCAATGTTGACGATATTTTGCCGAAACTGGAAATGGGGATCGGTAAATCGGTCCTCAGTGTCCGCACATGGTGCGGCGGCAACGTCAACACTCTGCAGCAGTTCCATTATTTCATAAGGTGTTTTCGTTTTGGTCCACTGTCCGATGTGCTGGTCCAGTTTTTCACGGTGTTGCCGTCTTTTGTAGCTATCCGCAAACTCATTTTGCAAGGTCCATGGCGGGCTGCCGATGGCGCGGCAAAAATTTCCCCATTCCTCATCCGTAAGAATAGCGATTGAGACCCATTTATCTTCTCCCTTGCAGGGATAGTTATTATGAACGGCCATCTTGCGGTCGAGATTTCCAATCGTCTTCAAGTTTCTGCCGTTAAAGCTGAACTCCATTACCGGCTCAGGCATGGTGCTCAAAAGGGACTCTATCTGGGCAACTTCGATATATTGGCCCTCATGAAATCTTTCCCGATGAAATAAGGCAACCTGAATGGCAAACGCCCCAAAGAGCGCCGAGTTGATATCCGCGTAAGCTTGTTGCATCCCTAGGACCCGCTCGCCTTCGTAACCAATTAGTCCATCGAGGCCTGCAAGAGCGGCGAGCGATGGTCCATAGGTTACCACCATAGACAAGGGTCCTTCGCTTCCTACGCCGGGAAAGGAAACCATGATGATGTCTGATTTTAATTTTTTTAATTGCTCATAATCCAAAGATAGCCGCTTCATGACACCCGGCGAAAAATTTTCCACAACCACATCGCTTTTTTTGATCAAATCCTGAATCAAGGATTTGCCTTCTGGGGTGGTCAAGTCCAAAAGGATTCCGAGCTTATTCCTGTTTATGCTGTGAAACAGGGGGTCTTTCTCCGGGTCCCGCTCGGTATTATCGGGCCCGAACCTTACAGGGTCGAGGCGTCTGTGCGTTTCCACCTTAATGACTTCGGCGCCCATGTCTGCCAATAGGCAGGTTGCGCGTGGAGCTGCTGCAGCCCATCCAAAATCGATCACTCGATAGCCTTCAAGTGGCAAATTCCCCATTCGACACTCCACGTTACAGGGTTCAAACACTTTAATGCCAGCGCCTTCCGGCCTTGCCATCGTCAATCATGAAGAAACGGGGGGAGGCAAATTAATTTATAATTGCCGTCCAACCAGGGCTCCTTGATAAATCGCTTGTTTGATATTTTTCGGCTGGCAACAGTCTCCAATCATCCGAAAGGGGATACCCTTTTTTTCCAGTAAAGTAGCCAGACCATTTATCGGCTCAGAACCGAGTGCCAATACAACGACATCAGCCTCTACCAAAATGGTGTTGCCCGTTTCAATGTCGATGATTTCCACGCCCGTTGACGTGATTTTATTAAATTTATGGTTGGTTATCTCTTTGACTTGATGCTCCTGGAGAAAATCCATTATGCCTCTTCTGTTGGTCGGCTCACAGTCCTCGGCCATATAGGATCCTGGCCGCATTTTGATCACCGACACCCGGTTTCCCTGAGAAGCCACCAATTCTGCCGTCTCGCAGGCGAGCATACTGCCGCCGACGACGGCAACCTTTTGGCTATTCAGCGCCACGTCTCCTCTCAATACGTCCCAGGCAAGGACGACCCGGTTGGTATCGCTTCCGGCGATGCCGGTGTCTTTAGGGGTGGCCCCAGTGGCAATGACCAACTCATCAGGATTTTCCGCCGCGATCAACTCAGGAGTGACTTCGACGACGAATTTGATGGTGACCCCCTGCTTTTTGAGTTGAGTCGCCAGGAAGTCCCTCAGCCAGAGCATTCTCTGCTTTCCAGGCGGCCTTGCAGCGATCAGAAGTTGCCCTCCAAGTTCAGTTCCTTTCTCGTAAAGGGTTACGTCATGGCCTCTCAAAGAGGCAATCCTGGCGGCTTCCATTCCGGCCGGGCCGCCACCAACGATCATTATTTTCTTTTTCTTGGCCGCAGGCTTGAGCGTGGTCCAATCCGCTTCTCTTCCAAATACCGCGTTGACAGCACAGCTCTGGGGATAGTTAAAGGAACCGCCCCTGACATACAAGCATTCGCCGCACGACAGGCATTTTCTGATGTCCTCAACTCTGCCCTGGTAAGCTTTTAGAGGCCATTCTGGGTCTGCGATCAGCGGCCGTGCAATCCCCAGGAAATCGGCAACCCCGTCGGCCACGATTTTCTCAGCGACTTCCGGATTCCGATAGCCGCCGGCAACGATGATGGGGACCTTAACGGATTTCCTGATCGCTTCGAAAAGCGGGCGCTTGAAGTCCTCTTCCATGCGCATGGTATCATTGGAAAGATGTTGGGTCTCATGGCATCCGGCAGAAATACTGATGACGTCGGCTCCCGCATCCTCGAGAATTTTTGCGACCTGACAGGATTCTTCCAGGGTAATGCTGTTATCCAGATAGTCGACCGCGCTGATCCGAACCGTCACAGGAAAATCGTTACCGACTTGGGCCTTTATGGCCTTTATCATCTCTACCAGGATCCTGGTTCGGTTTTCGATGGGGCCGCCGAATTCATCCGTGCGCGTGTTTAGCAAGGGAGAGAGAAAGCCGCCAAGTAGGTAATCGTGGGCGGCATGGATTTCTACCATATCGTAACCAGCTGTCTTGGCCAGGAAGGCGCCTTTGGCAAACAGGTCAATGGTGTCCCAGATCTCGCTTCTCGTAATGGGAATCGGCCGAGTGTACGGGGTGCCGTCGCAAAAAAACTGCTGCACGTTGGATGCTGCCACACTTTGCATGTGGGTCTGCCCGCCGATATGGCCAAACTGAATGCTGACCTTCGCCCCGTAAGCATGCAAGGACTGGACAAGCTCGCAGTGCCCAGGGATGTATCGAGGGTCGCTGAGGTTCAAAGAGGCTGGTGTAAAGAATTTATGACCAGGCGGAAATACCCTCGTAGAACCAATGATGATTAATCCAACGCCGCCCTTGGCTCTTTCGGTGAAATAGTCGATCGTTTTTTGGCTGACCTCGCCATTAACGCCTTGGAACTGCCGTGCCATGGGAAGCATGACAATGCGGTTCTTTATCGTCAGGTTGCCTATTTTAGCCTTTTTGAAAAGATGCGGAAAATGCACGTTAGACATGAGGCTCTCCTTGATATGGAAAGTAACTGTAAGCAAACACTCGCGGTAAGTTTTATCTCTGTTTCCTCGCTACATCTTCCTGTGCCGGGAAAAGAATTATTTTAGAAAAATTCTTTCCGGGTCTAGAGCGCGCACCAAATTCAGTTCCTGCGTTGTCGGCAAAGCCAACTTTTCCAATGCCGGCATTGTTTTAAGTTTCCAGCCACAGGTTTGACTAATTTCTTTTACTCTTTCCTCCTGGGAAGACAGCAGCGAAGGATAGTAGCTCTTGAGTACCAGCTCCGAATTATGTTTGACGAAGACCCCTTCATGGGTGACCAAGGTGCTGACCTTGGTTCCCGGGCAAGTTACGTATGAAACCTGTTCAACCAACCGGTTGGCGCGTTGCACCGCGACGATTACCACTTCCTTAACAACACTAGCGATATCGTTGCCGCCGCCAGCCCCAGAGAGATAAATGTCCCCCTTGGTTGGGTCCTTGATGATTGTGGAGTTGATGTTCCCCGCTTTGTCAAGCTGGCCGGCCCCTAAAACTCCAAGGCAGTGGCTGTTAACGCCACCGGCGCTGACTCCGTGAACATCAAAACTATCAGAGATCATTTTTGCAGTGGCAATGATGGCCGGGCTGATGAGCAACGGATCTCCCGGGCAAGGTTGATAACCGATGCCGCCCGCAATCAAATCGATCTCATATCCTTGCTCTCTCAGCAGGTAGTAGCCACACCATCCGGCCAGTCCGGACAGGCCAATTCCTGCAA
>Ga0315276_10005150_pt1 | contig 12045 bp, 13 predicted proteins | sample YL17G05_0_MG_FD_204542 | JGI IMG/M metagenome (GOLD analysis project Ga0315276, IMG submission 204542) | Sediment microbial communities from Yellowstone Lake, YNP, Wyoming, USA - YL17G05_0 | ecosystem: Environmental > Aquatic > Freshwater > Lake > Sediment | place: USA: Wyoming | collected... | reverse complement strand
TGTCAATTCTCTCCTAATTTCTTTAATCAAATTTAGATATTCAATATCGACTGCTGCGATTGTTCCAGGTCTTTCAGAAAAAGGTTTTCTTTTAGTCATATTAATCAATCACACAGTCACTTCTGCTGTAATATTGGGTCCCAGCAATCCTTCGTATCTGTGGCCTGTGCTTAATTTGTCAAGAACCTTTGCCAAATATCTTGTTAATATGTATTCTTCTTCAGGCTTTTGATCGACTGCCAGCAATAATTCATCTTTTCTCGGAATGCCGTCTAAACCAATAAGATCAACCAAAACATTTCTTCCCGTGCCCTGAAGATAGGGATTTGCAACAGTGACTTTATCGAAATAGGTTGTCTCGCTAAGTGCCTCAATTTCTCTATCTGTTCTCAATTCCAGTTCGGGTTCAATCAAACCTCTCGTTTTCAGGTCATCGCAAATTGAGCCGCATGCATAAGTACTGATGTCACATAACAGCCCCAGCAAGCCGCCTCGGTTTTGTATCAGGTCATCCCTGCTTACTTCAAGGTTTTTTGCGCCAATTAAGGGAGCTAGATGCTTGCGTGTAGAAGCTTCTTCCCACTTGACCAATTCAGATGCTCCTGCAAACTGGTGCAACAAATCATTAACGGCATTTATGATTAAAACCGATCTGAAAGCATAGAGCAAAATGTGAGCATTGGACATGTACTTTTGGTCGCCATGCGTGTAGAGATCCCGCAAGGTGAATCTGTCTCCATAGTATTGCTTGAAGTTTTCAGAAAATCCATCTATCCTCAACCGGTTGCCATTTCTCAAATGTTCAGGAATGCTCGGATCTAGGATTCCTATGTCGCCGTTGTTAAAAGCAGTATCGGCGGTCTTAGCCTTCACAATATTAAAAATTCGTTCATAAGAAAAATTATTCAGCGATGTCCTTGTCCAGTATACCGACTGAGAATATGTCTCGTCTTCAGATCTTCTTGTTAGAACATCTGTGATTTCCCTGACACTTCTGGCATACTGCACTCCGAGTGTCTCCATAACACGATCTGTATATTTCGTAAAAATTCTTTTTACCTTGGCTTCAAGTTTATCCAAATCAGTACTTCTTCCCTCATTTAATTCAGATTGGAGTATTCCAATTTCAGATTCTATCCTTTCTATTTCAGCTAACCTTGCTTCTTGTGTCATCTCCCAAACTTTTGGTGGGATACGTAACCCTATTACTTCATCCTTTTTGCCTCGAATATCTTTGACAAGCGCTACATTTTTGGCTTTATCCTCACTGCCGTCGTGAGACACCACTGCCATGGCCACGGGAAGATCAGAGCGCTGCCCAACAGCATCGCATGCTTCATTGTAGAGTACCACACTCCCCTGAGGATGGCGCCACATTTGCCCTCCAGTGAGTCTAGGAATCCTGCCCATCAACTTGTAAACATAATCCTCAAATTCATCCAGAATCCTGAGCTCGGTTTTATCAAAATGTCTATCTGTAGAGGCAACATAAACAGGGAGAAATCTATTGCTGTTAGTTCTATCAATAACCCGATCTTCGAGGGGTCTTCCAATACGTTCGCTCATTATTGCCATTCTCCAACCCGATATGCGGGAATATATTTACCTTATTTAAACCTTTCCCATTTAGTTATCTATTAGTAACAAAAACAAGGTTTTATTTTGACTTTTTGAGAAGTAGTTTAAGAATAGCTTCCAATTTGTATAGTTCTTGATAAGAAACTGTTGCAAAGAGCCTATTTTCCAATTCCCTGCTTAAAGCCAATTCCTTCAGTAAGCTTTTGGCCTCCCTCTTGGTTTTACTCATGTGTTTTATAAGAATGCTGATTATTGCATTTTTCACCCTCTTGTCCCTTTGTAAAAAGAATTCCCTTAACAAAAAATTTCCTTCTTTTTTGGCAATTTTCAGCGCAACTGAATCAACTTTAGGAATGGGGTAAAAATTATCCCTTCCAATTTTCATCATATCGTTTATTTCCAGGAAAGCGTTTGCAAACAATCCAAGCTTGTTACTTTTTTCCTTCATCTTTTCATAGAAACTTATGGGAACAATCAAGACTGCAGTTTCAAATTTCAAAGTAAAGAGTTTGTAAAATAAGGGTTCACAGATGGAATATGGAAGAGCAGAAATTAGTTTTGTAAATTTTATTTCATCAATTATTTTCAAAGCATTTTCATCAATTATTTTCAAATTATTTTTTTTGATTTCTTTTTTCAATATTTTAGCTAAATTACCGTCAATTTCAATGGCAATGATTTTTTTACAGTCAGGAATTTTTTCAGTTATTGCTCCAAAGCCCGAGCCAATCTCAACAATAATATCATTATTATTAGTTTTTAATTCCTTAACTACATATTTTATTATCTTCTCATTAATCAAAAAATGCTGGTCTTTAACAACATCAGGTTTTATATCGTATTTTTCAATAATTTCTTTTATATTCATATTCCCTCAATCTCAACAATTCCTATAACTTTGTCATCTTTTAGGGCTTTAATCACACTTCTATCAATATTAATTGATGCCTTTGTTGCATTAACTGCAAATGTTCTTGGAGAGATAAATTCACCTATTCTAATAACTATCTCGTGATTATCATTAAAATTCTTATTTGGAACAGCAATCAATTCATCAAAAAAATCATGAACTCTTATCCATATCTTTATTTTTTCACATCTTAAAAATTTCTTTAACTCATCCACTTCAAAATCCGCTTTCACTCCGATTATGCAGTTGCCCCTTGTTGTAAGAAGGCTATCCTTTGTAAATTCAAGAGTTGTTTTGTGGTCTCCAAGAATTTCCCTGTGCCCTTGAAAATTAAAGCGGTATTTCACTTTAGAGAATGTCTTCAATAGGCTTTTTAGGTTTGTTTTCCTTATTTTCTGCAGGAGCTTGCGTCTCTTTCGTCAAATCCACTCCAAGCTTCTGCAACTCGCCAATATGAACCTGCATAAGCTGCTCCACAATACCCAGTATTCTCATCATTTCCTGGCGCTCCTTTGCCAGCGTTGTCAGAGCACCCTTGTGGTAGCCTATCTGCTCTTCCTTTCCAGGTTCTGCAGTCTTTTTCGTTGCCATATTGGATAAGCAGTGCAAATATTTTATAAATATATTGCTTTTTTATTCATTTATGAAGCATTTATTGTGGGGAATAATGTTTATTTTAATTCTATCAATAGTCAATGCTCAGGAAACCAGCATTAAACTATCTATCACGCCATCAGGAATAGTAAAAGAGCAAGTTGTTTTATCGTTTATTCCGAAAGAGGATTCAAACAACATTTCATATATTGTTTATGAAAAACCTTATGAACTAAAATTGACGAGTAATGACAGGGAAATTCCTTATCTCTTGTATGCCGAACCTTATGAAATCCTGATTCAAAAACAACTGAAAAGAGGGGTTGCTGAAAAAATGCTTCTGGCATTTGAAGTTAAAGATAGTGTTGAGCAGATTAAAAAACAGTATGTATTACACACAGTTTTTTTCAATAATATCCCCGAAAATTCCTTATCCATAGAATTATCCCTTCCTCCGGGGTATATCCTTTCAGACTCGGATTCAGATGTTTTGCCAAAACCCTCGAACATGCTGACGGATGGGAAAACAATAACCTTAGTCTGGAATTACGACATAGCACCTGAAGAAATTCCGATAATTGTGCTTTATGAGCGTGGAATTCTCGAAGAACAATCAAAACTGCCTTATTTTATTTTTGGGATTATCCTTGTTCTAATCTTGGCTTTAATCCTATTCATCTATTTTAAAACACAAAAAGAAACCAAGAACATAATACTTAACACATTAACCGCTGATGAGCAGGCTGTAGTCAAAATAATAAATAAAAATCCAGGAATTCTGCAGAAAGAGGCTGTGCAACAGTTGAATTATTCCAAGCATAAAATGTCCAAGCTGGTAGCAAGGCTCGAAGAAAAAGGGATAATAAATAAGGTGCCTCATTTCAAGACAAATAAGCTTTACTTGAAAATTAAATTAAAAGCTTAATCTTTCTTTCCGTTGCCATTGCTTTTGTTATCCTTTGTTCTGGCTGCGGCCCCTTTCTCGGATATATTATTGATCCTTGCCTGTGCCTTTTCAGTAATATTTGCTATTCTTTGGCGAACCTGTTCTGCGCGTGCTTGTTCCCTGGCCTCTGTCCGCTGGTTTTTTTGAATCTCCTGCTTGAAGTTCTTGTCCTTTGTCCAGTTAGTCAGGGCTGAGACCGTATCATTGTCCAGAACCTGGTATTTCACAAGATTTTTAACAACATTTTTCCCGTGGCCGCTTATGTTGAGCAGTGCATTTACATTTTCGGGCGTGAGCGTCTGGTATTTTGCCAGGTCTTCATAGACTTTACGCTGATTTTTTGTGTTATTTATCTTTTCTATCAGTGCTTGTATTGTTTCTTCTGACAACGCCCTCTTCTTTATCAGCTTTTGAAGAGTAGCCTTGGGCAGTGTTTGCTTGTTTATCAGTTCCTGTATCTGAGTTTCTGATAAATTGTAATACTTCATAAGATCTTCTACAAGCCCATTGTTTCCCCATCCAAGCCATCCAAACAGCTTGTGCATTAATCCCGGAGGCATGAACTGTGTTTCTATCATGACACTTATAGAGTCATTGCTCAATTTTCCTGTTTTGATTAACCTGTTCAATACGCCAGGATTCAGCTTGTTTGCCTTCATTATTTCTATCAGGTCTGCATTTGTTACATTGCCCGATGCAAAATCCTTGGGAAGTTTCTCGAATCCGCGGGCATATCCGCCTGTGAAATTCCTATGTGTCTCGTTGCGTTCTGGTGCAGTCGCATTCACGTAGAATCTCCTGAAAACCTCTACTTGGGTTGAGTTGTCAGAGGCATATATCCGCAAGTCATGGAATCCATTATTCATATCTACAAAATCGTGGCTGTAGCTGGTGCAGTTAGTGCATCCTACAACTCTATCGGCGGCTCCCAATTTATAGGATATATTCGCCAGCTTATTTGTTGTTGCGCTTAGCGTTATGTTATCTGTTGAATACGTTTGATTTAAGGGGCTGATTACATTCAAATTCAGTGTTACAGGAGGCTCGCTTACATTGACATTGAATTCCCTGTTAACTTGGGCAGTTTGAGCAAATCCATCCACTGCTCTGACTTTTACCAGATGCACTCCTAAAGATAGATTATAGAGTATAGTGAAAGAACCCGTGCAATTATTGCACGCACTAACTGCAGAATTGCCATCCAGCTCATATGTTATGTTTGAGGCGCGGCTTGTTGTAGCACTCAAGCTTACGTTCCTGGATGCATAAGTCATATTTAAGGGGCTGATTACATACAAAGCCAAAGACTCTATAGGCTGGCTTAAATTAACATTAAACGCCTTGTCTATTTGCGCAGACTGCGCATATTCATCCACAGCCTTGACTTTCAATGTGTGCGCACCGCTGGACAGATTGTAAAATGTATCTGCAAAACTTACACAGTTGTTGCATGCGCTTACCGCAGAATTGCCATCCAGCTCATAGGAAATATTTGCATTATGGTTCGTAGTTGTGCTTAAGCTTATGTTATTTGTTGTATATGTCTGGTTCAACGGGCTGGCCACATGTAAAACCAGAGCCTCTGGGGTAGGATGAGTGTAATTAATATTAAATGTCCTGTCTGTCTGCACAGACTGCGCATATTCATCCACAGCCTTGACTTTCAATGTGTGCGCTCCATTTGAAAAATTGTATAGGATTGCGGCAAAATTCACGCAATTATTGCACGCACTAACTGCAGAATTGCCATCAAGCTCATAAGATAAATTCGCATTATGGTTTGAAGTGAAGCTCAGTGCAACATCCTTTGCAGTATATGTAATATTGGTAGGGCTGATTACATTCAAAACAAGAGCTTCAACTGGAACAACGGTTGTATTTACGGAAAATGTTTTTGTTGCTGTATAATTGGTAAGATTAAGAACTGCCAGAACAGTCACACTATGGCTGCCATCGCTTAAGCTATCCAATGATTTTGAAAACGAATTACAGCTTGTGCAAAGCGAAGAATATGCTGAACTGTCCAGAGCGTAGCTTATTTCATCAACCTGTTCAGAGATGGTTCCGCTAAGGGAAACACTGCTGACATTGTATTGCTGCTCGATTGGAGAAGCAACATTAATTGTGACATCCGCAAGCACAGCCAAAGACAAGGCGGCAAATACCAAAAGATATGCTAATGTTTTTGTTATTTTAAATATTGAATTTTTCATTGTAAGGGTAAGAAATACTAGTATATATATAAAATATTGCCTGCAACCATCAAGCAACCATGAGTTAGGGATTTTATGTAGTAATTTAAACTCAAAATAACCGCTCAGGCGCCGCAGGGGCTGTCTTGCAGCATTATACCAACTTGATTAACTTCTTTACTTCTTCTGCAAACTTAAGAATTTCATCCTCAGTATTATATAGATACCATGAAGCCCTCGCTGAGCCTTTCATGCCGTGAGCATTAAACCACGAATGAACACAGTGGTTGCCTGAGCGAATCATGATGTTGGATGTTTCATCAAGCATAGATGCTACTTCATGAAAGCCCATGCCTTCAATATTGAAGCTGAAAATACTGCCACGCAGCTCAGAGTTTTCAGGACCGATAAGCTTTATCTTTGGCAAATTAAGTTCTTTTGAAACAATCTCATTCAATTTTGCATCATGCTTTTGTATCCAATCCATTCCTGCCATATCAAGTAAGTCCAATGCCTCCTTGAAAGCAATAATCCCCGCATAGTTCTGAAGCCCTGCTTCAAATCTATAAGGTATTTCCCTGAATTTAACCGAATCGTAAGTAGAATCCTGGACAGTTTCGCCGCCTGTTATGAAAGGCTCCAGTTTTTCAAGAAGATTTTTCTTAGCATATAAAACTCCAACCCCAGTAGGGCCCAGCATCTTGTGCCCAGAGCAGGCAAGGAAATCCACATTCAGATTTTGCACATCTATTCTTTTGTGGGGCGCGGACTGTGCTGCATCCAGCATAACTAATGCCTTTGAATCGTGTGCAGTCTTTATTATTTCTTTTGCTGGAATAGTTGTCCCGTCCAAATTAGAAGTATGCACAAAAGAGACAAGTTTTGCATTCTTTACCTTCTGCTTAAAATTTTCAATGTTAAACTCATCGCCCCATTCAACAACCTCATGCATAACTCCAATTTTCTCAAGCTGGAGCCATGGAACTAAATTTGAGTTATGCTCTTTATCTGTTGTTAAAACTTTATCGCCTTTTTTTAAGCCAAGGCTTCTTGCAACAAGATTTATGGATTCAGTTGTGTTTTTTGTGAAAACAATTTCACTGGCATTTTTTGCATTGAAGAATTTTTTTGTCCTTTCTCGGGTTTTTTCCATTCTTTCGGTTGTTTTCCTACCGAAAGAATGGGAGCTTCTCTCGCCGCAGGATGTATACTCGAGGTAATACTCATTCATTGCATCAATTACTGGCTTTGGCTTCAGGGACATGCATGCAGAATCAAGATATATAATGGGCTTCCCCTTGATTTTCTTATTCAGTATTGGAAAATATTCCCTGATTTTTTCATCATCCATTTATTCCAGCCTTTTTTAATTCACTGTTAATTGCCGCTTCAAAAGCGCCATAGGGCAGACACCCAACTATGGATTGGTTATTCACAAAAAATGTTGGCGTCGCAGTAACTCCTGCGCTTAAGCCATCCTCAAAATCTTGTTCAATTTGGTTAAGATAGGTGTGATTGGCAAGGCATTCTCTAAACTTATTTCCATCCAATCCGAGGTCAGCGGCTTTTGAAATAAACAACTCTTTTGCGCTTTCGTTGTCAAGTTTCATAATGGTTTCCTGGTTTTCAAAAATCACATTATGATATTCCCAGTATTTTCCCTGTGCCTTAGCGCAGTAGGCTGCTTCCGAAGCAAGAACAGCATTAGGATGGGTTTCTATGGGCAGGTCACGGTAGGCATAGTAGACCTTGTCCTTGTAATTATTCAAAACTTTCTGAACAGTTGCCTCGGCCTTTTTTGTGTTGGGGCAGACAAAGCATCCAAATTCAATAATTGTTACAGGTGAATCAGGAGAGCCGATTGTGGCCGCATCACCAACGTCAGGGTAAGTTTGCGTTCCATTGTATTGGGACATAATACGGGAATACCTCTCGCCTTCCAGTAATGTTAATGGGCAAAAGCCTCCATTATTTTGCGGGCCATAGCAATTGCCATATTTCCAGAAATTATACCCTGAATAAGCGCTGTATGCAAGGCTTGCAAAGAATAGTATAACGAAAAACCAGGAAAAGACTTCAAAATATTTGTAGAGAATTTTGCCCAGTGCAGGAAATCTTGGCATGACTTTGCTTATAATCTTGCTTTTGAGCCTGATATCCAAACCAGTCTCGCACTTTCTTAGAGTTGCTCTTCTAAATACGCAGATAAAAGCCTCTTTTGCCACCTGCCTGTATGAGGCGCTGAATATTCCCAGTATTCCAAATACTATTAATGCTATGAAGCAAATCATATTATATGAGTAAAAAACAATCCTTTATATTCCTTTCTTTTTATTTTAATGAATTTGAAGCTAAATAGTATTTTATAACTAATAATTACCACTCAATCGGCGTGGGGCCTATTGCTGCACGTCAGAGTATACTCCTAGAGGCACTCCGCCGACTGAGGAGTAATTAATATTTTTACAAATCTCCATATCCAAATCTCCAAAATCATAACCTTTATAAGATGGGTGTTTTTTTGAAAAACCAATGAAGAAAAAAGCTAAAAATCTGCTTAAGAATATATGGCATTTCATCTGGGAGGATGACAGCATATGGAGCTGGATAGTCAACATAATACTGGCGTTCATTCTTATTAAATTCATAGTTTATCCAGGCTTGGGGCTTATTCTGGGCACAAACTACCCTGTTGTGGCTGTTGTTTCAGGTAGCATGGAGCACGAGATAAGTTTTGATGAATGGTGGCACGGCCAGGAAACATACTATCAGCCCTACAACATAACAAGGAGCCAGTTTGAGAAATTCCCTTTGCATAACGGCTTCAACAGGGGAGACATAATAGTTTTAACAAGGGCAGTTCCAGAAAATTTAAAAATCGGAGACGTGATAGTTTTCAAAAGCAAAAGGCCGGATCCGATAATACACCGCGTCGTGAGCAAATGGAGCGAGGGCGGGGTTTATTATTTCGCCACAAAAGGCGACCATAACGCATTTTCCATAAAAGATTACGCGTATGACGGCTCAAAAATACTTGATGAAACAAATATTCCTCAGCAGGATTTGCTAGGGAAGGCCCAGATAAAAATACCATGGCTTGGGTACATCAAGATATGGTTTGTTGATTTGATAAATTTCATATTGAGGAAGTAAAATGTTTTGTCCAAAATGCGGCTCAATACTTGTGCCTAAGAAAACTGACTCAAAGAAATTATTGGCATGCTCCTCCTGCGGCTATACAACTAAGGATTTGAGCATTGCAAGGATAAAGGAGGATATCAGGCAGAAGCCTAAAAAAATTGAGATAATAAAGGAAGATGAGCTTGAGACACTGCCCCAGACGGACGTAGAATGCCCCAACTGCAAACATGGCAAGGCATACTATTGGACAGTCCAGACCCGGGCAGGGGACGAGCCCGAAACCAAATTTCTGAGATGTATTAAGTGCAAGCACATCTGGCGCGATTATGATTAAGGTTATAGTAAAGCCTAATTCTGATAATGCGGAAATTAAGTTTGATGAAAAAGAAAATACCTATTATGTGTCTCTAAAAAGCCCTCCAGATAAAAACAAGGCAAATAAGGAACTAGTAAAGCTTCTATCCAAATACTTCAAGAAAAGAGTTCTCATAAAAACAGGCTTGAAATCTAAAATAAAATATATTGAAATTTTGTGATTAATTACTTATTGTTCTTCTTATTTGCCGCATAATAAATCCATGCCAAAATAAGAATCAATACCACAACCAAAGCAATTCCATATTTCAAAGCAAGCTTTTGGAACTGCGGTTTGGGGATTGCGGACTCGAGTGTCTGCCTTAGCTGAAGAAGTCTCAGCTTAACAACATTGCAGCTTTCATTTCCCCCTGTAAAGCATCTGCACGAATCGCTCTCTGAATCATAATAGCAATCAAAATAGACTGTTTCATTGTCAGCTCTCAGGCATTCGTACTTTAGTATGCAGGATTCATTTTTTTCCTGCAGCAAGGTTCCATTAACAAATACTGTCAGATTTGTCTCATTTACCACAGGAGTTACTATTGGAGTCACATTCGTTACATTTTCAGCCGCACCTTCTGTCATGTTTGTAATATTTATCATGATTATTGTTTCCTTCGGAGATGGCCTATACCTTAAAATCATAGCCGCGATGACTATTATCGCAATGACAGCCAGTACTGCCAGAAAAATCCACCACATATTTGGACGTTGTTGTTCTCTGGCTTCACGCCTTGCCTTCAGCGAATCCACTTTTCTGCCGGTTTTTCTCAATTCGCTTCTGACTTCTCTAATCTCCTCCCTAAGCTTGGCATTTGTCTCATCAACTTCTTTAGAGGTTGCAGTCTTTTCTTTTAATTCAAGCAAGTCGCTTCTTAAAGAGCCCAAAGCCTGGTCCAGCTCTAATTTCTTGATTTTAGCCAGTTCTTCGGACAAGGAATCTAATCCGGATTTTGTTATCTCCGCATTTTCAACAAGCTGCCTATCTGCTGTTTTTTTGTAAGTGTTAAAATCTCCCTCTACTCTAGAGGCTTCTTCCATGCCTTCTTCCAGCTCTTTAACTCTTTTTTCTGTTGACGTACTTTTCTTTTCCAGTTTTTCATACTGTGATTGTAGCTCTTGAAGAGCACCGATATCATCATCAAGCCTTTTTTCTGTTTTTTTGAAGTCTGATTTATCCAAGCTACTTCCTTCAATAGAAGATACTTTTTCCTTCAAAGCCTTGAGGTTTTCAACATCCTTGGACAATGCCTGCAGCTGTTTTATGCGCTCATTGACGTCCAGAAATCTTGCCCTTGTGGTATCTTCCACATCGTGCAGCTCCTTCGGCTTAACAAGGCCAGTCTCCAAATCATCAAGCCTTTGCATCAATTTTTTAATAAAAGTGTAGAATTCATCCTTGGTTGTGTAGCGCTCCAGGTTTTTGTTCATTCCATCAATTTTGGAAAGCTGCTCGCTCAGGCTTTCCCTGATGTCAGTAACATCATCCTTTACCCGGGAAAATGCTGTCCTGAGTTGTTTGTTTACATCATCTATGTCTGCGATAATAAACACCCCCGTGTCTTTCAGTTGTAGTTGCACTAAAATATATAAACTTTGCGGTAGCAACACATTTTAAAAGAAAAATATATAAACTATCTTGATTAAAATTTCCCAATATGGACCTAAATCAACTAATAGGATTATCGATGATGGTATTGGGCGTACTGGGATTCGGAGTGCTTTATCTGCTTTCAAAAGGAAGAAAGCCCGCCGTATAAATAATTCTTCAAGGCTGTATCGCTGGCAGAATAAATGGAGCTATATACCTGAAGAGAAGAAAATTGAAGAATATGTTTGAAAGCGCGTAGAGGGCTACAAACCCGGGCATATCTCCCATGGCTATGCTCAGAGGGCTTAAAATCAGATGGTAAAGAATAACCAATCCAATTCCAATTAATGCAATATTCTCAGGAGTTGCATTAAAAAAACCCGCTATTACTGCAATTATTATTATTCCCAGTATTGACAATATCAATCTATGGTCAATTCTGCCTGAAAGAACTCTTCCTAAAATTGATGCAATTATACCCGCCATAATCGCAGGCCAAACACCATAAGTTACACTAAGCAATATGGTTCCCAGTTTCACAAGCTCAAAATTAATAGGGCCGTGAAAGAAATTGTAGTACATTGTTGAAAGGGCGCCAAGGGCAATAAACAGGACAAGCACTACTCCAAATTTCACCTTGGGACCTGATAAAAAATATAACGCCAAAAACAAGACAGAAAATATAATGACTTTAACATAGTTCTCCCTTACCAATTCAAGTGCAGTATTTTTCATG
>Ga0315276_10005148_pt1 | contig 12050 bp, 9 predicted proteins | sample YL17G05_0_MG_FD_204542 | JGI IMG/M metagenome (GOLD analysis project Ga0315276, IMG submission 204542) | Sediment microbial communities from Yellowstone Lake, YNP, Wyoming, USA - YL17G05_0 | ecosystem: Environmental > Aquatic > Freshwater > Lake > Sediment | place: USA: Wyoming | collected... | reverse complement strand
GGGGTCAAACCTACCTTTTACACCCTTCTTGGCCCGAAAAGTGTAAAAGGTAGGTTTGACCCCTTCTTAGCTTTCCGCCTTTTCGATCGTCCCCTTGCCAACTTGCGCAGAAAGCCGGTTTGACCCCTTCTTCGCGGCGGCCGAGCTCACCAGTTCAGGCTCTCGCGGAAGAGGCCTGAGACGGTCTGCTCCAGGGCCGCACGGAACTTCTCGACGGTCGAAGTCTCGTCCCCGGTCCAATAATCCCGTATGAAAAGGGGCCGGCCGACGTTGACCTTGATCGTCCCCGGCACTCCCCACATGATGTGCGTCCCGAAGATCGACATGGGCGTGACGGGGACGGCCAAGCCGTCCTGCTTGAAAAGGTTGTAGGCCATGATGGAGACGCCCCGCCGGAAGCTCTTGACGTAGGGGTTCGGGTCCTTGGGGTGGACGCGCCCCCGGCCCTGCAGGGCGATGACGGCCCTCCCCTTCCTCAGATAGTCCTGGCACTTGAGGATCGACTCGCGCTTGCTGCCATAGATGTCGACGGGAATGGAGCCGACCTTGGCCGCGTGACCGGACACGAAGTGGACCATGTACGTGTAGAGCGGGTTGAAAATGAGATGGACGAACCCGCCGAACTTGCCCATGTGCCGGTGGAGATGGCGGAGGACGAGCTCGCTCGCCTCCTCTTTATCGAAGAGCATCTTGTTGGCGGTGAAGAAGATCATCCGCGGCACGGTCCGGAGCAGGATGGACACGTCCTTGTAGCTCCCGATGTGGTTCCCGATGATGATGTTCGGACCTTCCCGGACGAAGTTCTCGCCGCCGCGGAGATCGATCTTCTTGGGGAAAAGGAACGCCCGCGTCACGCGGTCGATGGACTTCTCGATACGCTTGAATTCTTCCTCGAACGTGGCCACGGGCATGGGGCTATTCTACAAAATCCGCCCGGGAAACACAAAGAGCGCCGGAGGCGCGGAGCGCCGCTTGCGAACGCCCGGCGGGCGTGTTAATTTAGGCCTTATCCGAATAAGGAGGCGCCCATGGTCACTCTGATCCGAGGCGGAGACATCTACGCCCCCGAGCCCCTCGGCCGGAAGGACATCCTGCTCTCCGGAGGCGCGATCGAGGCCGTGGCCGAGCCGGGCCGCATCCGGGTCGACGGCCTCGAGGCCGAAACCGTGGACGCGGCCGGGAAGCGGGTCTTCCCCGGGCTCATCGACCCCCACGTCCACATCCTGGGGGGCGGCGGGGAAGGCGGCCCGGCGACGCGCGCCCCCGAGATCAGGGTCGAGGATATCGTCTCGAGCGGCGTCACGACCGTCATCGGCTGTCTGGGGACCGACGGCGTCACCCGGCACATGACCTCCCTCCTGGCCAAAGCCCGGGCGCTCGAGCTCGAGGGCGTCTCGACGTTCATCTTTACGGGGTCCTACGAGATCCCCGTCCGGACCCTGACCGGGAGCGTCCGCTCCGACCTCATCGTCGTCGACAAGGTCGTCGGCGCGGGCGAGATCGCCGTGAGCGACCACCGCTCCTCGCAGCCGACGTTCGACGAGGTCGCTCGCCTCGCGGCCGAATGCCGCGTCGGGGGGATGCTCGGCGGGAAAGCCGGCGTCCTCCATCTCCACCTGGGCGACGGCCGCCGAGGGCTCGAGCTTCTCTTCCGGATCGTCCGCGAAACGGAGATCCCCGTGACCCAGCTCGTCCCGACCCACATCAGCCGTAACCCCGGCCTTTTCGAGGAGGGCCTCGCCTGGGTCGCCGCCGGCGGCTCCATTGATATCACCGTCGGACCCGAACCCGCCCCGCCCGACCCGGAGGTGAGCCTCGAGGACGGCATCGCCCGTTTCCGGGAAAAGGGCCTCCCTTTCGCCCGGATAATGCTCAGCTCGGATAGCAACGGCAGCATCCCCGTTTTCGACGAGAGCGGCCGGCTCGTCCGGCTGACGATCGCCACGGAGAAAGACCTCTTCCGCAAGTTCGGGGATATCCTCCGCAAGGGCCTCCTGTCGCCCGAAACGGCCGCCCGGCTGTTTTCGACCAACGCAGCCGAGTTCTACAAGCTCGGGAAAAAGGGGCGTATCGGGCCGGGCCTCGACGCCGACCTCCTCGTCCTCGACGGCGATCTCCGTCTGAGCGATGTCTTCGCCCGGGGGAAAAGGATGGTTGCCGGCGGCCGGCTCCTCGTCCGCGGCACATTCAGTAGTTAGAAGAGGGACTGTCCCTCTTTAGCTTGGAGATGGCTGATGGATAAAACGACCTCCCCCGATCCGATCACGGAGTCTCCGGCCCCGGCGTCCGGCCGGCCGCCGAAGCTCGCCGTCGCCCTCATTCCGCTCGTCGCCATGGCCCTGCTCCTCGGCGTCGGCTACGGCGTCTACAAGATCAAGGCCCAGGTCCTCCTCGTCGCCGCCGCTTCGATCACCGCCTTTATGGGCCTCGCCCTCGGCTTCAAGTGGAAGGACATGGAGCGGGGCATCGTCGAAAGCATCCACAAGGCCATGCCGGCCATCCTGATCATGCTCTCGGTCGGCGTCCTCGTCGGGTCCTGGATGGCCAGCGGCACCATCCCCATGGTCATCTATTACGGACTGAGGATCATCTCGCCCAAGTTCTTCCTGGCCACGGCCTGCCTCGTCTCTTCGATCGTCTCGCTCGCCTCGGGGACCTCGTGGGGCACGATCGGCACGGTGGGCGTGGCCTTCATCGGCATCGCCATGGGCCTCGGCATCCCCCTCGGCCCGGCGGCCGGGGCGGTCGTGGCCGGCGCCTATTTCGGCGACAAGATGTCGCCTCTCTCCGACATCCCCAACCTGGCCACGGTCATCTCCGGATCGAACCTGTTCGACCACATCAAGCACATGATGTGGTCGGCCGTGCCGGCCTGGCTGGCCGGCCTCGTCATCTATTTCTTCGTCGGCTTGAAATACGGCGCGGCCGCCGTCCAGTCGGACACGCTCGACCTCATCCTTCGCACGCTCAAGTCGAACTTCCGGTTTAGCGTCCTCCTGCTCCTGCCCATGGCCGTCATCTTCTATTTCGCGGTGGCCAAGAAGCCGACCATTCCGGCCATGATCCTGTCCTCCCTCGTCGCGGCGGCCCTGGCCGTTCTCGTCCAGAAGATCCCGCTCACGGTCGTGGCCACGGCCATGAACTCGGGCCTCCCGGCGCGGACGGGGGTCGAAGTCGTGGATAAGCTCCTGGCCAAGGGCGGCATGATGAGCATGATGGAGACCCAGCTCATCGCCTTCACCGCCTTCGCCTTCGGCGGGATCATGCAGAAGACGGGCTGCCTGGCCGTCATCCTGGAGCGGGTGATGAAGTTCACCCGGGACGTTTGGAGCCTCGTTCTGACCACGATCGGCGCGGCCGTTCTCTCGGCCATGATCACCGGCAGTTCCTACCTGTCGATGATCCTGCCGGCCGACCTCCTCGCCCCCATCTACAAGAAAAAGGGCCTGGCCGCCAAGAACCTGTCGCGGATCATCGAGGAGAGCGGCGGGATCATCGTGCCGCTCATCCCGTGGAGCATGGCCGGCGTCTACATCACCGGGACCCTGGGGGTCTCGACCTTTTCCTACCTGCCCTGGGCCTTCATGAACTATCTATCCGTCGTGATGTTGGCCGTTTTCGGTTTCACCAAGTGGACGATGTCCCCCCGCGTCCGCGACGACGAAACCCAGCCGGGGAGCTAGGCCGCCCTAGGCCGCGGGTTCTTCGTCCTCGCCCTTCTCCGCCTTTTCGAGCGCCTTCTTGAACAGCTCGTCGGCCTTGTCGTGTTTCTCTTTCTGGAGCTCGAACGAGGCGTCGAACTTGCGGTCGAACCCGCTCCGCCGCTCGTGTTCCTTGACCAGGAGGTCGTCGAGCGAGCCTTTCTTGCGCTTGGCTTTTTCGGAGCGCAGGACGGCCCGTGTTTCGCCGTCGACCCAAAGGGTCGCCGCGCAGCAGGGGCAGGTCAACGAATAGACGTGGGCTTCATCTTTCGTATCGGCCATGGGGCGAATGTAGCATAACCCGCCCCCCTCTTCAACAAAGGCTACGGCACGGCCTGAGCGCTTTTCGCTTCTATGCCGTGTTTTTTCAGGAGCTTGAAGAGTCCCTGGCGGGTCAGTCCGACCTCGGCCGCCGTCCGGGTCCGGTGATACCGGCAGCGGACCAGGGCCTCCCTGAGGAACCGCTTTTCGAAATCCGCTTTGGCGTCGGAGAAGAGGTGGGATGTGCGCGAATAAGTCTCCCCGGCCGGATTGATCTTGGGCGAGAGATACTCCTCGAGGATGAGCGGCGCCCCGTCGGCCATGACCAGGCATCTCTGGACCTCGTTCTGGAGCTCCCTGACGTTCCCGGGCCAGGGATAGCGGAGGAGCATCTCCAACGCGACGGGCGAGAGGAAAGGCCGCGGCCGGCCCATGGACCGTGAGAACTCGTCAAGGAAGTGATTGAGGAGGAGCAGAGCGTCCTCCGGCCGCTCCCGCAGGGGCGGCAGGTCGATGGCGATGATCTTAAGCCGGTAGTAGAGGTCCTGGCGGAAACGGCCCCGCTCGACCTCATGGTCGAGGTCCTTGTTCGTCGCGCTGACGAAACGGGTGTCGATGGCCCGGGAGCGCGTTTCGCCGACCCGGCGGACCTTCTTCTCTTCGAGCACGCGGAGGAGCTTGGCCTGAAGGGCGAGCGGCAGGTCGCCGATCTCGTCGAGGAAAAAAGTGCCGCCCGAACCCTCCTCGATGAGGCCAACTTTGTCCCTCACGGCGCCGGTGAAGGCCCCCCGGGCGTGGCCGAAAAGCTCGCTCTCGATGAGCGCTTCCGGGATGGCGGCGCAGTTGACGGCGACGAAGGGCCCGGCCCGACGCCTCCCCGTTTCGTGGATGATCCTGGCGGCAAGTTCCTTTCCCGTGCCGCTCTCCCCCGAGATGAAGACGGGCGCGTCGGTGTCCCGGACTTTCTCGATCATAGCCCGGACACGCCGGACGGGGAGCGCCGTCCCCATGAACGGACAGCCGGCCGGCGCTTCGCCGGGAACGGGCGCGCCTCCCTCCGGACCGCGGCTTCCGTTCCCCCTCATAAGGTAGAGAACGGGCGACATGGCCAAGGTCAGGAACTCCATGTTCTCCCGAGTGAAGGGACGGCCGGCGCCGTTCCGGGCCAGGTAAACGACGCCGCCAGGGAGACCCCGGAGCGTCCAGGGATAGGCCAAAAGGCTCCGGGGATGGCCGTTCCCGTCGAGCTCCAGGTCGGCGAAGAGCGGTTCCGAGGCAAGGTCCGTGACGAGAAGCGGCCGGCTCATCTCGAGGACCCGGCGGACGATCGTTTCGTCCGTATCACGGATAGGGCCCCCGCCGCCGTTCGACCCCGCCATTCCCCTGGAGGTTTCGAAGACCCTGTTCCCTTTCCCGTCGAGCGTCCGGAAAAGGGCCTGGTCCGAAGGGACATGGTCGAAGATGGCCTCGGCCAGCCGGGAGAGGAACAGATGCGCCATGGGACCTCGGGAAAACGCCTTCTAATGCCTTCATTAAGACAACGCTCGCCGAGGCCGGATTTTCTCAGGGAGCTCGCAACTTGCGGACCTTCGCGGAAATTTCATAGAATGACGAGGAGGAGGCGACCATGGCCAAATTCGCTGCTCTCCTGGGGGCCCTGTCCCTGTTGGGTTTCGGTTTCGCCGCGGAACGCAAGCCGACGGTCGCCGACGCCCTCAAAAACGTCCGCGTCCTGGCTATCCCCACAAGCGCCCGGCCCGTCGATAGGACCGTGGCCGAGGAATTCCGCCGCGACCTGGCCCCCCAGGCGAAGATCGACTCCGTCGGGCCGGCCGGGGGTGACAATGAGGGCATATTCCGCATCGCCGTCGCCGACGAAAAATTCCTCGCCGGGCCGTCGCCAGACGCCCTCCGAAAAACGGGCGGGAAAAGCTGGATGTTCCTCAAGCTCGCCCCGAACGGAAGCGGCGAACTCACGACGTCCGCGCCCCATCTCCTCTACGCGCTCTATTCTATGCTCAAGGAAGACTGGCTCGGCCTGGACGCCGCCGGGTTCGAGAACGGGAAAGTCGTCGTCCCCCGTTTTTCACGGCTCGAGGGCGGCGACAATTACCTGGCCAACCCGAAACGGGTCGCCGCCGGCTACGACGCCGAGCGCTCCGTCCGCGATCTGGCCCGCCTCGGCTTCAGCCACGTGCCGGTGAACGCCCTGGCCAAGGACATGCCGGCCGAGCAGGGGCCGCCCGGGGAGATCTACTACCGTTTTTATTATTTCAGCCCGGACCTCGACCAGTTCGTCGAAACGCCCCTCAACGCCGGGGCCTACTCGCCCGAATATCTCGAGGCCAACCTGACGCTCCTCAAGGAGAACGCCCGCCTGGCCGTCAAATACGGCCTGACGCCAGGTCTCAACATCAGCTCGCCGCGTTCCGTTCCCGACGCCATCCTCGAGAAATACCCCTACCTCCGCGGGGCCCGCGTCGACCACCCCTTCCGGAGCTACCGCCCGCGTTACACGCTGACCCTGTCCCATCCGGCCGTCCGCTGGCACTACGCCGAGCTCATGCGCCGGCTGATGCGCGAGGTCCCCGAGCTCGGCTACATCTATCTCTGGACGAACGACAGCGGTTCGGGTTTCGAGTACACGGCCAGCCTCTACGCCGGCCGCAATGGCGGCGCCTACCTCGTCCGCGAGTGGAAGTCCCACGAGGCCATCGCCAAGGCCGCGGCCGACAACGTCCTCCGCTATTTCCGGACCCTGCGCGATGCGGCGGCCGAGACCCGGCCCGACTTCCGGCTCCTCTTCAACCTCTTCTCCTTCTCGAACGAGGAGGAGTTCATCCTCGACGGCCTGTCCGCAGGGCTCGACCTCTGGGTCGCGCCGAAAGAGCTCGACGACTCGCCGCGCGGCCGGCGGCTCAAATCCCTGCCGGCGAAAGGCAGCGAGATCTTCACGACGACGCGCCTCCAGAACAACTACCTCCTAGGCATCCCTTCGCCCTGGCTCGCGGCGGAAGAGGTCCGCGGACTCGCGGCGGCCGGATTCGACAAGGCCCAGGTCACGGTCGATCCGGCGCCGCTCGCCCCCTACGACGTCAACCGGGATGTGCTGAGGGCCCTCAATTTCGACCCGGCCGCGGACGTCGACGCCGTCGTGTCGGCCGCGGCGGACCGGCTCGTCGGGAAGAGCGGCGCCCCGGCCCTGGTCGAGGCCTGGCGGCTCTGCGACGCGGCCGTCCGCGGCTTCCCGTCGATCGGGCTCTACGGCGACAACAACTGGGGCTTCCCCTGGTACCGGCTCCTCGTCCGGCCCTTCGCCCCGGATATCGAGAGGATCCCGGAGGCCGAGCGCGCCTATTACGAGAAGTACATGACCGTGACCTTCAACAACCCCAACCTCGTCGACCTGGGCACGGACATCCTCTGGTCCCTCATGACCCGCGGCCAGGCGGACGCGATCGTGGCCCAGGCCGACCTGAAGACGTGGAAGCCGCTTGATGAGGCGATCGGGGTCCTGAAGGAAGCGGTTCGATCGGCGGAGGGCGGCGCACAGACGGTATTCGTTGACCAGCTCGACCGGCTCCGGGCCCTGCGCTGCTATTTCCGGACCCTGCGCAACACGGCGGCCTGGGTGGCCGGAGTCCACGGCTATATCGAAGCCAAGGACCCGGCCGAGAAAGAAAAGCGCCGGGCCATGGTCCGGTCCATGATCGACGACGAGATCGCGAATGCCCGCGCTCTGGCCGCGCTCTTCGAGTCCTCGAAAACCCGGTTCATGCCCGTCGACCCGACGGGCGAGACCTTCAACATGTACGGGACGAACCTCCCCGAGCTCATACGGAGAAAAGTCGCCCTCATGGAAAAGCACCGGGACGACGAGCCCCGCATCGACCCGGATTTCATGTGGCGCCTGCCGGCGGATTCCGGGCTCGACCCTAAAGCGTTCATCAAGTATTGATACGACTTTGGGAGATTCGTCGAGGAGGAGAGATCGAAGCATGAAAACCCGGACGATCGCCTATTTCGCGGCCTTTCTTTTATTTTCAACGATCTTCGCAGCCACGGTTCCGCCCCTCGAGGCCCAGGACCGGACGCCCGACCGCCTTCAATGGTTCCGCGAGGCCAAATTCGGCCTGTTCATCCACTGGGGCGTCTACTCCATGATCGGCCGCGAGGAATGGGCCCGCCAGCTCCTCCAGATCCCGCTCGAGGAGTACCAGTACTACGCCGACAACTTCGATCCGGTCGAATTCAACCCGGACGAATGGGCCGCGCTGGCCAAGGACTCCGGTGTGAAATACGTCATCATCACCTCGAAGCACCACGACGGCTTCTCCATCTTCGACAGCCAGTACACCGACTACGACATCATGAAGGCCAAGTACGGGAAAGACATCCTGGGTCCGCTTTCATCCTCGATGAAGAAGGCCGGCATCCCGCTCGGCTTCTACTACTCGATCATGGACTGGAACCACCCCGACTACCTGCCGCGCCGCAGCTGGGAGACCGACCGGAACGTCAGGGGCGCCGACTTCGGGCGCTACATGGACTTCGCCACGAACCAGCTCAAGGAGCTCGTGACGAAGTACGACCCGGCCGTCCTCTGGTTCGATGGCGAGTGGGAGCACTCGAACGAAGAACAGCGGGCCTTCGCCATCGGAAAGATGCTCCTCGGCTTGAAGCCGGCGCTCCTCATCAACGACCGGCTGTTCCAGCGCGCGCCCGGCTTCGGCGACTTCGGCACGCCTGAGAACTACGTCCCGGCCACGGGCATCAGCAACCCCGACGGAACACCGCGTCCCTGGGAGGCCTGCACTACGATGAACTGGAACGGCTGGGGCTACAATCGCACCGAGACCGAGTTTCACAGCGCCACCCAGCTCATCCGCCAGCTCATCGAGATCGTCAGCAAGGGCGGCAATCTCCTCCTCAACGTCGGGCCCCAGCCCGACGGCCGCATCCAGGCCGATTTCATCGCCCGGCTGAAGAGGATCGGCGAATGGCTGAAGACGAACGGCGAGGCCATCTACGGGACGACGGCCAGCGTCTTCGAGCGTCTCCCCTTCTTCGGCCGATGCACGGTCAAGGGAACGAAGCTCTACATCCACGTCATGGGCTGGCCCGCCGACGGGAGGATCCGCCTTCCGGGGCTCAAGACGGACGTGAAAAAAACCTTTCTGCTGACAGGCCCCGGAAGGCCTTTGACGTTCCGTCGGGAGGGGAAGGACGTCCTCATCACTCTGCCGGAGCGGGAGCGCGACCCCGCCGCGACGGTCGTCGTCGTCGAGCTCCAGGGCCCGCCCGTGGTCGAACCCTACAAGATAGGCCCGGAAAAGGACGGGCGGATCGAGCTCCCCGTCTATTTCGCCGACATCCAATCGGAGATGGGCCAGCGCGCCTACCTCGATTATTTCTACAGGACGACGATGCTGGCCAACTGGCAGAACGTCAACGATTACCCGGAGTGGGTGTTCACGACGGACAAGGCCGGGGCCTTCGAGATCCTGGCCTCCTACGCCAGCATGTGGGGCGGCCAGGCCGCTTATGAAGTCGAGGTGGACGGCGCGAAGCTCTCCGCCAGGACGGGATCGTCTCCGAGCGTCTATTTCCCCAAGACGTTTTCCGTCGGCAAGGTCGCCCTCGGGGCGGGCGCGCACAAGCTCCGGGTCAGGATCACGTCCGTCGTCAACAACCACGCCATGAATCTGGAGAAGGTCGTGCTCGTCCCGGCGAAGTGAGATAGGCCGAGGAGGACGCGCCGTCCCCTTCACGAAGGACATGAACGTAGGCGGCGGTCACGCCGCCGCCTACGTTTGTTCTGGGGGCACCTGCCATCGCCCCGTCTCGTTCGCCTCGGAACCCCTTGACTCCCCGACTTAGCCCACGGCCGTCAGTCGAGGACGACCTCACATTCTCCGGCGAGCTGCGGGTTCTTCTTGTCCCTGACCTTGATGGTCAGCGTGTCTCCCTTGGCGAAGCCGGGATTCTTGAAATACAAGGGGGTCAGGAATCCCCAATAGCCGACCATGTGCCCTTCGCTCGTGGGCAAGGCTGCGGACTGCGTGAGCGGGGGAAAGAAATTCGAGTTCTCGGGGAACTGGTACATCCGTACCCAGGAACCGGCAACGGCTTCCTTGCCCAAGCGCCGGTAGAAATCGAGGTCCCGGATCTCCCCGGCATAATTCTTTCGGAGCTCCTTGAGCGAGGGCATGGGATACTCCTGCCCCTTGTAGACCATGACCACGTCTTTGGCCGCGACGGTGATGGCCTGGCCCTGGTCCTTGGAGCCCAGGAAGGCGTAGAACATGACGTAGGGACTATTGACGATCCGGTTGACAAGACTGGCGTCGACGGTCATGAGGATAGCGCCGTTCTCGCTGGAAAATGTCCCCATCCCCAGGTCCGACGTCTGCGGATAGACCGCTGCCGAAAGGACAAGCGCGATAAGCGCGATTCTTAAGAGTTTCATCGAATTCTCCTTTCTGTAGAATTCTTTTGGCTTGCTCCATGCTTGCCACTCAAGGATAATTGCAAGCTTCATGCCAAGTTGCGCGGCGGGACGGGGCGGGGGGCAGCAACCGGGAACGGGAGCCGCCAGATGTCCAAAAAGGGGGACGGCCCTGTCCTATTTCCTACTGTTTTAGTAAGATTTCAGGAGGGCTGGAGGGTCTTCTTGATCTTGCTCAGGCCGTAGCCCTTGGCCGCGATCCGCTTGAGAAGATCGTCGTAGACCGCCCCGTCCATCCGCGGCGTCCGGCTCAAGATCCAGAGGTAGTTCCGGTTGGGGTGGCCGACGACGGCCCACTGGTAGTCCTTGTCGAGCTCGATGATCCAGTAGGCGCCGGAGAAAGGCCAGAAGAAGCGGACCTTGAGCTTGGCGTTGGTCGTCTTGTCGACGATCCAAGCCTTGCCGCGGACCGAGCGCTGCTTGCCGTCGAGCGTCTCCTTGCGGCAGGCGTTGACGACGTCGATATCCCCGTCGGCCCGGAGCGAATAGCGGGCCGTGACGCCGACGCAGCCTTTCTGGAAACGCTGAGGGATGGTCGCGATCTCATACCATGTCCCAAGGTACCGCTGGACGTCGACGAAGGGCACGACCTCGAGCGGTTTTTCCTGGGCCCGGGCCTTGGCGGCCACGCCCGCGGCGATGACGAACATCAAGATCAATATCCACGGTTTCATGGGTGCCTCTCTTCTCTCCAGTTTAGGCCATGCTCCGACCCGGGTCAAATTCCCCCTTTTTTCATCCCGGCTGAAGCTCTACAGACCTGCCTCCGCGGGATCCCGCGAAGGGGATTGAATTAGCCCTCTCCTTTTAATAGAATCTCACTATCGTGGGCGCGCAAAGAACCCGCGGAGTCCGTCCTTTCGCCGCCCCGGAATTCCGGTGAGGAGGGTATCCATGGGGGATCGAGACAACCATTCGACACGGCGAGGTTTCCTCAAGACCGCGGCTCTCGGGGCGGCGGCCGTATCCATGTCGCCGCTTCGCGGGTCCGGCCAGGCCAAAGCCGCGGCGGCCGGAGGCGCCGGCTTCAAACTCAAGTACGCGCCAACGCTGGGGATGTTCGAAGCCCACGCCGGGAAAGCTCCCGCCGACCAGCTCAAGTTCATCGCCGACCAGGGCTTCAAGGCCTGGTTCGACAACGGATTGATGGGCCGGACTCCCGCCGAGCAGGAGGCCCTGGCCAAGGAATCGTCCCGGCTCGGCCTGACCATCGGCCCCTTCGTCGTCTACGCCGACTTCAAGGTCAAGTCCTTCGTCACCCGTGACGCGGCCGTCCGCGACATGCTCGCCGGGCGGTTTAAGACAGCCGTCGAAACGGGCCGGCGGACCGGCTGCAAATGGGCCCTGGCCGTCCCCGGCCGCTACGACGAGAGCCTCGACTGGGACTACCAGACGGCCAACGTCGTCGAGAACCTCAAGCGGTTCGCCGGGCTGTGCGAGCCGTCGGGCCTCATCATCGTCCTCGAACCGCTCAACCCGAAGGACCACCCCGGCCTCTTCCTGACCAAGATGGCCCAGACCTACCAGATCTGCCGCGCCGTCGGGAGCCCGTCCGTCAAGATCCTCGACGACATGTACCA
>Ga0315276_10005144_pt1 | contig 12053 bp, 8 predicted proteins | sample YL17G05_0_MG_FD_204542 | JGI IMG/M metagenome (GOLD analysis project Ga0315276, IMG submission 204542) | Sediment microbial communities from Yellowstone Lake, YNP, Wyoming, USA - YL17G05_0 | ecosystem: Environmental > Aquatic > Freshwater > Lake > Sediment | place: USA: Wyoming | collected... | reverse complement strand
ATCAGACCTTCGGCGACCTCCTGAATATCGGATTCGTCGACAAACGACATTTCGACGTCGATCTGTGTGAACTCGGGTTGCCGGTCGGCGCGCAAATCCTCATCCCGGAAGCATTTGACAATTTGCACATAGCGATCGAAGCCCGAGACCATGAGGATCTGCTTGTACGTCTGGGGGGACTGGGGAAGAGCATAGAACTTTCCCCTGTGAACGCGGCTGGGGACGAGATAGTCCCGCGCCCCTTCGGGCGTGCTCTTCATCAGTACCGGGGTTTCGATTTCGATGAACTGCCTCGCATCGAAATACGCGTGGGTCAGCAGGTACATACGGTGGCGCACCATCATCGTGTGCTGAAGCACCGGGCGGCGCAGATCGAGGTAGCGGTATTTGAGCCGGAGGTCCTCACTCGCATCAACGGCATCGTCGATGGGAAACGGGGGCGTTTCCGCCTTGTTGAGGATCGCAACGTCCGAGGCCAACAGGTCGATTTCCCCGGTGACGAGATCAGGATGAAGAGTCCCTTCCGGCCTGCGTTCCACCATTCCGGTGACGGAGATGACATACTCGCTCCGAAGCTCCTTTGCCATCGCGTGGGCGGCGGGACTGCGCAGGGGGTTAAACACGACCTGGGTCGTCCCGTACCGGTCCCTCACATCGATAAAGATGACCCCGCCGAGATCGCGCCGGGTTTCCACCCAGCCGTTCAGTGTCGCGGTCGCTCCTATATCACTTCCCCTCAACTGACCGCAGGTATGCGTGCGCTTCTGGAATGACCCCACCGATGACTCCCTGAACCCTTAGTGATGTGGATTTTAAAAGTATACTCAAAAAAGGAGTGATTTTCAATGCGCATCGGTTGCCGATGGAAAAACCGCTGCGTACCTTGCGTGCAGAGGATCCTTGCCCCCCCACCATCGTTCATAAGCCGCCATGAAGCCTCTTCCCGTCCCCCTCCTGTTCCTCGTGACCGTGCTTGCGTATGCCCAGGACGCCGGACAGGAGGCCGAGCGAATTCGCGGGGAGAAGATCGAGGATATCCTCCGCATACAGGACATGAGAACGCCGTTTGACGGCAAGCTGGTGGGTCTACTCTCCGACAAGGATCCTGTGGTGCGGCGCCGGGCGACACTCGCGTACGGGAGCCTTCAGGATTCCACCGCGATCGGTCTTCTGACGCACAATCTCACCGACGACGACCCCGACATACAGAACGTAGCCGCGTTCGCACTGGGTCAAACCGGGTCGTGCCTGGGCGAGCGGGGACGCAAGGAACTTGAGCACGACCTCATCTGGAACCGTCTCCCCATTACCCTCGCAGCCGGAAGGCTGGTGGAGGAAATAGGAAAATTCGGCACAGGGGCAGCCCTCGCCGATCTCATGACCCGCGTGGGGAATGTCCCTCCCGTTAAGGATCCCGAGCGACTCATGATGAGCATCGCCCGCTTTGCCGTCCGGGGCATCGTCTCCGCTGACGGGGTGAACTTCCTGCTCCGTTACATCCAACCGGGAGAGCCGGCTCCGTGGCAGGCGCTGTATGCATTGCAGCGTATCGGCGATCGTCCGGAGATCCGCGACCGGATCGAGTTTCTACGTCTGTTGTATACGCACAAGGACCCGCTCGTGCGAATGAATCTGGCGACCTTGCTCGGGAAACTCCGTGACGCGGGGGGAGCGACGGAAGTGCTGCAGCGGATGGCCGACTATGACAGCGACTGGCGTGTCCGGGTGAACGCCTTCAAGGCACTCGCCACGGTGACCTGGAGAGGGCATGGCAGCGTGATCAAGACGTTTGAACGCGGTTTCTTTGACGCAACCCAGCATGTCAGCATCACCGCGCTCTCAGAGTTCCCGCAGATCGGTGTCGACAGGAGCGATACCACGGGTGAGGCGCGAGAGGCCCTCCATCAGCTGGCCGCCATCGCCGAGAACTCCTCGGGTGGTTTCCCATGGCCGCTCCAAGCTGAGGCAGCGACGGCACTCGCCCGGATCGACGGAGCGCTTCCAAAAGCACTGGGGTCACCGGATGACGGCATCTATCCGAAACTCCGTGCGCGGCTCCTTCAGGCAGCCGGCCAGACGTCCGACCCGCGGGCGCGCGCGATCCTCTTCGATGCCGCCGCCCGGAAGGAACCTGTCATCGTATGCGCCGCACTCGACGGCCTTCAATCTCTCGGTCATGCTTCGCCGCGGGACCTGGACTTTCAGACGTCGGTCACAGCGTTGTGTCTCCGTCTCCTCGCATCCCACGATGTCGCTGTGGTCACCTCCTGTGCTTCGCTCCTCGGGGATTCCCTTTTCCGTCGCGGTGAGTCCGTCCCAGCGTTGCTGAAGGTGCTGGCGGATCTCCGTCCGCCCCGCGATACGGAAGCGATGCAGGAGATCATCGCCACGCTCGGTTCCATGCACGACAGCCGGGCGCTCCAACCCCTCGTCGGTTTGCTAGAAAGCGACGATCCGGCTGTCGCCGCTGCTGCTGTGTCGGCGTTGCGCACGCTCACGGGTAATGATTACAGCGGGAGAACTCAACGAAAAGCAGAACCGCTGTACGTCGATCTCGACTTTGCCTATCTCCGCTCGTTGCCCGCGGTTGTCAGCGTGAAACTGGAGACGTCGAAAGGAGATGTTCTGATCGATCTGTACAGGGACGTCGCTCCGTTCACGGTGATGAATGTGCTGAAGCTGGCGGGAGAACGAGGATTCTACCGCGGGCTCGCCTTCCACCGGGTAGTCGCGAACTTCGTCGTTCAGGGGGGAGATCCACGAGGAGACGGCTGGGGCGGACCGGGCTTTGCCATCCGGTCAGAGTTCTCTCTCCTCTCCTACGAAACGGGGTCCGTCGGTATGGCAAACGCCGGAAAGGATACCGAGGGGTCTCAGTTCTTCATCACGCACTCGCCCCAGCCACATCTCGACGGGCGTTACACAATCATCGGAAGGGTCGTCTCCGGCATGGATGTCATCGACCGGCTCCAGCCCGATGACCATATGTACGACATCGTCGTTGTGAAGTAGACCACTAGTTCCTGACGACGAGGCAGCCGGCCATGATGTCGTGGAGCGCCTGCTTCTGCTGCGTGAAACCGGCCATGATGTACCCTATCGAAAAAATCATGCCGGAGACGATCTTGCCGAAGTAGCGTCCTGTCGCGCGTCCGAAGCTGATCCGGTTGCCACTGAGGTCCGTCACACGCAACCCGAGCGCCATCTTCCCCAGCGTCGCTCCCTTGGCTGATGATTCCATAAGGGCGAAATACAGCCAGCCGGCAACCCCCACCGCCAGGATGCTTAGAAAAATGGTGCCCGCCATCGCGGCCATGAACCCGGACCCCTCGGCATCCAGATCCGGATTTCCACCGCCGACCGCCGCGGTGATCCCGAGAAGGCCGAAGAACGGAATCATGATGATCAAGCTGACGATCGAGAGGATGATCCCATCGATGATGTAGGCAAGAAACCGCATCCAGAATCCCGCATATCTCGTCTGTGTGTTCTCCATGAGTGTAGTTCTCCATGTGTGGTGGTCGGGAATCCCCGGCTCTACCTGTAGTTGTCCGGTGCCGGGGGAATCAACACAATATCAATGAGATGCACAATGCCGTTGGTGGCCGGAAGTTCGGGATCGGTCATGTATCCATTCTCGACGCCGATCCTCTTCCCTTTCATGGTCGCCCGCAGAACGCTTCCTTCGAATGTCTTCACCGTACGCTTCGCCAGTAAGTCCTGCGAGGAGAATCGTCCCGAGACCATGTGATACAACAGCACTCGTCGGAGCTGGTCCTTGTCTTTCAGGAGCCCCTCTCGTTTCGGCTGGGAGAGACGTGCGAACGCCTCATTCGTCGGCGCGAACAGGGTAAAGGGTCCGTGTCCGCGGAGGGCGTCCCGCAGCCCCGCCTCGCGAAGCACGCCGGCGAAGGCGGTGAGGTCGGAGTCTCCCTCGATCACACCGAGGACGTCCCGGTGACCCTCTTTTGTCGGTCCCTGTGTCCATGCCGAACCGATCACACAGAATGCCGCGATCGCAAAAGCGATGCCCGCCCGCTTCATGCATTTCTCCTGAACAGTAGAACGCCACTGAGGCTTTATCGGCCGTACAATACGTAATAATTGTGATGATCTCAAGTGTTTTGTATATTTCGGCCATCCCCTTTCACCCGAAAGAACGATCATGAAAAGTACGGCCGCCCTTCTTTTCGTCCTCTTCGTCAATCTCCTCTTCTCCGGATGTTCGACTGCGGGAGGGCCGGTCCTGCCCGGCAGATCGGCCGACGGGCGGGTTCGCCTTCCCAGCGGGTGGTATCTTTCGCCCGCGGGCATCCAACTCGACGTGGGTGAGCTCCCGTTGAACATGGCGGTGACGCCCGACGATCGGTACATCATCACCACCGATAACGGCACGGCGGAGCAATCCTTGACGGTGGTGGATACGCGCACCTGGCAGGTCGTCCAGAAGGTTCCCGTTGCCAAAGCCTGGGTGGGGATCCGCATGTACGATCAGGGGCGCCGCTTCATTGTTTCCGGCGGCAATGACAACCGCGTTGACATCTATGAGTTCTCCGGCGGTCGCGCGCGCAGGATCGACTCCCTTGTCATCGCCCCCCCGCGTCCCGCCGCCCATGTGTGGGTTGCCGGGATCGACATTGATGAAGAACAGGGCCTGGTGTATGCAGCGGGAAAGGAAGACAGATCATTGAATGTTCTTCGCCTTTCCGACAGGTCTCTTGTCAAACGCCTTCAGCTCGAGGCAACTCCCTACACCTGCCTCGTCTCGCGGAATCATCCTCTTGTCTTCGTGTCCCTCTGGGGTGGCGCGGCAGTTGCCTGCGTGGACCGCGCCTCACTTGCCATCACCCGGGTGATCTCTGTGGGAGACCATCCGTGCGACATGCTGGAGTCTCCGGACGGCAGGAGGCTGTTCGTTGCCAACGCCAACGCCAATACCGTCTCGGCTATCGATATCGCAACGGGGCGCGTGACCGAGACGATCTCTTCGGCCCTCCTTCCCGATCTCCCGTATGGCAGCACGCCGAACGGGCTGGCGCTGAGCCCCGACGGTGGCGTACTTTATGTAGCGAACGCTGACAACAATTATCTCGCCGTGATCGATGTGACACGTGAAGGGAGCGCCCGTTCGATGGGATTCATCCCCACCGGTTGGTACCCCACGAGCGTACGCGTCCTGGGGTCGAGCGGGGCCATCATCGTCGCCAACGGCAAGGGGGGGGAATCCAGGCCGAACCCCGGAGGGCCGAGTCCGAATGAGACCCGCCGGTCAAAGGAGCATATCGAGTCCCTGTTCACCGGCTCCCTCTCGCGGATCAATCATCCCGACGATCGGATGATGCGGACCTACACAAGCGAAGTCTATGCGAACTCCAGAGTCACCCACCCCCCTTCAGCCCCCGGGCCGAGCAACCCTGTTCCAGGGCGCGAAGGAGTCCCTTCCCCCATCAAGCACGTCTTCTACATCATCAGGGAGAACAGAACGTACGACCAGGTTTTCGGTGACATCAACGTCGGGAACGGCGACCCCTCACTCTGTCTGTTCGGCGAGCAGGTGACCCCCAACGCGCATGCGCTTGCACGCCAGTTTGTACTTCTGGACAATTTCTACGCCGACGCCGAGGTCAGCGCCGACGGGCACAATTGGTCCATGGGAGCGTATGCCACCGATTACACGGAGAAGACCTGGCCCACGTCCTACGGTGGCCGGGGGGGAGAGTACGAATACGAGGGGGGGGTACCCGACGTGTATCCGTCAGGAGGATACTTCTGGGACAACTGCCGTCGCCATGGCGTCACCTACCGCACCTACGGGGAGTTCACGGAGAACCCGGCGCGCCCGGGAGATTCTGCGAAGGCACTCCTGCCTTCACTTGCGGGGCACGTCGCCCCGTTCTACATTGGATGGGATATGGATTACTCCGACATCAGGCGCGCCGGAGACTGGATGAAGGAATTTGACCTGTACGTGGAGAACGGCGCTCTCCCCCGGTTCCAGACTATCAAGCTCCCCAACGATCACACGGAAGGAGCGCGGCGGGGGAAGCCGACACCACGCGCGTATGTTGCTCAGAACGACGAGGCGCTGGGCAGGATCGTCGACCGGATTTCCCATAGCTCATACTGGAAGACTTCGGCGATCTTTGTCATAGAGGATGACGCGCAAAACGGCGCGGATCATGTCGATGCTCACCGGACGGTGGCTCTCGTGATCAGCCCCTACACGAAGCGGGGGTTCGTTGACAGCGAGCTTTATTCGACGAGCAGCATGGTTCGTACGATGGGTCTCATCCTGGGCCTCCCCCCTCTCTCGCAGTTCGACGCCTTCGCGACCCCCATGTTCAATCTATTCACGTCAACTCCCGATGAGACCCCCTACGCCTACCGGCCATCAACGATGAACCTGGATGAGAAGAACACCGCGGGGGCTTACGGAGAGAGACGGAGCGAGGAGATGGACTTCACACGTGAGGATGCGATCCCCGATCTCGAGTTCGGCGAGATCATCTGGCGGTCGATCCGGGGTCCGGAGTCCGCTATGCCCCCCCCCGTGCGGAGTGCGTTCGTGCAGATTCCGGAAGCACGACAGGGTGCGCGTCAAGACGACTGATCGGTGGTTGTGCATCGAGCTTCTTGTAGTCAAGCTCTGAGCCCAGCACACTGTGTGGTATCATGAAGACGGCCAGCGTGAGAACCGCGGCCGCCAGGATCCACATCTTTGGCTTCGCCGATCTGTGCAGCGCGACGGCGGCTGCGATCCACCCCGCGAAGGCGATCAGTGTTTTGTTGTCGGTCAGATCCATGCCGAAGGGCCATCCCGTCCAGTAGGCGCCGAAAGCGTACTTCTGGACGATGGGACCGAGGATCATCCCCCCGAAGGCCAGGAAGCCGATGGTCCAGTAGGTCAGTGCGGCCGGTCTCGGATTCTTCAGCAGCGACTCGAACCCCGTTCTCGTTGACAGGAGCATCCCGCCGAACATCGCAATGACATGAATGATCAGGACGGGGAGAGGGACATCCCCCTTGAAACGGATGACCCCCGGCTCGTCCTTGGGCAGAACCCGATGATCCTCGGGTGACGTCACGCGGACAAAGTACTGGATCTTCCCGGCCGGCGGCTGGTGCGGGAGACGGGCCGTGAGGTGGTCCCCTTCCCGTTTCATCACAACAGCCGTCCAGGCATCGTCGGTCTTGAACCTCCGCCAGAACATCGTCCCCTGGACGCTGGAATCCACGGCAGTCACCCGCACCGGCGCGTCGTCCGTCCCCCCATGACTCCGGTCAAAGCTGTACGAAATCGTCTTCCCTCCGACGGATCCTTTTCCCTGCAGGGGGTACGTGGGTCCTGTTGTCCGCTGGAACCAAGCGGATGCGGCGGTGACAACGAAGGCGAGAACCCAGAGGAAAGTCTTATGGCGCATGACGTGGGGCCGATCGGTTGGGTGAACGGGTGTCCGATCTCTCGACCGGTTCGATATGGATGAGGACATCGGAGATGCGTGGGTTTGAGCCCCGGATGGCGTGTTTGACATCGTGTGCGATCTCGTGGCCCCGGCTGACGGAGATCGCACCGTCAACGACGACGTGCAGGTCGACGTAGTATTCGAGTCCCATTTTGCGGACCAGGCATTTGTCAAGCGACACGACCCCCTGGACGGCCGCCGCACTCACGCGTACGCCTTTCTCGATCTCCACGGGGGGGGCGGCGTCCATGATCTCGCGGAGCGCGGGGACAAAGAGCCGGTAACCGTTGAATGCGATGATGCCCGATGCGAAAAGGGCCGCGTAGTCATCCGAGCTTTCGTACCCTTGTCCGCCTATCAGCGCGACGGAAATGCCGATGAAAGCGGCCATCGAGGTGATCGCGTCGCTACGATGGTGCCATGCGTCGGTCTTCACGGCCGTGCTGTGGGAGGACTCCCCTGCACTGAAGGCGTACCGGAAGAGACTCTCCTTGACCAGAACGACGCCCACCAGAACGATGAGTGTGAAGGGGGCGGGGGCATGGTGAGGAAGGAATATTTCACGCACACTTTCAGCGGCAATTACTATTGCCGCGGCCATGAGCGCGATCGAGACGACGGCGGCCGCGATGGGTTCCGCTTTCCCGTGTCCGTACGGATGGTCGACGTCGGCCGGCTTTGACGCGATCTTTATCCCGCTCAGGACGATCAGGGAACTCGCGATGTCGGAGGTAGACTCGATCGCATCCGCGATGAGGGCATAGGAATTGCCCACCACGCCGGCGACCCCCTTGGTCGCTGCCAGCGCCATGTTGGCAAGGACGCCGACGAGCGTCGTACGAACGCCGATGGCGGCCGCTTCGGTTTTTGACCCAGGTGCCATGTCGACCAATATACGAAAAAGTGCCCACCTGCGCACCCTCCTGGGGGTTTTTCCACCTTGCTTTCGAGGCCATCTTTTCCTATTTTTCATGCAGCGCACTTCGGTGTCAAATCCTGCTCTCGCTCCCCGCACAGGCTCTTGCGCACGTTCTTACTAGCACACTCCATTCTTCCAGCCTTTGTGAGCGATAGAATTCGATTGCCGACGGCAGTTTTTGGGTCGATCCGGCGGAAGGACGGGAGGACAACCAGGAGGTACCTCACCCATGAGTATCAGTCAGCTGGCACGTTCGATCGCCGAATCACCGACCCTGAGTCTGAATGAGCAGGCCAGGCTCCTTCGGGAAAAGGGAGAGGCGGTCATCCACCTTGGCATCGGGGAGCCGAAGAACAGAGCCCCTATCAACGCAATCCTCCAGTCTGCCGCGAAGCTCAACACAGGCGATGTCAAGTACACGCCCATCGATGGCATTCCGTCCCTGAAGAAGGCCATCATCCGCTACACCGAAGAGAACTACGACCGACTCCCCGCCCCGGAAAACGTTCTCGTCTCCGGCGGCGCAAAACAGGCCCTCTTCAATCTTCTCTTCACCATCATCAACCCCCAGGACGAGGTCATCGTCCTCGCTCCCTACTGGGTGAGCTACCCCGAGATGATCAAGATGGTCTACGGCAGGCCCGTCATCGTCACGCCGGAAGACGGCGGTTTTTATCCGCGGATGAAGGAAATCGAACGCGCCGTCAGTTCGTACACCAGGGCCATCATTGTCAACAGCCCTAATAATCCTTCGGGAGTGATATATCCGGAGAGCTTTATCGCCGAGATCGTCGCCTATTGTGAAAAGAAGGGGATCTACCTCATCATGGACGACATCTATCACCGGTTGGTGTTTGATGGGAAGAGCGCCACCCCCGCGTACAAGCACACGGCGAAGGACATCGAATCGACCAGGGTCATCACCATCAACGGCATATCGAAATTGTACGGCATGACCGGTTTCCGGATCGGCTGGGTCATCGCCGCCAAGCCGTTGATCGACGTCATGATCAACGTCCAGGCACAGACCACGTCGTGCACGTCGGTCCTTCTCCAGGCCGCGGCCGAGGGGGCGCTTACCGGTCTGCAGAGCGCGGTGGAGACACTCAGGCTCACGCTCGAAAACAACAGGAACGTGATGATGCAGGAGCTTCAGTCGTTCAACGGCATCAGGACCACGAAGCCCGACGGCACCTATTACTGTCTCCCCGACTTCAGCGCGTACAACAGGAATTCGGTGGAGCTGTCGAAATTTCTCCTTGCCAAGGCCCTCGTGGTCACTGTTCCCGGCAAAGAGTTCGGCATGGAAGGACACCTCCGCTTGAGCTATGCGACGACCGTCAAAGACGTGAAGGTGGGAGTCGAGCGGATCAAATGGGCCCTCGATCCGTCGGCACCAAACGAGATTTATGTCGGCGAACGTAAACTGGTACGGGACTGGTTATGAACAACATCCTGAACATCAAAACCCCGGCACAGGGCGAAGCGCAGGCGCTGAAGAGCGACTACGGCCTGGACAACCACGGACTCTCCCACCTGCGGATGTCCTACTGGAACCTCCCGACCGAAGCTTTGTATGAAGAGATCGCTTTTCGCGGCGAGGCGCGCATCACCCACATGGGCGCCGTCGTCGCGAACACCGGAGCCCACACCGCCCGTTCGGCCGGTGACAAGTTTGTGGTCCGGGAGGCGTCGACGGAAGGGCATATCTGGTGGGGGGAGTACAACCGTCCGTTCAGTACGGACAAGTTCAACGACCTTTTCAACCGGCTGCAGGGATTCCTCCAGGGACGCGATGTCTTTGTCCAGGACTGCTACGCGGGCGCGGACAGGGACTACCGCATGCCAATCCGCATCGTCACCGAATTGGCATGGCACAGCCACTTTGCGCGGAACATGTTCATCCTTCCGGAGACGAACGAGGAATATCGGCGACACGTTCCCGAATTCACCGTTCTGTGTGTACCGTCGTTCAAGGGAATTCCCCAGATCGACGGGACGCCCGCGAACACGTTCATCGTTCTCAATTTCGCGGCGAAGCTCTGCATCATCGGCAACACGGCGTACGCCGGAGAGATCAAGAAGTCGATCTTCACGATCCTGAACTACCTCCTTCCCCTCGACGGGGTGATGCCGATGCATTGTTCGGCAAACATCGGCGAAGGGGGGGACACCGCCATTTTCTTCGGTCTCTCGGGGACAGGGAAGACGACGCTTTCGGCCGACCCGCACCGACGGCTGATCGGCGACGATGAACACGGGTGGAGTGACGGGGGGGTCTTTAATTTCGAGGGGGGCTGTTACGCGAAGGTCATCCAGCTTTCCGAGGCCGCGGAACCCCAGATCTATGCGTGCACGAAGAAGTTCGGTACCATTCTCGAGAACGTGGTCTTCGATCCGGTGACGCGCATGATCGATCTGGATGACGAATCGATCACGGAGAACACCCGTGCTTCCTATCCTCTCGCCTTTATCGACAACGCCGTTCCTGAGAAGCGGGGGGGGCATCCCACGAACATCATTTTGCTGACATGCGACGCGTCAGGGGTCATGCCGCCCCTTGCGCGGCTCACTCCCGACCAAGCCCTCTACCAGTTCATCTCCGGTTACACATCCAAGATCGCCGGGACGGAGGTGGGACTGGGAAAAGAGCCTGAGATGACCTTCAGCACATGCTTCGGCGCTCCCTTCATGGTGCATCATCCCTCCTTCTACGCCGACCTCCTGAAGCGGAAGATCCTTAAACACGGGGTCAACTGCTGGCTGGTCAACACAGGATGGATAGGAGGCCCGTACGGCATCGGGAAGCGCATCAGCATCCGCTACACGCGCACGCTGCTTAACGCCGCTCTGAGCGGAAAGCTCCTCGATGTTGAGTACGCGACCGATCCGGTCTTCGGGTTTGGCATCCCGCAGACCTGCGCGGATGTGCCGGCCCATGTGCTCAACCCTGCAGCATCCTGGCCGGACGGAAAGGACTACATGCAGCGTTACAAAGAGCTCGCTGCCCGGTTCGTCGAGAATTTCAAGAAGTTCGAGGAGGGGTGTCCTTCCGAAGTGCGGAACGCGGGTCCGAAACGGTGATGACGATATTCACAAAGACCGTCCCGGGCCGCTGAAAGAGCGGAGAGAAGGAGCCCGGGAGATGTGTACTGCCCTCCGGCCGATCAGAGCCAGACCGTCCAGCCCACATTTACTGCAAATTCGTTCGCTCCGCTGCGTGTCGTGGCCCCCTCGGGGTTCGTCGTGACTCTGAGATATTGCACCCCGATATTCAGCAAGCCTCTCTCCACGAGAGCCACTTTGATCCCCGCCCGTCCGCCCCAGGTGAAACCCTTCAGCGTGCTGGAAGCTTCACTTGCGTTGATATTGACCAGCGTGATCCCCGCAAGCCCTTCGACAAAGGGGGTCGCGACAGACGGGGTGCGGAAGTTGTAGGAGGGCGCGAAGAGAACACGGAGTTGTGTCGTCGTGAGGTCGCCGTTCGTGTTCACGGTCAGGGCGGCGGGGTTCAGACCGAGTTCGAGTCCATCGATCACAAAGTACCCGACGAAGGGGATGACGGAGACGGTGTAGATCGTCTTCTTATTCTGGTCGTTCACAACAGGCTGCGACGCCAGGAAGGAAAGGCTTCCCCCCAGCTCCACGTTCCCCCGCATTGTGAAATGTCT
>Ga0315276_10005143_pt1 | contig 12053 bp, 6 predicted proteins | sample YL17G05_0_MG_FD_204542 | JGI IMG/M metagenome (GOLD analysis project Ga0315276, IMG submission 204542) | Sediment microbial communities from Yellowstone Lake, YNP, Wyoming, USA - YL17G05_0 | ecosystem: Environmental > Aquatic > Freshwater > Lake > Sediment | place: USA: Wyoming | collected... | reverse complement strand
CGCATTATCTTTCCCATCCTCGCCTTCGCACTGGTCGCCACCTCCGCCATCCCGCGCGGCCAGGCCGCCTGGAAGCCGGTCGAGGGCCGGCTGATGACGCGGTTCGCGGCCAACGTCACGCCGGAGCGCGCCTGGCCCGACTACCCGCGGCCGCAACTGGTCCGCCAGCAGTGGCTGAACCTGAACGGGCTGTGGCAGTACGCCATCACCCCGAAGGATGCGCCGTCGCCAGGCTCCTCGTTTGACGGGCAGATCCTGGTGCCGTTCGCGGTCGAGACGGCGCTGTCCGGTGTCGGCAAGGCGCTCGCGCCCGATCAGCGCCTCTGGTACCGGCGCAGCTTTCGCGTGCCACCGGCCTGGAAGGGCCAGCGCGTCTGGCTCCGGTTCGATGCCGTCGACTGGGAGGCCTTCGTCGCCGTCAACGGCAAGCCGGTCGGCATGCACACCGGCGGCTACGACGGGTTCGCGTTCGATATCACGAGCGCGCTCACGGACTCCGGCGATCAGGAGGTCGTCGTTTCCGTGTGGGATCCCAGCGATGCCGGCCCCCAGCCGCGCGGCAAGCAGGTGCTGAAGCCGCGCAGCATCTGGTACACCCCAACCTCAGGCATCTGGCAGACTGTCTGGCTGGAGCCGCTGCCCGCGCAGGCGATCGATCGCCTGAAGCTCACGCCGGATGCGGACGCCGGCTCGGTCACCATCGATGCACGCCTGCTCACACCCGGCGACGGCTACACCATCCGCGCGGCCGCGCTCGTCGACGGGAAGCCAGTGGCCGCTGCCGAAGGCGCCGCCACCTCGCCGGTGACGCTGCGCATCCCGCAGCCGCGACTGTGGGCGCCGCGGCATCCGTTCCTCTACGACCTGACGGTCAGCCTGGCGCGCAACGGCTCGGTCGTCGACACCGTCACCAGCTACGTCGGCCTGCGCAAGATTTCGGTCGGCCGCGACGGCGCCGGCATCGCGCGGCTGCTTCTCAACAACGAGCCGCTCTTCCAGTTCGGCTTCCTCGATCAGGGCTTCTGGCCCGACGGCCTGCACACCCCGCCCACCGACGAAGCGATCCGGTTCGACATCGCCTCGACCCTCGGCATCGGCATGAACCTGGCGCGCAAGCACATCAAGATCGAGCCCGAGCGCTGGTACTACTGGGCCGACAAGCTGGGCCTGCTGGTCTGGCAGGACATGCCCAGCACGACCAACGCCACGCCCGAGGCGCGGGCGAACTTCGCCGACGAGTGGCGGCGCCTCATCGACGCGCGCTACAACCATCCGTCCATCGTCATGTGGGTGCCGTTCAACGAAGGATGGGGCCAGCCCGATGCGGCCGGCACGCGCGCGATGGCCGAGTGGACCGCGCGCTACGACCCGACGCGCCTCGTGAACAACACGTCGGGCTGGGCCGATGCCGGTGCCGGGAACACCACCGACGTGCACCAGTACCCCGGCCCGTCGATGCCCGCCCTCGAGCGCGGTCGCGCCGCAGTGCTGGGCGAATTCGGCGGCCTTGGTCTGCCCACGCGCGGCCATACGTGGCAGGACGAGAAGAACTGGGGCTACGTCAGCTTCAAGGACACGGCGGACTACGAGCGCGCCTACCGCGAGAAGATCGCGCAACTGCGCCTGCTGGTCGCCCGCGGCCTGAGCGCCGCCGTCTACACGCAGACCACCGACGTCGAGATCGAGACCAACGGTCTCCTGACCTACGATCGCGAAGTCTTCAAGATCTCTCCGTTCGCCCTGGTCGAGATCCACAAGACGCTCTACGACCGGCTGCCGGCTGTGACGACCGTGCTGCCGACCTCGGAGCTCGAGGGCCGGACCTGGCGATACACGCTGACCGATCCGGCCGGCGCGTCGTGGACGCAGCCGGACTTCGACGACGGCGCGTGGCAGACCGGCGCGGCGCCGTTTGGCGGCGGCAAGCCGGAGGGCGTGCCGCTGCGCACCGCGTGGACGACACCGGGCATCTGGGCGCGGCAGCGCTTCGACTGGGCCGGCGGCCCGGCCGATCATCTCTATCTCGTCATGGCGCACGACGAGGACGCAACGGTGACGATCAACAGCGTCGAAGCCGCGACCGTGGCCGGCAATGCGACCGGCTACGTGCTGGTGCCGGTGGCCGACGCCGCGGCCGCCGCGCTCAAGCCCGGCGCGAATGTCATCGCGGTCCGGTGCAAACAGACGCGCGGTGCGCAGGCCCTCGACGTCGGGATCGCGCGGATCGCTGAGCGCTGACTACCGCGTGTCGGCCGCGAGGGCCGGTTCGGGCTTCACGAGGCAATACGAGCGATACGACATCTCCCCGCTGCGCATGGCGAGGTGAATCCTCGACCCGTTGACACCCGCGAAGTCGCAAACCAGCGAGTGCAGCCAGCCAGGGACGCGCCGCGCGATCAGGTCCAGGTAGCGCCGGGCGTTCAGATCGATGCCGCGCAGGACTTCGGCATTGATGGTCCGACTCCGCTGGATCTGCAGCGGGGCCTGCGCGAGCGCCTGCTCCCATCCGGCCACGTTGTCGGTGAACCGGAAATCCGCATAGAGCAAGTGTCCGCCCGGCCTCAGCACGCGGGCCGCCTCCGCCAGGAAACGCGGGAACGCCAGGTAGCAGTGTGACGCCTCGACATTGATCACCGCGTCGAAGCTCTCGGGCTCGAACGGCAACCGCTCCGCGTCGCCCGGGACGAAGGCCAGGCCGTCGACCCGATGACGCTGCCGGCAGAAGCGGATGCCCGCGGGGTTGAGGTCCAGCCCCGTGTAGCCCCGCGGACGAAAGGTGCGCGCCAGGTACGACGCGCCGCCGCCGTGGCCGCAGCTGACTTCCAGGACGTCCTTCCCGGCCAGGGGCGCCTGGCTGGCGACGTGATGGTAGAGCTGGATGCAGGGTCGATTCGGCTCGTCCTCCGGCGACAGCGGAATCGCCATCGGCGGGTCTTCCTCAAAGGCGTAGTTGAGGAACAACAGCTCCTCGCCACGGAGATGCCGGGTGAGGAGCGGGTACCACACGCGCCAGATGGCTTTGCGAATCCGGCCGCTGGACAAGAGATGGTCGATAAGGGGCACGGGCTACTCTCGAATCAGGAGGAGGACGGCGCCACTCGCGGCGTCGCCAGGCGGTACGCGTAGATCGCCACGCCCACCAGTCCGGCGATGACGATCATCGTGGGGCCCGTGTACCACTTCGACGTATCCGTTGCCAGCGGGAACCCGACCGTCAGCGACGAGGTGGCGACGTTGCCGACGATGTAGGCCACCAGTCCAAATCGGAGGAGCGCCATCACGGCGACGGTCACCGCCACGAGCGCAATCGGACCCTCCAGCCACGGCACATCGCTCCCGGCGGCGCTGGCGCCCACGACGATGACCACGAAGACGCCGACGGCCAGCCATTCCCGCCGCAACGCGAGGCGCAGCAGGAACAGCAGGACGAACACGCCGAGCGCCGAGACGATCGACGAATACAGCAGGCCGAAGCCCGTCGTCATGACGTAGCGCGTCGCCAGGAGGGGATCGAGCGTCGGCGTGATCGGCACCGGCTCGACGGGACCGAACTGACGCACCAGCGCCACCCCGATCCACGCCAGCGCACACTGCGTCAACCCGTAGGTGAGGCCGACCAGAAGGTCTCGTCCCACCAGCGGATCATGCCAATGGCCGGCCAGCACACGGTTCCACGTGATGATGGTGTGCGGCCACCTCCGGCGGACGTACGGCTCGAGCGCCACGTAGAGGACCCACACGACGCCGGCGGCGAACAGCGCGCTGGAAACAGCCATGACGAGCAGCAGCATTTCGGCGAGCACCATGATGTGGTCCGCCTCCAGCGCCCACGCGATCAGGGTGCAGACGAACACGACCCACGCGAGCCTGGCGGCACCGCGGCGGTCGCTCCGTTCGAGCAGGATGTTGCGTCGCGCCAGCACGACCGCCCCGATGGCCAGTGCCAGGAGGAGTGCCAGGCCAACCGCCTGCGTCACCGGGTTCTCAGCGGTCTTCGTCGGCTGCTGCCGCTCGGCCTTCGTCCATGGCGCGATGAGGCGAAAGGAGATCGGCTTGCCGCGCCACGAAGCGGCTTCGACGCGAATGACCTGCGTCCCGTCTGGCTGCTTGCCCTCCCAGGCGATGCGCCTGTCGCCCCACGCCTGCGGCGCCCACGCCGGCTCCACGGGCGAGAACCAGGCCGGGTCCATTTCGGCCGCCGCAAAGGCCGGGCGCCAGTCCACCGGTGCGGGCGGCGCGGACACGGGTGGCGCCATCTCGGGCGTGATCCGCTCGAAGCGCATGAGGCGGCCGCTCGACGTGAGCCACACGCGCGTCTCCTGCACGAGCCGGAACGGCGGATCGTCCTCGGAGACGCGGCCGGTCGCCAGGCCGGCGGCGAAGAAGTTCTGCGCCATGATCTGCTTCGGGCTCGTGCGGTACCAGAACAGCACGCCGGCCTCGCGCCCGCGCCGCATCGCGTCGAAGCGCGCCCGCGTTCGGCTGTTCTGCGTGGCCCACTGGATGTACTCCCGGTTCCACTCGAACCCGCGCGCCGCGTCGTTGGGCGCGTCGGTGTACCCGAACTGGCGGATGATCTCCTGCGCCTTGTTCTCGAGCACGTCCGGCGAGTATGGGAGCGGCACCGCGTGCGAGAACCCGTACCCGTTCACGAACGCGAGCACGACGACCAGCAGCACGCCAATCGCCGCGAGGCACGCCAGCGCGACCTTCGGCGACAGGCCGCGGTGCTCGCCGGCTGCGGCCACCATCGCCGGCGACGGCGTCTCGCCGGCCGCCAGCGCCGCCGCGAGCGGATCGCCGCCCGGCAGCGATGCCGCAACCAGAATCGCCGACGAGGGGCGGCGGGACGGATCCGGCGCGAGGCAGCGGAAGATCGCCTCTTCGATGGCCGGGTCGATCCCCGCCGCGGTGGACGACATCTGGGCGGGCGTCTCGCGCTGCTGTTTGCTACGGAGGTCCGCGATCGTCGGCGCCTCGAACGCCCGCCGACCCGTGAACACCTCGTACAGCACGAGCCCGAGCGCGTAGATGTCGCTCTGGATCGTGGCCGGTCCGCCCGCCAGTTGTTCCGGCGCCATGTAGGCCGGAGTCCCGGCCACCTCGCGACCACCTGGTCCCGACTCGAGTTCTCCCGCCAGGCCGAAGTCCGTCAAGCGCACCTTGCCGCGGCCGTCGAGCATGACGTTGGCAGGCTTGAGATCGCGATGCAGCAGGCCCTTCTCGTGAACGGCCGCCAGGCCGGCGCACAACTGCCGGGCAATCTCGAGCCCCTTGTCCACCTGGAAGCGGCCGATGCGCCGCAGAGAAGACGAGAGATCTTCACCGTCGATGTACTCCATCGACAGAAAGTGACGCCCGTCGGCGGCGCCCACGTCGTACACCCGGCAGACGGCCGGATGCGACACCGCGCGTGCTGCGCGCACTTCGTCGAGCAGTTGCGCAAGCCGGCGCGGTTCGTGCTCGAGGAAGCGCGGCAGGAACTTCAGTGCGACCGGCTGGCCCAGCGTGAGATCGTCCGCGCGGTAGACCTCGCCCATCCCGCCTTTGCCGAGCAGTCCGACGATACGGTAGCGATTCGCCAGAAGCGTGCCGGCTGTGTAGACGTCGGAAGATGAGGAGGCCCCGCGATCGCCGGATGACGAAGCGCGGGCCGGCCGCGGCGACCGCGAGGCCGCCGGAGCGCGGGTCTCATCGTCGGGCGGCGTGCCGCCCGCGGGCACGGCGCGCGTGAGATCAGCTTCGATGGGCGTGCCGCAGAGCGGACAGTATTTCGACCCGTCGGGGACGAACGCCGAACAGTCCGGGCAGGTGGGCACCATGCAGGAATGGTAGCGCATGCCCGGCCGCGGAGGATCATCCGCGATCGGCCTCCCGGACCTGCAATCCTCTGACCGCGAGGCGAATCGGAATCACGCGGAAACCGGCGCCCGCCGCGTCGATCGCGTCCTCGGTCGCCTGATGCGATGCCGGACCCGGACCCGTGAGAATGGTGACCGAGCCGCCGTCCCCGCCCGCGCCGTTGACCTTCCAGCCGAGCGCCCCGTGCGCCGCGGCAATGGCGATCACATGCGCCGCGTCCGGTCCCACCAGCGACGGATGGAGTCGGCGCTGCGCGTCGGTATTCGCCTGCATCGCCGCGCCAAGCGCCGCGAGGTCGCCCGCCAGGGCGGCATCGCGGGCCTGTACGGCGTGGCGCCGCAGGTCTACGATCACCGGGTGCTCTGGACCGACGTCCGAGACGTCGCCGACGACCGCCTCGTGGACCGCCGACGAGTGGTGCGTGCGGCCCAGGTAGACCAGCAGCACCTGGCGTTCGAGCGCCGCGCGCGTCTCGTCCGTCACGCGCAGCGGATGAACGCGCGAATTCGGGTACTCGAAGACGTCGATGAAGTTGATCCCGCCGTACGCCGCGGCGAGTTGATCCTGCACGCCGCTCTGCTGGCCGAGCCGCTGCGTTTCCACCGCGTGGGCCGCGGCGGCGATCGCGCCGGGGTCCGCGTGGATCCCGCGCGCCGCCTGCAGGGCCCCGATCAGGGCGACGCACACCGCGGCCGATGTCCCGGTGGACGCGCCCGGCGGCACGGCCGACTCGATGGTGATCGAGACGGCCACGTGTGGCGGCACGCCGACCGAATCGATGGCGGCCTCGATGAGCGGGTGCCTCACCCAGGGCCGCGTGCCCGGGCGATACGCGTACCGATCACCGAAACTCGCCGCCTCAACGGTGACCGGCGGCTCGGCGCCGGCGACCGGCGTCAGATCGACACGCACGCCGACGCCCGGTTCGATCGCGATGTGGAAGACCGACCCGTGCGCCGCGAACCAGGTGTCGGTCCAGCCGCCGCAGTCGCAGATTCGCGTGGGTGCCGTCGCCAGGATGGTGCGCATCGCGTATGCAGCCCTTGTAGCGCCGCGCGTTCCCTGCCGTCAAGGGGAACGTCGCTGTGCTACGATGCCCTCGCACCGCGCCAGCCAACGTGGGAGGGTTCTGATGCCGCGCCGCATGCTGTCACTGGTGGCCGTCGCGCTCCTGGGGTCCTCGGCCGGGATGGCCGGGCTGGCCGGGCTGGAGACGCCGCAGCGATCGCGCTCGACCGCGCCGCCTCACGCCGCGAAACCGCCGGCCGTCGTCGACACCACGCGCCTCCAGGCCCCGCTTCCAGGCGCCCTCTCCCCGCGCAACGCGAACTACTCGATCGACGTGCGGCTCGACCACGCCTCGCGCACCCTGGCGGGGCGCGAGGTCATCACGTGGCGCAACACCGCCGGCGTCGCCACGTCCGAGCTGCGCTTCCACCTCTATTACAACGCGTGGAAAAACACGCGAACCACCTGGATGCGCGGGTCGCGGCTCCGCGGGCGCGCCCGCTCCCAGTCGGTCGCGCAGGACGACTGGGGCTGGGCAGACATCACCGCGATCCGCCTGCTGACCGGCGAGTCGACGCCTGTCGATCTGACGTCCCGCCGCCGGTTCGTCGCGCCCGACGACGGCAATCCCGAGGACCAGACGGTGATGCAGGTCCCGCTGCCATCGGCCGTGGAGCCGGGCGAGACCGTGAACATCGAGGTGTCCTGGAGTTCGAAGGTGCCGCGTACATTCTCGCGAACGGGCGCCATCGGATCGTTCTATTTCATCGCGCAGTGGTTTCCGAAGCTTGGCGTGCTCGAGGATGGCGGATGGAACTGCCACCAGTTCCACACCGGCACCGAGTTCTTCGCCGACTACGGCGTCTACGATGTGCGCATGACGGTGCCCAAGGGCTGGGTGCTCGGCGCGAGCGGCCGCGAGCGCAGCCGGAGCGACAACGCCGACGCCACCTCGACGTTCACGTACCACGCCGAGGACGTGCACGACTTCGCGTGGACGGTGAGCCCCGACTACCTCGAGCGCCGCGCCCGGTTCGACCAGCCCGGCCTGCCGCCCGTCGAGATGCGCCTGCTGCTGCAGCCGGAGCATGCCGCGCAGGCCGATCGGCACTTCGAGGCCACGCGCACGGCGCTGAAGTACTACGGGCAGTGGTACGGGGCCTATCCGTACGGGCACATCACGATCATCGACCCCGCCTGGCAGAGCGGCGCGGGCGGGATGGAGTACCCGACGCTGTTCACCGCCGGCTCGCGCTGGCTCGCGCCCGCCGCCGTCACCACGCCCGAGGGCGTGACGGTGCACGAGGCCGGCCACCAGTTCTGGTACGGGATCGTCGGCAACAACGAGTTCGAGTACGCATGGCTCGACGAGGGCTTCAACACGTTTTCGACGGGCCGGGCGATCGAGGCCAACCCCGCCTATCGCGTGAACTACGAGTCGCGCCGGTACTTCGGCGGGTTCGTGCCCTGGGTGTTCACCGACATCCCGGTCTCGCGCGAGGTGGACGAGAACGGCCTGTCGGGCTATCGCGCCTCGGCCAGGTCGGACGCCCCGTCGACGCCGTCGTGGCAGTACTTTCCATCGACCGGCGGAGGGCTGTCGTACAGCAAGACGGCCCTCTGGCTGCACACGCTGGAGCGCTACCTCGGGTGGCCGACGCTGCAGCGGGTGATGGCCACGCACTTCGACCGCTGGAAGTTCCGCCATCCGAAGCCGCAGGACTTCTTCGCGTCCGTGAACGAGGTGGCCGGCCGCGACATGACCTGGTTCTTCGACCAGGTCCATCGCAGTTCGAACGTGTTCGACTACGGCATCGAGTCGGTGACCAGCGAGCCGGCACGGGGCCCGGGATTCGCCGATCGCAACGGCAAGATCGAGTTCGACGCCGCCGGCGACCCGAAGTCGCCGATCCGCAGCACCGTGATCGCGCGGCGGTACGGCGAGGCGATCTTCCCCGTGGATGTGCTGGTCACGTTCGCGAACGGCGAGAAGGTGCGCGAGCACTGGACCGGCCGCGAGCGCTGGACGGCGTTCACCTACGAGCGCGGCGTGGCCGCGACCTCGGCCGTCGTCGATCCCGATCGCGTGCTCCTGCTCGACGTGAACCGCACCAACAACAGTGTCACCACCACGCCGCTGGCTCAGCCTGCGGCGCGCAAGTGGATGCTCAAGTGGCTGGTGTGGCTCCAGGACGCGCTGGCCACACATAGCTTCTTCATTTAGCGGCACCGGCTCGCGTGTGACGCCGGGCCCGAGGGATGAGCATGGCGAAGATCTTCACGGCCTTCCGCGACGGATGGGGACGCGTGCTCGGCGCGCCGATGGTGCTGGGCGGCGTGTTCCTGCTGACGCTGCTGGCGGTCGTCCCGTTCGGACTCGCTCTCGAGCAGGACATCCAGGCCGGGCTTGGCAAGAGCCTCGACGCGCAGACCATGGCGACCGGCGTGAACAGCGAGTGGTGGGAACGATTCAGCGAGACGGCGACGGGACTCGAGCGCACGTTCACGCCGACGATCATCGGCGGCGCGGCCGTACTCGACAACCTCAGCCGATTCCTCGACAACGGGCCGCTGCCCATCGCCATCGCCGGCCTCGGCGCCGCGTATCTCCTGGTCTGGATTTTCCTGGTCGGCGGCATTCTGGATCGGTACGCGCGAATGCGGCCGTTGCGCACCGGGGCCTTCTTCGCATCGTGCGGCGTCTACTTCGTCCGCTTCATCCGCCTCGGGATCATTGCGGGGCTCGGGTACGCGCTGCTGTTCTGGCACGTGCACGGCTGGCTCTTCCGCGATTTGTACGGCTGGGCCACCAGGGACCTGACCGTCGAGCGCACGGCGTTCGGGATCCGCGTGGCGCTGTACCTCGTGTTCCTCGGTCTCGTCTCGTTCTGGAATCTCGTGATGGACTACGCGAAGGTGCGGGCCGTCGTCGAGGATCGCCACAGCATGCTCGGCGCGTTCCTCGCGGGCTGGCGGTTCGTGGTCGGTCACCCCGCGAAGACCGGCGGGCTCTACCTGCTGAACGGTGCGGCGTTCCTGCTCGTCGTCTCGATCTACGGGCTGTCGGCGCCCGGTGCCGCTGGCTACGGGCGGACCGCGTGGCTGGCGTTCCTGGTCGGGCAGATTTACCTGCTGATCCGGCTCGCCGTGAAGCTCTCGTTCTACGCGTCGGCGACGTCTCTCTTCCAGCGCTCGCTGGCGCACGCCGGCTACACCGCCGCGCCCGAGGTGCTGTGGCCCGAATCGCCCGCCGCCGAGGCCATCGTCAACGCCGCGCCGAAGTCGGAGCCCTGAGCCGCGCCCGGCCTGCCCCACCATAGCCCGGCGCGTTCGGCCCGGGCGAAGGCGGGAATCCCGAATCCCTCATCCCGATCTATAGTGGGATCTATGCCTTCCCTTGCTTCAGAAATGGCCGGCTGGCTGCGCCAGCAGGTGCAGGCCGCGGGATCGCGCGGCATCGTCGTGGGATTGAGCGGCGGCGTGGACTCGGCGGTTGTCGCCCGCCTCGCGCAGCTGGCGATGCCGGACGGCGTGATGACCGTCATCATGCCGGCCCACAGCGATCCGCGCGACGCGCAGGACGCGACGCTCGTCGCCGACGCGTTCAAGCTGCCGGTGATGACCGTCGATCTGTCGGAGCCGTACGACGCGCTGCTCGACTCCGTGCAGGAGACGCCCGGCAGCACGGTGCGCGGCCTGGCGTCGGTCGACGATTCTGCCACGCGACTGGCGCTGGCCAACGTCAAGCCGCGGCTGCGCATGGCTACGCTCTACTTCGTCGCGAACCGGCTCAACTACCTCGTCGCCGGCACGGGCAACCGGAGCGAGATTGCCATCGGCTACTACACGAAGTACGGCGACGGCGGCGTGGACCTGCTGCCGCTGGGTTCACTGGTGAAGAGCGAGGTGCGCGCCCTCGCCCGCGATCTGGGCGTGCCCGCATCGGTCATCGACAAGGCGCCGAGCGCGGGGCTGTGGCTGGGGCAGACCGACGAGGGCGAGATGGGCTTCACCTACGCGGAGCTGGAAGACTACCTCCGCAAGGGCCCCGCGTCGGTGACGCCGGCCGTCGCGATGAAGATCGAGCGCCTCGCCCGCGCCAGCGAGCACAAACGCCACCTCCCGCCCGTCTTCCAGCCGTCCTAGAGCGCCGCGGTCTGCCCCCTGGGGTCAGGTCTGAACTGAGACGTCAATTCCCCTTGGGGTCAGGTCTGAACTGAGACGTCAATTCCCCTTGGGGTCAGGTCTGGAATGCGACATGAACGTCTCATCTCAGACCTGACCCCGGGGGGAATTGCGCTAGAACGCGGCGAGGAGGGCTTCGGTGGTCATGCCGAAGTGTTCCCAGACCGTGCGGTAGTCTTCCGACGGCGCGATCTGCGGGTCGGTGATCCCGAGATGCGCCAGCGTCACGCCACGCGACGCCAGGTGCGAGGCGGCGAGACCGGCGAACCCGCGCAGGCCTGAGTCGGAGTTCCCGATCAGCCCGTCCTCAATGGTCACGACACGCCGGTAGCGCGCCGCCACCTCGTCGAAGAACAAACCGGGCACGGGGAAACCGTTCACGATGATGGCGTCGGTGGGCGTGCCGCTTGCGGTCGCCCGCTCGGCGGCCTCTCCGGCGAGGAACGAGGGCGCGCCGACCGCCAGGATCAGCGCCTTCGCGCCGGCATGCTGCCGTAGCGTGGTCGTCGGGGTCCAAGGCTCGCCGGCCGACCACAGCGGATCCGTCGTCCCTGTCCTGGTCAGCACCGGCAGGGTGTCGCGCGGGATACCGACGATATGGCCGCCCATGTGCGCGGCGGCGTCACACACGGCGATGAACGCCGAACGCGCGTCCGACGGCGCGTAGAACCGGTGCAGGTACGGCAGGTAGCCGAGCCCCAGGTTGATCCAGTCCAGGCTCCAGCCCGAGAAGTGATCGCGGCCCGTGTTGGCGCCCACGTGCGCGAGGTGCAGGATGACGTTCAGCCCCTCGTTCGCGCCGGTCAGGTTGCGCTGGTAGCGCCAGAACTCGAACCCCTCGCGCGCGATGCCCTCGAAGAACGCCGAGAAGGTCGCGAACACGTTGATCTGCGGCTCGCGGCTGCTGAACGCCAGGCCGTTGGCCATGAGCGACGCGGCCTGCTCCTGGATGCTCATCTCGATGCTGTGGCCGGCGGGCACCAGCGACGCCGCCTTGC
>Ga0315276_10005142_pt1 | contig 12054 bp, 7 predicted proteins | sample YL17G05_0_MG_FD_204542 | JGI IMG/M metagenome (GOLD analysis project Ga0315276, IMG submission 204542) | Sediment microbial communities from Yellowstone Lake, YNP, Wyoming, USA - YL17G05_0 | ecosystem: Environmental > Aquatic > Freshwater > Lake > Sediment | place: USA: Wyoming | collected... | reverse complement strand
TCGTACTGGAGCGCCGTGCTGAAGAACGGCTCCGCCGGCAGGAAGAGCACGACGAAGTCCGGCGTGTCGGCGAACTGCTCCCAATACGACTTGGCCGCCAGCTTGCGCACATGCTCGCGCACCTGCGCGGCGTGCTCGCGCAGCTTGCGTTCGCGTCCTTCGGGCTCGGCCTGCTCGAACGCCTCCTGGTACGCGGAGACGGGCGCCTTGGCGTCGATGACGATCGATCGGCCGCCGGCCAGGCGCACGACCAGGTCGGGCCGCAGCAGGCCGCCCTCGGCGGCCACCGACGCCTGCTCGTCGAAATCGCAGTGCTCGATCATCCCGGCCATCTCGACGACGCGCCGCAACTGGAGTTCGCCCCACCGGCCGCGCACGTGCGGGGCGCGCAGGGCGGTGGCCAGGTTGCCCGTCTCCCGATCGAGCCGCGTGAGCTGCTCTCTCAGGCCGCCGTAGGCCTCGCGCCGCGCCTCCTCGACCGCCGCCAGGGTCGTTTCCACCTTCGAGAGTTTCTCGCGCATCGGGTCCAGGACGTCGTCGATGCTGCGCCGCCGGCCGTCGAGATCGGTGGTCGCCTCCGACCGGAATTCCTGGAATTTCGTGGTCGCCAGCGACAGGAACGCCTCCCGGTTGGTCTGGAGCGCGCCGGCCGCCAGGGCGCCGAATGCCTCACGCAGCCGCTGCTCGGCGCGCTCGAAATCGGCCAGCCGGTCCTTGTAGCTCTGCCGCTCGGCCCGGATGAGGGACTCCTGGCCGGCGCGCGCTTCGCCGAGGCCGCGCAGCTCAGCCGCCTGCGCCTCCAGCGCGCGGCGCGCGGTCTCGAGGTCGGCGTCGCGGTCCTTGACGATCCGTTCGAGTCCGGCAATCTGGCCCTGCGCGACATCGGTCTGGGCCTGCAGCGCGGCCGCAGCCAGCGCCGCCAACTGCCGGCTCCGCGCATGGGCCACCAGCCACGCGACCACGGCACCGACCAGGACGCCGAGGCCGGCGGCGATCAGCACGTTCAGCGGGACGGACATAGGGTCTGATGATGGACTGCGACGCCCCCGGGGTCAAGAGCCGCGGTCACGCCGCGGTCACGCCCTTGAGCGAACAGTCGGTCGCGAAGAAGGGCGCCGCTCCAGGCGTGGCGTTTCGCCACGCCTGGGGCGGATCGCACCACGCCCAACCCGCTGTGCGCATCCTGCCGCGTCGAATCTCGCCAGTATCCCGCGTTTGTTCCACGCTGCCGCGCGGCACGCTTCTTGATGATCCTACTGGCGTCTGGCCGCCGCCCTGAGGCGCAGACGGGATCGGTGCGAGCGCTGGAGGCCGCCGGGTCCCCATGACCGGGCATCTCTAGAAGGTTGGCTTCAATGAATCGTCAGTCCCTGCTTTCCCTCATGGTCATTCCCGCGCTCGTTCTTGCTGTCGCGTCCCCGTCGTTCGCCGGCGTCAAGCAGACGGGCACCCAGACCAAGACCACCACCGCGACGACGGCGACGTCTGTCGAGCTGGTCGACATCAACAGCGCCACCAAAGAACAGCTGGCGGCCCTGCCCGGCGTCGGGGATGCGATCTCGCAGAAGATCGTCGCCGGCCGCCCGTACACGGCAAAGAGCCAACTGAAGAGCAAGAAGATCGTGCCGGCGGCCACCTACGAGAAGATCGCGAAGCTGATCATCGCGAAGCAGCCGCCGACGCCGACGCCGAAACCCGTGAAATAGCGCGTCGTTGCCCCTCGAACGCCCCGGCGAACCACAGACGGGTCACCCCTCCCCCGTCTTCGCCGGGGCGTTCGCACGTACGGCCGCCCAACCCTCGTCTCGAGCGCTTGTTCTAGAATGGGCTGCTCGGCGTTTCTTCCGGAACCAAGATGATGTCTGAGGCCACCGTTCCCGCATCGGCACCCGCGCCCGACGCTGCCGGGACGGGACGTCGCCGGGGGCCGTGGCCGCTGCGCATCCAGCTGGCCCTGTCGCTGGCCTTTGCCATTGCCGCGGTCATCGGCACCACCACCTATCTGCAGTCGCGTGTCGTCGAAGGCACGCTCGAGAACGAGCTGCTCGAGGCCGCCCGCCTGACCGCCCTCGCGGTGGCGGACGATCTCGAACTGCGCGGCGTTCCCGTCGACGCCGATGAACTCCGTCAGCACCTCCAGGAGTTCGTCGACACGGCGCCGGAACTGCACTCCATTTCGATCATCACCCTCGAAAACGGGCAGCCCGTCCTGTTCGCCACGACGGCCTCGGGCGAGCGGCAGGATCCGCTCGAGGTTGGACGGCGCGCGATCGATCGGAAGGCGCTGGTCTGGGGAGACGCGCCGGGCCGATTGCGCGTGTTGGCGGTGCCCATCGTCCGCGCACGGCACACGATTGGCGCGGCGGCCGTCACCATCTCGTTCGACGCGCTCTACCGGCTGCGCGACAGCGGCCGCGGCATCGCGCTGTGGGCGACGGTCTGCTCGGTGCTGGCGCTGTTCGGCGTCATCGAGCTGCTCGTGCGGCGGCTCATCCACCGGCCCATCGACGCGATCCGCTTGACGATGGCGCGCGTCACGGCGGGCGAGGCGGCGGCCCGTACGCCCGTGATGCGCGACGACGAACTGGGCGCCGTCGCCAGCGGCCTCAACCAGATGCTGGCGGAGATCGAGGAACTCCACGGTGGCCTGCAGCAGCAAATTTCCGAGGCCACGCGCGAGGTCAGGACGCGCAACCGGGAGCTACTCGACATGTACCAGGAGATGTTCCACCTGCGCGAAGAGCTCGGGCGCGCCCAGCAGCTGGCGGCGGTCGGCGAAACGACGTCCGCGGTGGCGCACCAGATCGGCACGCCGCTGAACCTGGTGTCCGGACACCTCCAGCTGGCCATCGAGGGGCTCGAGCCCTCGTCTCCGATCGCCCGCCGGCTCCAGGTGGCGGAGGAGCAGCTGCAGAAGGTCACGTCGATCGTCCAGGGCCTGCTGGCGAAGTCGCGACGGACGCTGCGCCGGGAACCTGTCGACCTCGACCTGCTCCTCAGGCGCATGTGCGCGCTGGTGAGGCCGGCGGTCGAAGCGGCCCGGATTACCCTCACCTACGATGGCGCTCCCGTTCCGCTAATCGGGGCAGACGGGGCACAGCTGGAGCTGGCGCTGCTCAACCTCGTCAGCAATGCCATCGACGCCATGCCCAACGGTGGCGGACTGAGCCTCCAGCTGGCGGCCGGCACGTCGCACGCCACGATCGAAGTGGCAGACACGGGCATCGGGATGGCGCCCGATCTGGTCGAGCGGGCGTTCCAGCCGTGGGTGACCACCAAGCCGACGGGCCGCGGCACCGGGCTCGGCCTCAGCATCACGCGCGGCGTCATCCTCGAACACGGCGGGACGATCGATGTGCGCAGCACCGTCAGCGTCGGCACGACGTTCCTGGTGGCACTCCCTCTCTCATTCCCAGGTGATCGATCGGAACCCAGCCATGCCTGACATTCTCATCGTCGACGACGACCGGGACACGTGCCAGTTCATTGCCGAACTGCTGGCGGCGCCGGGCCGGCACCTCGAGTCCGAGTCGCGCCCGGCCCAGGCCATTGCCAGGGCGAGCGACCACGCGTTCGATGCGGTCATCTCGGATATCAACCTGAACGCGCCGCAGTCCGGACTCGACGTGTTGCGCGCGGCGCGCGGGCGCAACCCCAAGTGCCAGGTCGTCCTCATCAGCGGGTTCGGCACGCTCGAGACCGCGGTAGAGGCCGTCCGGGCCGGCGCGTTCGACTACATCAGCAAGCCGTTCAACATCACGCAGGTGAAGTCGGTCGTCGAGCGGGCCCTGGCCCAGGCGGCGGCCCCCGATCGCGAAGCGCAGAGGGTGGAGCCGGCGGTCCCCACCGGGCTGATCGGGCGGACGGCGCCGATGCTGGAGGTGTACAAACAGATCGCCCTCGCCGCCGACGCGGCCGCGCCGGTACTCATCATCGGCGAGAGCGGCACGGGCAAAGAGCTCGTGGCCAAAGCGATTCATACGCACGGACGGCGCGTCTCGCGCCCGTTCGTCGCGGTCAACTGCGGCGCCATCACCGAAACGCTCCTCGAGTCGGAACTGTTCGGGCACACGCGCGGGTCGTTCACCGGCGCCGTGTCGGACGCGAAGGGCCTGTTCGAGCAGGCGCAGGGCGGGACCATTCTCCTCGACGAAATCGGCGAGACGTCTCCGGCGCTGCAGGTGAAGCTGTTGCGCACGATTGAAGAAAGCGAGGTGCGGCCCGTCGGCGCCAGCCGTACCGTCAAGATCGACGTGCGCGTGGTCGCCGCCACCAACGTCGAACTCGATCGGACCGTGGCGGAGGGCACATTCCGGCAGGACCTGTACTACCGTCTCAGCGTCGTCGTGATCCGTGTGCCCCCGCTGCGCGATCGGCGCGCCGATATCCCCCTCCTCATCGACGCGTTTCTCCGGAACGCCTGCCGCCGCGCCGGCCGTGAGCGCCACCTCTCGGACGCCGCGGTCGAAGCGCTGGTCAGCCACCCGTGGCCGGGCAACGTCCGTGAACTCGAAAACACCATCGAACGGATGGTCCTGTTCAGCCCGGGCACGACAGTGGACGAGTCCGACCTGCCGGCCGGCCTGGGTGGACGCGCCCCGGCCGTCGAAGAACAGCTGTTCGCGGGCCTGCCGCCGCTCGACGAGGTCGAGCGCCGCTACCTGCTGCACATCCTCGAGCATGTGAAGGGCAACCGCACGCGCGCGGCCGACGTGCTGGGCATCGATCGCCGGACGCTCTACCGCATGGCTGAGCGGTTCGGCATTGACCTTGCCGGCAGCTCGGATCGCTGACAGCTGCGGGCCTACTGCGCGGCGGCCTTGACCCAGGCCATCGCCTCGAGCAGCCGCCGCTCGAACTCCTGTTCGCCGCCCGAGAACGCGTGGTTCGTCGCGGGGATGACCCAGAGGCGCTTTGGCTCCTTCGCGCGCGCCATCATGCCGGTGATCACGGAGACGGGCACAAACTCGTCATGGGTCGAGTGCAGTGCGGCGAGCGGCAACGGGGCGACGCGCTCGATCATCCGCGAGACGCTGAAGGTGGGCTCGTCGGGCACACCCTTCGTGATGTAGATGATGGCGTCGGTCCACCGCCATGCCAGTTCGTTGAAGTCGGGCAGCCCCAGCGCCACCACGCCTCTGACGGCGCGCTTCACCGCCGGGTCCGTGGCCGCCAGCACGGACAGACCGGCGCCTTCCGAGACGCCGAGCAGGATGGGTTTCGCATCGCGGCCTTTCGCCGCGTACGCGATCAGACTGGCGAAATCCGCCTGCACGTCATGCTCACTGAGCGTCTTCGTGCCAGACGTGAAGGCCGAGAGGTACTGCTTGCTGTCGACGCCGACGACGAAGTAGCCCGCCCGCGCCAGGATGCCCGCCGCTCTAGGAGCCAGGTGAATCCAGCCGCCGTCCCCGCTGGCCACGATCACCGGTTCCCCGGTAGACGGCCCGGACAGGTGCAGGGTCAGAGCGTGCCCGCGGAGCGTGAAGGTGGTCGTCGTGTCGGCGGACGCGACTCCTGCGCTCGCCGTCGCGACGCTGAACATGGCGACGGCCGAGGAGACGAATCGCACGAGAAGGCGGGGCTTCATGGGCGTATGCCGTTCGCTGCGGTGTGTCGGTCTTGCCTGTGCGACACAGGTGGGGCGAGTTGCCCCACCCGGTCGCGAATCTCCTGCCGATTCTACCGAAGTGACGCCCCCCGATCGAGAAGGTACCGCGATTGCCGCTATGATGGGCACCGTCAGTGCCAGCGCTGTCCTGGAATGCCATGATGCTCGAACACGAACTCCTGCGATACGGCTATGCGCTCCTGTTCCTGGGCGTCATGGTCGAGGCTGACACCTTCCTGCTGGCGGGCGCGTTTCTCGCGCACCGCGGCTACTTCAGTCTGCCGGTCGTCATCGGGTTGGCGATTGTCGCCAACGCGCTGGCCAACCAGGGCTGGTTCTGGCTGGCGCGCACGCGCGGGCGGGCGTTCCTGGAACGCAAACTGGCCGACGATCGGCGATTCCAGCGCGTGCACGCCTGGCTCCAGCGCCGCGGCCATGTTCTGATCCCTGCCTCGCGATTCCTGTTCGGGTTCCGCGTCGCCATCCCGGCCGCCTACGGCGCCAACGGCACGTCCCCGCTGACCTTCACCCTTCTCGACGCCGCGAGCGCCGTGGTCTGGGGCGTGGTGGTCGGATTCGCCGGGTACGCCCTGGGCGACACCATGGAAGTGATCGTGGCGGATGTCCAGCGCTACGAAGGCCTGATCCTGGCGATCCTGTTCGTCGGGGCAGCGGCGATTCTCGTGCGACGGCGCCGCGGGGTCGCTGCGGCCCTGGCCGCGCTCAGACGACCCATGGAAGCCGGGGGCGACGCGGTGCTGCACCTGCTCTTCCTGGTGCGTCGGGCGGGACGGCTCCTCGTCGTCCACCCGCACGGGCGGCTGGCCGCGATGGCTACCGCGCTCGGTCTGCTGAACCTCCTGACCGCCGTGATCGGCACGCGCATCCTGCACCTCGAGTGGCTGACCGCGTCGCTGCCGTTCGAAGTCACCCACGGCAGCCGGGCGCTCATGCTGCTGGCCGGCATCGCCCTCGTCTATCTCGGCCGCACCCTGGCGCGCCGGAAGCAGCTCGCGTGGGCGCTTTCCCTCGTCCTGGCCGCGATCTCGTCGGTCCTCTACCTCGCGCATCACGGCTCGGTCGTCCGCGCGATCCTGGCGGTGGCGTTCGCCGTGGAACTCTGGCGGCACCGGCGTCGCTTTCATGCCCGCACCGATCCCATCCGGCTTCGTCACGCGCTGGTCGCCGCCCCGGTGCTGGCGCTGGCGGTGAGCGCCTACGGCATAGCCGGCCTGCGGGAGTTCGGTCACCCGGACGCCCATTTCTTCAGCGCGCTGCGCACGACCTGGATGGTCGCCGGTTTCCAGGACCCGCCGATCTTCGCCAGTACGGCGTCGGCCCTGGCATGGGTGTGGTCGCTGCGCCTGCTGCTCGTCGTCTCCACCGGGTACGTACTCACGGCCGCCTTCGCGCCCGTCGCCTGGCGGAGCTACCAGTCGCACCTCGAGCGCTTCAAAGTCGCGGGCCTCGCCTGGCAGTACGGCCTGGATTCCCTGTCGTACTTCGCCAAGCAGGACGACAAGCGCCACTTCGCCGTCGACGGACGGGCGTTCGTGGGCTTCCGCGTCAAGAACCGCGTCGCCATCGTGGCGGGAGACCCGGTTGGAGAACCCGAGGCGATCCCGGAACTGATCGACCGGTTCGTGGCCCACTGCAGCAGGAACGACTGGATTCCGGTGTTCTACGAGACGTCGGAGCGGCATCTCGACCAGTACGGGCGCCTCGGTATGCAGTGGTTCAAGATGGGCGAAGAGGCCGTCCTCGACCTGCCCACGTGGTCCATGAGCGGCGGCGCCGTTGCCAAGGTCCGGCAGTTCGTCAACAAAGTCCGGCGGGAAGCGCCGGACCTCGGCGTGACGGAATACCGCCGAAAGGCGCCGAACCCCGAGATCGACGAGCAGCTCGAGGACATCTCGAGCGAATGGCTGGCCGGCAAGAAGGGCGGCGAGATGGGGTTCAACCTCGGCGTCTTCTCCGTTGAGGATCTCGAGGACAAGCGCACGTTCATCGCCCAGCGCGCCGATGGGACGATCGATGCGTTCGTCACGTGGCTCCCCTACAGGGCCGGCCGCGCGGTCGTGCTCGACGCAATGCGCCACCTCCAGTCCGCGCAGCCGGGCATTATGGACATGCTGATTGCCGAGTCGGCCCTCGCGTTCAAGCAGGAAGGGCTGCAGGCGCTGAGCCTGGCCGTCGCCCCGCTCGCCAACGCCGACGACGCGTCGGTTGTGTCCGGCTACGACCGTGCCGTCCGGATGATCTTCGATCACTTCTCGCAGGTGTACGGCTACCGCACCCTGTTCCAGTACAAGAAAAAGTTCGGGCCACGATGGGAATCGCGGTATCTGGTCTTCCCCCGCCCGGACCTGCTGCCCCGGGTCGCCTACGCCGTCATCAACGTGCATTTCGCTCATCACCTGCCGCGGGCGGCCTGGCGGCTCCATCCGACCGGCGCACGCCCCTCACGCGCACTTGACACGATTCGTAGCAGTATCTATATGTTGGAACTCTAGCCGAGGGACATTGGTGGAATTCAAGGACTACTACGCCACGCTCGGGGTTGCCAAGTCGGCCACCGACAAGGACATCAAGCAGGCGTACCGCAAGCTGGCGCGCAAGCACCACCCGGACGTCAACCCGGGTGACAAGGCGGCCGAGTCGCGCTTCAAATTGATCAACGAGGCGTACGAGGTGCTCGGCGACGCGGCCAAGCGCCGCAAGTACGACGAGCTCGGCGCCAACTGGCAGGCCTACGAACAGGCGCAGCGCCAGGGTGCCGCGCCCCCCGACGGGGCGTGGAACGTCAACGTGGGCGGCCCCGGCGGGTTCAAGACCATGACCGAGGACGAGATGCGGTCGATGTTCGGCGACGGCGACCCGTTCTCGGACTTCTTCCACACGTTCTTCGACGGCGGCGGCGCCCAGTCCCAGCCGCGCTCCGCACGGCAGGGGCGCAGCCGGGCTCGGCGCGGACGCGACGTCGAGCAGGACCTGTCGCTGACACTGGGCGAGGCCTTTCAGGGTGCCACGCGCCGGTTGATCATCAAACTCGACGCGCACACCCGGAGCGTCGACGTCCGGATCCCGGCTGGTATCGCCGACGGCTCGCGCGTCCGCGTCTCGGGCGAAGGCGAACACGGGGCGGGCGGCGCGGGCGCCGGCGACCTCTACCTGCGCGTCCACGTGGATCCGCACCCGCAGTTCGAGCGGAAAGGCCGCGATCTGCATCTGAAGGTGTCCGTGCCGCTGCTGACGGCGGTACTGGGCGGTCACGCGGAGGTGCCGTCCGTGGATGGCCGCACGCTGCGCCTGCGGGTCCCGCCCACGACGCAGAACGGGCAGGTGCTGCGGCTCAAAGGCCACGGCATGCCGGCGGTCGGCAAGCCCGACGATCGGGGCGACATCTACGCCACCGTGGACGTGCGGCTGCCGCGGTCGCTGACGCCGGAACAGAAAGCGCATTTCGAGGCGCTCGCAGGGCTGGAGGACGGTCGCGATCCGTAACCGCAGACCCTTTCGGGAACGACTGCCATGACGCTCAATCGACTGACAGAGAAAGCGCAGGAGGCCATTGAGGCCGCCCAGCAGGCGGCCGAACAGGCGGGCCATCCCCAGGTGGAGCCGGAGCACGTGCTGGCGGCCCTGGTCGGGCAACCCGGCGGCATCGCGCCGGAGGTGCTGCGCAAACTGGGCCTCGACCCGAAGGACGTCGCCACGGCGGTCGGCGCGGCGCTGGCGGGCACGCCGCGCACGCAGGGCGGCGCGTCCCCGGTCGCGTCACCACGCCTGCGCCAGGTGCTGGCGGCGGCGCAGGACGAAGCCGCCCAGATGAAGGACGAATTCGTCAGCACCGAGCACCTGCTGCTGGCCGTCGCCGCCGAGGGCGGGCGCGCCGCGTCGGCTCGCCTGCTGCAGACCCGGGGCGTGACCAAGGACCGCCTGCTCGAAGCCCTCCAGGGCATCCGCGGATCGCAGCGGGTGACCGACCAGACCCCCGAGGGCAAGTACCAGGCGCTCGAACGCTATGGCCGCGACCTGACCGAACTGGCGCGCAAGGGCAAGCTCGATCCGGTCATCGGCCGCGACGAGGAGATCCGCCGCGTCATCCAGGTGCTCTCCCGCCGTACGAAGAACAACCCCGTGCTCATCGGCGAGCCCGGCGTGGGCAAGACGGCGATCGTGGAAGGCCTCGCGCAGCGCATCATCCGCGGCGATGTCCCCGAAGGGCTGAAGCACAAGCGGGTCGTCGGGCTCGACATGGGCGCGCTGGTGGCCGGCGCGAAGTTCCGCGGCGAGTTCGAAGAGCGGCTGAAGGCGGTCCTGAAGGAAATCACCGACGCCGACGGCCAGGTCATCCTGTTCATCGACGAGCTGCACACCGTGGTCGGCGCCGGCGCGGCGGAAGGGTCGATCGACGCGTCGAACATGCTCAAGCCGATGCTGGCCCGCGGCGAGTTGCACACCATCGGCGCGACGACGCTCGACGAGTACCGCAAGTACATCGAGAAGGATGCCGCGCTCGAGCGGCGGTTCCAGCCGGTGCTGGTGGATCAGCCGAACGTCGAGGACACGATCAGCATCCTGCGCGGCTTGCGCGAGCGCTACGAGATTCACCACGGCGTGCGGCTCAAGGACTCGGCCCTGGTGGCAGCCGCCGTGCTGTCCCAGCGGTACATCTCGGACAGGTTTCTGCCGGACAAGGCGATCGATCTGGTCGACGAAGCGGCGGCCAAGCTGCGGATGGAGATCGACTCGATGCCGGCGGAGCTCGACGAGGTCGAGCGCCGGATTATGCAGCTCGAAATCGAAGCCCAGGCCCTGCGCAAGGAGACGGACGCGCCGTCGCTGGACCGCCTGGCCCGCCTCGAGAAGGAACTGGCCGATCTGAAAGAGTCCGGCGACCGCCTGCGCAGCCACTGGCAGCAGGAGAAAGCGGTGATCCAGGAGGCGCGGACGCTGAAGCAGGATCTCGAGCGGCTGCGCCACGACATCGATCGCGCCCAGCGCGCGGGCGATTTCGCGACCGCGTCGGAACTCCAGTACGGCCGGGTCCCGGACACGGAGCGCCGGCTCCAGCAGACCTCCGATCGGCTCGCCGACATCCAGCGGGACGAGCGCATGCTCAAGGAAGAGGTCGACGAGGAGGACATCGCGGAGGTGGTGAGCCGCTGGACCAAGATCCCGGTCAGCCGGCTGCTGGAGGGCGAAGTCCAGAAGCTCATCAGCATGGAGGAGCGTCTCCACCAGCGCGTCGTCGGGCAGGACGATGCGATCGTGGCGGTGGCCAACGCGATTCGGCGCGCGCGGGCCGGCCTGCAGGACCCGAACCGGCCGCTCGGGTCGTTCCTGTTCCTCGGGCCGACCGGCGTCGGCAAGACCGAGCTGGCGCGGGCCCTGGCGGAGTTCCTGTTCGACGACGAGCAGGCGATGATCCGCGTCGACATGTCGGAGTACCAGGAGAAGCACACGGTGTCGCGCCTGATCGGCGCGCCGCCGGGCTACATCGGGTACGACGAGGCCGGGCAGCTCACCGAGGCCGTACGACGGCGCCCCTACGCCGTGGTGCTCCTGGATGAAATCGAGAAAGCGCATGCCGACGTGCTGAACGTGCTGCTCCAGTTGCTGGACGACGGGCGGCTGACCGACAGCAAGGGGCGCACGGTGGATTACAAGAACACCGTGGTCGTCATGACGTCCAACCTCGGCAGCCAGTTTCTCGCCGATCACGTGGGCCAGGCCGGGGAGCCGCTGAATGAGGAGACGAGGCGGCGCGTCCTGGATGTGCTGCGCACGCACTTCCGGCCCGAATTCCTGAACCGGATCGACGAGATCGTGTTCTTCCACTCACTGGGCCGCGAGCACCTGCGGCAGATCGTCGACATCCTCCTGCGCGGCCTGACGCGCCGGCTGGAGGGCCGGAAGATTCGCCTCGACCTGACCGACAAGGCGCGGACCCTGCTCGTCGACGAGGGGTACGACCCCATGTACGGCGCCCGCCCGCTGAAGCGGACGATTCAGCGCAAGCTGCTCGATCCGCTGGCGATGGACATCCTGCAGGGCGCGTTTGCCGACGGCGACACGATCCGGGTCGAAGCCGCCGGCGACGACCTGGCGTTCAGCAAGGTGGCGCCGCAGTAGCTGGGTGTGTGAAGGGATTCCATCCGATACGCCGGATTGACGCCCCCCCCGCCAACGCATTACCATGGTTTATCAATCTATCAATTGCTCGCGCGTGGTCCACTTCGGATGGAGGTTCAATGGTTCGGAGACTCGTTCTCCTCGCGTCGATTTGTCTCTTTCCCCTGCCTGCCGTGGTGTTTGCCCAGCAGACCGGTGTGATCAGCGGCAAGGTGATCGGCACCGACAATCTGGCCATCCCCGGGGTCACGGTCGAGGCGCGGGCCTCCGTCCTTCCCACACCCCGCGTGACGACCTCCGGATCG
>Ga0315276_10005141_pt1 | contig 12055 bp, 5 predicted proteins | sample YL17G05_0_MG_FD_204542 | JGI IMG/M metagenome (GOLD analysis project Ga0315276, IMG submission 204542) | Sediment microbial communities from Yellowstone Lake, YNP, Wyoming, USA - YL17G05_0 | ecosystem: Environmental > Aquatic > Freshwater > Lake > Sediment | place: USA: Wyoming | collected... | reverse complement strand
TATAAGAGCCGGACACCCTTTGCACAAGCAACGCCATTTGCTCATCCTGCTCGTCAAGCCCTCTTTCCAGACGATAGACAAGCGCGTTTTCATCCATTGTGCTTGCATAAATTCTGCGTATTGCCTCTTCGAACTCGGAATAACGCTGTTCCGGGCTGCCTTGATTAACAAGAAATAAGCTCTCGTATTTCCCGGCAAAGGCATTGCCGAAAGAATCCTCCAGAAGACTGCTTGAACGCAGGATAATCGGGGACTGGCCGAAATACTCGATTATCTCCTGGAAACGCTCGCGAATTTGGCTGGGAAATTTGCCTCGCAGCATGTTTTCCTTCAATTCAGGAGCAGCTTTGAAATACCCTTCCTTCGTCTTTTGCTCCATCAGCAGTTTCCACCAGCCGTTTTCAACTATATAACTGTAGAAAACATCTGAGCCGACGTAAAAGGAATCGTGCGACTCCAAGTACTGGCTCCAGTTAAAAGACTTATCCAGAGACAAAATCTTCTGTGCAATCAGCATACCCGCGGCTTTGCCTCCGATAAATCCGCTCCCTATCAGTCTGCTCTTTATGGTAATAAGGTCTTCTATGGAAAAACTGTTCCTGGCCAGTTCCGACATCCGCTTTTCCCGCCCTACCATTATCCTGCAAAGCTCGCCAATCAGTTCCTTGGCTTCCTTGGAGTCAGGTGGGGCTTTTGCCAAACTGTCGGCTTTCATAAAAAGACGGTCCCAGTAGTCCAAAATTCGTGCTGATCCGTTCCGGTCTTTTTGGGAAATCTGAGAAAGCACTCTGCTGGCATCGACGCTGCTTGTTATCGGCTGAAAATCCTCCCCTTCCTGAAGGTGCGGAAGAAACATTGTATGCGAGTAGCGGTTCCAGACCTTCAATGGATGTACGTAGTAGCTTTCTTCAAAGTTATACACATCCAGCAGCAACTGAGTCGTTTCACGAATGCGGGCGACCGTTTGAAATGAGTGGTAATTCCGCAATATGGCAAAGTATGCGATGGTGTCCAGCTCAAATAGATATGGGCAGGTGACCATAAAGAAATTACCGACCATCAGGTCCGTTGCCCATGCGCTTAACAAATCCGAAAGACAGTCGAATACGTAATACGCCTCTCTGCCTTCTTTGGAAATTATTGCGTGAATCTGCTTCGAAAAACCCTCGAATCCCCCCTCGGCATCGAGTTGATAAACCGTAATCTTTGGCTGATTCTCTATCAGTGGCGGATGCTGGGCAAATCTCATATAGACTATATTGCGATTGTCTTGTAGGGCCTTCGCAACATATGGATTCAGAAAATGACGGTAATCGTCAATGCTGTCCACCTGCCATACCACATTGTCGCCTTTTTTCAAATCACAAAGCAGTTTATCAAGCCCGCTAAGGCCGGTACTTGCCCATGCCATAATAATCTATCCTTTCTTAACGCGATATCGTTTATAATCTATACCAAGCTCACGAACCTTATATCTCATAATTCTGGCAGTTATTTTCATGTCGCGTGCAGAGGCCGCCAGGTTTCCGTTCCATCGCTTCAGGGCATCAATAATCAAATCACGCTCAAATAAATTTGTCCTTTCGCTCAAAGAACCAACACCTATAGTATCTGATGCTTCGGATGTCTGCAGTGTCGGCGGCAAATGATGACCGTGAATAACACCGTCGCTGCTCAGAAGGACGGCCCTTTCGATACAGTTCTCAAGCTCCCGCACATTCCCCGGCCAGTGATAAGACACCATCATATTGATTGCAGAAGTACTGATTCGTCTGATGTCTTTACCCATTTTTTTGGAATACCGCTCAAGAAAAAAATCGGCCAACAGCAAGATGTCATCTTTTCGCTGCCGCAGGGGAGGCAGAAAAATAGGAAACACATTTATACGATAATAAAGGTCCTGCCTGAAAGTTCCTTTATCGACACAGTTCTCCAAATCCCGGTTAGTAGCTACGAGGATTCTTGCGTTTGTTTTTAAGGGATGGTTACTTCCCACACGTTCAAATTCTCTCTCCTGTAGAACCCGAAGAAGCTTTACCTGGGTAGCAGAGGAGAAATCACCTATTTCATCTAAAAATAGGGTTCCATCGTTTGCTTCTTCAAGTCGACCTTTGCGAGTCTGTATCGCTCCAGTAAAAGCACCTTTTTCATGGCCAAACAGCTCGCTTTCGAGCAGGTTTTCATTCAGAGCGGCACAGTTAACTTTTATAAAAGGACCCTCTGCTCTTGGGCTTGAATAGTGCACAGCATGAGCGACTAACTCCTTGCCTGTCCCTGATTCGCCACGTATGAGCACCGTTGTATTGCTTCCTGCAACCTGATGAATCTGCCGGTAAACATCTCGCATTGCGTTGGAATTGCCTATTATGTTTTCCGGCCGGAACCTTTCTTCCAGTTCATACCGCAATCGCAGATTCTCATCTTCAAGTAACTTACGCTCGATAGCTGCTTCCCGTCGAGTTCTCAAATCATTGGCAATCATACTTGCTACGATGCTTAGGATACGCATCTCATCATTGAACGGCGCTGTTTCTTCAAATGCTCTATCAACCGAAATTGTCCCTATAACCTCATTGCCGATAGAAATTGGAACACAAATAAAGCTTAAATCCTGCTTTGTGACATTCCATCTTTCAAACCGATTCAGGAACAGCGGCTCCTGAGAAACCTTAGGCACAATCATTGGTTTGCTGGTTTGCATTACCTTGCCGGTAACGCCTTCGCCAACGCGATATGTGATTTTCTGGCTTTGTTCTCGAGAAAGATTATGCACCGCTTCAATTCTGATTTCATTACCATCAGGTGACAGCAAGGTAATTGTGCCCCTGTTTAAACCAAGTTCTTTGTCCAGCATATCCAGAACGTCAGCCAGTGCTTGCTGCTGACGTGTTCCAGCAGCAAGAATTTGACTAACCTTATAAAGGGCTTCAAGCTGTTTTAAGTCGCGAGTAATAAATGTTGCTTTTTTAGCCATCTTAAGAAACTCCTTTCTAGATATTATGCGACATAATTGTAACATGCGCTATCAAAATTGCAAAGTATTTTTTCAGGAAAAATTTGCAATAGAAAGTAATTTTACTTAACTACAGCTCATATATGGAGATATAAGATATTTCTTCAGCAGAATCTTTGTTATTACAATAAGGTGTGGGCTTAGAATACCTGTAATAAAGGAACATAAATGTACTCATTTTTACAGTAAGTTACAAGAATGTTGCATCTTGTTGCTTACTTTCTGTCCTGATTAAAATCATATCTCTATGTGGAATAAGCACTTACAACATAATCATCTGTTCTGGCACGGCAATTGCAATTACATTAGGACGGTTACAAGTTCAGCTTGCTGATTACTCATGCGAATCATTTAATAAAAGGAGCAAAGTTATGATTATGTACGGCAAAGCCATAGTTGGGTGGAGCAGATTGGCTGTGATGACCGCCATCTTACTTGTTGTTGGTGGCATAGTTTCAGCTAGTGATGCAGCCGTGCAAACAACAGCGGTGGTTAACAGTGGTGATACAGCGTGGGTGTTAATATCAACGGCCCTTGTGATGTTAATGACACCTGGGCTGGCGTTTTTCTACGGAGGGCTTGTCCGGCGGAAGAATATGCTGTCGGTGCTGATGCAATGCCTGATGATTTTATGCCTTATTAGTTTGCAGTGGGTGCTGTTCGGCTACAGTTTGTCTTTTGGGCCCGACCACCGCTCACTTATAGGCGGGCTTGACTGGTCCTTCCTGAAAAACGTTGGGCTGACACCGAACGCTGATTACGCAGGGACGGTTCCACACCAGATGTTTATGATGTTCCAGATGATGTTCGCCGTGATAACGCCGGCGTTGATTATAGGGGCATTTGCAGAACGGATGAGGTTCTCGGCGTTGTGCATCTTTATACTGCTGTGGGCGACCATCGTTTACGACCCGGTGGCGCACTGGGTATGGGGAGTGGGAGGATTCATAAGAAACTGGGGTGCTTTGGATTTTGCCGGCGGAACGGTGGTTCATATCAACGCTGGTATGACTGCTTTGGCCGCTGCGTTAATGCTCAGACGCAGACAAGGGTATCCCAATGGAATTTCTCCACCTCACAATCTGCCTCTTGCAGTTTTGGGGGCGGCGTTGCTCTGGTTCGGTTGGTTTGGATTTAATGCAGGAAGCGCCCTTGGCGCTGGAAGTCTGGCTTGCAGTGCATTCACTGTCACCCACATCGCCGCTGCAGCTGCCGGTTTATCCTGGGCAATCCTCGATTGGCTTAAACACAAAAAACCCACGACACTGGGTCTGATTACCGGGGCAGTGGCCGGCTTGGTAGCCATAACTCCTGCCTCAGGATACGTAAACCCGATGGGGGCTATCTGGATAGGAATCGGTGCCGGAATTATCCCATGGTTTGCAGTGACTTACTTTAAAAATTTGCTTGGCTATGATGACACATTGGATGCCTTCGGCGTCCACGGCGTAGGCGGTATATGGGGTGCAATAGCAACAGGTATCTTTGCTACAAAGGCAGTCAACCCAGCCGGGGCCGACGGGCTGCTCTACGGCAATCCCGACTTGCTCTTGATACAAGTCAAAACCGTGATTGTTACAGCAGTGTACTCTTTCGTTGTCGGAATAGTCCTACTCAAAGCAGTGGATATAGTAATGAAATTGCGGGTAAGCGAGCACGAGGAACGCGTAGGACTTGATTTGACACAACATCGTGAGGCTGCATATACATTGGTTGATTAAGCGAGAAAGGAAAAAAACAGATGAAATATGTAATATCCGTTATTCAGCCGGACCGTTTGGATGATGTGCTAAAAAGATTAGAGGAAAAAGAGATTCACCTTGTAACAGTATCAGAAGTTGTTGGTCGAGGCCGGCAGAAGGGCATAGCCGAGGTTTACCGAGGCCATAAAGAAAAGGGTAGCCTGCTGAGGAAGGTAAAATTAGAGATAGCAGTGAATGAGGCATTTGTCGAGCCGACAATTAAAGCAATCATCGATGGCGCAAAGACGGGGCAAATCGGTGACGGCAAGATATTTGTGATTGACCTGCCGGAATGCATCCGCATCAGAACAGGTGAAAAAGGCAACGAAGCCATCGGATAACAGAATAAACCTAATAACCTAATTTTTTAGAGAGGTGTACAATTAAACCAAAAGAGTTTTTTGAATTCGCAAAGAAGAACAACGCTAAGATGGCGGACCTGAAATTCGTCGACCTTCTCGGTACCTGGCAGCACTGCACGTTCCCTGTGGAGTTTCTGGACGAAAAGACCTTGAAAGAGGGTCTCGGTTTCGACGGTTCCTCAATCCGCGGCTGGAAGCCGATTCACCAGTCCGATATGATGGCTGTTCCGGATTTGAGCACCGTGGTGATGGACAATTTCTTTGCCAAGCCGACAGTAAGTGTCCTCGCTGATATTCTCGACCCGCTCACACGCGAAGATTATAATCGCGACCCGCGCAATATCGCCAAAAAGGCGGCTGAATTTGCGGAAAAAACAGGGTTGGCAGATACCGCTTATTATGGCCCAGAGCCGGAATTCTTCATCTTCGACGAAGTTCGTTATGAGCAGAACCAACATACCGGAATGTATTCAATTGATTCGGCGGAAGGGTCATGGAACACTGCCCGTTTCGAAGAACCTAACCTCGGATATAAGCCGTCGTACAAAGGCGGTTATTTCCCGGTAAGCCCGACTGATACACAACAGGATATCCGCAGCGAAATGGTCGAGGAAATGCAGAAGGTCGGTATTGTGATTGAGAAGCACCATCATGAAGTAGCAACCGGCGGACAGGCCGAAATTGACATGCTTTACGCGCCGTTGGTCGAACAGGCCGACAAACTTATGTGGTATAAATATATCGTCAAGAACGTGGCTAAGCGACACGGCAAAACTGCGACATTTATGCCTAAGCCGATATTCCAGGATAACGGCTCCGGTATGCATACGCACTTCTCGCTCTGGAAGAAGGGCAAAAACCTGTTTGCCGGAAAGGGTTACGCAGGGCTTTCCGATCTCGCTATGCACGCAATCGCCGGACTTATTACCCATGCCCCGGCCATATTAGCTTTTGCCGCGCCGACGACAAATTCATATCGTCGTCTTGTGCCTGGTTTCGAGGCGCCGGTGAACCTATGTATGTCCGCCCGCAACCGTTCGGCTGCCTGCCGCATCCCGATGTACTCACCAAGCGCGAACGCGAAACGGGTAGAGTTCCGCTGCCCGGACCCGAGCTGCAACGGCTACCTTACTTTCGCCGCGATGCTGATGGCCGCCAACGATGGCATCAAACGCAAGCTCGACCCCGGCAAACCAATGGATGTGGATGTGTACGAACTTTCCAAGAAAGAGCTAGCCAAGACCAAAAAGGCACCCGGCTCTCTCGAAGAGGCGATTAACGCGCTCGAAAAGGACCATAAATTCCTCACCGATGGTGATGTCTTTACTGATGACCTTATCGAGACGTGGGTTCAGTGGAAACGTGAAAAGGAACTGGATGAGATAGCACTGCGGCCGCATCCACATGAGTTTCATCTGTATTATGATAGTTGATTTGCGACAGACCGGTTTGTAAACTGTTGCATTCTGTGTCTGGCCTCCCTGTCGGCGCGGCTGTTGCCGAATCAACAGGGTGGCTTTACGTATGATTTTAACGGAATGACATGGCGACAAATACAAAACATTTTGGGCTTTATGATTCGCAGTATGAACATGGTTCCTGCGGTATCGGAGCAGTTGTCAATATATCAGGCCGGCGAGACCATTCTATTATTGAATACGGCAAGGAGATTCTTTTGAACTTACGACACCGCGGCGCAGCCGGTGCAGACGAAGTTACAGGTGATGGGGCAGGCATCTTATTTCAAATTCCGCATAAGTTCTTGCAAACCGAGTGTAGTCGGCTCAGTTTTTTTTTGCCCGAACCGTCTCAATACGGTGTTGGAATGGTATTTGGTTCACAGGGCAAAGAACTCCGCACTAAGTGTGACCGAATACTGGAAGACTCGCTTATCCATTATGGTCTGAAAGTATTGGGCTGGCGAGATGTACCTACCTCAAATAGATGTCTGGGCAAAATAGCTCTCCAGGCAGAACCAACTATAAAACAGATTTTTGTGAATGGTTCGGGGATTGAGAATGAATTGCTGGAAAGAACCCTGTATCTAGCGCGTAAACGAGCTGAGAAACTTGTCAGAAAAAGTTTTGGACAAGAAGGCGAAGATTTTTATGTGTCGTCACTATCATGCAGAACCATCTGTTATAAAGGGATGTTTATGGCGTGGCAGCTGTTCACCTATTATCCCGATCTTGCAGATGAGCGGGTCATCTCTGCCCTTGCTATAGTTCATCAGCGATACAGCACTAACACATTTCCAAATTGGCGGCTTGCCCAGCCGCTGAGGTGTATAGCTCATAACGGTGAGATAAACACACTTAGCGGAAATCGCAATTGGATGCAGGCCCGCCAGATGGAAATGTCCAGCGAAGTATTTGGTGACAACATCAGCGACCTGTTTCCAATTTTGACTCCCGAAGGAAGTGACTCTGCGTGCTTTGACAATGTTCTTGAGCTGCTTGTTCGTGCCGGGCGAAGCTTACCCCATTCAATGATGATGATGATACCGGAAGCGTTCGGGTCGAAATACCATATCAGTACGGATAAACGTGCATTTTACGAGTATCACGCATCCATAATGGAGCCATGGGATGGTCCTGCTGCTATGGTGTTTACCGACGGCCGTATCGTTGGCGGAACACTTGACCGCAACGGTCTCAGACCCTGTCGCTATCTTGTGACAACCGACGGTTTGGTAATTATGGCCAGTGAAGCTGGGGTGGTTCAATTTCCTCCGGAGAAAATCTGCAAAAAAGGACGTTTGCAGCCCGGCTATATGTTTCTTGTTGATACCATCGAAGGACGGATAATTTCTGATAGTGAGATAAAAAGCAAGATTGCCCGTCAGAAGCCTTATCGCAGATGGCTGGATGGAAACAGAATTGAGCTTCGAGGTTTGTTTGAGGCGCCTAAACTGGTGCAGACCGCTCCTGAAACATTGACTCAACGACTGCGATTATTTGGCTATACTCGTGAAGAGCTGAAAATGATTTTGCTTCCAATGGCATTAAATGCGCAGGAGCCGGTAGGTTCAATGGGAAACGACGCTCCGTTGGCGGTGCTTTCCGATAAACCGAAGCTTTTATTTAACTATTTCAAACAGCTTTTTGCTCAGGTAACAAACCCGGCGATAGACCCGCTGCGGGAGGGATTGGTTATGAGCCTGATGAACTTTGTCGGCAGAAAGTTAAACATTCTGGAAGAAACGCCTGAGCATTGCCGTCAGCTTAAATTGCCTCACCCGGTTTTGGCTAACGAAGATATTCAACGACTGCGCACGGCAAAAAGACAGGACCTTAAAACTGTCAGCGTCTCAGCCGTTTTTGATATCAACGTTGCTAATATCGCTAACAGCTTGAAACTGGCCTTAAGAGGATTGGTAGACTCAGCAGAAAAAGCTGTTAAGCAGGGAACCTCGCTGATAATAATCAGTGACCGGGAAGTTTCGGAGACAGCGGCTCCGATTCCATCGCTTTTGGCGACAGCCGCCATTCATCACGGACTGCTTAATTGCGGTCTTCGCGGCGAAGTGGGTTTGATTGTTGAAAGCGGTGAGCCGCGAGAGGTAATGCATTTTTGCCTTTTATGCGGCTTTGGTGCTAATGCCATAAACCCCTATTTGGCGTTCGAAGCACTCGACTATCTTCAGCAGGAAGGCGAGCTTTCTGCAGATATGGAACATTCTCAGATAGCGGATAATTACATTGCCGCGGCTAAAAAAGGCATCTTGAAAACAATAAGCAAAATGGGAATTTCGACTTTGCGCAGCTACACCGGGGCGCAACTATTCGAAGCTATCGGCTTGAATCGTTCTCTTGTGGATGAATATTTTACCGGCACAAGTTCACGGATTGGTGGAATTGGTTTGGCTGAAATTGCGCAGGAAGCAATTGCCCGTCATAGTGCGGCTTTGCAGCAGCGCCCCTCGGGAGCGCTTGAGCTGGATTTTGGCGGTGAATATCATTTCAGACACAATGGCGAGGAACATCTCTGGAACCCGGTAACGATATCGAGGCTGCAACATGCAGTCAAATACAATGAGCAGCAAGCTTATGACGATTACGCCAAAGCGGTAAATCAGCAGGCCCGAAAGCTGTATACTTTGCGGGGGCTTTTTGAATTCGTTCCCGGTGAGGCAATACCGATTGAAGAGGTGGAAGCTGCCGTGGAAATAGTCAAAAGATTTTGCACCGGTGCAATGAGCCATGGCTCAATCAGCAAAGAAGCACATGAGTGTGTGGCTGTTGCTATGAACCGCATAGGCGGGATGAGCAATACCGGCGAAGGCGGCGAAGACCCTTCTCGGTACATATCAGAACCCAACGGTGATTCGAAGAACTGTGCTATCAAGCAGGTAGCCAGCGCGAGGTTTGGAGTGACATCAAATTATCTTGCTCATGCAAAAGAGCTTCAGATAAAAATAGCTCAGGGTGCAAAACCAGGTGAAGGCGGGCAGCTGCCGGGGCATAAGGTTACGGAAGAAATCGCTATGCTTCGATACTCAACTCCCGGCGTGACGCTGATATCACCCCCTCCTCATCATGATATATACTCGATTGAGGACCTGGCACAGTTAATATACGACCTTAAGTGCAGTAATCCCGGAGTAAGGGTTTCGGTTAAACTCGTTGCCGAAGTTGGAGTTGGTACAATTGCCGCGGGAGTTGCCAAAGGCAACGCGGATGAGGTTCTTATCAGCGGCCATGATGGCGGTACCGGTGCAAGTCCGCTTTCTTCGATTAAACATACCGGTTGTCCCTGGGAACTGGGACTGGCTGAGACTCAACAGGTTCTGGTGATGAACAATTTGCGAGACCGAATCCGGGTTCAGGCAGACGGCCAAATCAAGACAGGCAGAGATGTTGTTATCGCGGCTCTGTTGGGAGCAGAAAGATTTGGTTTTGGTACAGCTGCTCTGGTGACGCTTGGTTGTACATTACTTCGCAAATGTCACGAAGGAGCCTGTCCTTTCGGGATTGGCACACAGGACCCGGAGCTGCGAAGACGCTTCGCAGGTAAGCCCGAATATATTGAGAGGTTTATGTATTTTGTGGCCGAGGAAGTTCGCCAAATTATGGCGCAGCTCGGATTTGAAAAATTTGAGGATATGGTAGGCAGGGCTGATAAGCTGCAAACCCGCGCAGCAGTTGACCACTGGAAGGCAAAGGGCTTGGACTTTTCCGCGATTTTCCGTCAGCCGGATGCCTCCGATGGCAGGGCGATAAGGTCGACAAATTCACAAGCCGACAAGCTCGGTGACCATCTCGATTGGCAGATTTTGGAAAAAGCCGGACCAGCTATTGAGAAAGGAGAGCAGGTTATTATAGAGATGCCGGTTCGCAACACAAATCGGACTGTCGGAGCAATTTTAAGTAATCAGATTATTAAGAAATATGGCGAAAAAGGGTTACCTGATGGCACATTGCAGGTCGTTTTGCACGGCTCTGCAGGTCAAAGTTTCGGAGCATTCCTGGTACCAGGAGTAACCTTGAAGCTGGTCGGAGAAAGCAATGATTATCTGGGCAAAAGCCTTTCTGGCGGACGAATTATTGTCAAAACACCGGAAGGCTCGCCGTTTATGAGCTATGAAAATATTATTATTGGTAATACAGTGCTTTATGGCGCCACGTCAGGTGAAGCTTTCATAAACGGAATGGCCGGTGAAAGATTCTGTGTGAGAAATAGCGGAGCAACTACTGTTGTCGAAGGAATTGGTGACCATGGCTGCGAGTATATGACGGGCGGATTAGTTGTGGTGCTTGGAAAAACCGGATGCAATTTCGCTGCAGGTATGAGTGGTGGTCTTGCTTATGTGCTCGATGAGGTACAGCTGTTTGATACGATGTGCAATCTTGACATGGTTGAGTTGGAAAGCGTCTGGAAAGAAGAAGACAAAGGTCTTTTATACGATTTGATTGGCCGCCATTTAAAATGGACTGGAAGCGCACGTGCACAATACATCTTGGATGCTTGGCCTGATATGGTTGGCAAATTTGTCAAGGTTGTTCCGATAGATTACCGCAAAGCATTGGAAAAGATGCGTGCTGCCGAGCAACGAGATACTGAAACAATACCAGCGACCGAAGAGGTGTTCCCGTGGGTGAAGTAAAAGATTTTTTAAAATATAAACGCCAGGATGTCATACATCGGCCGGTTAAGGAAAGAATACATGATTTTGCCGAGCTTGACTTGCCGCTTATACCTGAGCAGATGCACCAGCAGACCGCAAGGTGCATGGATTGTGGGATACCATTTTGCCATGGCGCAGGCTGCCCGCTGAAAAACTGCATACCCGACCTGAATGAGCTGGTGTATAAAGGCAAATGGCAGCAGGCCTGTGAACTGCTTCACTCTACCAACAACTTTCCTGAAATTACCGGCCGCGTCTGCCCGGCCCCCTGTGAAACTGCGTGCACGCTTTCCATTAACGATGAACCTGTATTAATCAGACATATCGAGTTTCAAATTGTTGAACGTGGTTTTAAGGAAGGATGGCTCAAACCACTGCCGGCTAAACAAAAAACCGGCAAAAAAGTTGCTGTGGTCGGCTCTGGGCCTGCCGGGCTGACAGTTGCTCAACAACTGGCACGCGCAGGACACAGCGTAGTTGTTTTTGAAAAGGATGAGCGGATAGGAGGTCTATTACGATATGGTATTCCGGATTTTAAGCTTGCCAAGGGTATTATTGACCGAAGATTAGAACAGCTAATAACCGAAGGTGTTGAATTTCAAACGGGCGTAGATGCCGGAGAGGACATTTCCGCGCGGTATCTGAAGAAGAGATTTGACTGCATCTGCTTAACAATTGGTGCGGGTCAGCCTCGTGACCTCAACATAGGCGGCAGAGGGTATGAGAACATTCTGTTTGCTGCGGATTACTTGAAAATACAGAACAAACTTTGCTCTGGTGAATCTGCAGACCAATCCTCAATTATCACAGC
>Ga0315276_10005139_pt1 | contig 12056 bp, 9 predicted proteins | sample YL17G05_0_MG_FD_204542 | JGI IMG/M metagenome (GOLD analysis project Ga0315276, IMG submission 204542) | Sediment microbial communities from Yellowstone Lake, YNP, Wyoming, USA - YL17G05_0 | ecosystem: Environmental > Aquatic > Freshwater > Lake > Sediment | place: USA: Wyoming | collected... | reverse complement strand
CTGCTTTCGCAGAAAGCACAGGGGCGGGGGCAGGTAAATAAATAGTTGAATTTTCTACAAGAATCTATTAGTATGAATTAAATGGTTTTTAGGTTTTAGTTTTATAAGGAGAAAAGATATGGCGTTGGTTGGCACCGAAAAAATGTTTAAGATGGCTTATAAAGGCGGCTATGCAATCGGAGCGTTCAATGTGAACAATATGGAAATCACGCAGGGGATTGTGGAGGCGGTAGTCGAAGAAAAGGCGCCGCTGATACTGCAGGTGTCCAGAGGCGCACGGGATTATGCTAAAATCAGCTATTTGCTGGCTATTATCGATGTGGCGGTCAAGGAGAATCCGGACATTCCTATCGTAACACATCTTGACCACGGCGATTCTTTCGAGGTATGCAAGCAGTTTGTCGATGACGGTTTTACGTCGGTTATGATAGATGCGTCAAAATTGCCGTTCAAGGAGAACATTCGAGTTACCAAACAAGTAGTTGAATATGCGCATCAACACGACGTGTCGGTTGAAGCGGAACTGGGTCAGTTAGGAGGAATTGAGGAAGATGTGGTTGGAATTGACGATGTCAGCAAGCACCTGACGGACCCTGAACAGGCGGTAGAGTTTGTCGAGAAAAGCGGCTGTGACTCGTTAGCGGTAGCTTGTGGAACCAGTCACGGCGCCTACAAGTTCAAAAGTGAGCCGAAGCTGGCCTTAGATATTATACAGAAGATAGCCGATAAGCTGCCCGGATTTCCGTTAGTTATGCATGGTTCGAGCAGTGTGCTGAAGGAGTTCAAGGACCTTATCAATAAGTACGGCGGTAAGATGCCGGATGCTATGGGTGTGCCTGAGGATGCAATAAGGCGGGCAGCGAAGATGGCGGTGTGCAAGGTCAATATCGATACAGATTTGCGAATGGCTCTAACGGCTAAAATCAGGCAGGTTTTTGCGGAGAAGCCCGCCGAGTTTGACCCGCGTAAATACCTTGCCCCTGGCAGGGAAGCTATTAAAGATATGGTTAAGCACAAGCTTCATATTTTGGGCTGCGCGGGCAAGGCAGCAGAATGCAGTTGAGAAAGCATTAAGGACGAGATTCGAAATTGGTGATAGGTAATTTGCGAGCTAAAAACAGATATTTGATTTTACCGGTCTGTCTGGCGGTGATTTTTTGCGGGTTGATTGGTTGCCGGGTACCGGAACAACCAGCGCCCGTTGAAGTTCCGAAAGCCAAATCAGCAGACCCCAACATTGTTAAAACAGCTTGTGAGCTGATTGCCAAAGGCAAATTCGACGCTGCAGGGGAGCTGGTCGGCGAGCAATTGGGCGTGGGCCTAAATTCGGCTGGCGGCGGGGAGGTCAACGATGTCGTACAGTCTCAACTGAGTCAATTAGCGGAGATTGTGCAGGAATACAAGAATATAAGCGAACAGCGCAAATTGGCTCTTGATGCGACTTACGCAGAAAGATTAGCTGAACTGGAGAAGCTTTGGGCTGCAGCAGATACCAACGATGTAAACGACGTGAATGACGTAAATGATGTAAATAATATTTCAAAGGCGCTATCAGTTATTACCAAGGTGAGCGAGTTTGCAGATGAGGCACAAAAGGCGGAATTATTATCTGAGCCATTCACACAACAGACTTTTCAAAAGGCGATAGATAAAGCGAGTGAATTGGAGTCGAAGGGCCAGTGGCTTGACGCATACGCGATGTGCTATAGCTGGCTGCAGGTCATCGATGAAAATAATAAGGCGTATTCTGACCATGCGGAGCAGCTTATAGAAAAGGCCAATATAGCGGCGTCATTTCAAGATAGTCCCTGTGAGAGCCACGAGGAACGTTATGAAGGCGTGAAGAAAGAGATGTTTGTGCGGTCGATTGATGCGCTGAGATTAGATTACGTCAGCAACATTATTGATTATCGCCATTTGGCGATTGAAGCTATCAAACGTTGCGCACTGTTGGCTGAGGTGACGAATTTGTCGCCAGACGCTCGTCGCTCGTTAGCCGAATCAGGCATCAACAACGGCGAGAGTCAACTTTCGGCGTGGTCGAGCGGCTTGGCGGCGATTTTAGATGAAATAGAGAAGTCGCCAATGGAGGTGAGCAGAGATAAGTTTATAGATATTTTTGAAAAGGTGCTGGCACTGAACACAACGACTGTGGAATTACCGCCCAAAATTCTGATTGCACAGTTTGCAGAGGCATCGCTATCTGCGCTTGACCCTTATACGGTTATAGTTTGGCCCAAGCAGGTGGATGATTTTGAAAAGGTAATGACCAATGAATTTACGGGTATCGGGATAGAGATTTCAAAAGAAAAAGGGCTGTTGACGGTGTCGAGTCTTTTGCCTGATACTCCTGCATATAACTCCGGTCTCGATGCGGAGGATGTGATAGAAAATGTAGATGGGGTTGAAACGAAGGATATGAGTCTTTCGTGTGCAGTTAAGAGTATTACCGGTCCAGCGGGTACAGAAGTGAGATTGACGATAAGGCGAGCGGGTGAGGACAAGACAAGGGACATTACCATAACCCGAGCGAAGATAACCGTTCCGACAATTCGGGGCTGGAAAAGGGCCGAAACAGGCAAATGGCTGTATATGATTGATGAAAGCAGGAAAATCGGTTATGTCCACATTACCAGTTTTTCCGAGAAGACCGCTTCGGACCTTGAGGATGTCCTCAATCAGCTTGAGGCAGAAGGTTTGAACGGCTTGATTTTGGATTTGCGGTTTAATAGCGGCGGACTTTTAAATACAGCGATAGAGGTAGCTGACAAGTTTCTTGAAGAAGGCCCGATAGTGATAACACGGCCCCGGTCGTGGGTGTCATCGACATACGCATGGGCGCACAAGGAAGGGACCCATCCAAATTATCCGTTGGTTATACTGATGAACAATTATTCTGCGAGCGCTTCAGAGATTGTGGCTGGAGCACTGGCGGACCCGCTTCATAACCGGGTGATTTTAGTCGGCGAAAGGACACACGGCAAAGGGAGTGTGCAAGGGATAATCTCGTATCCGAGGGGAGGAGCACAGTTAAAATATACGATGGCGTATTATTATTTACCCTCAGGCCAAAGGGTCAAAAGCCAGGATGAAGTGAAGAAAGAGGGGGGGAAGGATTGGGGTGTCGGGCCGGATATTGAGGTGAAATTGAGAAGCGATGAAATGAAAAAGATGTTCGATGTGCAGAGGGATAACGACGTGCTGGTGAGAGCCGACCACAATAAGGAGGCGGCGCCGCTGAAAAAGCATACAGTCGAAGAAAGCTTATCAGCCGACCCTCAGCTGGCGGTCGGGCTTTTGGTAGTTAAGAGCAAATTGATTCAAGCCGATTCTGGAAACTAAAAGTTTACAAGGTGTAAGTATTTGGCAAAGCAGGAAATAAGCCAGTTTGAACGGCAGAGGCAGGAAAAGCTGTCTCGCATCAGAGAGTTGGGTTCTGACCCTTATGGCAGCAGATATGAAGGTGCGGAGCAAGCAAGCGATATTAAAGGGAGATTCAAAGAGGGCGATGAAAGCCAGCGGGCCAAATGTGCCGGCAGGATTGTGCTGCTGAGGGACATCGGCAGTCTGATTTTTATGACGCTGCGTGACTGGAGCGGGACCATCCAGACAGGCCTGAGCAAAAAGCTGATGGGGGAGAAATGGTCGCTCGTCAAATTGTTTGAGCTTGGCGATGTAATCGGTGCTGAGGGTCAATTAGGAAAGACCAAAACGGGGGAGATTACCATATGGGCCGACAGCGTGACGTTATTGAGCAAATCGCTTTTGCCGCCGCCTGAGAAATTTCATGGTCTGTCAGATATTGACCTGCGATACCGGCAGAGATACGTGGATTTGTGGGCCAACCCTGAGGTGATGAAATTATTCAGGAAGCGAAGCGAGATTCTGCAGACTGTGCGCGAGTATTTGACTGGTCGGGGGTTTATGGAAGTCGAGACGCCGATGATGCAGCAACAGGCCGGCGGAGCGGCGGCGAAGCCATTTATCACGCATCATAATACGCTGGATATGGATTTATTTTTGAGGATTGCGCCGGAGCTGTTTCTAAAAAGGCTGCTAGTCGGCGGAATGGAAAAGGTCTTTGAGATAAACCGTAATTTCCGCAACGAGGGGCTTAGTACGCGGCATAACCCCGAATTTACGATGCTGGAATTGTATCAGGCCTACGCTGATTATAATGTGATGATGGATTTGACAGAGGAGCTTATCTGCCTGCTGGTGGAAAAGTATTGCAGCGGCGAGCAGGTTCAATTTGATGAAAAGACAGTTAATTATTCGAGGCCATGGCGGCGTACCACGTATGCAGAGCTAATAAAGGAATACAGCGGCTGCGATATAGGGGATATTGGAAGTATTCGCAAAAAGGCGGAGTCGCTGAAGATTGAGCATAAGAATATGGACGACGCGGTGGTAATCAACGAGGTCTTCGAACATACGGTAGAGGAGCATTTGACCAACCCGACGTTTGTAATTGATTACCCGGCGGCGTTGTGTCCCTTAACGAAGCGAAAGAAGGACCATGCCGATATTGCGGAGCGATTCGAGATGTATATTGGGGGGATGGAGTTGGCGAACGCTTATACGGAGCTGAATGACCCGGCGGTGCAGGAGGAGAATTTCCGGCAGCAGCTTCGGGGACAAAAAGAGACGATGGCGAAGATGGACGCAGATTTTATAACGGCGTTGAAGTATGGTATGCCGCCGGCAGGGGGTTTGGGTATTGGAATTGACAGATTGATAATGGTTTTAACCGGTGCCACGAGTATTCGTGACGTGGTGCTGTTTCCTCTTCTGAGGCCTGTCTCCGAATAAAACGATTGGGCTCGATATGCTAAAATTGTTTTTGTGGCTGCGGTACCTGCGTAAGAAAAAGATTGTATTTTTGAGCATAGCAGCTGTTGCATTGTCGGCTGCGCTGCTGATAGTCGTAGCCAGCTTGTTCGGCGGTTTTATCGATGCGTTCGAGCAAGGCGCAGTTAAGGCGATGGGGGATGTAGTTTTGGAGCCGCCGGTCAAGTTTTCAAAATACGAAGAGCTTATCCGGTGTTTAGAGCAGATGGATGTGGTGGAGTCGGCGGCAGCGACGCTGTCGGCTGAGGGGTTGTTACATTTGGGCAAAGGCGATGTTCGTGGAGTGGAGATTTGGGGGGTTTCGAATCTCGATACTCGATTCTCGAAATTCGAACGAATATCCGGGAATGAGCATCCGGCATCAAGGAACGAGCAACAGGTGAGCGGATTTGTAGGAATCGGAGTGGTGGCGGAGCCGGAGGAAGAGACGGATGAGTATGATTTTGACGCTGTTAAAAAGGTGATTGGTCAAGAAGCTGTTCTTACGACAGGGGCGGTGATAAAAGCACAAGAAGACGGCGGTGAGGCGACGGTAAGGAGAAAGACCGTAAGATTTACAATTGCGGACGTTGTTTTCACGGGTGTTTATTATCTTGACAAGAGACTGGTGTATCTACCTATAGAAGAAGTTCAAAGAGTTTTGTACCCGGGAGAAAACGAAGGTGTTGCGGGCCAGATTCAAATTAAGCTGAGAGCAGAAGCCGAGACCGATGCTGCACTTGCGGATATTCGCAGGGTGTGGGAGGGTTTTGCCGCTGAGCAGCTTGGCTGGGAGCCGCATCTTATAAGAGGGACGGCAATTATTACAGCCAAACAGATGCAAAGCAGATATGTGGCGGAGTTTCGAAAGCAGATGGGAGTATTGCTGTTGATATTCGGCATTGTAAGTTTGAGTGCTGTTCTGCTGATTTTCTGCATATTCTATATGATAGTTGAGACGCAGCGGAGGGACATTGCGATAATAAAAAGTTGCGGGGCGACGAACGGTTCGGTGGCGTTGATTTTTGTCGGTTTCGGCGTCTGTGTGGGTCTGGTCGGTTCGGGGATGGGTATGATACTGGGTGATATTGTAACAAAGAATATAAATACTGTCGAAGAATGGATAAGGATAATTTTTGGTTTGAAGCTTTGGAAAAGCAGCGTGTATATGTTTAGCAGGATACCAAGTGAGGTTGATTGGAACTCGGCCTTGCTTATAGCATTGTCGGCGGTTATAGCGGCTACTGTGGGGGCGCTAATACCTGCTATTATTGCGGTAAGGACCAGGCCGGTTAATGTTTTGAGGTACGAATAAGTAATTTTAGAATGTATAAGATTATTTTGTCATTTCGTTACCTGTTCAAGAGGCGCGTCAGTTATTTAGCCCTTTTGGCGGTGGCACTTTGCGTGTTTGTAGTAGTTGTGGTGATGACCGTAATTACAGGGCTGGTGCGTGATTTTAAGGATAATAACCATAAGTGGGTAGGTGATTGCGTAGTTGGAACCGAATCGCTGGTTGGTTTTCCATACTACGAAGATTTTATAAAAAGGATTGATGGGACTGATTTTGTCGAGGGAGTTTCGGCAGTGGTGAAGAGCTATGCCTTGGTAAAAAATCGTAACCTGGAGTGGAGCAGCGACGCGGAGATTATGGGTATTGACGCTCTTAAGCACAGCAGAGTTACCAACTTTGGCGAGACGCTGCACTACCGTAAGAACGATGTGGCAGACGCATTTGAGCCTGTTTACGACCCGAATCTTAGCGGCTTTGTGATAGGGATTGACAAATGGCTGGTACGTGATGACAAGGGCAAATATAGTTATGAAGATAGTCCTTATGAGGTAGCTCTTTTGGTGAGCTGCTTTCCTTTGACCTCAAAAGGCGCTTTGGCAAAAGCCGGGACGGACCTGGTAAATACAAAAACTTTTTACTACAGCGATATTTCTCGCAGCGGATTGGCCGGGGTTGATGGCTCATTTATTTATTTACCGCTTGAAGAGGCGCAGCTACTTTGTGGTATGGCAGGGGCCGTCAAAAGAGTCAGTGCAATCCATATAAAGTTCAAACCAAATGTGAAACTGGCAGATGGGTGTGAAAAAGTTGCTGCACTGTGGAAGGGGTTTGTAGAAGAAAAAAAAGGTGCAGAACACGCAGGATTATTGGATACAGTTACGGTGCAAAGCTGGAAAGATTACAGGCGTGAATTCATTGCAGCTATGGAAAAGGAGCAGACGATGCTGACGATTATGTTTGCTCTTATAGGGGTTACAACTGTGTTTATTGTCTTTGTTGTTTTTTATATGATTGTCAGCCATAAGAGTAAAGATGTCGGCATATTAAAAAGTATAGGTGCTTCGAAGGCGGATGTTATCGAATTATTTTCGTGTTTTGCTTTTTTGATGGGTCTTTTGGGCAGTGCCGCTGGTGCGTTTGGCGGCTGGTTATTTTTGCTCAAAATTAACAGGATAGAAGATTTTCTGTTTGAGCATTTTGGATTTCAGTTGTGGGACAGAACGATGTATGCTATCGGCGATATTCCCAGCGTTATTGATTTGAAGGTTTTGGCAGTGATAATAGTTTCGGCGGTAGCTGCCTGTTTGGCTGGTGCGTTTTTGCCGAGCCGGCGGGCGGCGAAATTAGAAGTAGTAGAGACATTACAGGTGAACCAATTGTGAGCAAAGACGATTTTATATTAAAGGCAGAAGGACTTTATAAGTCTTATCGGATGGGCGAGGCAAAGGTCAGCGTGCTCAGAGGGGTGGATTTGGCTGTAAGGAAGAGCGAGTTTGTCGCAATAGTCGGAGCCTCTGGCAGCGGCAAAAGCACACTATTGCATATATTAGGCGCTTTGGACAGGCCTGAAAAAGGCGTTGTTAGCTTTGAAGGGCGTGATTTAAGCCGAATGGGTGAGCGAGAATTGAATAAATTTCGCAATAAAATGGTAGGATTTGTTTTTCAGTTTTATCATTTATTGGACGAATTGAACGTATTGGAAAATGTTTTCCTCCCGGCAATGGCCTCGAAAAGCGTGTTCGGTTGGCTTGGTAGCCGGAGGTGGGCGATGGGGCGAGCCAGAGAATTGCTCAACGAGCTTGGTTTGGGCGAAAGGGCTAATCATAAGCCGTATCAGCTGTCGGGAGGGGAAAGGCAAAGAGTGGCTATCGGCAGGGCATTGATGAATGAGCCGAGAATACTTTTGGCCGATGAGCCGACGGGAAATCTTGACTCTGCGACAGGAAATGATATCCTAAAGGTCTTTGAAAGATTGAATAAAGCCGGCCAGACGATTGTGATGGTAACCCATGACGAAAGGATTGCCCAAAAGACCGGGCGGATAATAACGCTGGCGGACGGCAAAATAAAGCGAAAAGGCGCAGAAGCATAAGCTCACAAGAAACTTGTGCCGTGTGCGTCTGTTAAAGGAAGATTTTATGGCATTGAAGATTTGGCTTGATGGCAAGCTTGTGGACGAGGCGGATGCCAAGATAACTGTTTTTGACCACGGCCTTCTTTATGGGGATGGGGTATTTGAAGGTATCCGTGTTTACAGCGGCAGGATATTTGAGGTGGAAGCCCACATTAAGCGTCTTTTTGAATCGGCGAAGGCAATTCGGCTTGATATTCCGATGGGCAGGGACGAGCTTATCAAGGCAGTTGAAAAGACTGTCGAAGCTAACAACGTTATCGATGGTTATATTCGACTTGTTATAACGCGCGGGACGGGCAATTTAGGGCTGAACCCCTTTACCTGCGAGACCGCCAGAATATTTATCATAGCAGATAGCATACAGCTTTATCCTGAAGAGCTTTACGAAAAAGGGTTGAAGGTGATTAGCGCGACGACGGTCCGCAATCATCCGTTAGCAATTCCGCCGCAGGTCAAAAGTCTGAATTATCTCAATAATATACTGGCCAAGATTGAGGCGCTGGATGTAAATGCAGCCGAAGCGATTATGTATAACCACGAAGGATATGTTGCCGAAGCGACAGGCGACAACGTTTTTATTGTAAAAGACGGGGTTATATATACGCCGCCGGTTGAAGCAGGTGCATTAGGGGGGATAACTCGTGGTGTCGTTATCCGGTTGGCCGGGGAAGCAAAGCTTGAGGTGGTTGAAAAAAACCTGACGAGATTTGATTTATACGTTTGCGATGAGTTTTTCCTTACCGGGACGGCTGCCGAGGTAATCGGTGTTATTGAGATTGACGGCAGAGTTATCGGCGACGGCAGGCCCGGATCTTATACGCGCCTATTGAGAAAGAAATTCTTCAAATACGCCCACGGAAAGGGCAAATAGTTAAGGTCTCTGTCGTATCGCGGACGAGATACAAGGGGCGAAGCACGCAGCATATATAGTATGCAACTACCAGCACATACCGACATACCCGGCGGTCTGCCACCAAGTGGTGTTGCTGCTTTTAGAGTTATCAACGATGAATTGGGGCAGGTAAAGAAGCTGATAAATGAGCAATTGCTGTGCTGCCCCGATGAAATCGGTGTTGTGCGATTGGTCGAGCACCTGAATGGCTGTGGCGGCAAGATGATTCGTCCTGGTCTGGTTTTACTTGCCGGCGGGGCTGTCGGTAAAATCACAGGCCAGCACATACGTATCGCAGCGATTATGGAGATGATTCACAATGCCACGCTGCTGCACGATGATGTTATAGACGAAGGGCAAAGGCGTCGGGGACAGGCTACGGTGAACAGTTTGTGGGGCAACGAGTCTGCAGTTTTGTTAGGTGATTTTTTATTAAGCAAGGTTTTCAAGATGTGTGCCGATTTGGAGCCACAAGTCGCGAAGGTAATTGCCACCGCCGCTGGCCGAACATGTGAGGGTGAATTGAGGCAGATATCGCAAAGAGAGAATTGGCAGTTAAGCGAAACGGAATATATCGACATAATTACTGAAAAAAGTGCGGCACTTTTGAGCAGTTGTTGCTACCTTGGCGGTCTTTTAGCCGGGGCAGGCGAAGCTGAGGTCCAGTTGCTGTCTGATTTCGGTTTGAATTTTGGCATTGCGTTCCAGATTACGGATGATTTGCTTGATTTGGTGGGAGACCAGAACAAGACGGGAAAGCCAATCGGTAACGACCTTGATAAAGGCAGGGTGACGCTGCCGGTTATACATCTGCTCAGGACGGCAAACGAGAAAGACAGAGAGCTTGTCAAGCAGGTTCTTGATGAGAGCAGAAGAAGAGAACGGCGGACACGGTATGGCGGGCTGGCTGAGAAACTACGGGCCTGCGGCAGTATCGACTACGCACAGAAACGGGCACAAGAGTTTGCAGGGCGGGCAATTGCGGCGATTGAAGGTTTTGGCCGGAGCGAAAGCAAAAACGCGTTAATCGAACTATCACGATTTGTTGCGCAACGGGCGGTTTAGCTGGCAGATTGCCGAAAAATAAAAAGGGCCGGCCCATTTGTTTCTTGGGCCGGCCCTTTTGTTTGTTTTTTGAGTGAAGAGATTTTGCCGGTTTAGAATGTGTATTTTACAGTTAAGCTTGCCCAGGTGATATTGTGGTCGGGACTTACACCTTTGACTGGGTCATCTTCCATCGTAATCTGGTGGTAAACGCCGGGAGTGAAGGTAAGGCTGTGACCGAGGTCAAAGTCAGTCGAGACGCCCAGCACAACATGAGTCCAGTCGCTGTCGGTATAACCGCCCATCGGTCTTGGGTCAACACCATCGTTGTAGACAGTTTCTACGTGGAAGTTGAATGTTTGCTCAGACGTTTCGCTGAATAATCCCTTGACTGGCAGAGCATAATCGAGCATAAAGACATGGGCGAAGCCGGAGTATGTTCCACCGTTGAGATTTGCTGCACCGACGACGGTTCCGCTATTGCTCGGCCAGCCCTTTACGACGACATAGCTCGGAACAAGCCCTTCTACACCAAATAATTTGGGGAAGGCAAAACCGGCATAAACCTCCTGGAGGTCTACGCTGCTGCGGGTATGAGAGCTATTGTCCGGGTAATTGAAGTACCTCCAGCCGACTTTATATCTGGTTTCCCATCGTTGGTCGACCCCGAAAGCGCCGAGATAATAAGGTGAGTAGTCCCATCTTTCGCCATTTTCGTAACCGCTCGAATTAGCGCGGTGCGCGATTACCTCGAGGTGGAAACCAGTCCCCATAAGGTCAAGGTCGATGAAGGGGTGGATGGCACTTTTGTCACCATAAACGGTGAAGCCGCGGAACATGTACTTGGTGTCGTAGGTGATGCCGATGTTGCCGTGGAGGCTACTACCCGCCGCTTGCGGTTCCTTTTCCACGGTTAAATCGTCTTCAACAACTGGTCCCGCTGCAACAGCAATGCCTATTGCGCCAAACAAAACCACAGCTATTAACAGAAATTCCTTTCTCAACATATTCATCTCCTTATAAAAAAGTTCTTAAAAGTGTCTCCTGCGAACAGCAGCATTTTTATGGTTATATTATGCTTTAACTGTATCTAATTTCGCCAAGTATATCAGTATTGATATGGCGGGCAATAAAAAAAACTTTTTTTTTAGCTTTCGCCGCGAAAGGCCGGAACATCAGCCGCCGCAGCGTTATAAGCCGTTTTTTATCAGCCTTTTCTCTGCCGTTTCGCAATATCTATATTGTCGGCCGCCACCCTTGTCGGAGATTACCATTTTCCTGATTTTTTCATTTCGGCCTTAGGAAGATTTTTCAAGGGTGCGGTGAATTTTTCAAGGTCCTGCTGCGGCAGCTCGTGATCGGTGAGCTTTCCAGACATAAAGGCATCGTAACCGGAGAGGTCCATAAGACCGTGACCGCTGTAGTTGAACAGGATGACTTTTTCTTTGCCTTCTTCTTTGGCTTTTGTGGCTTCGTCAATTACTGCTGCAATGGCGTGACTTGTTTCCGGTGCGCAAATATAGCCTTCGGTCTTAGCCCAGGTGAGAGCGGCCTGATAGCATTTTGTCTGAGGATATGCCTTTGGTTCAAGAAGCCCTTCGACGATGGCCTGACAGACGAGCGGCGCCATACCGTGGTATCGCAGACCTCCTGCGTGAATGGGCTCCGGGATAAAGGAGTGTCCGAGGGTGTACATCGCCAGAAGTGGGGTCGTGCAGGCAGTGTCGCCGAAGTCATAGGCGAAGGGGCCCCTTGTCATTGTGGGACAGGAGGTCGGCTCGATGGGCATAATTTTGATATTAGCTCCGTTGATTTTGTCGGCGACGAAGGGGAAAGACAGGCCTGCGAAGTTGCTGCCGCCG
>Ga0315276_10005138_pt1 | contig 12056 bp, 15 predicted proteins | sample YL17G05_0_MG_FD_204542 | JGI IMG/M metagenome (GOLD analysis project Ga0315276, IMG submission 204542) | Sediment microbial communities from Yellowstone Lake, YNP, Wyoming, USA - YL17G05_0 | ecosystem: Environmental > Aquatic > Freshwater > Lake > Sediment | place: USA: Wyoming | collected... | reverse complement strand
AATTTCTTGAACTTTGGGAGAAAGCGAGATGAACCCTCATAACAAAAAGATTGGCTTTAAGTTAAGATGAACGCAAAAAAACTTTATGCAGTGCTTGAAAAGGATTTTATTCTCCCAGGATTAACAGATGATTGGGCAAGATATATGCAAGAAGTTGAAGATTTTTTATCTGATAATTTTAAACAAAGAAGCATGGGGCTTGTATGCGATAATACTGAAAAGATTGAAAGAGTTTATACTGCTGTTTTTCCAACTAGAGAAGTTATGCAGTTTATTTTAGACCAAAAAGTTGGAGATGCTTTATTGTTTGTCCATCATCCTTCAATCTGGGATATAACAAAAGCCCCAAAAGTGTTCCAACAAATGCCCAGAGACTTGTTAAAACAATTTAGAAAGAAAAGAATTTCAATATATAATCTACATGTTCCATTAGATAATTTTGGTAAATATTCTACTAGCAAAACTTTAGCTGATGCTCTGGGAATTAAAGTAGAGAAACCCTTTGCACCTTATTTTGGGGCATTAGCAGGAGTTGTTGGAAAAACAGATTGCAAAACAGTAGATGAGCTAAAATCAAGATTTGAAAAAGCAGTAGGGCATGAGGTTAGATTATATGCTTATGGCTCTTCTAAAATTAAAAACCAACTGGTTGCAGTAGTTGCAGGGGGAGGCAACAGTGTTGATATTTTAAAGGAATTAATTCAAAATAAAGTAAATACATTTGTTACAGGAATTTCTGCTTTGAATGAGCATTCAAAACCTGCGCATGATTATGCAAAACAAAACAAAATTAACCTTCTCGGAGGAGCTCATTATTCAACAGAAAGATTTGCGTGCCAGGCAATGTGCAAATATTTTGAAAAATTAGGCTTAAAGTGTGAATTTATCCCAGGAAAACCAGGATTAGAAGATATGTAAAATGAAACTCATAACAAAGCGCTTGATTTTAAGAGAACCTAAATTAAAAGATGCAGAAGACATAGCAGAGCAAGCAGATAATTTGAAAGTTTCTAAATTGATGTGCCCACTTCCTTATCCTTATACAATAAAAGATGCAAAAGGGTTTATTGAGGACTGTAATAAAAGAGCTAAAGAAAAACCGAGAAAACATTATAGTTGTGTAATTAAACTTAAAGAAGAAGAAAAAGTTATTGGGATTATTACATTAGAGGGTATTAATTATTTTGAAGGTTATGGAGATTATGGCTATTGGCTTGGAGAAAAATATTGGAGGCTGGGAATTATGTCAGAAGCTCTAGAAGCTTTTATTAATTTTGCTTTTACAAAATTAAAATTAAAGCGATTACAAATTGCTTGTTTTGTAGAAAATAAAGGTTCAGAAGTTGTTGCTAAAAAAATGGGATTTAAGTTAGAAGGAACAATAAGACAAGGCTCGCGGTCTAAAGCGACAGGAAAAACCCATAATCATCATATTTATGGCTTGTTAAAAGAGGAGTGGAGAAAAGCGGAAAAAAGAGGTTAAGATGAAATTTTTTAGCAAAGGTGAGTTGAATCTGTTATGGCCATTTTATTTAGAGTATCTTATAGCTTCTTCAATTTTCTTTGCATCAGCTTTTGTTGTAAGTGATGTTTTGGGAAAAAAGTGGGAGCCAAATTTTCATAAACCAGAAGTTAGAGAAACCTTAAATAAATTAGTTGATGCTGGTGTGGAGTGTTTGAGATGAAACTCTGTTGGACAGAAAGCTTTATAAACTGTAGTTTAGATATATAAACTATGGTAAACATATATAAACCCAAGTTTAGTTTATTGCAACAAGAAATCTTAAGATATTTAATGGTTCATACTGGAAAGTCGTTTAATGCAAGGGGATTGGCAAAACCCTTAAACAGAACACAGGCAGGCATTATAAAATCTATCCCTGAATTAGAAAAATGCGGCTTGGTAAAAGTCAAGAAAGATGAAGATTCTGGCAGGTGGTCAATTGAGCTAAATCAGGACAATCAATATACAATTGATTTGAAAAGGACTGAAAATTTGAAGATGATTTACGAGTCTGGACTAGCCAGATTTTTAGAAGAGAGTTTTCCTGGAAGTGTGATTATTCTATTTGGAAGCTATTCTTATGGGGAAGACACAATTAAATCTGATATAGACATTGCAGTTATTGGCTGCAAAGAAAAACAAGCAGAACTGAGCAAGTTTGAAAAAATATTTGAAAAAGAGATAAGAATAAATTTTTATAACAATTTTGAGGAGATAAACAACAATTTAAAAAGCAATATTTTTAATGGCGTTGTTTTAGCAGGGAGAATCGGGCTATGAAAGAATTTAAGGAGTTTTTAATAGGGGGGGTTGTTAGAAAGCAATACCCCGACAAACAAAGAGCAAAAGATTTGATAGCAGGATCAAATAGGAAACTTAAAAACTTGAGAAGAATAATAGAAAAAATAGGCATTGATGATAATAACTCTAATGATATTATAGAGGGCTGCCATGACATAATTTTAGGAATTATCAGGGCAAAAATGTTATTAAAGGGTTTTAGCGCGTCTGGTAACAGCGCTCATGAATCTGAGGTCTCTTTTTTAGGAGAATTAAGTTTTACTGAGCAGGAAATTGAATTTGTTAATCGACTTAGATACTTTAGAAATGGAATTCTTTATTATGGTAAAATGTTTGATAAAGAGTATGCTAAGAAGGTTTTTGATTTTTTAGAGGCGTTTATAAAGAAATTAGAGCCTTATTGCATTATTCTCCGCGGGCCTTTAGGTATTGGAAAAACAACAATAGCCAAAAAACTTGCTAAAGGGGTTAATGCAGAATATATCTCAATTGATAAGGTTTTAGAGGAAAACGGGTTAGATAAAATAAATAATGATTACACACTTGAAGATTTTATTAAAGCAAATGAAATTGCAGCAGAAAAGATAAAAAAATGTTTAGACTATTGGATACCAGTTGTTATTGATGGTAACTTTTACCATAAGGGACAATTAGAAGATTTAATAAAAAAATTGAAAGAAACCAAATTTTATGTTTTTACATTAAAAGCATCTCTAAAAACTTGCATACAAAGGGACAAAAAAAGGCAGAATTCTTATGGAAAACAAGCAGCAGAAGCAGTCTACAATCTTGTTTCGCGATTTGATTATGGCATAAATATAGATACTGAAAATAAAACAGAAGGAGAAGTTGTGGATGAGATTGAAAAGAGGCTGAGATGAAACCAGATTATTCGAAAAAACTAAAAGAATTTGAAGAATATCTTAAGAAAATTCCAGAGATAATTGCAGTTTTATACACTGGCTCAACTGCAACTCAAACATGGGATAAATATTCTGATTTGGATATTGATATTGTTGTAAGAGATAAAGACTACGAAAAAACAAAGAAGATGCGTCCAAAACTCCTTTCTTGGTGGGGAGGAGTAAAGCTGATTAATCACTACAAAGGAAGCGATGAAACTTACGCATTTCTAGGAAAAAACTACCTTAAAATAGATATGGATGTAATAAAATTCAGCAAATTAAAACCTTCTTGGGAAGCATCTAAAATAAAAATAGCTTTTGATAAAGATGGGACACTGACAAAAGTTTTTAAAAAGTCGCAAAAAGAAAAAAAGCCCAAATTTAAATTAGAAGAATTTACTCATTTACTTTTAGATACAAGAAGTAATTTAATTTATATTGCAATGCATTATGCAAGAGGACAAAAATTCAGTGGGTGTGAGGAAATAACAACAGTTAGATGGGATTTGTTTTATTTGTTGTCAAAATTAAAGGAGGTGGAGGGGCATGAATTAATGAGGGGAGCTGAAAAGCTGCTTTCAGAAAAAGAATGGAAACTATGGAAAAACTCTAATTGCAAATCTTATGACAAAAAAGAGCTTAAAAGAGCAATAAAAGCAAACTGGGAATTTATGAAACACATTGAAAAATTATATGAGAAAAAAACAAAAAAGAAATTAAATCTCAAATGTAATGATAAAGAGATTTGGAAAAAAGTAAATGAGTTTTTAGAGGGAAGATGAAACATTACCCAACAAAACAACATGAGAAAGCTGCAAGAAAATTTGTAGAAATTTTTGCTGAAGATTCTAGAGTTAAAACTATCCTCTTGATGTGCTCTTGTGCAAGAGGAAAAGCTGTAAAAGATTCTTGCTTGGATATGGGGCTGATAATCAAAGATATGAAAGATTATGAAAAAATTAAGAACAAAACTGAAAAATTGAATAAAAGTGTTAAGGAATTTAAAGAGCTCTCAAAAGCGGGGAAATATTCTCATATAGGTGTTTATATAGCTACTGGGAAAATTAAGCCTGATAAAAGAGACTGGACTTCTGGCCCTGATGAATTTGAATTAGAGATAGGAAATGTTTTCAAATACAGCATTGTTTTGCTAGACAAAAATAATTATTTTAAAAAATTAAGCAAAAAATATCTTCCTTATTATAATTGGAGTTTAAGGAAAAAAAGATTAGCAGAAGTTAAGATGTTTTGTCTTAATAATCTCAATCATATACCTCTTTATGCTAAAAGAAAATTGTATTTTCAGGCATTTGATAGGCTTTATAAGGCAAATCAGGAATTTATGCAGGCTCTTTTCATTAAAAAGAAAATATATCCAATATCTTATACTAAATGGGTTAAAGAGCAGTTTGTTGAAATACTGAAAATGCCTGAATTGTATAAAAAAATTGTAAATATAATTCAGATAAAAAAGTTCGAGAGTAATGAAACAGCAAGAAAAGCCAAAAGTTTGAAAAAATTAGTAAAAAAATATATAAAATAATCAAAATGAAACTCGGAACATCACATATGCATTCCAAAGGGCATGAAAAAGGAGACAAACTTCTTCTTAGAGAAACAATCGAACAAGCAATTAAAAAGAAACTGCTTTTTGTCGGGATAACAGACCATTATCCATTACCTTCAGATATTATCGCTTTAAATCCTAATTTGGGAAAAACTGAATTGTTTAATGAGGATTATTTAAAAGAATTTGAAAAAGTTAAGAAAGAGTTTCAAGATAAAATAGAAATTCTTTTTGGGGCGGAGATGGGGTGGTCTGAACAAACTAAAGGGTGGTTTGTTCAAGAAGTTAAAAAATATGATTTTGATTATTTAATCGGAAGTGTTCATGGTTTAGCTGATAAAGAAGGCTTATATTGGTCAATAGACAGAAGTGAAGAAGACTATAAAAAAGGTGTTGAAAAGTTTGGAGGAATAATAAATTTTGTTAAAGAATATTTCAATCAAATAAGAAATATGATTAATTCTGGATTATTTAATGTTGTTGGGCATTTAGACCTGATTAAGGTCCAAAATAAAAACATCCCTCTTTTTTCTGAAAAAGAAATGTGGTATAAGAAAGAAGTTTTGAAAACATTAGATTTAATAAAGAATAAAAAGACGTGTATGGAAATTAATTGTTCTGGTTGGGATAAAAGATGCAAGGAACAATATCCTAGTTTTTGGATAATCAAAGAAGCTAGAAAAAGAGGGGTTTTGATTACATTAGGGAGTGATGGACATTATCCTGAAAAAGTTAATAGAAATTTAGACAGAGCAAGGGAGTTAGCAATAAAAGCTGGCTATAAATCTGTTGTCAGATTTAAGAATCGAAAAATGATTGAGGTGGAGATTTAGAGGCTAAAATGATTGGCTCAACACACAATCACTCAACAGGCAGCGATGGGAAATTATCGCCAGAAGAGGTGATAAAGAAGGCAATTGAGCTTAAATGGGACTATATTTATTTTACTGACCATTATTTTATCCCATCAGAAATTCCAATAGATTATTTTAATGGTTTTTTTACTGAAAATTACATAAATTAGATTAAGAAATTAAGAGAGAAATATAAAGATAAAATTGAAGTTTGTTTTGGAGTAGAGCTGGATTGGTTTGAAGGTTATGCTGATTGGCTGAGAAATGAAGCAAAAAAAGAGAGTTATGACTATGTTATCGGGGCGATTCATAATTTCCAAGATAAAAATGGGAAGTATAGGTCTATGGAATCTGGAAAAGAGTATTGGATAGAAAATACAAAAATATTTGGAAGCACGCAGGATTATATCAAAGAATATTATAAACAGATAATAAAACTTGTAAGTTCAGGAATATATGATTGTGTAGGCCATCTTGATTACATTAAACTTTATAATGAAAAACAAGACTTATTTTTAGAAGAATCAGGGTGGTATAAAAAAGAAGTTATAGAAGTTTTAGATTTGATTAAAGAAAAAAATATGGCTATTGAAATAAACGCAGGAGGCATAAGAAAGTGCAAGACTCCATTTCCGAGCTTATGGATAATTAAAGAAGCTAAAAAAAGAAATATTCCTTTAACAATTGGATTAGATGCTCATTTTAAGGAGCATTTTGACAATGAAATGGTTAAAAAATTGATTGATATTGCAAAAGAAGCTGGTTATAAATCTGTTGTAAGATTTAAGAATCGAAAGATTATTGAGATGAAGATTTAGAGGAGAAGATTAAAAAAACAAACTTCCAGCTAACTTGGATTAATTTAAGCGATGTTTAGCTATAAAATTTTTATTTCTTTATTTTTCCAGAAGTTCTATTGTAATACCCCTCCATCCATCTGATATCTTGTCTTGGGTGCTTTTCTCTTATTTCGTCGTATGTTTTCCCTGCTTCTCTTAGCTTACAGTAGTCTCCTTTTGTAAATCCACTTTCTGCCGTGCCAGCTTTTCTAGAAACCCCTCTTTCCAGAGAAACAGCTATTCTTTCTAAGGTTTTTACATTTATTTTACTGTCAGTCACTCTTCCTGCTAATGCTGCGAGAACTCTTTCATAAGCAGCTATATATGGGACGCTCTTGTTTCCTTCGTCATATACATAATCTATACTTCTTGCAACCTGTCTTTTAATTCTGGCTTTACTGGCCTCTAATGCACTTCCAATTCTTTCAGATAAGGGTATATAAGATCTTTTTGCCATGTTACATTTAAATATAACTTGTATTTAAACTTTTTGTTCGTATAGTAACTTTAAAGTTAATACAGAATTAGAATATATCCAACACATTTTCATCTTTTTCTTCTGGGATGTCAATATCTTCTTCATCTGCTTTGCCTTGCATCTCTTCTATAGCTTCTTTGAGATCTTCGTCTTCTTCCAAGTCTTTTTTATCTTCTTTCTCAGAAGTCTTTTCGTTTTCTTCTTTTTTTACAATTGCTCCGGAAATTGGCATGTTTAAGAAATCTAAATTCATATCTAAAAGAGGATACTCTTCTTTTTTCTTTTCTTTTTTCTCTCTTTCTGGCTTTGTTGCTATAGAGCCTCTAACTTCTTTTTGTTCTATAGGGGCTCCTGCAACCATCAATTTCGAACTAAAAACATCAAATCCTATTTCTGTATCTGGAAACTCTTTGTATTCTTCTGATTTTTCTTTTGTTTCTTCTTTGCCCTTTTCATTCTCTTCTCCCTCAGAAGTCTTTCTTTCTAAGAATGATCTCTTTTCTTCTTCAAATGCTTCTTTTATTTTTTCTTCTTCTACCTCTGTTTTTATCTCTGAGCTTTCTGTTATTAAAGGTTCTTCTATTGGTTTATCAACTCTTTGTTCTATTTCTTGCACAACTTTGCTGATTTCATAAGCAGCATCTGCATTTACAGAGATGCTGTCTATGCCTTTTTCAACAAGGAATTTGGCCATTTCTGGCTTGCTTGCAGCTTGCCCGCAGATACTTGTTTCAACATTATTTTCCTTGCAAACTTTGATTACACTCTCAATTTCCCGCAAGACCGCAAGATGCATTTCATTGTATAAAAATTGGACATTTTCATTGCCTCTGTCTACTGCAAGGGTAAATTGTGTTAAATCGTTTGTTCCAAAACTTATAAAGTCTAAACCAAGTTTGCAGAGCTCTTCGATAATTTGGCAGGCAGCAGGAGTTTCTACCATAATCCCAAACTGCATATTTTCTTTTTTAAATTTTTCAAATAGTTTTTTAGCTTCTTTTACTTCTTCCACAGAAATAATTTGAGGAAACATAACTCCGATTTTTTTATCTGGAAATTTTTCAGCAACTCTTTTGGCTGCTTGCAGTTCTGCCTCTAGAATTGCTTTATTTTTCAAGCTAAATCTTATACCATGAAACCCTAACATAGGGTTTAGCTCTATTTGTTGGGGGCTTCCTTCCAGATGCCTGAATTCATCTGTTCTGATGTCACTTGTTCTTATCCAAACACTTTCAAAATGTTTTGCTATTTTTTCTGTCCCTCTTTCTATTATCTTTGAATAATCATTAATTCTATTTTCTGCCAAGAACATTAAAGGATGTTTTCCTGATTCTGCTATAATTCCCTCTAATCTTAAAAGCCCGACAGCTTTGCATCCTGTTTGAGCTGCTCTTTCTGCATAATCTGGCAAATCTAAAATAACTTTAATTTTTGTTTTAGTTTCTACTGCCGGCAGAATTTCTTCTTTTTTTTCTTCTCCTACTTTTCCTTCATAAACTTTCCCGTTACTTCCATCAACAGTTACAATTTGCCCGTCTTTTAGCAAAGAAGTAGCATTTTTTGTTCCAACAACGCATGCAATTCCCATTTCTCTGCTTACGATCGCGGCATGACTTGTTGCTCCACCTTCATCTGTTATTATGGCAGAAGATTTTTGCATTGTTACAACCATATCTGGATTTGTCATTTCTGTAACAAGAATGTCGCCTTTTTTCACTTTTTCTAGATCATTCATGATTTTTACTATCCTCACTTTTCCAGATGCAATTCCAGGGCTTGCTCCTGAACCTTGCAACAGAACTTTTCCTTCAAGTTCTTTTCCTGTTTTTTTTGCAGAAGTTGTTATTGGCCTTGACTGCACAATATAAAGAGCATGGTCTTCTATCGCGAACTCTATGTCCTGTGGCTTTTTGTAGTGCTTTTCTATGGACATTGCAATGTCTGCCAGTCTTTGTATTTCACCATCTGTTAAAACCTGCTGGTTGCTTCTTTGTTCTGTCAGCTTTACTTCTTCTATGCTTCCAGAGCCTGCTCTTACTAAAGCTATTTTCTTATCTGCTATTTTCTTTTCTAAAATTTCCAGCTCTTTACTAACAAGATAATTGTCTGGTTTTATCTTGCCAGAAACAATTCCCTCTCCCAAGCCAAAAACCGCTTCTATTACTATATTCTCATCAAGATGAATTGGATTTTTTGTAAAAATAACTCCTGATTTCTCGCTATTTATCATTTTTTGCACAACAACAGCAAGAAGAGCATGCGCATGCTTAAATCCTTTTTTTTCACGATAATAAATTGCTCTTGGCGTATAAAGAGAAGAAGAACATTTTTTTATTGCATCCAAAAGTTGAGTTTTACCCTTAATTCCTAAAAAGCTCTCTTGCTGCCCTGCAAAGCTCGCAGAAGCAAGATCTTCTGTAGTTGCAGAGCTTCTAACTGCAACAAAAACCGGCTCTTTTGCAATTTTTAAAATATTCAAGGCATTTTCTCCTATCTGCGCGTCTTTTTTCTCGGTTCCTAAAATTTCATAAGCTTCAAGAATCTCTCTTTCCATTTCTAGAGGAAGAGACTGCTTCTCAATAAGCTCTCTAATTTTTTTGCTTGCCTCATTTAACTCTTTTGTATTTTCAATTTCTGTTTTTTCGATTATTTTGTCTATTTCTTCTTTGATCCTCTCGATAAATTTTCCAAAAGCCTGCGCTGTTATAATAAAAGCAGGAGGAACAGGAAATTTATTATTAAACATTTCTGCCAAGCTTGCACCCTTGCCCCCAGCAATAGAAACATCTTTATTAGAAAGCTCAAAAAGCCATTTTACATATCCGTTTTCCTCGCTCGTCTCTTGCTCTGATTTTGCCTCTTTTTTCATAAATAAAATATAGAAAAAGATTATTTAATACTTTCTATTGCTCATTTCGTTAATCTGTTAATCTATTTTATAATTTGGATTAAAAACTTTTAACATTACATGAAATTGAACTTTATCACGGTAAAAATATAAAACTAACTGCTCATAATCTTTTATTAAACTTCTATCTTTATTGCGTTTTATTGTACCTCCTACATCATCTTTTTTTATTACCTCTCTATCTATTAATCTTGCTCTAACATTAGGATATAAGCTTGGCAATGCAACAGCTTCGTACTCTACTAAGACCAAAGGATTGAGGTGTTCTATTTTTATAGAAGTTAATTTTAAATCTTTTAATTCATGTAAATCTTCAAGACGCTTAAGCTGAGGAATATTTGTAGCTAATGCACTCCTAAGGTTGCTTTCATTTAATAATTTATCTTGAAGTTTTTTTCATCTTGGCATAAGAACTCTTTTTCCTTTCAGGGCGGTTTTATTATGACATAGAGATTTGAAAATCTTTTCTATTTTTTCACTTTCTCATTTCCAAAATTGTTTTGGTCGCGCAAGGCAATTTGGGCTTGATTTTTTCTAAAGCATTTCTTGCGAGAGGAATAAACTTTTTGTCGGCAAAAGCCACAACGAAAATTGATTCACCGATATCAATAAAAGCAGCTCTTCCTATTGCCGAGCCAAAAGATTGTTGCATTCCTTGGTTAACTCTTTCCCCTTTACTTCCTCCGCTATAAACTCTATTTTCCCTTAAAATATGATGAGGATATTTTTTAACAGAAAAATAATATGCCCCTGGCAGGCCATTTTCTAAATCTTTGTGTATTACCTGCCTGCACGCTTCAATTGAATTATCTCTTGCCATTACTTTCTCTTTGCTTATAAGCTTTAAAACAAAAGGGTATTTTCCAGATTCAAATGCTACTATGTTCCCCATTTGGAACTTAACAACCTTTTGTTGGGGGATTGTTTTGATATAATTCTGGATCTTAACTTTGCTTTTTCTTGTGTATGGACGAGCATATTTTTTTGAATATGCGCACGCTTTTCTTAGCCCCATTTTAGATTATTTTTAATTCAACCCCCGTTCTTTTTTGCATATCTAATCTTATTGAATTTAATCTTCTCCCACTATCTCCAACCATCGACACGCTATTGTCTGTGACTATTACACCAATATTATTTATATCATAAATATCCACCACACCTTTGTTAGAATCGCTTTGTGTTATTGTCTGTATATAGGTATAGTTTAAATTAGAGCCACAAACTATTCTTCTTAATTCTTTTCTAAACCCTCTGTCATCAAATTTTACTTTATTACTAATACTATAATTTCTATGTGCCATTTTTACCCCACTTCCACCTCTGTTGTTATTGCCTGTCCTGGTAAGCCTTTTTCAAAAATTGCTCGAACAAGCCCCTTATTGCCGTGGCAAGCTGAGATTTTACCTTTAATTATCTTGCCTGCTGGGCTTTCCCATGAAACATTTTTTCCAACAAATTTTTCAGCTTCTTCTCTTGACTTTGAGCCTACATCTAGTATAAAATGCTTTGGCTTGTAAGTCTGCCTTCCTCTTCGAAATTGAATAACTTGCGCTTTTACCATTTTATTTTTCTTTGATTAAACTTGTCTTTTTAAAGAAAGTTTAAAGTTGATAAAACTTAGAGAAGAAAGGGGTTTAAAAAACTTTGTTTATAACATTTTAAGTTTTTTAAGCCACAAAAATTCTTAATGTCAGAAAAATAAACTACAACCTTTAGGTTGTAGATAGTTGCTTTGCAACTATCAGATTTTTCTGAGCATCCAGAAAATCCAAACAAACCACACCTTTTAAGGTGTGGTAAACGAAGAGGATTTTCTTGATCTTAAGAGAATTTTTGATGTTTTTAAAGGTTTTTAGTTAAAAGGCATTCCACTTCCCCAGTGTTCAGACAGCTCTAGTGCATTTTCCTCTAAACTTTTCCCATTATCTAAATTTCTTATTGCGCTCTTCAATTTTGATTTTCTCACTTGTAAATTTTCATAATAAAATTTTAAATTTCTAACATACTCTCCGGCTATTAAACCACCAATGGCATATTCAAATTTCGAGGTTAAAAGGCTTGTTATTAAACCAGTATCTCCGAAACAAAGGACAAACTGAGATGGGCGTAGCCATCTCATTAACAAGAAAAGAACAATGCATGCTCCACCCATAGACCCAAAAATTTCTATAAATGGATTATTCTTCACCTTGTTTAG
>Ga0315276_10005137_pt1 | contig 12059 bp, 8 predicted proteins | sample YL17G05_0_MG_FD_204542 | JGI IMG/M metagenome (GOLD analysis project Ga0315276, IMG submission 204542) | Sediment microbial communities from Yellowstone Lake, YNP, Wyoming, USA - YL17G05_0 | ecosystem: Environmental > Aquatic > Freshwater > Lake > Sediment | place: USA: Wyoming | collected... | reverse complement strand
TATTTTGACCAATCACGGGTCAGAATTCTTCCCTCCTCTTCGAACTTTTGATGGATCTTCGTTCCGGGATAGGGGACGAGGATGGGCAGGCTCACCGCGACGAACTTGTTCTTGATCAAGAATTCGAGGGTTTTTTCAAAAACGCTTTTGTCGTCGTAGTCAAAACCAAACACAAAAGAGGCGAGAACGAGAATGCCATGATCGTGCAGCTTTCTGGCGTTCTCTCCATAATCCTTGACCTTATTGGCGGTCTTATTGACGCTTTGCAGGCTCTGTTCATTGAGCGATTCAAAGCCGATGAATAATCCCTGGCAGCCGCTCTTGGCCGCCAGCTCCAAAAGCTCCTTGTTTTTCGCTAAATGCAATGCGCTCTGCCCGACCCACTTGATCTTCAGGGGGATGAGAGCGCGGAAGAGTTGCGTGGCATAGGCGGGGTTGCCGACGATGTTATCATCGACGAAGATCCAGTTTGTTTTGTCTGAACTCTCGATCTCCCGGACGATGTCCTCGACCGGACGATAACGGAATGTCCCCCCGAAGAACTTGGTCACCGAACAAAAGTGACAGCCGAAGGGGCACCCCCTTGTCGTCTGAATGGAATACGGAGAAAAAGTCATCCCCTGTTTCTGGAGGTCTCTCCGGGGGATCGGCAGATCGCGCAGATCGGAAAGTTCCGCGGCTTGATAGATCGGCTTCAGCTGGTTCGCCCGAAAATCCTCGATCAACGGCGCCCATACATTTTCCGCCTCGCCGATGACGACGGCGTCGGCGTGCGGGCGTGCCTCTTCGGGCAAGGCCGAGGCATGAATGCCACCCAGAACCACCTTGGCTCCCCGCCTCCTGTATTCATCGGCAATTTCGTAAGCCCTCTCCGCTAAGGGAGTCATGTAACTGATGCCAACGAGCTCGACCCGGCTTTTATAGGTAACGTCCTCGATCTCTTCCTCGGTAATGATCACTTCGATATCGGGGGGGGTTAGGGCCGCCAATACAGGGAGCGTCAGTTCGGGCATTCTGAGGCCCTTCTGCCATTTGTCCTTTTTCCAGGTTGGGAGGATCAATTCCAGCGTAAAGGAAGCCATCGTTGTTTGCTTTTTGTGGCTGTCTAGCCAGACATTAGCACTACTCGAACGGGCTGTCAAAAGGAGGCGATCGCCCTTGTCCCGGCCGTGGGTGGTTTTGAGGGAATATTGGCACATTCTTGACAAAACCTTGACGACTCTCCCGCGGGGAACCCCTACATTATAGCCGTGAACGCATAAGCCCCTCGGCACGGAGGGATCAAATGTTCGGAGACGGCCTTCGGAAAAAATGCACCAAGAGCCTCGACAAGGTGGGCCTCCTTTTCGCCTGGACGCATGTTCCTCCCAACATGTTCTCGTCCCTGGCCTTGATCGTCGCGGCCATCGGCGCCCTGCTTTTTCATCTGCACCGGCATTTCCTGGCGTTCGTCTTCATCGGCCTGGCGTGCCTGTGGGATACGATCGACGGGGGGGTCGCCCGGGCCCAGAAGCGCGTGACCAAGTTCGGCTATTATCTCGAAGGGATCATCGACAAGTGGGTCGAGGTGATCATCTATCTTGGCCTCGCCGTCTCGGGCTACGCCCTGGAGTCGTTCCTGGTCATCTCCGCGTCGCTGATCCTGAGCTTCGCCAAGCCCCGTGCCGCCATGGTCGTCCCCATCGGGGAACATGACTGGCCGGCCATCGGAGAGCGCTTTGAGCGGCTCCTCCTGCTCAACACCGGGCTCGCGGCCTCCTTGATCTGGCCGAGCGTCCGCATCGCCCATCTCGAGATCGCGACGCTGGCGATCTTTCTCCGGATACTGTTCCTCGTCGTTCTCGTCGGCGGCATCCAGCGGATCCTCTATGCCAAGAAGATCATCGAGCGGGGCGGGCTCGAAAAGATGAACGTCCTGACCCGGGACGTCTTCAACCATGAAGAAAAATGACGGACCTTTGACCGCCCCGGTCGGCGCCCTGATCGCCTGCGTGGCGCTCTCTCTCATCATGCTGATCTTCGAACCCGTCCCAGGCGGCCGGCACTACGAATACGCCCTCCTCCTCTCCCTGGCCCTCACGGCGATATGGTTTCTCCACGCCGCGGGTCCGCGGGCATTCTTCGGGAAAGGCGTCCTCGCCTTCGTCCTTTTCTGCGGCCTCGTCCTCGGCGCCGTGAACTTGAGCGTCATCAGTTCGGATTCCGAGATCATCCGGACCTACAGGACCGTTTTCGACGCCCTCGAGGCCGGGAAGAACCCCTACACGGCGGGCACGATCTTTCACGAGATCGAATCCCGCGGGCCCGTGCTGGGCAATTTCAACTATCCTCCGCTCGAGATCCTTCCCTATTACCTGGCCTACCGGATCGCCGGGACGTGGAACATCACCGTCCTGACAGTGACCATGCTCCTCATCCACATGCTCTGCTTCGTGATCCTCCTCCGCATGTTCCCCGGGATCCGGCCGGTCCTTCTCCTGCCGTTCATGCCCATGATCTTGTTGGGGGAGATCAAGACCACCGTGGCCCTGACCCTGCTCGCGGCCGCCCTCATCCTCTGGACGATCAAGAAGGACGCGGAGGCGCCGCGGGCGTTCCACCGGTACGTGATCGCGGTCCTGTTCGGCCTCGGATTGATAACCAAGTTCCTGATCCTCCCTCTTATGGCCGCGTACTACGCGCACAAGCTCGACGCGAAGGACGTCCGGTCGCTCGCCCGGACCGGGGTCGAAGTCTCCATCGCCCTGGCGACCGCCGTCCTCGTCATGGCGCCCTTCGGCGTCATCGAGGTTTTGAGGAACACGGCCTTATTCAATGTCGTTCTCGAGGACAGGGCCGCCCTGACCACCTTTTACCCCAATGTCCTGTCGGGCCCGTTGACCTGGCTGGGCCTGCAGGGGCTCTATCCGATCGCGGCGGCCGCCATCCTCGCCGTGTCGATCGTGGCGGCCCGGAAGCTCGGCCTGCTAACGGCGATGCTGACCGCCTCCTACGTGTTCCTGTTCGTGGCCTCTACTCCGGAGCCCCAGTTCCTGCCCGTCGTTCTCTTCCTGGTGGTCGTCGCCCAGGGCCTGGCGCTGGAAACGACAGCGCCGGCCTCCCAAAGGTCCGGGCGATCTCCGGAGGTCGGATAGGGGGGACGCCGGAAATGGCCGCTCTGAAAGCGACTATCGCCGCCGGCCTGGCGTGTCTCTGGTTGGCGGCGATGTCCGTTCCCGCCGCTGAGGCGGCCATCCCTTCTTCAAGCACGGACGCCCGCGTCCCGTTCTGCCTGGCGACTCGATCGCCCGGTCCGGGATCCGGCCGTCGTCCCTTCTGCTTGACCTCACGGGGGCTTCCGGCCGGAGCACACGAAGCGGTGCGGAAGGACGCTCCTGAGAAGACCGTTTCCAAGCTGGAGGGAAACAAGCGGCGTGCCTGGCTCGAACAGGCCGCATTCTCGATCGCGACCACGGTCAACTACTGGGCCGGAAACAGCTTCCCCGAAGACAGGGATTTCGGGCTGGATCTCGACTCCCAGATATCGCGGGTCCTGTTCCTCGATGGCTGGCGTTTCGATTCGAACCAGTTCTCTCTCAACTGGTCCCACGTCCTGAGCGGCGCGACCTATTACCAGTTCGGCCGGTCCAACCGGCTGTCCTGGCTTTACTCGTGGCTGATGTCGATCGTCGGCTCGAGCTGGTGGGAGATCGTCGCGGAGCCGAAAGAGGTCGTTTCCATCAACGATCAGATCATGACGGGTCTTGGCGGATTCGCGGCCGGGGAACCCTGGTACCAGATCGGCCATTTCCTGTGCCACCAGCCCGGTCCCGTCCTGCGCGTTCTGGGCTTTCTCAATCCGGTCGTCAAGCTCAACCACTGGCTGGACCGCAAGGTCCCGGAGTCGGAGGGGTACGTTCAGCCGGGATGGCATGAAATGAATGTGTTCCTGGGAGCGCGCCGGCTCGCTTGGGGCCGAAGCGAAGCCCGAACGGACGTCTACTTCGGATTCAACGCCCGGCTGATCGGGATCCCGGAATACGGAAAGCCCGGTCAGGTCCGGCGCGCCGTCGCGGATGCCTATTTCAGCGAAATGGCCCTGGACTTCGCCACCCGCGGCGGCCACGCCGAAGAGACGCGGTTCCTCACGAAGGCCGTCGCCTGGGGCCGTCTCTTCCAGAAGATCGACGACAGCGGCGGCGGGTACAGCCTGACCCTGGGGCTCGGCTCCTCCTTCGAGCTCTTCAAGAAGAGGCCCCTCTCGGCCTACGACGCCATGCCGGTACCCGTCAAAACCGACCTCGAACGACTCCAGCTCGAAAACCCGCGGAACTTCACGGAGAAACTGGCGATCCTTCACGTCGCCGGCCCCGTCCTGGACGGGACGGTGTTCCACCGGGGCCTGAGGCTCCGCACCGTCGTCGAAGCCTATCTCGATTTCGCCCTGGTCGGTTCGGCCGCGATCAACGAATATTCCCGGTTCCACGATATCTCCGGCCTGAAGACCACGGTCTTTTATTACGGCTATTATTACGGCTTCGGGGGGACCTTGGCGGCCAGCGCGCGCCTGGACTGGAAGGATCTCCGGGTCCACGGTCTTGCCGGCTTCGGCGCTTGGAGCTCGATCGACCGCCTGGACAGGTTCCAGGCCGAGGTCACGAACAATGCCCATCTCAGCGACACACGGGCCCGCTATGTCTTCGGCGTCGGTTGGAAAATTCCGGGGACCCCGCTCGAACTCTTTGCCGACGTCGAAGGCGTCCGGCGGCGGGGGCGGCTCGCCGAAATGAGCGCCCGGAGCTTCGAGAAAAAGATCTACGCCGGCCTGTCGTTCACCTTTTAAAGAGTTCCCCGTTCGCCGCGAAGAGCGCGGGGACCTCGTCCCACCCGCGAACGGAGACGATGTTGGCGCCTTCCGGGCCCTTGCGATGGTAATAATCCATGTGGACGAACAGCTTGTCCGGGAACAGCCCGGACAGGTGAGCGAGCGTCTCGGGGTCATCGTCGATATGAACGTCGATCGCGTGCGTCCGCAGGATACGCTCTTTGAATCTGTCGGCGTCCTCGCCCTCGGTGTTGAAGAACGACCGTTCGAAAAGCCCGGTCCAGGCGTAGCGATCGAGCCAGCGTTCGGCGGCGGCGATGCGTTCGCCCGTGCGCGACGTCAGGATGCAGAGCGTTTTTCGGGAGGCCCGGAGCTGTCGCAACGAGCTTTCAGCTTGCGGCAGGGGCTTCCGAAGTCCTTCCGTGAGGGCGGCCAGGCCATGCTTGAGGCCCCGGACAACGGGGGAGATGACCGGGATCGGCCGCTTTTTGTGGCGCGTTTTCTCCCAGGCCCTGCCCAGCACGAGGCTCGACAGCACGCCGTCGAAATCGAGAGAGATGCATCGGGCCTCGTCGAATCTCCGGCTATCGAGCATGTCCGTCCCCATCCCTTATATCCGGCGATATCAACCCATACTTTTTTAACAGATTTCACCGTCAAAGACAATTGACGAATGCGGCCGGACGCCGTGCGGGGCGGCCCTCTTCTACATAAAAGAAATGGGGAAATCCGGGTTCGTGCCCGCGATCACGGTGAGGGGCGCCTGCCGAGTCGTCTTGCCTAAGGTCGAGGAGACGACGGAGTAGGAGCCGACCGGCAAGACGACGGGATCGGGATCGCCGTTTACGATGCTGATCGACTTGACCTCGATCACCACGGGCGTGCCGTCCAGGGTCACTTCCTGCCGGAAGGAGATCGTCACGGGGACGTCGGTGGTCGCGCCCGTTATCTTGATGGGCACGGTCCCGAGTTGCCCGGGGACGAGGAGCTCGAAATCCTGCGTATACGCGTTGCCGTTCTCTACGGAGAGTCTGGCCGAGGAAGGCGCGAAGTCCGGTTTGCTCGCGACGAGGTTGAACTTTGCGCCCGCGGAGGGCACCGCGAAGAAGAATTTGTAAGCGCCCCGGTCGAGGTCGGTGTCGTCGGTAAAGGTCGAGGTATACACGGCGACCTGGTCCTTGGCATCCGGGAGAGTGGCGTCATAGACCTGGACGCTGACGAGGGCCCCTCCGACGCCCACGGTGTTCTGGCCTTCCGTGGTCGTAACGGTGCCGCTGATGACCGATGCGAGGGCCGTGTCGATCACCTGGATCGTCGGCTTCAGGAGATATTTCCCGCTGTTGCCCGCGACGACCACCGACCGCGAGGCGTCGAAATCGAAGGTCAGCTCGGTGGTGCTGTTCTCGTTGATGTCGAATCCTTGGACGAGCTTGATCCCGCTCTGCATGCCGCTCGGCACCTTCAGCCCGTGATCCTCACCGTCGATGTCGATCACATAATTGGGAAAGGGATGGGGCCGGCTCAGGATGTTGACGCCGCCATCAGCCAGGTCACCGATGATGAGCCGCAGCTGCGTGTAGTGGCCGGGTTCGAGGCTCACCAGCCCCAGCTGCTCCCTCACGCCGTTCGCGAGAGCCATGAGGTTGAAGGTCTTGTTCGGCTCGGCGACGACCGTCCAAGAGTCGGCCGGATCGGTGGCGGCGTGGACGGCGATCTCCTTGATGGTGACGTAAACAGCCTGGTACTCGTCGGTCGGCTTATCGGTGAGGCTCAAAGAGAGCTGCCCCGTGTCGCCGCCGACCCCGCAGGCGATGAAGCCCGTGAGCAGGACAGCCAACAACGAAAAGCCCTTCATTGTTGAAACGAGAGATTTCATGGTCAATCCTCCTTTTCCATGCCGCGTTTAGCCCCAAAAGGTTATTAAAACCAAAAGTCTGTCTATATAATAATATTTTGACGGGTCAGTGTCAAGAAACCGAACCAAGCCACCCGGTATTACAGGCCGGAAAGGCCTGAAGATCACACTTCCTAGGCTGAGGATAAAGGGGGCCGGGGAGGCGCCTTCAAATCCTATGGCAAAATTCCGCAAAATAGAGGAAACTAGGGTCCGCCTTCGGGCGTCTATTCCAATGGACAATTTCAACTTCCTGGAGGGTCACATGCCGTTTTCCCGCGTCCGCGCCTTGAGATCCGCCGTCCTTTCACTCGTCCTTTTCGCCGCTCTGGCCGGGGCTTTTCCGCTCCTGGCCCAGGACGGTCTTCTTTGGCTGAGATATCCGGCCATTTCCCCCGACGGCGGGACGGTCCTCTTTTGTTATAAAGGCGATATTTACAAGGTCCCTGCCGCCGGCGGCCAGGCCTATCCCTTGACCATCAGCGAGGCCTATGACTACGCTCCCGTTTGGAGCCATGACGGAAAGTCCATCGCCTTCGCCTCCGACCGCTTCGGGAACTTCGACATCTATGTCATGCCGGCGTCCGGGGGCGAGGCCAGGCGCCTGACCTTCCATTCCTCCGCCGACGTCCCCAGCGGTTTCACGGCCGACGACAAGAGCGTCCTTTTCACTTCGGCCCGCCAGGATTCGGCGGCCAACGTGCAATTCCCGATGTCCACGTTCCCCGAGCTCTACAGCGTCTCCGTGAACGGCGGGGAAGCGGCGCTCGTGCTGACCCAGCCGGCCATATCGGCCACGGTCGATCCGGCCGGGAGCAAGATCATCTATCACGACCAGAAAGGCTATGAGAGCGAGTGGCGCAAGCATCATACCTCCTCGGTGACCCGGGACATCTGGGTCTATGACCTGAAAACGAAGAAGAACACCCAGCTCACGACGTTCAAGGGGGAGGACCGGAACCCCGTCTTCGACAGCAACGGCAACGATTATTATTATCTGAGCGAGCAGGGCGGCTCGTTCAACGTCTATAAGAGCTCCCTCGCCAAGCCCTCGATGTCGACCCCCCTGACGAATTTCGCCAAGAACCCCGTCCGCTTCTTGAGCAGCGCCGACTCCGGCGTCCTGTGTTTCGGATACGACGGGGAGATCTATACCCAGTCGGCCGGCGCGGCCCCGCGCAAGATCGATGTCCGCATCGCCCAGGACGGACGGCAGGTCCTGGAGCGGATCGTCCCCGTCGGGGACGGCGTCACGGAGATGCGCCTCGCGCCCAACGGCAAGGAGGTCGCCTACATCTTCCGCGGCGAGGTCTTTGTTGGCAGCGTGGAGGGCGGCGTCGCCAAGCGCATCACCAACACGCCCTGGCAGGAACGGAGCGTGAGCTTCAGCCCCGACGGCCGGACCCTCGTCTACGCCGCGGAAAAGGACAACAACTGGAACGTCTATAAGACCTCGATCGTGCGCAAGGAAGAGCCGTATTTCTATGCTTCGACGCTTCTCAAGGAGGACGCGGTCGTGGCCACCCCGGCCGAGGAATTCCAGCCGGAATTCTCGCCCGACGGAAAGGACATCGCCTACCTGGAGAACCGCGTCGTCCTCAAGGTCTTCAACTTGGCTTCCAAGGAGATCCGCACGATCCTGCCGGCGGAACACAACTATTCCTACGCCGACGGCGACCAGAGTTATCGCTGGTCGCCGGACGGGAAGTGGTTCCTGGTCCAGTATGGATACGTCCGCCTGTTCACGCCGCAGGTCGGCCTCATCTCGAGCGACGGGAAGGGCCGGGTCGTCAACCTGACCAAGAGCGGCTTCGACAACATCGCCGCCCGCTGGGGCATGGACGGCAAGATGATGTATTGGGGCTGCACGCGGGAGGGGGCGGCCAACGTGGATGGGTCGCCCGTGACCTACGACGTCTATGGCCTTTTCTTCACCCGGGACGCTTTCGACCGGTTCAAGCTCTCCAAGACGGACTTCGCCTTATTGAAGGAGCAGGAAGACAAGGCCAAGGAAGAGAAGGACAAGGCCGAAAAGGACAAGCCGAAAGACCCGCAGGCCAAGGCCGGGGACGTCAAGAAGGAAGAGCCCAAGAAAGATATCGTCGTCGAGTTCGAGGGCCTGGACCAGCGCAAGGCCCGCTTCACCATCCACTCCGCCGACATCGCCGACATGGCCCTGACCAAGACCGGCGACAAGCTCTTCTACCTGGCCCGCTTCGAAAAGGGATACGACCTGTGGGTGAACGAGCTGAGGACGCGGGACACCAAGCTGTTCGTCAAGCTGGGGGCCTCGAGCGCGGGCCTGGAGCTCTCGGCCGACGGCAAGGCCCTCTTCGTCCTGGCCGACGGGCGGGTGTCCAAGATCGATCCGGAAAGCGGCAAGATGGAGCCCGTCTCGATCGGCGGCGAAATGGCCCTCGACCAAGCCGCGGAAAAGGCCTACATGTTCGACCACATGTGGCGCCAGATGAAGCAGAAGATGCTGGTCGCGGACCTCTACGGGGCCGATTGGGATTCTTATTACCCGATCTACAAGAAGTTCGTCCCCTTCATCAACAACAACTATGACTACGCCGAGATGGTCAGCGAGCTGCTGGGCGAAATGAACGTCTCGCACACCGGCTGTTATTATTCCGGGGCGCGCACGCCGGCCTCGGACGCCACGGCCTCCCTGGGCTTTTTCGCGGACTACGACCACGCCGGCCCCGGCTTGAAAGTCGCCGAGGTCCTGAGCGGCGGCCCCCTGGACAAGGCGAACCTCAAGATAAGGACCGGGCATATCGTCGAAAAGATCGACGGCCTGGCCTTGGACGGCTCGGTCGATCACTACAAGCTCCTGAACCGGAAAGCCGGGCAGCTCGCTTTGCTTTCCGTCCATGACCCGGCCACGAAGACCCGATGGGAGGAGGCCGTCAAGCCCATTTCCATGGGCGAGGAGGGCGCGCTCCTCTACCGGCGGTGGGTCAAGGCCCGCCGGGCCGAGGTGGACCGCCTGTCCGGCGGCCGGATCGGCTACGTCCACGTCCAGAGCATGAACGACTCCAGTTTCCGGACGGTCATCGAGGAGGTCCTGGGCCTGAGCATCGACAAGGAGGCCCTGATCGTCGACACCCGGTTCAACGGCGGCGGCAGCCTGCACGACCAGCTCGCCGATTTCCTGAACGGGAAGAAGGTCTTCGACATCCTGCCCCGCGGCCAGCTCGTCGGCTACGAGCCCTACAACAAATGGATCAAGCCCTCCATCGTGCTGATGGGCGAGTGCAACTACTCGGACGCCCACCTGTTCCCGGTGGAATACAAGATCAAGGGCATCGGCAAGACCCTGGGCATGCCCGTGCCCGGCACCGGGACGTTCGTGTGGTGGGAGCGCCAGATCGATCCGACCCTGCGGTTCGGCATCCCCCAGGGCGGCTGGATGACGCCGGACGGAAAGCTCTGCGAGAACAACCAGCTCGAGCCCGACATCCTGGTCAAGAACGATCCGGGCGTGATGTCGGCCGGACGCGACCAGCAGATCGAGGCAGCCGTGAAGGAGCTGCTGAAAAAGTAGCCATGGGGAAGCGGGCGTCGCGTAACGCCCCCTATTTACCCCACAAACCGTTGACACCCCCCATTATGTGGGGTAAACTCGGATCATGCAGGACATCCGGAACACTTTGGAAGAGGGGCTGGAATTCTATAGGGAACAAGAGCGCTTGATTTCGGCGCGTCTGGCGCTTCTGCCCAAAGGCCAGATCAAGGCCAAAAGGATAGGCCGAAACCTCTATTACTATCTTCAATACCGTAAGGGAAAAGAGTTCAAGAGCGACTATCTCGGCAAGAGCCTGCCGTCAGAGCTGCGGGAACAGATCGAGGAAAGAACCCGGCTGGAAAGAGAATTGCGCCGGGTCCGCGGCGGCTTGAGGCTCCTGAGGTCCGGGCCAAAAACGGCGGCGGACCTGAGTGAGCCGCTACGGTCGATCCTGAAGAAGATGACGGGGGAGAGGCTGTGGGAATCCGGTCTGGAGATCATCGGCACTTGGTGTTTCCTGTTCTATCAAAAGCACTTGCCCATGGAGAGATACCCGTTGAAAACCGAAGACCTGGATATCCTGGTTCCGCTGCCGTACAAGGGGAAACCGTTCGATATCAGCGGATACCTGAAGGGCTTAGGCTTTCGCCAAGACTTTCATGCCGACGGCTCGATGTCCTTCTCGGGCAATTTGATGAAGGTCGAGTTTCTGGCTCCCGAAAAAGGATCCAGCGGACGCCCAGCGCGCTTCATCCGGGAGATTGCCGTCACTCCACAAGCGCTGAGATTCGTCGATATCCTTTTCGCCGAACCGATGCTCCTGCGGGTCGCGCGAGGGATCAAGGTCAATCTCCCTTCCCCGGCGGCCTTCTCTTTACATAAGTTGATCATCGCCACCCGTGCGGGACGAAGAGAAAAGAAGGATAAGGATATCCGGCAGGCCGTCTTCGCGGCTAAGTACGTTCTTTCGGAAAAGGCCGAGAAAGACAAGCTTTCCCGCCTTTGGGCCTCATTCCCGCGGAGCTGGAAGCTACGGGTCAAGTCCGCTCTTCGGCTGGCAGAGGACATCGTTCCCTTGGAGCTTGGCGTTATCACGCGACTCAGAAAGACCCTGGCCTGAGCTTAAATCCCCCGGGCGCGCTCTCCGTTTCTCTCGTGATTTATTGTTAATAACAACGCCATACAGGTGAGTGTCGCGGGACTCGGCATTAGGTCTGTTAAGGCCTTTGTAGCCCTCAACATGTTGCCTTGACGCGCTTTTCGTGGTCATTGACACTGCTGCCCGCCCGGCCCTATACTCCCGGCATGTTGAAGCGGGGAGAATTGCCTTCGGGAGCCGGGTTAGTTAGCCCGGATAAAGCCAATTTTTGTATTCAATTTCAAGGAGGGATCGTATGGACAATGAAATCTTGAAAAACAAGATCATCGCGGTTCTCAAGCGCTCCGTGTTGGCTTCGGTAGCCACCGTTAAGGACGGCAAGCCGCGGGTCCGGTATATGGTGGTCTTACAGGGCAACGGGCTGACGCTTTGGACCACGACGTTCGTTCAATCCCGGAAGATACAAGAAATACAGAAAAACAATAATATCGATCTCATCATCGGCGGGGACGAGAAGAATTTCCAAGCGCCTTACTTGAACGTCCGGGCGACCGCGGAAGTATTTACCGATATCCAAACCAAAAAGCAGTACTGGGACGAGATGCTCAAGAGCTATTATTCGGGCCCGGAAGACCCCAGCCTGGCGATCATCGTCATTTCCCCGCAAGTCATCGAATACATGGGCGGCGATTCCATGACGCCTGAAGTCTATACCGTTTAGCGCTTTCTTCGTTACCCCATTGAGCCGACG
>Ga0315276_10005134_pt1 | contig 12062 bp, 11 predicted proteins | sample YL17G05_0_MG_FD_204542 | JGI IMG/M metagenome (GOLD analysis project Ga0315276, IMG submission 204542) | Sediment microbial communities from Yellowstone Lake, YNP, Wyoming, USA - YL17G05_0 | ecosystem: Environmental > Aquatic > Freshwater > Lake > Sediment | place: USA: Wyoming | collected... | reverse complement strand
TCGTTCTGAAGTTTCTTCAGCGAGGACTCGGACGAGAAGTTGTCGACGAGGTACTTCTTCCCGGTCTTCTCGGAGATCTTTCCGGCAGCGCCCTCGAAGAACTGACCGGGATTCACGCGGCCGCCGACGCTGGCCGGGTTGAAGAGCACGTCGATCACGTTGCCCTTCTCGTCCCGGTACATCTCGTTGTCGGGAATCAGCGCCACGACGATTCCCTTGCCGCCGGAGGACTGCGACAATTTGTCGCCGATCTGGAGAGCCTCGTCCGTCTTCACGAAGACCCTGACGAACTTCCCGGTCTTGACGACATCGATGACCTCGCCGGGGTAGTTCTCTTCCCAGTAGATCGACACGTCGCGGAACGGAGTCCTCAGGGACTTGTGGAGACGGGCGTAGGCCATCTCCTCGTCGATCTGAGCCTGTTCCACCGCGGGAATCACCGGGTCTCCCTTGGCCAGGATCGCGCCCTTCTTGACGATCCCGTCGGCGTCGTACTTGTCGGGCTTGATGATGTCCGCCCGGTCCGGGTAGTGGGCCAGCCAGATCTTGAGCCCGGTCTTCATCGTGGCGGTTTTGTCGAGCCTCAGGTCGTACTTGTGGGAGGACGTCAGCTTCTTGGCGGCGCCCTCCGAGATGACTATCCCATCTTCGAAATTCATTCCTTTGTACGGCATGTACGCCGTGTTATGGACGGCCAGCCCAGACTCGACTAAGAAGGTAGAGACCGGCGCCATGTCCAAGTCGTACACGTAATCTTCGAAATCCGTTGGGACAACACTGACCGCGACATCCCACCACACCGGTGCCTTGTACAACCGCTGGATCTCTTCAGGGAGTTTTTCGATGATCCCCTTAATCATGGGACGAGTAACGTAACCGACGTCATTCCTGATCTGTTTACCCAGAATCTTGTCGATCAACAAACGCTGTTGGTGCGTGATCGGAATGCGATCTCGGCTGAGGGACATGGGAAGAGATGCCAGCCTGACCACCCCCTTGTGTTTTCTAAGCAGGCTCAACTCGGGGAAGTTGCCAAGGGTCTCCTGGTAAGCCCGGATGTGCCAAGATGCCATGTGGGTGCCTTTTGCGGGCTCCATGCCGAGATGCGTTCGTACTCCGAGATGAGCCAGGAGCATCCGAAGGCCCACTGCCAGTATGTAAGAGGCCGTTGCGGCAGACACATTGCCCTTATTGGCCGAGCCGTCACCAGACCAGTACCCGTCGATGAATCCAATCTTGAACTCACGAGGGGCAGACCACAGAAGGTCAGGAATCCGCTTGTGCTGGGACAGATAACCGCATTTCTCATGAAGGAGATTTCGAAGGGCGGCACTGTAGATGACGATCATGGTGGGGGTCTCCTTGTAGCCCAATCCCCACTTCTTTGCGATCGCCACCAACTTTTCCCGGATCTCCGGCTCCGTCGCCGCCATCATGATCGCCCGACGCCCCGATCCCTCAGCAACATAGATGCCGAAGAGGAAACCAGCGTCTCGGTCGAGACGAAGCCTAATCGAGGCTGCTCCGCGCTTGGCATGACCCTCGGCCCATTCAATGTCCTCAGGCAACTCGAAGGAATGAGCCTGCGGAAGCAGGGTTATCCCTTCCTTCATTTCCTCTGGTTTAACCTTTATCAGATGGCCATCTTCACCGGCCGTAACGAAGCTGTGACTCTCCGTGGCCTTCACGATAGTTCCGGTATCCGTGATGATCTTGTACATCCCTCGATCGGTATAGTGCCCGATGAATGCCTTGATCGGGGAAGTCACGATCTTTCCATCGCTGCACATCGCCAACGATCGGACACCGGCACGAGCCGGAGCATCCTGGATCGGAGTGAAATGACCCCCCTTCTCATCGAACCAAAGGACATGGGTGTCTCCGGACACACTGGTGAGGCGCTTCGAGAAGGTCAGCGTCCCGTTCTTCGAGAAGTTGTTGTCGGCCAGGACCTGCCCCTTCTTCACCTTGTCTCCGACCTTCACGATGGGCGTGTCGTGAAGGAACGCATCGCCGTTCAGCGGGTAGTTGTTATGCAGGTAGACCGTCTTGACCTCGCCGCCCACCTTGACCTTGATCTCGTCCTTCGTGATCTTCGTGATCACGCCATCGTCGGGAGACCTGGCGTTGAACGATCTCCCGAAGAAGTCGTGGTAGCCGAGTTCACCCGCGTACCGGCTCTGCACGAGCGGCATGTCCGGGTCCTTCAGGGGCACGGACTGCTCGATGTGCCGGTCGGCCATGAGGACGCGGTTCGGAGAGTTGTTGTGGAGGAACGGGATCGCGTTCGTGACGATCGAGAAGAATCCCTTCGGATCTCGAAAGATGTACTGCACCGAAGCAGCGGGGACGATCTCGATCTTCGATCCGTTCTTGGCCTTCACCATGGGGGAGACCGGCTTCGGCTTCGCCTTGGTGAGGTCGTACTGGTCGTTGAATGCGATGACCGCCAGTTCGAGTTCCTGCGGAGTCTTGTGGACGGTCTCACCGGTCTTCGCGTCGGTCACGCGGATGACGAGATCGTTCCCCCGCTTCTCGGCGCCGAGCGCAAGGTGCCCAGTGATACCGATGCGGCTCCCTTCGGGACTATGACAGGGATCGAGGAACCCCATGTGGCTCGGGTGGACGAGACGGACCTCGTCCTTCACGGCGTGGGTGGACTGGATGCCACCCTCGCCCATCGTCGTGGTGAGGTTCACGGTACCGGCCATGTCGACGGGATTGTTCTGCTCGGAGTACCTGGTGAACTCGCTGGTCTCGAACCAGGAGAGGACCGTGCCCGAGAACGTCGCCGGCGAGATGAGCGAGGTGATCTTGGGATCCCTGTCCATCTTGTAGGCGATCTCGCGGGTGATGAAGGGGACCGCCTTGGCGATCTTCTCGGGGACGAAGTCCTCCACCGAGTGGATCGACTTGAACGCCAGAGACTCCGTGTCGTCGGACTTCGCGAAGCCATTCGCCAGGGCGACGGCCTTGCTCGCGGAGTCGAACAGCAGCCCAGGCTCGATCGCCTTGTACTCCTTGCCGAGCGTGATCTTCGAGATCCTCGGGTCGATCGCCTTCGACCGGAAGAACATGTCGACGGCGGTCTTGAGCTGCGTGCTGTCGGTCACCGGCTCCGAGAACTTCCGCATCGTGTGGTATAGCTTCTCCAGCGCCTTCGGATCGTCGTACTTCTTGTTGGCCTCGAACACCTCGCCGCCCCAGGCGTCGAGCATCGCCTTGTCGGTGATTCCGAGCCCGGCCAGGACCGGGTAGATGTCGATGTGAGACGTCCCGGACTTCAAGCGGAGACGCCCTGTCTCGCGCTCGAAGACGATCTTGTACCCGCCGCCGGCCGCGTTGATGAAGGTCTCGGTGTCGTTCGACGCCGTGTACCTGGTGTAGGGCCCGGGGCGCAGGCGGAGCTGGTTGACCGTCTGGACTTCGTGGCCGTTCACGATGTAGGAGGACCGGCACGTCACGTGGGGAAGCGTGAGCAGGACGAAGTGCTTCATCTTGTCGATCGACCGACCGCCCTTCTCCCGGATCTCGAGATCGGCGATCAGCTTGGCGGTCAGGGTCTTGTCCTTGGTCTTGTACTCCTTGTGGAGCGCGATGTTGTTGGTCACGTCGTCGCCGAGGTCCTCCCAGCGGAAGTTGGACGCCGAGAGGACGTGGTTCGTGGACGCGATGGGGAAGGCCTTGACGACGGCTTCCTCGCACCGCTTGACCATCTCGGGAAACTGTTTGGCGGCATCGATCATGCCTTGTCCCGGTCCTTCTTGTGGAACTTGAGATTGAGCATCGCCGCGGCGATACCCGAAGGAATCGAGCCAGCCGCGGCCCCCGTCAGGGCCCTGCGGAGCAGCGCCGGTTCCACGAACCGCGGCTTGTGGAGCAGATCATAGGCGAAATGCTGCGACGGATCGAGACCCTGGCGTCCCGCCTTCCACGAGGAGCGTTCCTTCAGGTGGCTCGAGGCGTGATGCCCGGCGCCAGCGAGACCTCCGGCGATTCCACCTACGAGGGCTGAGAGGGGCCAGGCGGCTTTGCCTTTTGCTTTTTTGCCAGGAGCTTCGGCTTGAAGCCCACGACCTTGGTTTTCGGCTTCTGCGATTTTGCCGATTTCTTCAAGGAAAGTTTCGAGGACACTGGAGGAACCTTCATCGGCTCGCATGCTGTCTTCCTCAGGTAACGGATCACCGTGAACACCGAAGATCGGCTCGTGTAATCGTCCTCCTGCACCACCTCGTACTTGTCCTTCTCGTTGTGGAGCGCCTCGTACAGCGCCACGTGGGACGATTCGCTTAAATCCAGCATCACGATGGACATACGGCCGAGGTTGAGCGCGTCGCGAAAGAAGGTAGCCAACGACCTGGGCTCGCCGAGACGCCTGATGATGGTCTGCGTCTGCTCGGCCGTTAGGCCGGTCCGGTTGTTCTTCATGGCTTCCTTGGTCCAGTGAATGGACCCAACCTCGATAGAATCCCCTGCTCCTGCCACAAAAAGTATAGTGTTTTTCGTCATAAGATGAAGTAGGGAAAGGTTACGGCCTTTTCTACACCCCGCCTCAAGCGGGGTAATCGACGGTTAAAAGTTTTTCCCTGAGGACTAAGCCACAAAGGGTCCTTACCCGACTGGCTGAATTCCTGGGCCGGGACGGAGCCGGAATCCCGCGACGCGTGCCAACGGAGGAGCACCGACATCGCCGTTAAGACATGAGACATGGGTCTCTTGCCGAGACTCCGATGGGCGCGCATCACCCCAAGTGCCAAGTTCAACGGACTGCGCTCTCGCTCTGGTTTAGGAGACACCTCTTCTCGGCGAGGGACCCGATGCCGAGACGGTTGACGGTTTCGTCACCGGCTGCTCGCACCAGCTTGGAACGGAAGTCGTCGAGAAAAGTTGGAGAAGGACGTTCGAGAACGGGCCACTCGGATCGTCCTTGGCCTCGGAGAGAATTCCTGTTGCCTTCATGGTAGAGGCGCCGACGTATGGTCGGCTGTACGGAGTTCAAACCGATTCGAAGGGAAGCGGATCTCCACGCCTAACGGACCGCTTCCGGGGCATCCCGATGGTGGAAGCCCTGCCTAATTGTCGCTGGCCGCGAAGCGAGAACGCCCGGTAGTTCGGGCAGAGAGGTGGTATGTATGCGCGCAGGCCCCCAACAAGGGCCGCCGGCAGTAGCCGGTTAGCGTATGCTAAACACCAAACATTGACCGTCAAAGGGATGCAGACAGAAACGTGGGCAGAGAAACCAAAGATTAGTCAATCGAATTTGTCAGTCCAGAAGAACGGTAGTTCAACCGCGCGGTCTGGCCTCGCATACTGGACCGCGCAAACCGGGGTGTAGCTCAGTAGACTTGAGCACCGGTAGTGAGCCGGTGGACGCAGGTTCAAGCCCTGCCACCCCGACCAGAGAAACAAGTCTTATTGGAGGAGGGATCATGCCGTCCGTCCGACGTAAGTTCCCGTGCGGCCACAAAGCCCACGGGAAGGAATGCCCGGTCTGCAAGGACATCGAACTTGGGTGCCTCGAGACGGTGAACGGACAGCTTCGGTCCGTCTCCGTCGTGGAACACAAGAAGAGAGAGGTGGAGAAGAAGGCGGCCGAGGATCTGGAGAAGCGGTCCGTCAAGATCAACGGCAAGGCCGTCGACACCGCGGAGATCCAGAAGGCCTTGACCTCCAAGGCCAAGACGAAGAAGATATAAAGGTGACCACCGCGTGTTTCGGGTATCCGGCTGAGCGGTGCGCGCGAGTCGATAAGCGGCGGCTCACGCCCACGTAACGCAGGCCGGAACGTAGCCGAAAGGGCCCGATCAAAGGTTGTCCTGGCGCTGTGACACCTACAACCAGGAGACCTACATTTGATCCGCAAGTGGGGTGGCAGCCGGGAGAGACCGGAGTGTTTTCTTAGGAGGACGGATGGGAGCCTGGTTCAAGAAGCATGGGGCCGAGATCATGGCCACCGTCTCCGGCGCCGTCGCCGGAGGAACAGCGGGGATGGCACTCGGCAGGAAGATCGGAATCGTTGCAGGACCCCTCGGCGCAGCGGCCGGTACGGTCGTGTGTGGGATCGCCGGTACGATCATCGGAGGCCTGGCGGGAAACCGCGCTGGTCACGGGATCGACGACTACCGGATGGTCAGGGTCGAGAGGTAACTGCGATGAGTGGCTCCCGCCCTTCGGGGCTGTGAGTGAAGCTGAACTGGGGGCTGCCGGGGGTTGCACCAGATTTGAGCGAGGCCGGTGTATGCCGGCAACCCCGGCTTCTTTTGAAATCATCGGGTGTGTAACCCGATGCGGCGGGGAACCTCTTGGGGGAGGGGAACCCCGCCAGTATGGGCCCGAAACGGATTCGACAGACAAGAGGAAGCGTCTCTGCGAGCCGTGGTTGGCCAGAGCCACGTTAAAAGCCGGCCACACTTTAAGTGCCAACATCAACAACTTCCGCAGCGCCATGGCGCCCGCCATGGCCGTGGCGTAACAGCCACCGGCCCGACCCGGTAGTTCGTCCTGGCGACCGGTCATCGGGACACAGCAGGGCTGGGAATGCGAGGGCGAACGGCCGACGCGTTCCGAGAAAAAGGTCGTTCTGACGGGGACCAAAGGCCCCTAAGTTGCCACCAGCCGAAAACAGGTGGATACGCTTGTAGCATGGGACGGGAAATCTTGGACTGGACGTCGGGTTCAACTCCCGACCGGGTCCACCAAAAACAATGGCCTCCGACTCGGACCCTCACCGGCTCCTGTGTCCGGCGGCGACCGAGGGTGTGGAGGCCTTACGCGGGAGTAGCTCAGTAGCATCCGCGGGTAGAGCAGGGGCCTGATCAGCCCTATGTCGTAGGTTCGAGCCCTACCTCCCGCACCAGTTAAGGGCGGAGGCCGTGGGTTCAAATCCCACCGTTGCCTCAGGAGAGGCACGTAGCTCAGGCTGGCAGAGCGCCGCCCCACGTCGCCGTAGTTCAAAGTAGAACATCCCCATAAACTACCGCCCAGGCGGTAGTACCGGGAAGGGTGGGGGTTCAAGACCCCCCGGCGACTCCAAGGATCAGTTCCCCGTAAGGAAGCGGCGCCTCGAGAGAGGTCTGGCCCAGGTAAGATCGCGAGGGGATTAAAGGCCCTGCGGTGCCCCGGTGGGGCGCTGGTCCTCCACAAACCAGGCAGCCATGCCAAGTGGCTGTCTCGGCACAAGGGGCCGCGTCTCACTCCGCGGCCCCCGCAAAGATGGTCGCCGTGGGCGACCTTACCCATTCGTTCGGTTGTCTAAGGAGGGAGTTCTATGATCACGCCGGCGGAGAAACTCAACGTGTACGCCCCGAGACACCGGTACAAGTGCCCGTACTGCGCGAAGCGCTTCAAGGCGATTCCGCAGCGCACGGAGCACTCGCCGTACCCGGTGTGCCCGAGGTGCGGGGTCCCCGTGTCCGAAGAGCACCAGGTCCGGGCCTTCGACCGGACCCGAAAGGTCCTCCGGGTACTTTGCTGGCCGGCGCTCCTGCCGGTCAAGCTCGTCATCCTCTCTGCGCTGGGCGTCAAGGCCAGCACGCTCGGCGTCGTTCACGCCGCGGTGTTCCTGCTCATGCTGCCGGTCGCCCTCGTCAAGGCGATCAAGCAGAAGCGCTTCGCCGACGCGGCGACCCTCGAGAAGTACATGGCCGAGGTGAAGGGCCAGTGGAAGGGCGACAAGCCGATCTCGACCGGAGCGAAGGTCGTCCTGTCCTCGTTGGCCCGTCTGAAGTTGAAGGACTCCCCCCTCAATCCCCATGGGCTGCTGGGAACAATCATCGAAGCCCGGTCGGATTCGACAGGGCGGGCGATCAGGGCCGTTATCTGGGGGAACGGAAGCCGGGGGACGTACTACCTGGAAGAACTCCAGATCATGTCCAAGTCGTAGTACCCGGGCGACTGTCCCGTGGTATACTGTAGGTGTCTTGTAGGAGACCCGACATGCCGTAGATGTACAGGTACCTGTTCGTCCGGACCGATCTTCCCATCCACACCCAGTTGGTCCAGGCCTGCCACGCCGGCATCGAGGCCGGCAAACACTTCTGCCGGGACCCCGACATCGACAGCCTAATCGTTCTTCAGGTCCAAGACGAAGACGCACTATTGGCTTGTTGCCAGTACGTTGCGGACCAGGGGATCGAGCGGATGCTGTTTCGAGAACCGGATCTCGGCGATTCCGCGACCGCCTTCTGCACGGAGCCGGTGGGCGGTGAACAGCGGAGAGTGTTTCGAAGGTTCCGTCTTTGGGAGGCCGAACCATGTCTACGCGCGTAATCACGCCGGTCAAGGATGAGAGGCGGGAGCGATTCCATGTCGCCCTGGCCGGACTCAGGGACCTGAACAAGAAGAAAGCGGAGATCCAGAAGAACCAGCGGCACAACAAGTGTTGGGAGCGGGCGCTCGAGATCACCGTGATCCTGAGGCTCATGCTCCAGATCCGCGGTCTGAAACTCGTGACCACCCAGGAGAAGAAGTGCCGCTGCTGCGGACTCTGCATCTCCAAGAAGGTGGCGGATATCCATGCCCTTCCGAAGGAGGGGTTTCCGACGATCCAGGCGAGAGCGTTCAACGAGCGCTACGTCAAGAAGTTCGCCCTGGAAGAGTTCCTGGCGTAAGCCGGGTGCGCCTGTAACTCAAAGGTAGAGTAGCCCGGCTCTAAACTGGGTTGTTGGTGGTTCGAATCCGCCCAGGCGCATTAACAGGCCGGCGGCGGGTAGGGCTCGCGGACTTACGGGCGCGGATTGCCACCGCCTACGAGTTTGCACCACCCTACACGTGGTAATCCCTTGGGTGGCTCCAGGCTTGATCACCTGAAAACCCCGAGGGCCGGCCTTAACGCGGGGGTCGTCTAACGGAGGACTCGCCCTAACAGGCGATAACGGAAGTTTGAACCTTCCCTCCCGCACCAGCTCCTTTCGAGGATGCCGCGACGACGCGGCTTCAAAGGACGCCAGCTGAATACTCGATGGACGGCTGGACCGCAGTGCAGGCGGACTATGGACGGAACGCCGCAATCCAGTTTACTGCATGACCAGGCGTGACGGCCGCCAGAGGCGGCACCACAGCGGGGTGTAGCTCAGCAGACTTGAGCACCGGCCGCGCGGCCAAGAACATGACACCGGTGGACGCAGGTTCAAGCCCTGCCACCCCGACCACCACAGAGTCCTTTCGATACCAGTCTGTCAAGGAGGAGGAGAACATGCCGGAAGAGAAGTGGACCAGACACCAGATCAGGACAAAGATCACGCAGGAATTCAGGGAAACGACCGGGACGTTCATGAGGAAGATGCAGCCCGTGGACGGCTACGTGGTCGCCCTGATCAAGGAGGAGATCCTGAAGAACGGAGATGCGTCGACGTGTTTCGCGTCGGCCGTCTCCAGCAGCCTGCACGGCGTCGAGGCGGCCGCGGACGTGGCGTCCAAGGCGGTCATGCTCCTCATGTCGAGGTTCCACATGACCTTCGAGGAGGCCATGGCCTCGTTCAAGACCCGTACGTTCGAGCGGTACAGGCACCACGAGATCAGCGCGAAAAAGGAGCTCCTGGAGAAGGTGATCCCGGACGCACTCGGTATGCTGATGGGTCAGCCCCCGGAGGAACTCCTTCAGCGTCTGCCGCCCCACGTGGCCGAGAAGATCCGGGCGGACTGGGGGAAAACGATGAAGGAACCGGAGCCGTCGAAGGAGCCGGAGAAGCCCGCCGAGTCCGCGACGCCTGCCAGCCCCACCCTCAACTGAACGGAGAACCGAGATGCCCACTTTCGTCTGCCAATCCTGCGGTGACCATTTCAAGGTGGTGCATTGCAAACGGTGCAACAGGCTGATCATCGATCGATGCGGTTGCTGCCATCGCGAGAAGGTACACGGCATCATTGTCCCGCAGTACATGCGACCGCAATTTGGCGGAGGATCCGCAGGACCGAGAGACGATGACGCCAACGGGGGACTCTCCAACGCTCGAAGGGCCTTAGAAGAGCACAACTGAAAAGCACCGGCGACCCAAGGCAGCAGAGTAGCTCATGATGCCCGGGCGAAAGCCAGCGGGCGGGACGGACCCGGATGCCTAATCATGGCGCCGGCGGAAGCTGCCTACCAGTGTGTGTGAGCGGCTGGTGCTGTACGGGGCGCAAGCCCCCGAAAACTCGGGCTTATTTCAGTGGTAGAATGCGCGCCCTTGCGGCCAGCGACGACGGTTCGATTCCGTCAACCCGAGCCAGTGTATCGAAGGAGGAGACATGAACGAAGGCATGGTCAACGATCTAACTCACACAATGAAGACGGTCCGCAGGGATCGGAAACGGTCCATTCTAATACTCGCGTGCATCTACGTGGCGCTGGCCTGCTGCGCCGGACTGGGGATCAACTCGATCGTCATGGTGGTATCCGACAACGCCGACAACCCCTTCAACGTGGGAATCTGCGGAACCATCCAGACGGCCATCGCCACGTTCCTCTGGGCCTCATCGAGGAAGCTGCGGATAAACACCTGGAACCGGATCGAGGCCGACAAACTTGCCGCCCTCGAGATCAAGACCGCCATAGAAGCCGCCAAAAAAGACGACCTGATGGAGGTGGGGATCCGGGTGATGTACGCCCGGGGCTTCATAGACGAGATCAAGGATTAGGAGGGGATATGATCCCGTTCACGCCGTTGACGGACGATTCCCCGGCGCCCTTTGGGAAATACAAGGGGACCCCAATGAGAAAAGTTCCGGCCGAGTATCTCGACTGGCTGCACGACCAGCCCTGGCTGGCGCAGGCATACCCTGCGGTGCTCGACTACATCGAGAAGAGCCGGAAGGAGATCACCGACGAGTTGTCGGAGAGGGACGACGAGATCATCGACGACGCCGACGAGAAGAAACCGGACCTTCCGGAACATGTCGTTCCGAAAAACCTCGAGAAGATCATGGAGATCATGAACGAGGCCTACCCGGACTGGGAGATCGATCGCTACTTCCGGGATCCGAATGCCAGCGGAGACGGACTCGCGGGGTTCGTCGTCCAGGAGGTTCAGGACACATTCCCGGAAGACGCGTCCTGGAAGGACCAACTCGATGAGGCAATCCGGGTGGTGTCCAAGGCGCGAGAGGAACTCGAAGACATTGAGCGGGCGCTGCTCGAAGCGCTCGACAAGGAATAGCGTAGCCCGGGCGACTCGGTTGCAAGAGAGTCACTCGGACGGCGGGAGGGGCTCCGGCCTCTCCCGCTTCTTTTTAGGAGATTGAGATGCGGAATCCCGACGCTGACGATTTAGTTTCCCAGCCGACCATCAAGAAAATCAAGATCAAGGAAGAGTACGACGACGCCCCGGATCTCTCTCACCTCGGAGAATTCACCAACGAGTTCGTAGACGGAGTCATCGATCTACACGAGGAACGTATCACCACGACCTCCTGGATGCCAAGGTACTTCGTTCCAGCGTACCTGGAAGCGGAGAGAATCAAGGACATGCGAGCGGACGGTACCGGACGCCCGATGGAAACGATCAGGAACCTGGCGCACCTCGCCTGCATCGACGATGCCAAGAGAGTCCTCAGACACGGCGATGACTGGTACATGATGGGGATCACCGCGGAGGCGGAGGTTACGTACGAAATGGGGAATGGATGCTCCAGGATCACCAAGTTTGAATCGTGCGGGATCTGGAGCGTAGAGTCCGACAGCGAACCGAGGTATCTCGACGAGCTCAGGATCGAAGAACTCGACGATCTCAAGCGGCACCTGGAGCGCTTCAACGTCGACACGTCGAACTTCAACCGGCTCGCCAGGGAAATAGTGGAGGGATACCATCCGTGAAGGAACGACTGAAAAAGCAGCAGATATACACCTACTTCGCGGAGAACGACAACGAAGTGTCAAGGTGCATCAACAATTTCCGAAGCTGGATCTCGGACTATGGCGGGATCGACGTCTACAAAAACGGCAACCCATTCGATCCAAACGTCGGCAAGCTGTTCTTCGCTCCCAAGGGGAACGGAAAACCGGACCGGAAGACAAGTAGTACACCGGTTGCCTGCGTAACGGACCTGGCCGGGATCCGAATCGAACTGAAACCGAAGCTGCTCAG
>Ga0315276_10005127_pt1 | contig 12070 bp, 12 predicted proteins | sample YL17G05_0_MG_FD_204542 | JGI IMG/M metagenome (GOLD analysis project Ga0315276, IMG submission 204542) | Sediment microbial communities from Yellowstone Lake, YNP, Wyoming, USA - YL17G05_0 | ecosystem: Environmental > Aquatic > Freshwater > Lake > Sediment | place: USA: Wyoming | collected... | reverse complement strand
CAACGACGGCAAAAAAGAAGATGATTCGCCAGTAGAAGAGGACGATGACAACGACGGCAAAAAAGAAGATGATTCGCCAGTAGAAGAGGGCGATGGAAACGACGGCAAAAAAGAAGATGAATCGCCAGTAGAAGAAGACGATGTCAATGATGGCAAAGACGACAAAGAATTAGATTGAGAATTTCCTATAATATTATACATATTATCATATTTTTGTGTTGGAGCATTTACTAAATCTTTCATTTTTGGAATGGTTAAAGTAGTTTTGAAAAAGTGTATCAAATGATGAACTACCAAAATAAAAATGATAGACAAGAACATACTTTGTAATATCCAAAATAGCATATGATTAGTGTAAAGAAGATAAAAACTCATAAATACACATTTTGATTTCTTCATCGCATTTTTCTGCCAAAAAATAATAATTTTCTCCGATTTTCTCATTCTTCTCATATTTTTCTTCAAAAACAAAAGAGAGTCCAATCTTTTTATTAATAATAAATGAAAATGACAAGGTATGCACAAGTATATGTATGTTTGGAATTTGATATATTATTTCTCTCGTTTCAGTAGACAAATCCAATATTAATTTATCCATAACAATAGGTTCAATGTCAATGACATTCAATTTATAAATAACATTTTTCTCAATCAGAAAAAAACCTTCTAGAGAGAAAATCTCAATGTAAGTGTGTTTCTTTCCTTCATAATTTTGCAAGCTGTTTAAATGAAACAAAGTTCGGTTTAAATGAAACTTCGTAGGCTCTTTTGTATATATTTTCATATTGTTAATATTATTTATTATTAATGAAAATGGTTTAAACCTATTCATTAATAGTATTTTAGTAATGTCGTTAACAATAATTTTGGTTGAAAAAAATGCCACACTAAAAACTCTAACAGTGAAGGATTTTAAAGAATCAGAATTGTTTAAAAAATGTGGATTTAAAAAATCAGAAGATTTTCAAAAACAAACCCAATGGTCGTGCAATGGTTATGAAGTATCTGTATATGGTAAAAAAAATGGACGAGCAAACAATGAAAATAAATATGATTTTCCTCCACCAATTGATAGTGTTGTGTTTTTTGGAACTTGTTGCATTGTTGCTAAAAAACACGAAAAATTGGAAAATCTAACATTGGACTTGTGGGGAAAAATATATGAAAAATTATTCGGTGGATTTGAGGATTTATCATTGACAGCGTTGGTGGATGAAGAAGAACAAGATGAGCTTGAATTTGTTGCTAAAGAGCATAAAACAAAACACGGATATCTTAAAGATGGGTTTGTTGTTGATAGTGATGCGGAAGAGGAATCTTCTGAAATAGAAACAGAAACGGAAACGGAAGAAGAACAAGCGCACGGTGAATTAAAAATAAATGATACAACAACAGAAGATGAAAGCAATCATAGTAATTCTGAATTAAGTGAAGAAACGTATGAAGAATAAATGAAGAATAATAAACAAATAGATAATAAAAAATTGATTTATATTAATTTAAATGGTAATAACTAATTAAATTAATATGTCGCAAATAAAAATAACAGATCCAGAAACATTTCGGTTTAATATGAAAACAAAATTAAATAATATAATTGAGAATGATAAGTTTGCATCAAATATGGAAAAGGGCATATTTAATTATTCGCTGAAAGAATCCAACAATAAAAAAGTTGTTAAAAAATGGGACAATCCGTATTTTGTTCAAATTTATATGGATAGAATGCGCAGCATTATTTATAATTTAACTAAAAATGCACTTTTATTAGAACAATTAAAAAATGAGACAATTAAACCACAAGACATTGCTTTTATGACACATTATGAAATGTTTCCTGAAAAATGGAAAACAATGTTAATGGTAAAGTCTGAAAAAGATAAGGGTAAATTTGAAACAAACATTGAAGCGTCGACTGATACATTTACTTGTAGAAAATGCAGAGGCAATAAAACAACATATTATCAATTGCAAATTCGTTCAGCGGATGAGCCTGCAACAACATTTATTAATTGTATTGATTGTGGTAATAAATGGAAAATTACATAAATATTTTCCATTTCCAAAAAATGTTTGTTGGTGTTGTATTTAATTCCGTGTCTTTTACAACGTGTTCGTAATTAATGTCTTGTTCTTCTTCTAATTCTTTTTTTTCTTGTTCTAATACTCGTTCTTCAAATACTTGTTCTTCTAATACTTGTTCTTCAAATACTTGTTCTTCACATTCTTGTTTTTCTATTTCTTCTAATACTTGTTTTTCTATTTCTTCTAATACTTGTTTTTCTATTTCTTCTAATACTTGTTTTTCTATTTCTTCTAATACTTGTTTTTCTATTTCTTCTAATACTTGTTTTTCTATTTCTTCTAATACTTGTTCTTCAAATACTTGTTCTTCTATTTCTTCTAATACTTGTTCTTCAAATACTTGTTCTTCTAATTCTTCTAATACTTGTTCTTCTTCAAATAATTGTTCTTCACATTCTAGTTCTTCACATTCTTGTTTTTCTAAATCTTCAAATACTTGTTCTTTTATTACTTCTTTTAATTTGATTTCATTAGTTATTTTTTTTACTTTTTTATTATCTTTTTCAATTACTTTTATTTTATTTTCCAACATTGATATTTTTTTAATAATTAAAGCAAATCCAAAAATAACAGCAATTGTTGTTATGTTATTTTTTAACATTAAGTATTTAATTTTAAAATATTTAAATTCTTATTCATATAAAAGATAATGGATAAAACTGATAAAATGATGGATGGTTTTTTATTATGTGATTATTTGGAAGATAATAATGAAGATTATAGTGGAATTTATGTATCATCTGAAGATGAAGCTGATGAAGAACTATATTATGAACGCCAATTAGAAGAAGTTAAATATCAAGAACAATATGAAAACAGGTGCAAAAACAATCCAATATGCAACGTGTGTTATAAAGAAGAAGAAGAAGAAAAATTAAATGAAAAAGAATTGAATCAACAAGACAACGAATTGAATCAAGAAGACAACGAATTGAATCAAGAAGACAACGAATTGAATGAAAAAGACAACGAATTGAATGAACAAGACAACGAATTGAATGAACAAGACAACGAATTGAATGAACAAGAATACAATGAATATGGATTAAATATTGATGAATTAAATGAACAAGAATACAATGAATATGGATTAAATATTGATGAATTAAATGAACAAGAATTGAATCAACAAGACAACGAATTGAATGAAGAAGACAACGAATTGAATGAACAAGACAATGTATTAAATGAACAAGTAGACAATGAATTCAATGAACAAGTAGACAATGAATTCAATGAACAAGTAGACAATGAATCAAAAGAGGACACCGACGAAGAAGATAACGAAATAGAGATTCAATTAGAAGAATTAAAAGCCCTAATAATACAAATAGAAAATAAAATAGACATTATCGAGAGTAACAATTCAAATATGATAACAACAAATTTTTTTATTAACAAGAAAAAATACAATGACAATTTACAAGAAATAAGTATTCTAAAAAATAAGAAAAAAGATTATGAAAAAAGTATAGAATTTATTTATAGATTACAAATTAGTATAAAATATTTTCAAGGTCATTAACATTCCAATATTCGCACGCTCCGTTTGGCAATGGTCTTTTGATAATAAAAGGTATTTTCTTTTGTTTTAATTCTAATTCAGCAATAATAATTCCATCAATTACATTGTCTGGTATCTTAATAAATGATTGTGCCCCCATATTAATCTGTTTAGCTCGTTGCCCTAGAATTCTCGCCCTTTCGTATTTTGTTAAAAAGGGTATTGTCTTATGCAATGGGTCAATAATTATATTGTTTGAATCTCTAATAATGACAGTCAATGTTTCTATTTCATCATAATTATGATGTAAACATTCTGGATGAACATCTACCAAATAATTTTTATTAATATCTATATCAAATTTTTGTAAATAATGTTCATCCGTTTCTTCATCGTCATTATCCGAATCATTATCCATATTTTTCTCTTCTGCATTTATTTTACTCGACTCTTCTTCATTCTTTTTCCCCTTTTGTTTTTCATTCCTTTTCCCTTTTTTCTCTTCTGCATTTGTTTTCCCCTTTTTCTCTTCTGCATTCTTTTCTTCTTCAATTTCTTGTTGATAAACATCCTCAACATCATCCTCATCATCATCGTCAATCTCATCCTCCTCTTCATCTTCAGCATCATCATCATCATCATCCTCTTCAGCATCATCCTCATCATACACATCTGTTGCGTCAACAACCTCATTCACACCTTTCAATTTAATAAAAGGTTTGATTGTTTCTTGTTCGCTCTCAGAACCACTTTCGGATTCACTATTGGTTTCATCATAATCTTCGTTGTCGCTCATTATTTATATTATCTAAAGATTGTTTTAAATAATATAAATCAATTTTTTATTTAATGATTTTATTTGTGCTTACTTATTTGTTGATAAAGGTATACCAGATACACCTAAGAAGTGGTTTTCCAAACCGTGTCGCAAGTTGAGCAAATATAAACATATTTCATATTAATGTCGTCATATCGTATATATAATATTTCATTTTCCATCTCCTTTTTATTTGTTTCACACGTTGGATTTGGACATAAAATATTATTTAACCGTGGCAGTGTTGGGTCTAGTTTCGTATATTTATTAATAATATGTGAAAATGATTGTTCAGTTTGTTTTATTTGAGTTTTTAATACACAAACTGTATCAACTGTCAAACTAGTATCTTCATTGCCACATTTGCGACAATAATAAACCAGAGTATTTTCATTTTCAGGATTAATTCTAATATAATACATGTTTTGACAATTCGTGCAAAAGTGCATTGTTTGGATATAATATATTCTAATAATTTATTTTTAATTCAATTTTTTATTTAAATCTTCGCCGGTTTAAATCTTCGCCGGTTTAAACATTTTCATCATCAATCATATTTATGCTGACAAATTTATAGTATAGTTTACTATAATTAACACACACACTCATTGCATACATTGCGGTGCTAACATACATATTTTCAAGACTATTTCTCTCTGTTTTTCGTTGTATAATAAACTCGAGTATCTTGGAATAATTATTTTTAAAACGTTCCTTCATAACAGAATAAAACATTTCGAATTTAGGATTATATATTGTCTCTGTTTTATTAATCATATCACATATAGCAATGTTAATATTTGAATATTCAATAATAGTGTTGTAGTTATCAATATCTTTATTATGAACATTCACACCAGGTTCATTTAACAATGGATTTTTACACAAAATCATACAAATCGTCAATAACATAGTAGTAATTGTTTGACAAGAAGTCCATTGTTCTCCTTTCCACGTGTTTAAAATAGAGAGACACACCTTGCCATTTTTATACAAATTCGGATGAAAACGAACACCACCACCATTTGTATGATATACAATAACTGGAGGACTATGTGGATAATCAAATGGATAAGTAATCTCAAATAAATAAAACCCGCCAAAATAGGGAGTATCTTCTGAACCTATAATCATAGCATATCCCTTCAACATATCCTCTTCATCGTGATGATAATAAATACCATTATCATTTAACGGACATTTTACAAGTTGAGTAATGTCTTTTGCTAAACGATGAACGGTTTCTTTGCTAATTTTTTCCATCTAATGTATTACACGATTACTATTTATATTATTTATATTATTTCACTTTCTCAAATTAGCATTTTAAAAACAATACTATGCTAAGCTACAAATACATATAATCATATCGTGCCTCTGCACACAAGCCTTTTGATTAATTAAAAAAAATGAAATAAAATAATCATTGTATACTAATATATAAATATACAATGTCTTCTCTATCAGAGTTTTTATTCAAGCACAATGCGAAGTTAGATAAATCAAACAATTCTTCAACGCATACCAGAATTGGTTCGCATGATTTAAATATTCACGGAGGTTCATTCAGAATAGAGCCGGAAGAATTAGAACTCTTTCATCGGTTATATTACGAGCATATTTTTGTGAAAGGCAATAAGGAATATTTGACAGAAAAACAATTAGAAAATGCTGGACCGATTTTAGTAGATTTTGATTTTAGATATGATTATGATATTACGTCAAGACCTCACACAGAAGCACACGTCATTGATATGGTTCAATTATATTTAGAAGAATTAAAAAATATTGTATTAATTACTGACCAAAGCGAAATTAATATTTATGTCTTTGAAAAGCCAAATGTAAATCACGTGACAGATAAAAATATTACAAAGGATGGTATACATATGATTATAGGTGTTCATTTAGAACACACACTTCAGTTAATGTTACGCCAACGCATTATTGAAAAAATAGGAAACATTTGGGAACTGCCACTAAAAAATACGTGGGACAATGTGTTAGATGAAGGCATTAGCAAAGGCAGCACAAATTGGCAATTATACGGCTCTAGAAAACCTGACAATGAAGCATATCAACTAATGTATCATTATAATTATATATATGACAATACGGAAGATGTATATATAACAACAGAACGAGACATTAATGATTTTGATCTCGCAACTAATTTTATTCAAATTTCTGCTCAAAATCCGAGCAATCCTAAATTTGAATTAAATCCGAAAATTATGGTTCAATATATGAATGCCAACAATGCAACTAAACATAATGCGTCGTCGTCAGGCGCAACACTCAACACAAAATATCGTAAATATAAATATTCTGCTACAATGTTGGGTTCTGAATATGATTGCATTACGTGCCAGGAAGAATTGGAAACAGAAATAAAACTAATGTTGGATACTGTTAGTAGTTCAGAATATGAAATCAGAGAAATACACGAATACACACAAATATTGCCTGAAAAATATTACTGCCCAGGCTCACATTTATTAAACAGACAAGTCGCGTTTGCGCTGAAACGCACCGATGACAGACTATTCTTATCGTGGATCTTGCTACGAAGCAAAGCCGACGATTTTGATTTTAATACAATATCCTCACTGTATCATTTATGGGAAACAGCATTTAATAAAAAAAATGTCGGAATCACATCTCGCTCCATAATGTATTGGGCAAAACAAGATGCATTGCCAGAAGATTATAACAGAGTAAAACATAATTGTGTTGATACATTTGTAGACATTTCTGTCCAAACGCAAACCGAATTTGATGTCGCTAATGTATTACATAAATTTTACAAGGATAAATATGTGTGCACAAGCATTAAAAACAAACAATGGTATTTATTTAAAGACCACAAATGGGTAAATGACAAAGGCTACACATTGCGTTTAGCTATTTCAACAACTATACACAATATATATTTTGACAAGGCAAATAAATTGTATGACGAGATTGGGGCAATAGACACAAGTGATGAAGAAAGCAGTAAAAAATATGAAAAATTAAAAAGAAAACACAAATCAATTGTGGAAATGTGTGGCAAATTAAAAAAGACAAATGATAAAAATAATATTTTCAGAGAAGCAATGGAATTGTTTTATGATGGTGACTTTATGAATAATTTAGACGCAAATAAATGGTTGTTGTGTTGCAATAATGGAGTAATCGATTTTACAAACAAGACCTTTCGAAATGGTTCTCCACAAGATTATTTATCAAAATCAACCGGCATTGATTATATGAAATTAGACGAGACAATACATCGAGAAAGTATGGACGACATTATCTCATTTATGGAAAAGCTGTTTCCTATTGAAGATTTGAATAAATACATGTGGGATCATTTAGCCTCTTGTTTAATTGGAGTAAATAAAAATCAGACATTTAATATTTATCGCGGAAGTGGAAGCAATGGTAAATCAATCTTGACAGATTTAATGACTCACGTATTGGGAGATTATAAAGGCACAGTTCCTATTACATTGGTCACTGAAAAACGAGGCAGTATCGGCGGAACTTCATCCGAAATTATTCAATTGAAAGGAATACGATATGCTGTTATGCAAGAACCGTCCAAAGACATGACAATCAATGAAGGAATCATGAAAGAATTGACTGGAGGAGACCCAGTTCAAGGACGCGCTCTGTATTGCGACAGTGAAACATTTGAACCTCAGTTTAAATTGGTGGTATGCACAAATTCTTTATTTAAAGTAAACAGTCAAGATGATGGTACGTGGAGACGCATTCGTGTTTGCGACTTTATGTCAAAATTTATTGATGCGGATGAATCTCATACAGATACTACTCAATACGTTTTTGAAAAAGACAAAACACTGAAAGAACGACTTCCTAAATTGGCGCCTATCTTTCTTGCAATGCTAACAGAAATAACTTTTGTAAATGAAGGTAATGTTACAGATTGTAATGTAGTAAAAATCGCATCAAATAAATACAGAGACAGCGAAGACCTTTTATCAAAATATGTAAAGGAGAACATTGTAAAGACAGGCATTCAAACAGATTGTATTAAAAAGTCTGAAATTTTGCTTGAAATGAGACTGTGGTATGTATCGGAATCTGGAGGAGGAAATAAAAAACAACTTCCTACAAAAGATATATTAGAAGTAATGGATAAACACTTTGGAACGTGTAAAAATAATATGTGGTTTGGAGCGAAACTTCAAAAATATGATGATTTGCCTGATGATGACCCAAACACAGCATAAAATAACCATACACCAATATGAGAGGACACACCAATATGAGAGGACACGCCAATATGACAGAGACGAGACATTAACCCTACAAAATTATATAGTTTTATATGCATTCTTTGGAAACATTGCGACCAAAATATTATAACGAGATATCACTGCTTTATACACTGGAATAATAATAAACGGATATAAAACAAAACAAATAAAAATAATGATTTTTTTTGTAAGAGATAATTCGTTTTTTAATGCAAACATTGAAATAACATAAATAAATGCAACAAACGCATATATATAAATGAACATTTTATAATAATAATTCAAATTATCTATACCTTGATTCGCATAATAGGTTTTACGGTCGTTTGTAAAAATATCATTTGATTCGTTTTTATATTTTTTCTCTAGTTCTACATTTTCAGTATGATATTTATCATATAAATCCAAAACAGAATTGTAATTTACAGAAATTCCATTATACATTCCCAAGGTGGATTGTCCAACTTTTAAATTATTATCGAATTGACCTTGAATTACATTAACTATTGCAGTTGATTTTTCATCTAAACTTGTATTTAAATAATCATTGTATCCTTGCGGTCCTTCAGCAAACATGTAATAATTTTTAGCAGATTGTTCTATTTGTTGAGGAGCATTTATCAAATTTGTTTTGGAATCTAAATAAGTTTGATATAATTGCGTCATCTTTTCATTTTTTTGGCACTCTGGTCCACACATAATTGCTTTCGAGGCTTGCCTTAATAAATTATTTACATCTGAAATAGTTTGATTTGAAGAAGACATTATTAATATATTATACATTTAATAATTTTTTGGATATATCTTGGAATTCATTGTAATGTCTGGCTTTTTAAATTCACTTGTATGTTTCGTAAATACCTGATTCATTTTATCCATATTTATAAAAGGTTCACTTGTGTTTGTGTTTGTGTTGGTGTTTGGAACACATTTATTTAAACTATAATCATAGTTAGTTCCACTCATACAACACGCACTTCCAATACAAGTTGTATTTATGTTTCCCCACGGATCATTATTACTTGCAGATAATGACATATCTGGTCCTGGAGCCGTTGAAGCATCAAATGTCCAAGTATATTCTGGATAATTCAATTTATCGTGCATATATATCTTGGAATAATTTCTCCATAATAAAATAACACCAATTAAAATGATTACTACATTTAATATCGTATATATTGAACTAGGAATAAACCCTTGTTTAAACAAGAAAGCAAGACCAATAATTGGAATTAATATATAAATAAATAATTTCATCATATTCGCGTGTTCGTCATAACTTTGCCCATAATATGTATTAATTTCAATCAACCGTATCTTATTATTTTTCTCTTCTTCAATTACAGCAAGCCGTTGTTTTGCACGATTTAATTCAGTTTCAACTATGTCTATCGCAACATTTTGTTCTGACAAGACTTCTCTTGAATTTGTCAAACTGTTTTGATAATTGCTGTTTAAATTATTTAATAACTTGTATAAATTAATTCTCATTTGTGAAACATCATTAATTTTACTTATTATTTTTGTACTTGTGTCTGGCTGTATTTGCGGATTGTCTAAACTGCTGAATAAATCTTGTTCAATCTTTTGTAATTTTTGAATGTCATTTAATATTTGTTCATTATCATCCCCCGACATTATATTTTATACTAAGATAAGAATTTTATTGCAATTAATAATAATATAATTGCCATTGTCGCATAAAGTACATAATGTGCATTTTGTTGAATAACTAATATACTACTATCCGAAACAATATTATTCATATTAATTAAATTGGTTCCCGAATGTTTTATTTTTAATTGAATTTTATCATACTCATCGTTATAATTATTCATATCACCTGTATTTTCAACAGTTCTGGTATTTACATTTGATAAATTCTGTTTATATTCTACATTATTTAATTCAATCTCTTGAGAGAAACGATTGATTTTATCATTCAGGTCTGACAACTCTTTCTTGTCCGCACTTGACAATTGTTTACTCGCAGAATCAACAATAGAATCATCAAATGTTTTATTATTATTTGCGTAATTTTTCCATTTATTTGTATCTATTTCAACAGTTTCAAAACCTTCCTTTACCATTTTCTCTCTTACATATAAATCTGCACCTGGCAATGGTTGTTTTGAACCAGCAGGAAACATGTTTTTGTCTTTTGGAAAACATACATTATTGACATACTGATACGTAAACCCATAACATTCTGACAAATTATTGCAAGTGTTTTTACACTGATCCAACGAAGGTCCCGAAGATGCCGCACCTGGAATATCATATCCATAACTATCAGATTCAGGATATCTCATATAAGTATTAGATAATCCAATTTTATTGTCAGGATAACTATATATTTCCGAGTTTTTATCTACATATCCAATTTTACCTAAATTGGCGGGATTTCCAACTTCTGACATTGTATAAAGAGCTGTTGCACCTTGTCCTCCAATTTGACCTACATCTACTATATTCGTGCAATTTTCTACACTTTGCGATGTATATAAAACTAAATTGCCATCTGACTGCATTAGTAAATAGATGGACCCATCATTAGAACCGATGAAATCTCCTGCTGCTAAAGTATCTCCCGTTTTTATATAATTTTTACCGAATTTACCTTTTGACGCGGCAAATGCAGGATTTGGCTTTTGTTGTTGTCCATTGGTCATTGCACCCCAAATAGTTCCTTGATTATCGTTTGGTCCTGTTCCTTTATATATTACTAGATTTCCATCATCTTGTAATATTAAATAATAATCAGATGGTGCATAATTTGTCTTATACATTGCATTTGACCACGCACCTCCACCCATAGTTCCATCACTTAATTTAGTGCAATTTGTTGCTGGACCATATTTATTTATTTGATTCATATCATTACTGCCAACACACCAACCATTTAAAGTCTCTCTATTATACTGCCATCCATAATAAGTAAACTGTTTATCTATTGCTAATTTTTTACATTCTGATAAAGTCAAATATTGATCATTTGAAGTATTTGCAATTGCTCTGTCTCCTGTATCTCCATAACAACCTATATAATCAGAAGGTGTTCCACCATTAACTGATGGATCTTGATAAACAAGATTATCATTATTATTTGGAATATTATAAATAGACACGCTTTCAGAATTAATTACAGAGAGAGAACCTTGTAATGATATTGTTGCAGTATTGCCTATTCCATTTGTTTCGGATGACCATAATTTAATGCCACCAGAGACAGCATAAGAAGTGCCATTTTTTGTCGCGCCGACATAATCATTTGTCACAGCACAATACCCTTTTCCAGTTGAAGGATTGCCATTTTGTAATCCAAAATATTGATACCCACCATCAATCGCCGCGGTTTTACATTGTTCAGGTGTATAATTAACTCCCATACTT
>Ga0315276_10005125_pt1 | contig 12072 bp, 10 predicted proteins | sample YL17G05_0_MG_FD_204542 | JGI IMG/M metagenome (GOLD analysis project Ga0315276, IMG submission 204542) | Sediment microbial communities from Yellowstone Lake, YNP, Wyoming, USA - YL17G05_0 | ecosystem: Environmental > Aquatic > Freshwater > Lake > Sediment | place: USA: Wyoming | collected... | reverse complement strand
CGTAGAAAACCCTCAAGCCGGACCAGTCACCGCTGGGCCTTCCCATGCTGGCAGACAACCAGCAATGCGTGGATCGCGACCAATCGACAAAGAACCAGAGATTGTCCTCGCTGCGCCCGGTGATCAGAAACGTCTGACCCGCGAGACCCGAGCCCACCACTTCATATTTGATATCCGGACCAACACGGCAATAGGCATTCTGTGCCAGGGTGAAGGCGATCGGCTGGTTGTCAAAGTCCCAACCGAAATCCTGCCCGGGCAGGGTATGGTTCGCGGTGAGCGTGATCGCCCGGAAGGTCATGCCTTCGTGACCGCTGGGGATAAACGTCCAGCTGCCAGGCAGCAGCACGGCTTCGTTGGGAGAGCCGTGGTCGGGATCGATCCGCAGGCAATACTTTCCAGCCGGCAAGCCGGTGAATGAATAGTAGCCGTTTTCATCCGTGATGGAGGTGGCCAGACCAGCGGAAGGGCAGTCCCCGGGACCGATATCCACAATCACACCAGGTATGCCCGGTTCATCCGACTGGCGGACTGCATCTGCATGCACATTGCCCCATTGATCGAGAACGCAGCCTTGCGGCAGGGGATCCGGTACCGGGTCTCCGGGAGAATAGGCGCACATGTCGTGCCAGACATTCCCGAAAACGGATGCATTGTTTGAGCCCCAGGCGGTGCCGAATTGATACCACCAGCCGAAGTTGACATTATTCACCTTCTGCCCCTGACCTACAACGACCGTCTGGCTGGCTAGAGGATTGCCAACAGACTCCACTGGAAAAGTCCAGCCGCCTGGCTGCAGATTGGGGGTGTTCATCGGATCCGCTGAATCTACACTGACGCAGTAGGTGCCGGGTGTGATGAAATAAAAATCGTATGTCCCATCCTGCCAGGTGGATACAGCCCGGTAACCACTGGAAGGGCAGGCACCCTGCCCAAGGATGACCACCAGGTCCGGGATGCCGGGTTCACCCGGATCGTAGGATTGGTTGGTCTGGACCTCACCCGGGGCGGGGTACACGCACCCCAGAGGAGGCGGGTCGGGCATGGGCGTACCCGGACCGGGCGCCGCGCATTGATCCTCCCAGACCGTCCCCCGGATGGACCCGTAGGTCTCAGTGGGGCAGGTGCCGGTGAGGTTCACGTAAAAATTGTAGACCTGTGACCATTGACCTTCCTGGTTGCCGGCAACCCCCCGAACGTGCCAGTAGTAACGGGTGCAATCCTGCAGGGACTGCGCAGGATACCAGTACATGGCGGGGGAAGTCGTACTCGTATTAAGGGGGCTGCCGTCAAAGATCAGGGTGGTGGACATTTCCACGTCATAGTTACCCGGCAGGCAGGCACCCGGATACCACCAGACTAGTTCCAGGTCGGATAAATCGTCAAAGGTCCAATAGTTGAGCGGGGAAAGGAGGATGGGCTTGGAGAGCGTTCCCGGCTCGCAGGCAGGACCGGTGAAGAAGCTGCGCACCTCGCTGGAGGGACCTTCGACTCCGTGGGTGACCGGGCGGATGTACCAGCGGTATTCCTGCCCGGGTTCCAGCGGTGTGGAAGGAACCCAGGTGCGGGTATAGAGCGAGTCGAAGGCGGGCACGCCGTTGACCGATGCTCCCAAGGCATCCTGGAATGTCGGTCCGCTGGAGAGGTAGAGGTTGAATCCGGGGGTGGAGCACATGATCTGACCGTCATTGACCACGTAATAACCGGGATAAGCCCATTCGAACAACGGAGTCAGTGACGAAATGGTGATGCCATACTGCGGATAGATCATTTGAGGCGGGACCATATATTGCGGCTCGCACTCCGGGTAGCCGCCGCCGCGGTCGCCGCGCGTACCAGTGCAGGCGGAGAAGGTAAACACCAAAGCCAGTGAGGTTATGACCGCGAGCCATAATTTCTTCATGGGATTCTCCATTGGTTGGAAAGAAGGAGAGAAATTAAGCGCCATCAAGTATCCACGCAGAAAACCTGCTGATAAATATCATACTGCTTTGTGAGGCGCAGTTCAAGTGCAGGGGGAGTACGAAGAAAGCGGAAGAAACGAATTCCTTCTGACCAGGGGATTAGAGAATGGTTTCCATGGGGAAGGCAAGCCACCAAATGAATAAAGCGACCTGAATGGAGGTCGCTTTACCTGGAATGTGTGCCCCTGGGCAGACTCGAACTGCCCTTTTTAGCTCCGGAGGCTAACGCTCTGTCCACTGAGCTACAGGGGCGGGCGAAAAGATTCTACCACCATTCTGCCAGGAGATTCCCTGTCAGCCTTGCACCAACGGGGCGAGCTGGGCCATCTGTGTGCGCAATTGCTGGAGGATGATGGCATCATTCCCACTCTCATCCCCCAAGTCGGCAGCCTGGCGGCATTTGTGGGCATATTCTCCGCATACCTGGTAGAAACGAACTGTCTTGAGGTATTTTCCTTTGAAGAGGGCGGCGAACCGGGCAGCCATCTGCCGCCAGGCCGATGTGGCTGTGCGGAAGAGGAGGGGGGAAATAACTCCTGCCTGAACGGCGACCGCGAGGTATTTCTTCAATCCCTGCTGTTCACGCCAGGTGGCCCAGATGAGGATGGCGAACATGAACAGCCAGCCGATCCAGTCGATCGTTGCGCCGATGACCAGACCGACCCATCCTTCGGGCAGGAAGACTGCCACTGTGTTATGGAACGCGTGGGTGAACATGCCGAGGGATAAACCCAGCAAGGGGGCGATGATCCTTACGAACCAATTCTTGTTCAACCGGGAGGCTGCCAGCCCTATGCCAGTGAAAGAAGTATAAAAGGGATGCTGCCAGCCTACCAGGATGACGCGGATGAAGGCCAAAGATAGCAGACCATTCCAGCCGTTTTCCTGGAAGCCATAGGTGTAGATGTAGTAGGTATTCTCGGTGGCTGCAAATCCCAGGGCTGCCACCCCGGCATATATGATCCCGTCGAGGACCGAGTCGAATTCGCGGCGGAAAACCAGGAAGACAGCCAGCACAGCCAACCCCTTGAGGGTCTCCTCCACCAGTGGCGCGACGAATGACCCGGTGGCAAGATCGGTGGCAAAACTGGAATTGGTGAAAAGGAAGATCCCCACACCGAAGAAGGTATTGATGATGAACGCACTTCCGGCAGCGATGATGGCACCCCAGAGAAATACTCCGCCCAGTAGAAGCAGCGGTTCCTTTTCGTACCGGTCGAGCCAGTAGAGGATCGAGGCGAAGAGGAGGGCGGTGCCAAAACCAATGAAACCAGAGACGATCAATCCCATAGTTTTCTCCGTACAACCTTCAGTGGACGATTGCAGCCCATTTCAGGCTGTGCAATTGGAATTAGATCACCAGGCAGGTGCGCTCGATGCGGGTGATCCCACCAGCGATTCCGAGGGCATCCAGGACCTCTTCGGGACGACCGGTGGCGCCCTGGCGGGAAGCCAGGCGCATGTGCAGGCGGGGAGGCCCACCGGCATCTTCCGGCAGAAGGGAAAGAGATTCGATCAGAGGCCGCAGGTCGTAAGGCTTGCCCCGGCGTTCGCGCGGGAGCGAGGCAGCCTCCAGCAGACTGGAGATTTTTGCCTCCAGGGTCTGCCTGGCGACCGGGTCGAGCAGGGTGATCTCGTATTCCGCGGCGACCACCATGGTCTGGAGAGCCGGCGCGCGGTCATCGACCTCCACAATGGATACGATGACCAGCCCGGGCGGGGCGGCAGATTGCAGAACCTCTTTGAATCTGCCTTCCAGAGGCTGCGTGTTGTCATTGATCCAAATATCAACAATTTCCGCCCGCCCGATGATCCCGAGGGGCAATGCCGAGGCCAATTGGAGTCTCGGCCCGGGGTGGAAACCCTGGGTATATGCCAGCGGCAACCCGGCGCGGCGAACGGTGCGCTCCCAGATGGTGTGCAGATCAAGATGACCCGAATAGCGCAAAGGGCCGGATTTGGAGAAGGTGATGCGCAGTCTCATTTTGGTTTCCGGCGGAGAAGAGGAAGGATCCACGCGCCGAGGATGCAGAATCCGATCGCAACGAGGCCTCCTGCCGGTCCGAAGACCAGGCGCATGCCTGCCTCAGCCGGTGCAGCCTGGTGCAGGTAGAACAGGATCAGGGCGGCGATGATACCGGCAACCAGGGCTGTGATGAAGCCATGGAAGGGCTGCATCACCCGCGCCAGCAACCCGACTACCAGTGCAGCGACAGACAGAAGCACCAGCATGGCTGCGGGTCCGGTCCGGAAGAGCATGCCGAGCAACGCGTTGAACATAAACGTTCCCATGATGATCAGGAATCCACCCGGGAGACCGACAAGGACATTGAAAAATAATCCGCGCGACGACATTTTCATGCTTCCCATTATTTTTTATCCAGAAAATGCCTTCTTACCTTTTAGATAAGAAATCTTTGTTGTCTTCATAAAGAGAAGCACGATAAAACCCAGCATAAGAGAAAGGGATGAACCATAATCAAATAATAAACCCAAAACTCGAGGTATTTCCCATTTAAAATGTAGATGGAGTAAATACAAATCATAAATTCCAACCGGCAATAAAACACACAATACGATGATTATTACGTGTCGAAAATTACTTTCCTTTCTCGCAATCAAATAAAACAGGGGAAATAAATCCAGGAAGGTATAGGGCTTTAGTCTTGGCATAAGAAGGGTTATCAAGATAAAAATCGCGGCAAAAAGCCAGTAAGTTCGCTCCTCAGTAGACAAAAGTGGGGAAACCACTCGTAAGAGGAAAACTAATACCGGAAGCCCAAAGAAGATGGAAAAAACAATAGCAATAATTATGATGCTTAGGGGGCTGGAACTTATGTGAAAAACATCAGAGAAAAACCGTGTAAATGCAGGATCAGACATACCTCCAGCTTCTAGCAAAGGAGGTACTTGACCGGGTATTTTTCCCAGCAGTTGATTAATAAAATCATTGATCAGCGACGGGTGAAATAAAAATGAAAAAACTAGGGGAATTGAAAATCCTATCAGACCAAACAAGATAGCTTTTAACCGTATAGCTAACTTTTCGCGAATTATTAAAAAGGCAAGAATATAGATCAATGGTAGCATCTTCATGGAAGCTGCGAGGCCGAAGAATAAACCTGACCATTTCCATTTCTCTTTTTTTAGAAAATATAATCCAACAGTAAAGAAGAATAATTCAAGAATTGCGAAATTTCCAGATTGTACTGACCACCCAAATGCGTAAAAGCATCCAATACCTAGTGTAAGGTTGAACAATACTTCTTCTTTATCTGAAATGATCCAAACGCATAACAGCAAGATTCCAAGGAAAATAAAAGGATATGTCGTGATGTAACCAAGTGAACCGCAAAGGAAACTGAATACATCAAGAAATATTGGTTGATAAAGCATATGCATTGATGGCCCAAGGTTTCCAACCAAATACGGATTGGAGCTATTTTTATACGCATTTGCAGTAGAACAATAAACACTTGCATCCCATCCGTGTCCTTGAGTAACAAATAAAAATATCATCTGAAAAACCAAACCGATAATTACAACGACCAAAAAAGTTTGGTAGAGATATTCACGTTTCATGCTGGTCCTCGTCTTATCGAAGGACTCTTCACTTCTGGACACTCCCAACAAATGCCGGGATTTTCACGCCGCTCAGCGGCAAACGTGGGCAGAATGCCGCAGGCATCACAACCGTCACGGCAATCAGGATGGAGCTCCCCTTCCAGCGAGCGATGGTAGTCAGCAAGCAGGTATTTCTTGCGGACCGCCGTGGAGATATGGTCCCAGGGGAAGACTTCATCCGTGCGGCGCGGTCGGTGGGTGTAAAAGGCAGGATCGAGATCGCGGGAGGCAAATGCAGCCATCCAGGCGTCCATCTTGCGCTGGTCCTGCCAGGCGTCGAACCGGGCACCTTTTTCCCAGGCGGCGTGGATCACTTCCGACATGCGGCGGTCACCACGCGAGAGCCAAGCTTCGAGGAGAGTATCCTCGGGCGAGGTCCAGGTCAGTTTGAACGCAGAACCGCGCAATTCCCGCATCAAAAGGTCCTGCTTGGCTTTAATCTGGGAGGCGGTGTCCAGCGATACCCACTGGAAGGGCGTATGCGGCTTGGGAATGAAGGTGCTCACCCCGGCATGAACCCTGGCTTTGCCGCCCAGCACCTGGCGTCCTTCAGCAAGTACCCGCTTGCACAGGCTGGCGATCGCAAGTACATCCTCGAGCGTTTCGGAAGGATGACCGATCATGAAATAGAGCTTAATGGTTACCCAGCCGCGGGCGAAGATGGCGCGTGCGGTCTCGAGCAATTGATCATCGGTGATGTATTTATTGATGATGCGCCGCATTCGTTCGGTGGCAGCCTCGGGAGCGAGCGTGAACCCGCCCGAGCGGCGGTCCTTGAGTTTCTCCATCAATTCCACCGAGACAGTGTCGATCCGCAGGGAAGGCAGGGAGACGGTGAGATGTCTCCCACGAAATTTATCCCCGATGTGCGAGACCAGCTCAAGGATATCTGTGTAATCTGATGAGGACAGCGACAGGAGCGCCAGTTCCTCGATGCCGGTGGCATTGACCGCTTCCTCGGCTGCCTGGACGATCTCATCCATGCTGCGTTCGCGGACAGGGCGGGTGAGCATACCTGCCTGGCAGAACCGGCAGCCGCGCGTGCAGCCGCGCATCACTTCAATAGCCAGGCGGTTGTGGACCACTTCGATATTCGGGACAAGGAAGCGGGTGGTGGGCGGCGGCAGCCTGGCAGCCATGCGCTTGACAATGACTCCCGGCACCCCGGGGAGTGTGGGGCTGAGGCTGGAAAGACTGCCATCCGGCAGGTAGCCCGCCTCATAGAATTGGGGAACATAAACCCCGGGAATTTGCGCCAGTGCCTGAAGGGCAGCCTGCCTGTCAATCCTCATTCCCGGATGGTTTGGATCATCAGATCCGTGCGTTAGGAATTTCCCAGCTGTATCGAGGATTTCCTGGATCACCTCTTCCCCTTCGCCAATAACGAATGCATCGATGAAGGCGTGCATCGGTTCCGGGTTGAAACAGGCATGCCCGCCGGCGATAACTAGTGGTTGCGAATCACCCCGGTCAGCGGAGCGGAGTGGGATACCTGCCAGGTTAAGCAGGTTCAGGCAATTGGTATAGAGTGTTTCATAGGGGAGGGTGAAGGCGAGGATGTCGAAGGCTGCCAGCGCATGTTTGGATTCCAGCGAGTAAAGCGGAATGTCATGCGAGCGCATCAACGCTTCCATGTCGATCCAGGGAGCATAGGCGCGTTCGGCGAGCGCATCGGGGCGCTGGTTGACCAGGTCGTAGAGGATCTGCAGACCGAGGTTGGAGATGCCGATATCATAGATATCCGGAAAGACGAAAGCGACCCTGGTATTAACTGCAGCCCATTCCTTGACCACGGCATTCAATTCGCCGCCGACATAACGACCCGGTTTCTGTACATTTAAGAGAATTCGCTCGAGGCGCGATTCGATCTCCGCTGGGGAAAGCATGGGCGGAATTATACCCGAGGCCGAAAGGGGCTTGTCCGCTCCCGCGAGGTGAAGAGGTCAGATGGTGAGTCCGCTCCGGCACAATTCTCTCCCCAACTGAATAAAGCGGGGCTTGCTGGTCTTCAATTTGCGAGAGGAAACAAAAGGACCAGGTCCTGATCTCCATCCTGCGTGCCGTGCAAGGCAGAGAAAAACTCAGGATACCTGGTCCTGGTCGCGCCTGGGAATGGTCTACCCCCTATCGAGGATAGTTATGTTCAGATCGCGATCTTGCCTTTCTTGTAGAACAGATCGCGGTCGACAAGGATCTCAGCGTCGTTCATGTCACAGAGCATGTCCCAATGGATTCCGGAATCATTCCTGGACCCGGATTCCGGGTAGCCGGAACCGACCGCCAGGTGGATGGTGCCGCCCATTTTTTCATCGAAGAGCATGTTCTTGGTGAAGCGCGTGATGCCATAATTTGTTCCGATCCCGAATTCGCCCAGTGTGCGGGAACCGCCGTCGGTATTCAGCATGGAGGTCAACAATTCCTGATTCTTGCTGGCTTTCTCCTTGACCACCCTGCCATTCTCGAACCACAGTTCTATATCGGTGACTTCCTGGCCATACTCGATGGCCGGGTACTTGAAGCGGATCCAGCCATTCACCGAATCTTCCACCGGACCGGTAAAGATCTCGCCATCCGGGAAGTTGTTCTTCCCATTGCAGGGGATGAAGGTGCGGTCTTTGATCGACAATTTCAGGTCCACACTGGAACCTTTCAATGCAACCTGGGAACGGCCTTTCAGCCAGTCAACCATTTTAAGCTGGGATTCGCCTTCCTTGCGCCAGTAAGCCAGAGGATCCTTGTCATTGAGCATGCCCGCGCTGAATATGAATTCGCGGTAATCAGCCAGCGACATGTCGGCTTCCTGGGCCATCGCCTGGGAGGGAAAAGCCGTCAGGCACCAGTGCAGTTCGCCTTTGGCGGCGCGGCTGTAGAAGGTCTTGGTAATGCCGGCGCCGGCCTTGCTGAAGCGTGCCATTTTTTCAGGATTGATGGCGCTCAGTTCACGGGTGTTGTGCTCAGACCACAGGTTCAGGCTGGCATCGAAGCTCTCTGCCACCAGTTTGCGTATGGGCGAGACGAACTCCAGTTGTGTATCAGAAGCGTGTTTGTAAAAGAGTTCGTCGACACCGGGGACGCTGTTCTGGATGAACACATTGGCTCCGGCCTTGATGGCTTCTTCGTACGCGGCGAGGGTTAATTCCTCGGCGAGGGGATGTGTACGGATCTGCAACATCTGTCCGGGCTTGATCTCCAAAGAATATCGGATCAGGATCCTGGCCAGTGTGGAAATGCGGGGGTCGGGCATGATTACCTCCTGCGGGGTTTAATAATTTATGGGAATAATACCTGTTATATCAGGTTAAGTCACCCTTCGGAGGAGGGGTATTAGCACTCGTGATCCGCTTTTTTAAGGATACCCATACCCGGTAGTTTTTCAACCAGTTTTTCCGGTTTATGGATGAGCAGCGGGAGGCACTGCGGGCATATGTGGATCTGTTTGCCGTGGAATTGCATCACGAGCAGGGGGACATGTTCTTCGTTGAGGTTGCAGTTCAGGCAGGTATTCACAGGTTCTCCATTTCCATAAGGATCAATTTAACATTAAAGGGTGCCCTTGTACAATCCACCGTCCACCGTCAGCATCACACCGGTGATATAGCTGGCTGCGGGCGAAACAAGGAAAACCGCCGCATTGGCGAATTCGGATGGCGAGCCCATCCGTCCGAGGGGGCTGTCCCTGGTCTGTTTCAGGATCTCCTCTTCCAGTGTAGTGCCGTTCTGCCGGGCACGGGAGGTCATCAATTCTGTCACTCGCTCGGTCGCCGTCCAGCCGGGCAGGATCGAGTTGAACCGGATGCCATCCTTGCCGAGTTCGAGGGCAAGCGACTTGGTCAGCCCGACCGTGGCGGCACGGATGCTGTTGGATAGGATCAGGTCCGGGATGGGCTGCTTGACGGAGTAGGAGGTGATCGTTAATACACTGGCGGCCTTCGAGTGGCGCAGGTGGGGCAAGGCAGCCTTGATCAGCCGCACATGACTCATCAGGGAGGAGTCGACCGCCTTCTGCCAGGTGGCATCATCGAACGATTCAAACGACCCGGCGGGAGGACCTCCGGCGTTGGTGACCAGGATATCGAGACCGCCGAGCAGCCTGGCGGTCTCGTTCACCAGTGCTTCAGGCACCAGCGGGTCGGTGACATCACCAGCGACTGCAATGACCTTGCTTCCCGTTTCTTCGGCCAACTGAGCGGCCGCCAGGGAGGCCTTTTCCGGGTAGCGGCTGTTGACTGCCACCTGGCAGCCTTCCTGCGCCAGAGCGAGGGCGATTGCGCGGCCCAGGCCGCGGCTGGAACCGGCTACGAGAGCGCATTTTCCTTTCAATTGCAAGTCCATCGGAACCTCCGTTTCATCATGCAGGGGGGGAGGAAACAAACACCTCGAACTGTTTTAATATCTATATGATCTCGAATTTCGTGTCGATCACTTCACCGTCCGGCCAATTCTTCAGCACCCATTTGCGGACCGTTTCCAGCGCGGATTGCAGCTGGGTAGAGTCGTTGCCGAGCATGGCGCAGGCGATGACCGCCTCCTGCCACATATCCTGCCGATCCATTTCAGCACTCGCTAGGTTGAACTGGCGGTGCAGGCGCGACAGCAACGGCTTGATCCGGGACCGTTTTTCCTTCAACGAGGCAACACCCGGGAGGTGAAGATGGAGGGTAAGCAGGCCAACCATGAAGATGATTTACGAATTATGCAATCGGATATACAATGATTTGCGATGGATAACGACACTGCCTATAATCAGGCACTCGACTACCTGTATTCTTTTGTGGATTATAGCCTGAAAAAATCCACCGAGCTCGCCAAGGCGGTTTTCAATTTGGAGCGCATGCGCGCGCTGATGGTGTCCCTGGGCAACCCGGAGGCGAAGTATCCGATCATCCACGTGGCTGGCACGAAAGGCAAGGGATCTACCTGTGCGCTGATCGCTGCGGCGCTGCAAGCAGCCGGATACAAGACCGGGTTGTACACCTCGCCGCATCTGCTGGACTACGCGGAACGCATCCAGATCGACAGCCAGGCCATTTCCCATGCCCGGCTGGTTGAATTGGTCGGAAAGGTGAGACCGCACGTGGCAGCCATCCCACAGTTGACCACGTTTGAAATCACAACCGCCCTGGCCTTTCTCCATTTTGCGCAGCAAGGATGCGAAGCCGCGGTAATCGAGGTGGGTCTCGGCGGGCGGCTGGATGCAACCAACGTGGTCACCCCGCGCGTCTCGGTGATCACCTCCCTATCCTATGACCACATGGCGGTGCTCGGCAATACCCTTGCGCTGATCGCTGGGGAAAAGGCGGGCATCATCAAAACGGGCATCCCGGTGGTCTCCTCACCGCAGACCGATGAAGCGGCCGCCGTGCTCGAACAGGTTGCCAGAGAGCGCCGCGCCCCCCTGACCATCGTCGGGAGGGATTTTCTCTTTACAGCCGGGGAGCAGTCCCTGGATGGACAGTGGCTGACCGTGGGCGAAAAGCGGGAGGGGGACTCCCATGCGGAATCGGTTATACTTCGTGTTCCCTTATTGGGAAGGCACCAGGTTGTCAATGCGGCTACTGCCTACGCGGCCCTCAAGATGAGCGGGCTGAAGATCACGGCAGAAGCGATAAGAAAAGGTTTCGCCGGAGTGACCTGGCCGTGCCGGTTCGAGATCGTCCGTCGCGAGCCACCGGTGATCCTGGATTCAGCCCATAACCAGGACTCCTTTGAAAAACTTGACCAGACCCTGGAAGACCTTTTCCCCGGCCTGCCGGTCATCCTGATCTTTGGCTCATCCGAGGACAAGAATGTGGAGGCAATGCTGGCAAGCCTGGCGAAGAGGTTGAAACTCGTCCTGGCCACCCGGGCGGTCCACCCGCGGGCGATCGAGCCGGAGTCTATTATTGCCTCTGCAGAACGACTCGGCTTGCGGGCTGAAGCGGTGACCCCTGTTCAAGAAGCCCTGGAGAGGGCGCTGCACCTGGCGGCGGAGGGTGGAGAAATCGTTCTTTCAGCCGGCAGCATGTTTGTAACAGCCGAGGTTAAAAAGGCCTGGGAAGGATTGCATCAATAAGTATGAAAACTTACCATCTACCCTCGATGAGGGGATCATGAATCAAAACGACTGGTCATTCCAGGAAGAAGACGCCTTCAATGTGGCGCTCTCGCAGCGCACCGATGAACTTTACCGCGTGAGCAATGCCTTGCCCGACGGGGACGGCTGCATCGAAGCGCTGGTATTGCCCTTGCGGGATATCGTTGTTTTTCCGCACATGGTCACACCGGTTTTCGTAGCCAGGGAAGCCAGCCTGCTGGCGATCAAAGGCGCGCATAAGAACGAACGGACCATCATCGGCCTGACACAGCGCGATTCCAACATGGAAGACCCGGGGCCGCAGGATTTCCTGCCGATCGGGGTGGAAATGGCGGTCGGGAGGTTGTTGTCGATGCCGGACGGTTCCTCTTCCACCCTGGTGCAGGGACGGCGGCGCGTGGAGGTGGTGGA
>Ga0315276_10005123_pt1 | contig 12076 bp, 14 predicted proteins | sample YL17G05_0_MG_FD_204542 | JGI IMG/M metagenome (GOLD analysis project Ga0315276, IMG submission 204542) | Sediment microbial communities from Yellowstone Lake, YNP, Wyoming, USA - YL17G05_0 | ecosystem: Environmental > Aquatic > Freshwater > Lake > Sediment | place: USA: Wyoming | collected... | reverse complement strand
GCGCAGAAGAAGCAGAAGTGGTTGCGCTCTGTGAACATAAGTTCCAGGATGAGGCGGCGGTACTTTTCCAGATTAGGGGTATGTGTTTTAACCACCAACCCGTCTCTTGCCGGATAGGTGCAGGAAGGGTTGATGCGCCGTTCACCTTCTATATCCACCACACAGATGCGGCATGCGCCGATATTGGATAGCCCCTCCAGGAAACATAGTGTGGGGACATAAATCTCGTTGGCGCGGCAGACATCGAGAACGGTGTCCCCCTCTTTACCTTTTACCTGTTTGCCGTTGACGGTCAGGGTAATCTCTTTTCTATCACTCATCGGTCTACTCCTCCCCTCCTGCTTCGAGGTCGCAACGCAAGCAGCGGGATGCTTCCTCCTTAGCCTCGGCTGGCCTGAAAGCTAGCGCTACCTCTTTAAATGACGACTTGCGCTCCTTGGGCGCTAGCTCAGCTGAGTGCATCCTTGCTTTTTCCTTGACCTCCTCTTCAGTAGGAGCTATTTGAGACACTTCTATGGGTTCGTAGCCGTCTCTCTCTATGAATGGAGAGAGAGGTTTACCTTGCAGATAGCGTTTTATCGATGTAGCTGCTCGCTGTCCAGCGGCCACAGCCCAGATCACTGTCTTGGGGCCTGTTACAGCATCGCCGCCAGCGAAGACGCCAGGCTTATCTGTAGCCAGGGTGCGTGGGTCTGCCGTGATAGTGCCACCCTTGGCCATCTTGACGCCATCCTTTATGAACGACGTATCAGGCCGCTGTCCGATAGCTTCAATTACGATGTCCACCGCCATGGTGTACTCTGAGCCAGCTAGAGGGCTGGGGGTGCGTCGCCCGCTAGAGTCGAATCCCTTTAGTTCCATGCGCACGCACTCCAGACCCGTTACCTTTCCATTATGGCTGAGCACCTTGGTTGGGGCGGTGAGACAGTCAACATGTATGCCTTCCTTTTCGGCAGCCTCTATCTCCTCATCCAGCGCTGGCATATCTCTGCGCTCTCTGCGGTAGAGGATATGCACATCTTCGGCGCCCTGTCTCATGGATGCACGGGCAGCGTCAATCGCTGAGTTGCCTCCACCTATTACGGCTACCTTCTTGCCAATCTGGGGCTTCTTGCCCAGGCTCAACTCTCTGAGGTACTCAATGGCATCGAAGACGCCCTCTACATCCTCGCCGGGTATGCCCATCTTGTCTCCCTTATGAGCGCCGCAGGAGATAAAGACGGCCTTGTACCCTTCTTTGAACAGGCTGTCTACGTCGTTAACCTTTGTATTGAGTTTAAGTTCCACGCCCAGCTTCAATATGTTATCTATCTCGGCCTGCAGGATTTTCTTGGGCAGGCGGTACTCGGGGATGGCTACTGCCATCATGCCGCCAGCCACTGGGAGGGCCTCAAAGACTGTGACATGGTAGCCTTCTCGAACCAGCTCATATGCAGCCGTGAGACCTGCAGGCCCTGCACCTATGATGGCTACGCGCTCGGGCTTCCTGGGTTTCATTGGTGGTTTAAACTCAATTCCATGCTCATAAGCGTAATCGGCCGCCATGCGCTTCAGGTCTCTGATGGACACAGACTGGTCAACCTGGGCGCGTCGGCATTTGACCTCACACGGATGGTCGCACACACGGCCCACTGACATGGGGAAAGGCAGCCGCTGCCGAATCAGCTTGTAGGCGTCTGCGAATTTGCCCTCTTTTATTAGCGCTACATAGCCCGGGCAATCCAGTTCCACAGGACAGGTGTGCTGACAGGGAGCCTTGAATAGAGGTTGACATACTGCCGCCGGGCAGTGCTTGTCGATTATATGTGCCTCGTATTCGCTGCGGAAGTGTCTCAGGGTGCTCAGCACCGGGTTGGGAGCGGTCTGGCCCAAGCCGCAGAGGGATGCGGAACCTACCATCTCTGCCAGCTCGCTCAGCACGGCGAGGTCTTCCATGCTGCCCTTGCCCCGGGTTATTTTGTTCAATATCTCTAACATCTTGGGGATGCCAGCGCGGCAGGGCGTGCACTTGCCGCAGGACTCATCTTGGGTGAACTGCAGGAAGAACTTGGCTACGTCGACCATGCAGTTGTTCTCGTCCATTACGATGAGACCGCCGGAGCCCATAATAGCTCCCAGTTTGGTGACGGCCTCATAATCTACTGGTGTATTCAAGTGTTCTATTGGTATGCAGCCGCCGGAGGGGCCACCGATCTGGACAGCCTTGAATTTCTTGCCGTCAGGTATGCCGCCTCCGATGTCGAACACAATCTGACCTAGAGGCGTGCTTAGCGGCACCTCGATAAGGCCGGAGTTGTTTACCTTACCTACCAGGCAGAATGTCTTGGTGCCTTTACACTGCTCGGAACCAGCGCTGGCGAACCAGGCTGCGCCTTTGTGGATAATCTGTGGCACGTTTGACCAGGTCTCCACGTTATTCAGGGTAGTGGGCTTGTCAAGCAGGCCCTTATTGGCAGGGAAGGGAGGGCGCTGGCGTGGATTGCCGCGCTTGCCCTCGATAGAGGCCAGCAGGGCTGTCTCCTCACCGCAAACGAAGGCACCGGCTCCTGGGAAAACCGTCAGGTCAAATTCGAAATCAGTGCCCAGGATATTCTTGCCCAGAAGTCCGTATTGACGCGCTTGATTCAGGGCATTGTTTAACGCTTGGATAGCCAACGGGTATTCCGCGCGGACATAAGCAAAGCCACGGTGGACGTTACCAATGGCGTAGGCACCGATGGCCATGCCCTCTACGATGGAGTGTGGGTTTCCCTCCAGAACAGCGCGGTTCATATAGGCGCCGGGGTCGCCCTCGTCTCCGTTACAGACAACGAACTTTTCATCTCCAACAGCACGGCGCACAAAACCCCACTTTGTGCCAGTGGGGAATCCAGCACCGCCGCGCCCTCTGAGGCCCGCTTTCGTTACCTCATCTATGACCTCCTGTGGCTGCATCTTGGAGAGCGCTTTAGCCAGCGCCTGGTAGCCGTCCCTGGCTATGTACTCATCGATGCTCATGGGGTCCATGTCCTGGTTGTGCATAATCCGGATGTTCTGGAGTTTGAAGGTAGGTGCCTCTAAATCCAGCAGCCACTCTTTTACCGGCTCCCCCTTGATGAGGTGCTTCTCAATTATGGCAGGCACCTGCTCAGGGGTCAGGTTGGCGTAGATCACTCTACCCTTCTGGGGATGAACTACGGTGACTACAGGCTCACGCTCGCACGGGCCGATACAGGCAGCCTCGGTTATGACCACGTTGGACAGCTTGCGTTTCTCTATTTCCTCTATAAATGCTTCCTGAACGAACTTAGCGCCACCGGCTATGCCGCAAGTGCCCAGGTGGACTTTGACCTCTATTTTCTTGGCCCGTTCGGCCAGTTTTTTCTGGACCGCCTCTTTTAATTTATTGAGATCCTCGACCGATGATAGCCGCTTAGCCATATTTCCTCCTAGTCGTAAGAGCTCAAGACCTCTTTCATCTTAGTGGGGCTCATACGGCGGTAGACTTTCTCTCCGATAGATACCACGGGGGCTAGACCGCAGCATCCCAGACATCTCACCATCTCCAAGGAGAACTTGCCGTCTCTAGTGGTGTCTCCGGCTTCAATGCCCAGTTCTTTCTGCAGGGTGCCCATAATCCTTTCGCCACCGCGGACATAGCAAGATGTGCCCATGCATGTTGAGACGATGTGCTTGCCTCTGGGAACCATGGTGAAGAATGAGTAGAAGGTTGTTACGCCGTACACTGTGCTGAGGGGGATATTCATGTCCCGGGAAATGGTCTGCAATACATGCAGTGGCAGGTACCCTATCAATGTCTGCGCTTTTTGCAGAACAGGGATCAATGCTCCAGCTTGCCCCTTGTTTTCCTCAATTGTGGCCTGGACCTGGCGAAATATTTCGGCTGCGGAGCCTTTTCCTCCTGCTGCGGGGACCGTTTCCTTTGCCTTGGGTTTAGCCATATTCAACCTCCCCTATTTTTGGCATAAAAATTGGAGCTTAACTGTCTGAAAGACGCTTTGAGCCATCAGCGACTTTTGTCAGATGGTTCCCATTAAGCTCCTTAATAATCATTTTAACACAAATAGGAATCGCTTTCGCTACTTCGGGCGTGCATTTTTCGCTGAAGGTGCTTGTATCCGCTGCCTCGATAGCGTAGACAACGATTTGTTTGGGTAAAGCCATGCCCAGTCTGTTGCCAAGCTCGAGAGCTGTAGCGAAGTTTACGTCGTGGGGCGAGGAAGCGTGCCGCGTGTTGTTGAAGGCATCGGGTGAGAGGCGGTAGATTTCTCCGGGTTTCCCTTCCGCTGTCTGTATAGCGTCAACAATTATGGCTTTATCGTAGCCAGCGAGCAGGTCTATCAGACTCAGCCCGGACATGCTGGTCTCTTGGACTGTTACGCCTTGCCGTTGGGAGAGTTTGCCTTCTAATTCTTGAGCAATGCGGTTACCCACCCCGTCATCGCTCAGTATCGGGTTGCCCAATCCCAGAATTAACGTTTTCATTGTTTCTATATTGTTCTTCTAGCATTGCAGCGGCTCTTACGCTTAATCGCCTTCGGTCAGATTTTGGCTTATTCTCCTTAGCTCCTCTTTATTGCTGTCGTAAATCACTATCTCCAGCGGCATCTGTCCAGGCAGTGTGTGTGTAGCGCAAGCCATGCACGGGTCGTAGGCGCGGAATGCCATCTCAACCATGTTTAAAAGGCCTTCGCTGACAGCCGTACCTTTCTTAATCAGGCCTTGGGCCGCCTTCTTGATTGACATGTGCATGGCCGGGTAGTTGTGTGCTGTGGCCACGATCAGGTTCACTTTTATGACCATGCCGTTCTTATCGGTTTGATAATGGTGAATGAGAGTGCCGCGAGGCGCTTCCACAATCCCTACTCCCTCATCAGGCGTAGCAGTGGGTATGGTGCGCACCTTGGGGTCTGTTATCTCCTTGTCCTGGCATAGCTCCAGCAGCCTCTCGGAGGCGTACATGAGTTCAACCAACCTCGCCCAGTGGAATGCCAGCGTGGCGTGAACGGGTTTTCCTCCGAGCGTCTTGAATAATTTCTCATACTCGGCTTGAGCCAGAGGGGTTGCCATACCGTCAGCCACGTTGAGACGTGCCAGCGGGCTCACCCGATAGATCCCGCTATCTTTGCCCTCGGTGAACCCTTTCCAGCCTACTTTCTTTAAGAAGGGGAACTTCAGGTATGACCAGGGCTCTGTATGTTCTGCCACATAGTCCAGATATTCAGAGGGCTTGAACTTAACGACCTCTTTCCCCTCCGGGTCAACCACGCGGACAGTGCCATCGTAGAAGTTCACCTTGTTATTGCTGTCAACCATGCCCATGTAGTAGCTCTTCATGGTGTAGATGTTGCCTGTGATTAGATTCAGGTAGTCCTTGTTAGCCAGGACAACATCGCCAAATAGCTTCAAACTGAATTTGCTGAATTCGACGCAGGATTTAGCCTTTTCCTCGAAGTCCTTTCTCTGCTCCTCTGTGATGGGCTTGCTCATGCCTCCAGGTATGCCCCCAACAGGGTGTGTTGCCTTGCCAGCTATTGCAGCCTGTATATTCTGGGCGTAGGCGCGGTGCTTTATCACCTCGCCGCCAATCTGAAGCCCAACCTTGGAAATCACGCCCAGGATATTCCTCTGGGCGGGGTCGCTGGTGGGCCCCATGACGAAGTCGGGAGCAGCCAGGGCATAGAAGTGAGCGATATGAGAGTGAATATAGTGAGCGCAGTAGAAAGCCTCCCTCAGCTTCTTCCCTGCCGGCGGGGGGTCAACATGGAACACAGCGTCTGTGGCCTTACACGAGGCCATGTGATGTGCGCCCGGTCAGACACCGCAGATTCGAGGGACTATCCGGGGCAGCTCCTCAACAGGCCTGCCCTCGCAGAACTTCTCGAAGCCACGGAGTTCAGGTATTTGGAAGTAGGTGTTGGCGACATCACCTTCGTCATTCAGGAAGATCTCTATCTTGCCATGCCCTTCCAGCCTGGTTATGGGGTCTATAGTAACCTTTTTCATCCTGTCCTCCCCTCTAGTGCTTCTGGGAGTGTTTTCTCTTTAACATTGAGCTTGACATCCCAAACCTGTAGAATGTGCCTGCGGGGTCAACCACCTCGTTCACCATCTTGGTGATATCTTCCTTACCCTTGGCTTCATAAATAGAGGCGATTGAGCTGACCAACTTTGCCCCCTGATCGGCGACACCAGGCGGCGGGCCGAAGCAGCCGCGGCAGGGTATGTTGACCTTGACACACAGCGCACCGCAGCCACCTCTGGTGGCTGCGCCCATGCAGAGAAGCCCTTGCTCCAGGAGACATTTGTTGGGGTCGGGGATAATCTCATGAGTTCGGTATATCTTTGTTATCTTCTTATTATTCTCTTTCTTGCGGTCGCACTCATCGCAAAGCGTCTTCTCAGAGGCAATGACTGCACCGACAGGCGGCAAGGTGTTTGTTGCTAGGGCATTCACCACTTTTAAGATTAAATCCACTGTAGGCGGGCAGCCTGGAACGTAGTACTCGACGGGCACTACCTGAACCAGGGTGTACACGTTATCATATAGCTCGGGCAGCGTTATCTCTCCCTCAGCGACCTTTACCTTGGTCTGGGGAAGAGTTTTATTAGGATTCTCGTTGGAAGGAGCCTCTAAGTAGACTCTGTCCATTATCTCGGCGCGGGTGGTGAAATTCGCCAGCGCCGGTATGCCGCCGAAGCAGGCGCAGGAGCCGAAAGCCACCATGGCCTTTGACTTGGCCCGTAGCAATTTGGCTATATGTTCCTGCTCTGAGCTTCTTATGCAGCCATTGAACAGACAGACATCTATGGATTTATCCGGCATGGCTTCTACATGATGATATTTGAAGTCGAGCGCTATGGGCCAGAACACTATGTCTGCAAGATTGGCTACATCCAGAATTTTTTCATTGACATCGAGTACAGCGACGTCGCAGCCGCCACAGGCACCAGCCCAGTAAAGAGCCAATTTCAGTTTAGCCATTACTTACCTCCGTCACTGCGGTTGAAGGGTCCCAGCGCTCTTATTTCCTCCGTCATGTCGTTGACGATGGTGGCAAATCGGTCTCCCTCTGAGGCTGAAACCCAATCCAACTTCACCCTTTTGGCATCTATCCCAAATTGGCCCAGCATTTTTTTGAGTAAGGGTATGCGCCTTGCGGCTTTCTCATTACCTTCCAGGTAATGGCACTCTCCGAGGTGTCAGCCACAGACAAGTACGCCGTCTGCCCCGGATTGAAAGGCTTTGACTACGAATGTCGGGTCTACTCTGCCGCTGCACATTACTCTTACTACCCGCATATTGGGGGCATACTTCTTTCGTGAGGTGCCTGCCAGGTCGGCGCCGGCGTAGGAGCACCAGTTGCACAGGAACCCCACAATCTTCGGTTCAAAGCTCATATCAGCACCCCCTCTACTTGCGCTAGGATTTGTTCAGTGGTGAAGTGTTTGCTTACTATGGCACCAGCGGGACAAGCGGCAGCACAGGTGCCACAGCCCTTGCACAGCGCCTCGTTAATATTAGCGACTTTCTTTGCTTCCTCGAAGGTGATGGCTTTGTACGGGCAAAGGTCAATGCAGGTCTTGCACCCGGAGCAAAGCTTCTCATCGACGACCGAGGTGGTAGCCTCTATCTCCACCTTGCCTTTGCTGATAACAGAAAGCACACGTGCTGCTGCTGCTGCTGCCTGAGCTACGGTGTCGGGTATATCCTTGGGACCCTGACAGCAACCTGCGATGAAGATGCCATCGGTGTTGGTAGCTACGGGGTCTAGCTTGGGATGCTTCTCCAGGAAGAAGCCATCTGCGCTTCTGCTTATTGAGAATAGCTTAGCTGTCTCCCCTGCATCAGCGCGGGGCTCGATGGCGGTGCTCAGGACTACCATATCGACCGGGATGCGGCGCTGTTTGCCCACTAGGGTATCCTCGCACAGCACGATGAGCTTGCCCTTTTCCTCGGGCTTCTCTGCTAAATCGGTGACCTCGCCAGCGCGTCCTCTGATGAAGTTGACGCCCTCCTCCTGAAGCCTGTTGTAGAACTCCTCGTACCCTTTGCCGAAGCAGCGCATGTCTATATACATCTGGTAGATTTCTGCATCGTGTATCTTCTCCCTTATTATGTGGGAGAACTTTAGTGCGTACATGCAGCAGACGCGGGAGCAGTACTCATGGTAATTCTTGTCGCGGCTGCCGATGCAGTGCAGGATAGCCACGCTCTTCGGCGTCGAGCCATCCTTGAGCACTAGTTTGCCGTCGGTAGGTCCTGAGGCGTTGCTCATCCTCTCGAACTGGACGCCAGTGTAGACGTTGGGATAGCGTCCGTATCCGAACGAAGCCATGGGTGTTGGGTCGAGGGAATCGAATCCAGTGGTAACTATGACGGAGCCGACATCCACCTCGATAATCTTCTCTTTCTGCTCGAAATCAATGGCTTTAGCCTCGCAGAATTTCTCGCAGGCCTTGCATTTGCCCTTCAGGAAGAAGGTGCAGTGCTCTTTGTCTATGACCGGGATGTTGGGCACTGCCTGGGGGAAGGGGGTGTAGATTGCTTTCCTGATGCCCATGCCTGCGTCGAACTCATTGCTCACTTTGGCGGGACATTTGTCTCTGCAGACGCCGCAGCCGGTGCATTTATCCTCAATTACGTAGCGCGGTTTTCTCTTGACTTTGACCTTGAAGTTGCCCACGTACCCTGAGACATCCAGCACCTCGCTGTATGTCATCATCTCTATGTTTTCGTGTGACCTCACCGAGGCCATCTTCGGAGTGAGTATTCAGGCCGAACAGTCGAGCGTAGGAAAGGTCTTGTCGAGCTGAGCCATGTGACCGCCTATCGATGGCTCCCTTTCCACCAGGTAGACTTTGTGGCCTGCGTTAGCAATTTCGAGCGCTGCCTGAATGCCAGCGATGCCGGCACCTACAATCAGGGTTTTGGGGTTCATGGGGACCTCTCTGGTCTCCAGTGGCTGGTGATAGGTGACCTTCTTCACCGCTGCGCTCACCAGAGCCCTGGCTTTCTGGGTGGCAAGGTCCTTATTATCGGTCACCCAGGCGACATGCTCGCGGATGTTGGCCATCTCCATCAGGTACGGGTTCAGGCCGGCAGTAGCCACAACGCGCCTGAAGGTCAACTCGTGGAGCCGCGGTGAACAAGACGCTATCACTACACGGTTCAGCTTCTGCTCTTTTATGTCCTTCTTGATGATTTCCTGCCCGGGGTCTGAGCAGACGAACTTGTATTCCTTTGCTACCACTACGCCGGGCAGGCCTTTAGCGAATTCCACTACCTGAGGGACATCAACCGTGCCAGCGATATTTGCCCCGCAGTCACAGACGTATACACCGATTTTTAGTTCCATTCTATCCCCCCTTGGCGCCTTTCAGCGATTTGGCGAGCACTTTATCTGCCGGGACTATGGACTTCTCTATGCCCAGAGTCTTGTTATCGATTCCAAAGGCAACACCCATAAGCTGGGTGAAGAACAGGATAGGGATTTTGAATTTGGTTTTGAACTTCTTATTAACCTTGCTCTGATAGACATCCAGATTGGTTTGGCAAAGTGGGCAGACGGTGACGACCATCTCAGCCCCGTTGCCCACAGCGTTCTCAAGGAGTTTGTTAACTGACTCCAGTGCAAGGTCTTCCTCAGGTATAATCAGTGAGCCTCCGCAGCACCGAGCCTTCAGAGGGAATTGGGTAGCCTTTGCCCCCAGGCTTTCCACTAGCTTGTCCAGCGTTTGCGGGGTTTCCGGATGGTCAAAGCTTGGTATGGGGCGCACCACCTGGCAGCCGTAGTAGGGAGCTACTTTCAATTCGCCGAGGTTTACTTTGACCCTGGCTTTGATTTCGTCATAGCCGATATCATTTACGAAGACATCAAGGAGGTGCCGTGGCTTGACAGTTCCATGGTATTCAAGTCCACCGGCTGCCAGCGCAGCATCCACCTTAGCCTTCAGCTTGGGGTATTCCTTGAGATATTGATTGGTTCTCTTGAGGATAACATAGCAGGAGCTACATGGCGTAACGATGTCAAGCCCCTTCTTCTCAGCTAGAGCCAGATTGCGAGCCGAACCGCTGAGGGAGGCAAGTTCGTCCACTCCACTGTACGGCGTGGAACCACAGCAGTTCCAGTCCTCGAGTTCAATGAGTTCCATGTCCAGAACCCTGCAGACAGCCTCCGTTGACATGCCGTATGCTTTGGCGCCGCCGTCTGAAGAGGAGCAACCCGGGAAGTAGGTGTAATATCTTTTCATTCTATCCCTCCCAGCTCCTCAGCCTTATTGAGGATAGCTTTAAGCTGTTTTTCCGCTTCTGGCTTCATTCTTCTGGCTTTGATATTCATGCGCCCGTGTCTGAGCAGACTTAATGCCAGGGGCGCCATCTTCATGGCACGCAGTGGATTGGTACGGAAGTAGTACCAGGTCATGAAGCCCACTTCGGGTACGCTGCCTATACTGTAGGCGAAGTCGCTGAAACTTTTGTACATGGCTGGCGTTTTCGTTTTCGCCTTTTTAGAAGGCTGACTGACAGCCACGCACTCCAGAGCATGCATCAGCTCTGTTGGCTTGATATCCCGCGGACAGCGCACTGTGCAAAGGTAGCAGGAGGCGCAGCACCACATGGAGTTGCTGGAGAGGACCTCGTCCTTCATGCCAGCACGCGCCATGGCGATGACCTGACGAGGCGTGTAATCCATCTTGTTAACGTTGGGGCAGGATGCAGAGCAGGTGCCGCATTGGATACACAGACGAATCTTTTCGCCGCCGGGGATGCTGCAGATATCGTTTAGAAAAGTGTTGCTGCCTTTTTCCTTAGTCTCCATCGCACACCCCCTGTATTTATGATAAACTCAGCGCTTCCGAAAAGCAAATAAATGGGGGGCTATTCCTGCCCCCCACCCAAAGCCGCCTTCCGGAGACCGACTTTTACAGTAATTATGTTTACCCCTTCCCGGCGAGAGCTCCTTGCTCTGCGGCAACAGGTTTTTTAGCTTCAGCGCCCCCCCCTGCTCTCCTCCGCTGGCGCTGACGCGCGTCGCGGAGAACCTGATACAGGCCGCTGACGTTAAGATACCACACCAAAGCTATGGGGAAGAGGATAATAGGAACTCCCAGCACTATGGCCAGTATAAAGTACCACTCCATCTCCCTCACTCCTTAATATTTATTGTGCAAGTTCCAGGGCTTCACAAGTACTTTATGTCTTCTTGCCCTTGCGGGAATTTATAGCTACGTCAATACCCTTGCCCAGAAGCTTTAGCTGGATAGGCTTGTTATCCCCATACTTCTTATGCACCCTGCACACCTCGCAGATGCTGGTATCCGTGCCGGTGGCGACGGTACCATTCATCTGAAGCTTGCAATAGGTGCCTTCTATCTCCCAGCAGGGGTGGAATGTGTGTTTGGTAGCCGGGCACTCGTCCTTTATAGAGGGCGGGCAGTGACACATCTGCCAGCAGACTGTCTTGCCTGCCCAGAAATCAGCACCGCCTTCAGGGGCGAGTTCCTGTTCCTTGCCCAGTGCCTCTTCCAACAGTCGTCTAACTTTTGTCTCCATTGCTCTTCCCTCCTTATCACCTTCATATTCAGGTTATCATCCTGCAGGCGAAGCTGACTTCCGTAGTAGTGCCTGTTCCTACAGGATGGAAACAGGTATTTATGCCTATAAGGAGTGAAAAAGGACAAGTAATTATGCTTATCAGAGCTGTCATCTCTCTTTGTGAATAAATCTACATCTTATCATCTGCTAGTTGTTTACCGGGCTGTCTTCCTCGCTGACACCACTTGTGCTTTCTCCTCATGGGCAGCCTTTTTCGCTCGTGCACTCCGGATGGCTGAGACGAGTCCACCAGCATTGAGGTACCACACGAATGCCACCGGGAAGATGATGATGGGTATTGCTATCACCAGCGCCACTATGAATTCCCACTGCATCGTTCACTCCTCCTTTCCAGCTCACAGTTTTATTCTCCACTGTCACCTTATCACTTTACTGTCAAAAACGACTTCCGCCGTAATGCCTGTTTATCCTTGCCGAAAGCTCGTATAGAATCGGTAGGTAATGGGTATTTATGCT
>Ga0315276_10005122_pt1 | contig 12076 bp, 9 predicted proteins | sample YL17G05_0_MG_FD_204542 | JGI IMG/M metagenome (GOLD analysis project Ga0315276, IMG submission 204542) | Sediment microbial communities from Yellowstone Lake, YNP, Wyoming, USA - YL17G05_0 | ecosystem: Environmental > Aquatic > Freshwater > Lake > Sediment | place: USA: Wyoming | collected... | reverse complement strand
CCAGCGGGAACAGACATCCTGAGCCTGAGGGTCCGACCCCGCAAAACCGCCACCAACTAGCACCAATGAAACAACCACTGCTTGGATGATCCGGCTATTCATCGTTTGATACCCTTCAACTGTTTGATATCGCAATTTGCGACATCAAAGACCATCGTCTGCACCTAGCCTCGAAACTCGAGATCACAAATTGCAATCTCAAAAGCCGCCGGTCAATCACAAATGCACTCTGTCTTGAGGTCGCAGATTGCGACCTCAAGATAAGAATGTCAGGACCACAAGGGTCCTGACCTACAGGGCGAGCCTACTGTCCCAGAAACTGCTTCAGGATCTCCCAGCCGCTCTCCCAGAAGACCAGGACAACACCCATGAGCGCGCCGCCGGCGACAACCCCGGATGCGACCGGGAACAGGTACTCCTCGCATTGCTTCGCATTCCTCTTTTCCCAACCGTACCCAATCAAGGCGCCGAGGAAGAAGAGTAGGCCGTAGAACCACTGGAAGACCCAGGCCAGTCCGATGCCCGCCGCCGAGGGAACCCACTTCTGCTGCTTGGGAAACAGGCGGGAGAGAATCGGCAGGATGAGGCCGACGAGGCCTCCGATCACGATACTCCATACCTTTACGGGGTGCATCGCGCCGAGCCCTTTAGCCATAGCTTCGGCGACACCCTTCCAGGTCTGCGCGGCCGGAGCGGGAAATTGATCTGTGCCCAGCACACTGGCATCGGGAACAAGAATGCGGAAGGCTGCCACGGTGACGAGCGTTCCGATGAAGATCCCGGCAAACTGAGCTATGAACTGCTTACGCGGATTGGCTCCAAGGAGATACCCGCTCTTCAGGTCGGTGAGCAGGTCGGCCGATGAAGTTGCTGCCCCGGCGGTGATGTTGGCCGCCATCAGGTTCACATTCATATTTCCCGGGGAGAGAGCGCCGAAGGTGAGCTGTGTAATCTTGCCCATGGCTCCCACCGGTGTCGTGTCGGTCTCACCTGTCACGCGGCAGGCCACCAAAGCCAGTGCGAAACTCAGAAGCACGGCGATGAAGCTCTGCCAATAGGGCATGGCGAAAGTGGCATGCGCCATGAGCGCGAGGCCGATCAGCGCGACGACCTGCCCAATGAGGAACCACGAGCCCGGAGTCTCAATCGCGGCGAGTTCGTCATGTTTCTTGCTTTTGCGCTTCATGAGCATATCCCCCAGCCCCTGGAACGCGCGCAGGGCGCTCCTCCACTGGAAGAGCACCGACAGGATCCCCGAAGTGACCATGCAGGCCGTGCCGCCCCAGAGCGTCCACTGGACCAAAGATCGGAACCCCGTCAGCCCGCTGGCCTCCGGCACGTAAGTCTGCACTAAGGGAACGAAGATCATCCAGCAGGTCACCGAACCCACCAGCATGCTGATGGCCACCCGCATGCCCACGAACATCCCGGCGGCGATGAAGATCGGATCCCAGGCGAATGTAACCGTCCGGCCGATCCACGCTTCACCGAGCGTCGCCGAGCTGAATCTGGTTGCCAAAGAGGATAACTGAAAAGATTCAAGTCTGGTACTGATCAGTCTGAGGCCGTTGGTCAGAAATTCGCTCAGAATCGCCAGGAGCCCAGCGATACCCAAGGCGCGCGCCGCGCGCATCCCCTTCTCCCCCGTGGCATGAAGCGCCCGCAGCGTCTCGGCAGCGGCAATCCCACTGGGAAATCGGAGTTGCTCGACATTGATCATCTGCCTCTTCATAGGCACGGCCATGGTCACCCCGAGAATGGCGACAAAGAAAACCCAGCCCAGCATGACCCAGACTGAAAGCGTCTGATTGTGGATCATGATGTAGGCGGCAAAGGCCGAGATCAAGGTTCCGCCGGTGGAGTAGCCCGCAGCGCTGGCCGTGGACTGCATGCAGTTGTTTTCCAGAATTGTCATCTGGGTCCGGGCAAGTTTCATCTTGTAGAAGCCGGTCCAGATGGCGTAGGAGAGGATGCAGGCGGTGATGGCCACTCCGAAGGCCCAACCGGCTTTGAGACCGATGTAGATGTTGGTCAGCGAGAGGACGCCGCCCAGCACCCACCCCATGATGATGGAACGCCAGGTGAGCTGCTTGACCGTGTCGCCACGGCCGAGATAGCACTTTTCATACCACTGGCGCTCGATCTCCTCCGCAGTCCCCTTGAATCCTTCGACGGGGAGCTCGTAATTCTCATAGGGGTCGGGCGTACTGATTTCTTTTCCAGGACCGCTCATTTCAGCCTCCTCGAAACAATATGTGTGGAGTGTGTCAATTGTCTTTGGATGGTCACCTCAGGGAGTCAGGTGAAAAGCGATGTTTGTTCGGACAACGGCCATCTTGAAAGCAATCATACACTTCCACCGACCGCTTGTCCAGTGGGGATTTTGCGGCAGTTCCCGGAAGGGGAAGTTCCTCTCGATTCAAGAGTTTTCTTGTGGGGTCAGGTCCTGCCCTCCGCAGGCGGATGACCTAACCTGCAACTCATTGAGACAAAGCAAGAGCGTCAGGTCACACCCCCGCTCGCCACAGGCGAGGCGGGGGCAAGACCTGACGCAACATCCAACGAGATTTGTAAGTTGCCATTCGCGACGCCTGAACATACGTTCGGGCAGCAACTTTACCAACGACCACGAGGACGATAGAATATGTCCGAAAACAAACCCGAATACCCGACTCCGCCCAGTTTCGTGGGCAAGAGTGTTTACTTGCGCCCTGCCACCGCCGAGGATATCGCCAACACTTACCACTGGCACCTCATGAGTGATCCGTCCATGCTCTCATGCCACCCGCGACCGTTGCGAACCGCCACCGAGGCAGCCGAAGATTACAAAAAGAAAGAGAAGTCGGCCGACCAACAGATGTTCGTGATTGTGGCGATCAAAGAGAAGACGCCGGTGGGGATTATCAACTACTTCAACTGGAACAATCTCAACCGTTCGGCCGAACTCGGTCTGCTGACCGACCCGGATCAGCGCCGCAAAGGGTATGGTCATGAGGCGGTGCGGCTGCTGACGAGGTATCTCTTTCAGATGCGCGATCTGAACAGAGTTTACGCTTGCACATCCTCGTTAAACAAAGCGACGGTGGGGCTACTGGAGAAGGCCGGGTTCAAGCGTGACGGCACCTTGCGGCATCAGTATTTCTACAACGGCGAGTTTCACGACGGGTATATCTACTCGTTGTTGCGGTTTGAGTTCGGGCGGTAGAGAGTAGGGCGGAACGTACCACTAGTGAAAGAAACCCACCCATAGGGTGGGCCACCGGTGGGTCCAATGGGTAAATACAGGCAGGAGTCACCCTGACAGCTTAACGTTGGTTAGATGGTCAATGGCGTACGACGATAGTTGTGAACGAGATTGTGAGGATGAAGTACCACTCTTTGCGTCTCAAAATTATTTCTTCCTAACGACGACACGACGAATTGAGAGGTAAAAAGAATGTTTAACCTTGAAACATTGCCAGCACGAGGATTGCTCAGAAATGGCGCTCTTTTAGTGATTCCTCCGATGATCATTACATTCGGACTCTGGGGAGCATTACCCGCTGCTTATAGCCCGGTTATTTTTGAGAAGGACATACCTAGGTGGTTGAATTTGTTCGAAAATATGTTTCGCGTATTGACCCTTGGTTTTCCAGGAATCCTATTTTTTGGGAAAAAAGAAAAAGGGCAATCATTGGGCTGGCATTTATATATCTGGGGATTGGTGGTTTACCTTGCAAGCTATTTAGCGCAAATCGTTTATCCTGACAGTGTATGGAGTCAAAGTGTAATTGGTTTTACTGCGCCCGCTTGGTCAACCATAATATGGCTTACAGGTATTGGGCTTGTGTGCGTACGGAGTTGGCTCCCGATACCTTGGCACCGCGTAAATTATTTATTGAGTGCCTACATCTTTCTGATATTTCACATTTGGCATACTGGATTGGTCTACTTCAACGTAACTCGTTAATTCCTCTCTGGGCGAGAATTAATAGCTGTCCAAGGTCAACATGATAGCCAGCTCTAAAACTACCGGGCCGGTGGCCCACCTTCCAGGTGGGTTTCTATCATTTTCGGGTCACCCAGCGCAGGCCAACTCAGGCTGACGGCTGCGCTGGAGGAGGCATGTCCTGATCCTGATTCGCCGTTGGTCCGTTGTTCCCGTTGGGTTGTGAGTTCGGAACCTGTGGCGGCGCCTGAGCCTCCTGAGGCTTCGCTTCTGCAGGGCGGTCGCTGGAGCGTAGACGAGTAACTGCGGCGTTCAGCTTGACTACTTCCTCGCGGGCGCGTTTGTCGAAATCGGCGCCGGTCGAGGCGTACAACACGGAGCGGGATACGTTGACCACGGCCATCTTGCGGAAGCTGTCCGTTCCGGCCATGACCGATTCTTCGAGCGACCCCCCCTGAGCGCCGACACCGGGAATCAGGAGCGGCATATCGCCGGCCAGTTCACGAATCTCCTTGAGTTGTTCCGGATGTGTGGCACCGACGACCAAACCGCAGTTGTTGTCTTTGTTCCAGTAACGGACGCGCTCAGCCACCACCTGATAAAGCGGTCGCCCTTCCACATTCAGTAATTGAAAATCCTTCGAGCCGGCGTTGGAAGTAAGACAAAGAACGAACGAGCCTTTGTCTTTCCTCTCCATGAACGGACGCATCGAGTCATAACCCATGTAAGGATTGATCGTCACCCAGTCGGCGTTGTAGCGATCGTAAAGCGCCGCGGCGTATTGGGACGCGGTGTTGCCAATATCGTTACGCTTGCCATCAAGAATGATCGGGATACGTTCAGGGATGCGCTGGACAAGTTGCAGCAGCAGAGAGAAACCCTCTGGTCCCATGTTCTCGAAAAAGGCGAGATTGGGCTTGTAGGCACAGACCTGGTCGACAGTCGCTTCGACGATCCGCCGCGCGAAGTCGAACGCCCCTCGCACCGAGCCGGCGAATTCCTGGGGCATCCGTTTGGGGTCCAGGTCCAGCCCAAGACATATGAACGAACGATTGGCCTGCTGAGCCTTTTGAAGTTTCTCCAGGGCAAACATCAGTATTTCCTCACCTTACCTACCAATTCGCGGACCGAGCCAAGCTTTTTGGCCTTCAAGTATGCCGTCAAGTCGCGCGTGATCTTGACCGGCGCATCCGGTTCGATAAACAGCGCCGTACCGATCTGAACGGCGGTCGCGCCGACCAGAAGGAACTCGACCACATCATTCGCCGTAGCAATTCCGCCAATGCCGATTATGGGAAGCCTGGTACAATTGTAGACCTTGTCGACCATCGCCAGAGCGACCGGCTTGATCGCCGGACCGGAAAGACCACCCCGGTTATTGGTCAGACGTGGCCGCCAGGTGTTGATATCGATGGATGTTCCGATCAGTGTGTTAATCAACGAAAGAGCATCAGCGCCGCCCGCTTCCGCCGCGCGAGCTATCACGGTTATATCGGTAACATTGGGCGTCAGCTTGGCTATTAGCGGACGTTTGAAGACCCGGCGCACGTCGGCCACGATGCGCTCGGTCATCGACGGATTGATACCAAACTCGATCCCACCCTCGTCGACGTTGGGGCATGAGATGTTCAACTCGATCATATCGACCCGGGGACAATCGTTGAGACGGGAGCAGACTTCGATATACTCCGCCGCCGATGAGCCCGCGACGTTGACAATCACCCGTGTCTTCTGTTTTTCGAGAAACGGTATTTTCTCCGCAATGAACTGGTCGATCCCGACATTGGCCAGCCCGATCGCGTTGAGCATCCCGGAAGCCGTCTCAGCGGTGCGAGGCGGTTTGTGACCAAGCCTTGGTTTCAACGTGATGGACTTGGTAACCAATGCTCCCAATTTTGAAAGCGGGAAAGCCTCCGCCAACTCCTCGCCGTAGCCGCAGCATCCGGAAGCGGTCATAATCGGGTTAGCCAACTCCACGCCAGCGATCGTAACTCTGAGATTGGGTGTCACAGCAGCACCTCCCCGATCTCGAACACCGGGCCTTCGCGACAAACACGGGCGTGACCACCCGCCCGAAGCGGCACAACACAACCAAGGCAAACGCCAAAGCCGCACGGCATGGGAGCCTCCAGAGAGACCTGGCCCGGAATTGCGAGGCGAAGCGCCAGATCATCAGCGGCCTTGAGCATCCCTCCGGGGCCACAGGCATACAGTCTCGGGCGCTTGAGCGCATGTTCCGCCAGATAAGTCTCAACGGCCTCGATGACCAGACCTTTGGCGCCGAAACTGCCGTCATCCGTAACCGGATGGAAACGAACGCCGAGACTTTTTATGCGGCTTCGCTCGACAATTTCGCCGGAGGTGCGACCGCCATAGAAGAACTCAATCCGTTTCGGGTCGAAGCCACGCTCGATCAGCCACGAAGCCAGAAAATACAGGGGGGGGAAACCGACCCCGCCGCCCACCAGTACACAGGTTTCGGTTTTGCGGGGGGGCTGGAACGGCACTCCCAGCGGCCCGAGCAAGTCGAGAACGTCCCCCTTGCGGAGACGAGATAAAGCCTTCGTCCCTTTGCCAAAGATCTTGAAGATGATTTCAAGTTCTTTCCTGGCGACATCAACTCCTGCGATCGACATGGCCCGACGAAAATAGACATCGCATCGGGGAAGTCCGACGTGCACAAACTGCCCCGGGCGACACTGAGCCACGCGATTCCATGGACCGAGCCTGAGTGAATAGTAATCGCATGAAAGATGTCGAAGACTGACAACGGGGGCGCGCTCGGGTGTATATCTGTTCATCTGAGGTATTCCGGCCTGCTCACCCGGTACAGGTATACAAACCAATATCCTTCATCGGTTTTCTTTTCGCCAATACCGGCGTCAACCACACGGTTGGATACCGCCATGGCGTCGAATCGCATGGATCCGACAGTCTCCTTGGTGCGCCGGTCTATTTCCTCAATCCCCGAAGGAATTTTCAGCACATAATCCACAACTTTGCCGGAAAAATCAATGAGCAAGTGGAAATACAGCTGCCAGTCATGCTGAGTGCCAATAGCCGCTTCAGGTGGAAACTCAAACGGGATGAGCGTTTCGATCGGCTCGAGTCGCAGATCTACGAGAGTATCCCCGTTGGATCCGAGATAGAGTGCGATCATGGGATCGATATATCTGGAAGTATCTTCTGCTCGTGCGATTTGTTGAGAGGAGTCGGCGGCTTGGCTGATCGTATCAGTCGTGTCGGCCCCGCGCTGGTCGCGCTGACGGGGCGTTGTCGGTCCGCTCCGTTTGGCTCCGGACCCCAATTGCCGACGAGCGACACCGGCGAGTTCACTATTGGGGAAAGAATCAGCGAATTCCTTGTACGCATAGTAGACAGAGGAATCACCCGGGGACTGATATGTGTCTGTCAGCCAGATCAGCGCGAATTTCGCCGTAAGATAGAAGCGCGAATCGGGGAAGTTGTCCACTACGTACTGGTATCCCGCCTTCGCCGAGTCAATATTTTCGCCGTCTATGAGGTAGTCCTCAGCTCGGTCAATGTATACTGCGGCGTAGCCGGTGTCGGCCGCAGTACCTTTGAGCCCAAGCGCCTCGAGCGCTTCCGGCACAAAATCGGAATGTGGGTATTGTCGCACCACCGCTTTGAGCAGGCTGTCAGATCGCTGGGTGTCATTCAACTGTTCGCGAACCATATGGGCCAGAGCGATCATGCCCTGGGGAGCGTGAAATGATGTGGCAAAGGAATCAACCAGATACTGCATCTCAGTTATGGCCGAATCGGGCTTATTGAGATTAAGCCAGTACAGTTCGGCCAGTTGGTACTGGGTATAGGCGGCATCGTCAATAGCCGTCTGAGTGGCTGTCGAGTCGAGAGTGCTGCGAGCAAAGGTTTCGAGCTTGCCGATATCCGATGAGCGCATGACGGCGTCGCTTCTGAACGGTGATGCGCGGTCGCCTTCCGCAGCCTTGTCGTAGTACTCCTTGGCCTTGTCGAGCTGGTCATGGTCGAACTGATAGATCAACCCCAGCCGATACCAGGCTATTGACTGCCATGCCCTCTTTTCACTGGTTGCGGCTACCTCTTCGTAAACGGTCTCCGCCTGGGTGAGGTCCTCGTCGCTCTCATAACCCTCGGCCATAGTTAGTTTGAGAATGCCGAGCGAGTCAAAATAGAGTGGGTTGACAGCTAGTTGATCGAGGTATCCAAGACCAACGCTGATTCGCTGCATGCGAAAAGAGCAACGGGCGGCCCGGTAGAGAGCATGATATTTCTGACTGTTATCCGGTTCCATACCAAGCAGCTGCAGATAAGCACCCAGAGCATCTTGAAACTGGAACAGGTTGAAGTAGCCGTCGGCGATATATGTCTGAGCTTCGCGCGCAGTTATCTTATCGCCCAGCGAGTCACGCACCGCCATAAAGTAGGGACGTGCGTCGACATATTCTTTCTCATCAGTGTAATAAGTGCCCAGCTCCATGGCTGCTTCGGTCTTGAATTCCTTGGACTGATCAGTCTCAAAAACCTGACCGAAAATGACCATGGCGTCATCAAGCTCACCCAGAGCGAGTTTGGCCTTGGCCAGGTAAAGGTTGGCGTCCTTAGTGAATCCGGACTTCGGATAGTTGGCCAGGAGTTCGCGAAAACGGCGCTCGGCCTTGCCGTACTGTTGGGTGTAGTAATAAGAAACACCCAGAACATAAACGGCGTCGTCGTAATATTTCGAATTGGGATGGTTCTCGACAACCTTGAGAGCTTTTTCAATTGCCTTCTGATAGTCGTTCTGACCGGCAGTAGAACGACGACTCCCCTTACGTGCATTTTCTGCAGCGTTAAAGGCCTTCTTGGCATTGAAGAACGTATTGAAGTACACACTGCAGCCGCTTGAAGCAAGTAGCAGACACACAACAACTCCCGCCATAATCGTCTTTAGTCTGGTCACTCTGGCCATAGCTGCCGTTCTACCCTTGCCACTACTTCTTTTACACTTGAGCGGAAAACGCGTTCTCTTATCCTCATCCGGGTCGCTGGCGAGACCTCTTCCCTGTTTTGTCTCTCATACGGCTGACCAATTGCGGAAGCAACTTCCCTGATCTTGCCTCAAAGCAGTAGTCAGCCAACTCGCTCAGCGGCGTCCGCTCCGGGTTAATCTCGATCAGAGTGGCGCCGTTACGCTTGGCAACGAGCGGAAGCGACGCGGCCGGGTGCACCAGGGCCGATGTTCCGATGGAAAAGAACGCCTGGGCCTCCTCGGCCCTGGCAAACGCCTCGTCTAAAACGTCGCCCGGAAGCATCTCACCAAACCAGACCACGTCCGGCCGGATTTTCCCACCGCACTTCTCACACCGTGGGATATTGTCCGGGGCTATTTCCATCGCCATACCAAGCAACAACCCGCAATCGGCGCACTTGTTGCGGTAGATATTGCCGTGTAACTCGAGCACCCGAGACGAGCCGGCGATTCGGTGCAGGTTATCGACGTTCTGAGTTATCAGCGTGAAATCGTCAAAGAACTCTTCCAGTTCGCTAAGCGCGTAGTGGCCCGGGTTGGGTTTGACCTCGGAAATCAACTGCCGCCGCCAGTTGTACCATTCCCAGACGATCTGAGGATTATCGAGAAAGGCGTCCATAGTTGCGAGATCCTCCGGGCGGAACTTCTTCCACAGACCTTGTTGACCACGGAAAGTCGGCACCCCCGATTCGGCCGAGATACCCGCGCCAGTGAGAACCGCCACCCGGGAGAAACTTCCGAGGATTTCAGCTAACTGCTCCAGCATCGTCCCGTAAAATACGGGCTGCCTGGACAAAAACCAATATCAATCACGTCCGGACCGAGTTTGTCCCACATGTGGTCAAAGTTGGGTCAGGTCCTGTCCGCCGCAGGCGGATGACCTGACACAACTAGTTTCGGACCTTTTCGGGCAACCTCTACCCGGGCAACGCGGCCAGCGCAAAAGCCTGCTGCAGAACCTGTTTTATCGACCCGGTATAGACCGTGAAAAGCAGGCGGGTCGGCGCGGCGTTCAGCCTCATACTGAACTTGTGCACAAGAGTGGTACCCTGGTAGACTCGCTCAAACCCGCCCTCTGACAGCGAAACGGTGAAGATCGGCGTGTGCCATATTTCGGCAGGATGCTCCGACGACACCGCCGCCGCCAGATCGCGATATTCGTCAACAAGCGCAACTGTCTGGGCATTGCCGGTCAGACCGATTGAGTCGAGGTACGACTGGGCGGGACGCTGGCCGTCAACTATCACCATGCGATCCTCGGCATGACCGGCCTGGAAATTGAAATTGTTTTCAACTCCGAAATCAACCTCGAAACCTGCCGGATGTGGGGTGGAGAGCAGGTACTCGACCTCGAAACTCTCAGCGTCCTGATGGAACTGGAAGCTCTTTCTCACGGTGACAGGGAACTCGCCGTGGGGGCATTTCACCAAACCTTCGCGGCGGAGCGCAACCAGAAGCTGCTCGCGGTCCACGGTGTACTCATACGGCTCCAGGATAAAATCGCCCGCTTCGCCATACTGCCCGACGCGGAATGTCTCCGGATTGGCTCCGGAGACAAAGAAGTGATCAATGAAACAGCGTTTCAGATACCAGTCCTCGACCAGATGATTTTTCAGACCTTCTTCCTTAGTCAGCACCAAATCATGGATTGAAGCCTGCCCTCCAGGCTGATCAGGAGAGACGGCCTGGTCAAGCTTGAGATGGTACCCTTCCCGACGACGCGTGAGGGTATCCGTGAGGTTGAAACCATGCTCGTTCAAACAGAGTTCGACCAGACTGCCGCCCCGGTTCGGTTTGATGACGGCGCTCAACGCACTGCTATCGAAGAGCAGTTCCGGGTGACCGTCGCGATCATAGTCTTCTTCCACGATTGATGCCGCCGCCCCGGAAATCTCTTGCAGCGCTCTGGTCGCCTGGACCATATGGCCGTAGACGCCCTGCCTGATGTGTGGCAGGTACAAACCGCCGAATACCCCATGCCAATAGGGACAATTGCACTGTGATGCATAGAGGTGCTCACGGGCAATCGAGAGATCGATTTTGCCCGAAGGGTTATTCCGCTCCCATGCATCCAGCTGATCGGATATACGGAGCATCTTCTTGTGCATCAGATTCGATTCTTCGTACTTAGTCAGGAAACCCCGCCAGTGGCCGCCGCGCACAAAACGACCCCACTGCTCCTTCTTGCCGCAGCTCTTGAGCCAGTGCTCGAAGGCCTCGTACTCGACAAAGGCCGTGGGCGGCAACGCCCAGTGGAGCATCTCTTCGTAGGATGCGGTCGGCAGATAAGCGCGACCGACTGGTTCACTTGCCGCGGCCTCTCGCAACGGCACGATCTCCAGCCAATCGGATTCGCGTTGGACCGCCGAGAAGAACTCATCCAACCAACGGTCGCGATAGCAGTGCTCGTGAGTCTTCGGCCAGACACCGAATTTTTCGCCGTCATCGGCATAGACTGCCAGACCGGACGGATTCAGCCGGGCTTGTGATCGAAGCTCCGCGATCACATCCTCGACCCGCCCAAACGGGATCAGGTAACGGAGGCGTTTCTGGATCGGCAGCAGGATTACCGGCCGTCCTTCATCCTCGGTTACAAACGGACCGGTTAACTGTGCGTGTTCGAAACCGGCGTAGATGAAGTGGGTGTCATCGACCGGCAGGTATTCAATACCGGCGGACGCCAGGAGTTTCGGCAGGTGCGGCTCCCAAATCCGTTCGGCCAGCCAAAGGCCGTTTGCCCAACAGCCAAAATGAGAACTGATGTACGCGGTAAGCTTGGCGATCTGGCCAAGAGCATCGCGCTGGGGAATCGACGTCAGAATCGGTTCGTAGAAACCGCCGGTCATTAACTCTATCCGGCCGCGGTCGACCATCGACCCAACCAGCTCGAAATAGTCCGGATGCACCGCTTTTTGCCAGTCCCAGAGGATGCCGGACTGATGCAACGAGATTCTAATGGACGGATGCTGAGCCAGCAGTTCGACAAACGGAAGGTAAGCCTTCTGGTGGGCTTCTTCGAAAACGGCCGTGAAGTTTCCCACCGGCTGGTGATTCTGAATGCCGAAGGCCAGTCTGAATTTTGCCATGCTACTTAGTCTCCAATTTCATATAATCAGAGTCACCGGAGCGACGCT
>Ga0315276_10005119_pt1 | contig 12080 bp, 11 predicted proteins | sample YL17G05_0_MG_FD_204542 | JGI IMG/M metagenome (GOLD analysis project Ga0315276, IMG submission 204542) | Sediment microbial communities from Yellowstone Lake, YNP, Wyoming, USA - YL17G05_0 | ecosystem: Environmental > Aquatic > Freshwater > Lake > Sediment | place: USA: Wyoming | collected... | reverse complement strand
AGTTGGCATGATATCACCTCCATCAATTTTGGTTTCTTTTAATAGTTTGTTTAAAGTATCCGGGTTTGCATCCTTTGTTTTTGCCAAAGAACTTGTCATGCACATTGTTTATCTTATCCATGGTCTTACAATTATATTTTAGAATCCAATTTTTTTCAAGTGTTTTTCCTCGCTCTTTTAAAACATCTTCCGATTTTCGCATAGTAGGGGCGGACCTATGTGTCCGCCCATATCATGACGTTCGCCCGTTTTGTGATTATTCGGGCATTAATTCGGGCAGACACGCAGGTCTGCCCCTACGGAATCGAGAATCCATTGTCATTGGAAATAAAACGGGACAAGCGGAATTTTTTTTCCCCTGGGAACAGGCAATGCCAGTTCCCTACCCCCGCTTGCGGCCATGGAGGAAATAAGGAAGACCACCCGCATTGATTGAAAAGGCAATGAGACACAATCCGGGGGGAAATGGTATAACCGGCCTATCGCATTTTTCTTCCTTCGATATTGACAAAAAAGGATTTAAGGATTATATTATTGCAGGTAGGAAAAAAAAATGGAATTACATGAAATGACTCTGAATAAGATCAAAACAAGGCTGGAGATAATACCAGGTGATAAATTAGAAGAGATCAACGATTTTGTCGAATTTATTTTGTTCAAATCGAAACACAGACCCAAAAAAATTGTCAAACTTGAGGGTGTGTGGGAAGGATTGGGTTTTGAAAAAATCGATAACCTTGAATCGGAAATCCGGAAAATCCGGGATAAATCCGGTCAATCTCTGATGAAAAGAGTTCATAAATGGAATATTTAGCAGATACAGTCGCGCTTGTACGCCATTTTTCGAAGAACGGGCAAATTGGAAAAAGGGCAAAACAAATCCTGAAAGATGCAGACCTGGGAGATCATATTATTTATATTTCCATTATCTCAATGGTTGAAGTCATGTACCTGACTGATGCCAACAGGATCCCGTTGAATTTTGGAGATATAAAAAAGAAAATTCTTAATTCCGATAATTACAGGATAATTGATCTGACCATGGAAATTGTTGAAATTGCCAGAACAATTGAAGGGTTGGAACTGCATGACCGGTTGATTGTGGCTACCGGGAAATATTTGAATATACCGATTCTTACCACGGACCATTCGATTGAAAACTCCGGTATTATTGAAGTTATCTGGAAATAAGAAAAAAAACGGGCGAACTACCCCCGCTTGCGGGCATGGAGGAAATGTGAGTAAGTGATGAGAAAGGGATTTATCGAAAGACACGGGAAACTATCGGAACTGGATCGGTCATTCGACATAAAGTTCTGGCAAGATCAACCGGCCCAGGCGCGTTTTGACGCCACCTGGGAATTAATCATGCACGCGCATAAAATTAGAGGCGGCGATGTTCGTCAACTCCGACTTCACAGATCTATTGAAACTTTTCAACGCCAACCGGGTTCTGAACCCGAAGCTAAACCCACCAAACATCGTACCACCAAACAAAAAAAATAATGAATAAAGGAAGAGCGGAAAAAGCAGAAGAGAAGAAAAAACCTCCTGCAATCTGTGTTAATCCGTGTAATCTGTGGACCTCTGTTAAGAGTGATAGAATGATAGATGAGGAATGATGAAGATAAAACAGGAAGCGCGGAAGCGAAGAAGAGCGGAAAAAGATGGAAGTTGAGAAAGTGAGAAAAAACAATCTGTGTAAATCTGTGTAATCTGTGGACAAGTCTTTTTATTTCAAGTCCCGGTGGAACGTTTTTTATAGGATAACCCACGTTTGGATTACAAATGCAAAAATAAAACTTGACAAAAACGAATTAGGAACAGGCAATGCCAGTTCCCTACCAAATTGCGCCCTGCGCAATTCCTTTTTGGATAGGAATATATCCTGATCTGTTAAATCAGTATAAACTGTGGGCTCATTTCTATACCGCTTAGATAAATTGATCCATTTTTGCTCAGATAAACTGACCCAGTCATCCGGCATCAAAAAATACCCTTAAACTCTCTCAGATGCCCTTTTTTCCTTTTTCCAAGTAGTATTATGGGTGGTATAATTAAGTGAGCCAAACTAGGGTCAATTTATCTGAGCGCTATAGGCCCATTTTAAGAGTGATAGAATGATGAATTATGAATGATGAATGACGAATAATAAATTACCCCTACTTCGCATGTCTTCTCAAAAATTTACCACTTTTGTGGAATAGTGGAAAAATTTGAAATCAGGAATCTGATTCAATATCTCGAAACACACGAAAAATGCGAAAAAAACCGAGGCGATTGAACACGAGGCCCCAAGCTATATCCTATTCAAAAAAATATTGCGCAGGGTGTGAATTTATATGGGAACTCAAGATTAGATTATCAGAAATCCAGAGAAAATATTTGTGAAGGAAAGGTATTGTAATAGCTTTTTCAAATATTAAGTTTATAAAATAGAAAAAATGTTATGATAGGAATGCCGATCACAAACAACAACGTAACAATGTTGTAAAAATAGTTGAACACTAGTCCAAAACGTTTTGCTGTCAATAATAATATAATAGAAATAGGCACTCCAAATAAATAATATGCAACTATAGATGCTTCATTTATTAGGATACCAAAAGGGCTAGGTAGCATTTTTTCAAATGAATTTATTCTATCAGATGCAAGTAATCCTCCAAAAATACCCATTAGAATTAGAATTCCAAAAACAATTTTTATACTTATTAAATAGTATGTGTTTGGAAAATTAAGTTTATCACTATATTTAAGCATTAAAAAAATTGCAACAATTTGCTTGATGCAGTATCCTGCTATTAAATAAACCTGAAAAAACATAAAAGCTCCATGATACCAACCTGGAGCATTTAGCACTCCATACTCTGGCAAAGTCCAATTCCGATTTGCTCCATATAGTGCAAATATATGAAAAAAAAACACAGTAAGTCCCGCAATTATGAAAGCAGAAACAATCCAAACCTTTTTTGAAAACAAAGCAGAAGTTCTTGTCCTAACCTCAATCGAAGCATAAGAAAACAACTTTTCTTGCATAATATAGAACTTTGCAATTAAAAAAGAAAGCAAAGGTAAAATAATAGAATCGCCAATTGCGGAACTGTAGTATCCATATAAACCTTTTAGTCTGGCATAAGGAGAATTTTCAAAAACTAATAGCCAATACCAAATAGACATAATTCCGAATCCGAACAAAAATGTTATTAATCCCAATTGATAAGGTTTTATATGTTTTTTTTGAAAAAGCCAATATAGTAAAAGATCGTTTTTGTAAGAAATTATTTCTAATTTATTCTTCATTTTTTCTTTCCATATCATTTAAAACTCCACTTTTCATTATTAGTATTCATTTTGTCTTAAAAATTGGTGTGTCGCAAAATAAATTTGCTACACTTTTTGCACAATAAAGAATCCAATCATTCATACTCCTTAACTCAGATGCCTTCAGGAATACATCTATAAAATGATTGGAAAGCTCCGTATCGTTAAAGATATCAATAAATAAATCCCCAAAGCCAAAAATTACACTACTCCAAATCAGATCGCCACCAATTGATTCTTTAAGCCCACGCTGATGAACTTGTTTAATAAACATTTCCGGCAATCGTTGGTCAATCATATATTCATCAATATTGTCAGGTCGATAATAATGCATTCGTGCTAAAATATTAATTATTTCGTTTTTAATTGCCTCATTTTCAAAATTTAATAGAGGTTTGATATTTTCTAATAGAAGTCTATAATACAATTCTTCATGACGAAGAGTTCCTAAATGCCAAAGAATATCCAAAATAAATTCAGTATCTTTGGCTTCTATGGCCCTTTTGAGATAATTAGCAATTAAATCATTTCTTTTAACCTCCTTACTAATTTCATATTGACATATTGCATGCAAATTCAAAAAAATTGCCACATATGAATTATTTTGGTTCTGGTGTTTCCCTTTAGTTCTGTCCAAAAAATCACTTCCATATTTCTCAAGAATTTTAAATATTTTGGGATCAAATTTGTTTTGATATCGTTGAATTTTATATAGCACAAAGGGAATTTGTCCCATAGCAAAACCTATCGGAGCAATATTTATTGCCGCATCCCAGAGATATTTGATTAACTTCAAAACATTTTTAGGTTGTTTTAAACCATGTTTTATCAAAATCTGCCCCATTACAAAAGAACTCAATGTGTCATTGCGCCTAATTGCATTGATCATTTCTGTTTTTACTTCTTCTATATCAAAATGATCTGATACCAAAAAGTGTACGAGGCGTTTATAAGAAGCCTTTTCAATATCAGAAAGCTTAAAGAAATACTTAAATTCTTCTGGATTAAGTACATTATACCTAGGATTTTCAGAAAGTAGATTGATCACAATTTTTTTTATAATAATTAAAATTACTTGCCTGAAAATACCTCTTGGTCTATAGTCTAATATTCGGCTTATAATTTCTTTCCATATTCTAAAAAGATCAGTAGAAGACGAGTTTTTATGTTTGTTTTTTGAACGCTTGTTTGCATAGAATAGTATTAATAGAGATAATCCCAAACATGATTCGAATGCGCTAATAAAATCAAATATACTACTGTTTATAATATATTTTTTTAACTCTTCTAAAGCCTCATAACCATCACTTGAATTTTTTAACCATAAATAGAATGTGTAACGTACACCTTCTAAACGGACTTCTTTCAATTTGTGCTTCATTGCCAAGTATAAAACATTTGATGCACCAATTGAACTTGCTACCCCAATTGCAATCCTACAAGCATTTAAATATTTTGTCCTTTCTTTTTTGGAAAAATTACTTTCCTCTATAATTTGTTTTATTAACATTATTACATATTCCCTTCGTTCATGTGAAAAACTAATTAAAATTGAAGCCATCATTTCTTTAACAATTTCAATATCCGTAAAACACAATTCTCTGATTAGTTTTGTGTTTTGAGATTTACATTCAAAAAGCAAAACATTTTGTATTACTCCCCACATAAATAAATACTCTTCTTTGCATTTAATAATGTAATTCTGATACACCACTGTGCTATTCAAATTTCCATCATTTAATTTTGCAAAATTATCTTGGATATATTTTGCAAAAAAATATTCTTGAAACCTCTCAAATCTGTATTTAATTAAGATGTCTGATTGTTTTCCGGAATCAGAGCAAAATTCGGTTAAAATACCACTACTAATTAAATTTTCTAAATGCTTTTTATTATCCATATTTTTAATTTTTGTAATTTCATCTTGACTAATTGTATCAATGAATCTTTCCATGACCATCATCATCGGATTTACAAAAGTCTCAAGAAATGAAATGTCTTTTTTATCCAAATAATTATTGCAAATTAAATGGTCAATATATTCTGGAACAACGTTAATATCTAATCCTGAAATTTCTCCGGGTAAATTTTTCCCACAATAAATTTCTGATAGTAATTTAAGAAGAAGCGGATCATGCAATTGTTCTCTTAACCTAGGAACTAGTAATCCAAATTCAGATGGACTCTTTAGTTTAAAGATATTTTTATATTTTTTATATGCTTGTGAAGCCTCTTCATTTGAGAATTTAGATAATTCCAAAAAATTTTGATCAATATTATTTGGTTTATAATAATATGATGGAGATATTTTCCCAAAACTCCTTGCTTGTTTCCAAATGTGCGGCCGACAGGTTAATATAATTTTAGTTCGCCGATAATTATATTTATTAAGATCGTTTATTTGCTCAATTAAATTCAATGGAGCAATATTTGTATTAACTGCATCTATAATAATTATAAAAAGTTTTCCTTCAAATTCGGTATTCTTATTTATGTTAGCAAGTATTTTATTTTTATTAAAATCAGCATTATTATTCAAATCTTTATTAATTTTATCAGCAATTGTATTTTTTGGTTTAAATTCATCTGCTTTATATATAATTGAAGCCACATCTGATCTATGTTGGAAAAAATTCATGATTTCAAACAAAAAACAGGTTTTGCCCATTCCTGATTCACCGACTATAACTAAAAAGGTCGCATTTGAGTTTAAAAAATCATTAACTATTCTTAAAGATTCTTTCCGGGATATAATATTAGGAATGATTGTCGCTGCATCTTTTTCACTTACTATCCTATCTATATTGATTTTACTAAGGCTAGAACAACAGTTCTGGAAATTTAGCCAAGTCAAGCGATTACCAACGGTTTTGCTGCTTAAAGAATCTTCCACCCATTTTTCATGGTTTTTTTTTATTTGCCTTAATTTCTCTACCGAGTATTGGCATAGGTCTTTATCGATCTCAGCGTGGTGGGTTGGGCACACTAGAATAAGATTGTCATATACCCCCCTTTCTGCATCAGTCATATTCTCGTTATACCTTGCGGAACTAAGGTTTTCTCCTTCAATATGGGCCATTACACCCACCTGGAAATCTTTCCCCTCCTGGGAAAATTTTATGAGGTTTACTTTGCATATGGCGCACTTGCCTTGGCTCTTTCCCCAAAGCAGTTTTATTTGAGATGCTTTTATATCTTTCTTACTCATCGGATAGGCCTCCACCATTGGGGTGATAAGCTCTTTGTTTTTAAAAACACCCTCTTCCTTTGCCTCACTTGATTGCCAAGATTCCTCTTCATCAAGAAATTCCAGGTTTTAGCGGCACGGTTTATTGCACCATTGGTGCAAGTTTTTGAAAACCTCTCATTCAAAGCCTCTAACTTTTTGCCTCCGTGGCGACCCTACCAGGGGCCTAAAAACCCATCTCAAACAAACGCCCGGAATCATCCCGGTCATGAAGCCTTAGCACAATCTCAGCATCCGGGAAAACAATCTTATTTTCCCGTTCATCCCGCGGAATATCCGAATCGATAACCGTCAACATATACTGCAAATCATACTCTAAGCAAATCTCCCGAAGGACATTCAAAAAATTGACCTTCTTCCTGTTATCCAACCCTTCCAACGCACCGTCATGATAGACAAACCGGTAAAAGGACCGCTTATTATAGGTCATTAAAACCGCTATATCAAAAGCCATACACAGGAATTTTTTGTAAGTGGTGCCATACCCCTCTGCCGTCACTTCCATCTTTTCGGGGTCCTGGATATCCGCATGAAACTCGATATTATCCTGCTTATTCAGTTTAATGGAGATTATCGCCGGGACATTCAACACTGCCTGGATAAACTGGTTATACTGCCGCCTGATCTCCGTGTAATAATCATTACCCCGGTCAATTAATTCCTTGATTGCCCCGATTTGCACCTTTAGCGTTTCATCCAATGTCTTGATTTGCATTTCCAGCGCGCCGACCTTATCCAGGTTCGCCAGCTTCTCATCCAGCCGGGCAATCTCCGCATCGATTTTCGCTAACGATTTCTGGTAAAACTTGAATTTCCCGTAAGAATCCTTATCCTTCAACACCGACAACAATTCACTCTTCATGGTTTCGAGACCGAGTAGTTCCTTTTCAAGGGGTCTCAATTCATCGTTCAACTCCGCCAACCGTTCCGCCATGTATTTTTTTCTTTCCTCCGAAACCCGGTAATTAAAAACTTCAAGGTTCTTGTACTCCTTGACCAGGTTATCAGGGAAGAATATCTCTACCTCTTCGTATAAGCGTTTGAGTTCATCCATATTGATGCGGGGAACATCGGCCTTCATGGACTCCCCGATTTTTTTTATCTCTTCCGTCATATTGTACCGGATCGTATTCAGGGTGGCAATCCTGGAATCGGTTTCATCCACCAGCTTTTGATTGATTTCTTTATCTTGCAAATAGAAATTGAAATCATCGATTTTCTTCTCGATCTTGTTTTTTTCATCCGTCTTCAAATCGATAATGCCTTTGATCTTATCACTTTCCCCCGTACCAATGGAAAATTTCTCCTTCACTTGCGTAATTAAATCGAGCAATTCCTTTTTCTTTTCATCGGTTTCATACTTGTCCAGCAGGCGTTTCCCGTCAAAGCCCAGCATGTCGAATAGAAACGGTTTCCAATCGCGGTGCAGTCCCTTGTTATATTTTGCCAATTGGAAAACATCCAGGAAATCCTGTTGGGTCCTTAAGAAATAAGAAATACTCTTCCGGTACGGCCACGTGGGGGCCACATCGAACGCAAGCGTTTTATCCAAGAAATCCTTCGCCTTATCGATGGGAATATCCTCATAATTCCACTGCAGGTCTTCAACAAACCCATCCAACTCACTGTCATTTAATTTAAAAGAAATTTTCGACTGCCAGTCAACCCCACGCCGAATAACCAGGAATTTTCCCGGATTCAGTTTAATTTCGAGATAAAATAGGTATCCCTTAAAGATATCCCGGTGCTTCACAAACACGTGATTCCTATTGATCTTCTTGAGTAACAAAAAATCAATGACTTGAATCAACAGGGTTTTGCCCAGGTTGTGGGTATCTTTGGTATTGTCTTTTCTTTCCCTGGGTTCCCCCAGGATAACATTGAAACCGGGATTGAACCGGGTATTATGGAACGGTTTGCCGTTGGTATAAATTTTTACCAGTTTCATTTTAAGAGTTAAGTTGTGAGTTCAACGGAATCGATTTGTTGATGGTATTGAATTTTCCCCAACAGGAAGAGGAAAGACAAAGAAGGTAGATAGACCTCTTTGACTTTCACGTCGATTTTGTCCATGAGTATGGACAGCAATTCATCGAAGGTTATTATCCCGTTATCTTTCAAGGTTTTAAGTATTAAACCGCCCACATGGATAACCGAAAACCTGGGATCAAGATGTTTATTCGGCTTCAGCATTTATTATTCACTAACCCCGATGTCGCAATTATAGTACATATAATGCAAAAACACCCGGATCAACTTTCTCCTGTCTTTTAATCCCGGAGAATTTTCAAAGATATAATCGAATAACGTTTCCAATAATTTATCAAAATCAGAATATTCACTGCGTTTGATGACGATTTTCCCCTGCAAATCCGATACGGTATTATCATAATAATTCTTATATTTTAGGTTAGCGGGGTCCTTAAGAAATGTCTCAATTTTATGGAAATCGGCCAGGGAATTCTTCTTCAGAAAATCGAAGTACTCCTGGCTCAGCTTATTTAACTCGTTTTTCCTGGGTTTATCGATAAATTTGAATTGGTCTTGTTTTATCTGGACGGTTTCCTTCAACTGCTCCTTTATCTCAGAAAATTTGACGATAATTTCTTTCAAATCTTTTTCGTAGAACTCCAGGGGGAGGAAAAGCTTGTTCAGACCCAGGAATTTGGGAATATCCGGGTATTCTTTGAGCCACAATTGAATTCGTTCATCGCCAATGATGCGATTTTCTATTTTCAGATTGGTATCTATGAGGTCTGCAATCCGGGCTTCCTCAATCCCGGACAGCTTCCGGTTGGTAAAGAGCAAGTAATAATCGACTTCTCCGTTTTCTACCATTGTTTTTAGCTTAGATTTGATTTCCTTTTCCAACAAGGTTTTAAATTCGGAGTCCGAACATCTGCCATTTGGTTTTTCCGTGTGTTTTGCCTGAATGATGAATTTACCTTCCCATGGTCCTGTTTTACTGGGAAATTTCTCCGCTTTCCCGGTGAATTTCCCATCCCTCCCGCCATCAGGCCCTGTAGAAAAATTGATTGTCCCGGTTCCCAAAATCCGTTCGCAAATCAATATCACAAGTTTCTCAAAATCTTGCCAATGCAAATCATAAAGGGGGAAGTTTCTCATTCTGGGTTTACCGATGATATTTCTATTCGGATAAGCTTCCGCCATTGGGGTGATACACTCTTTCTCTTCAAAAACACCCTCTTCCTTTGTCTCACATGGATGTCAGGATTCCTCATCATCAAGAAGTTCCACGTTTTAAGAGTATTGAATACCACATTGGAATCAGGAAATCAAGAGGAAAGAAAAAAAAGGAAGCGCGGAAGCAAGGAAGCGGGGAAGAGCGGAAAAAAGACAGAAGAGAAGAAGCGAAGAAGAGAAGAAAAAACTCCCGGGAATCCGTGTAAATTCGTGTAATCTGTGGAAAAAAAACTTGGCGCCTTGGTGTGCCGTCTTTTGGTGGCAAAGTTTTTGAAGAGCGGAAGGTGAGAGTGAATAAAATGATGAACTATGAATGATGAATGATGAATGATGAATGCTGAATGCTGAAAAAAAAGAAAACAAAGCTCCGAATCCGGCAAGTTCCTTGCTTTTATTTGGCCAACAACTTGTTGGCTAATAAAATCTCCGGGTAGATAGCCGCCAATTTTTTCATTTCGATATATTCGTATTTAGATCATCACCTTTTCCAATCGTTCGGCAAGCCAAACTTTGATAATGGACTGCCTGGGAACACCAAGACGTTTTGCCTCTTTATCCAATAATTGAATCATCCAGACAGGAAAATCCAAATTGATTCTTTTCTGTTGTTGATTCAATCTTGTCGCTTTTGAGATATCAAGGCAGAAAGATATATCTTCGCCAGAATCAAATTTTCTATCTAAGTCCTTAGCTTTCATATATTTGAACCTCCTCTTTTCTAGACGGCCTTACCGATATGATCCTGGTTTTTTCATCACGATAGGTTATGATTCCAGACCAATATTTCTCTGCTATTTTGCCGACCACTAAAAATCTGGGTTCGTCAACTGTTTTCGCCGGAATCTTAATCAAGTCAGGATCATCCCATAGAGCTTGAGCCTCGACAAAATCAATGCCGTGTTTTCTCTTGTTACTCTCACTCTTATGGAGATCGAATTCAAACCTCATTTTATTCATGGTATACATATTATACCGGTGGAATACAAGATGTCAATCCTTAAGTTTTCTCAAAATAAATTTTGGTTCTTCGGTGGGGGAAAACCGGGATAGGCGAATTTATATCTTTTTTCCGGGCCGGATCCAAAGTTGAAACGAAATGATTGACTTTTTCCCGCTAACCTGCTAATTTATATCCCGGTACAAATAATTTATTAAATAGGAACAACCGTATGAAACCTAAGGAAGAGTCAGGTTTAAAACGCGCCGACGCCAGGATCATCTTACCCACCCTGCTGGCCGTGGGCCTGTTTATCATTTCGATTTTTGCCGTCATTATTCCTGCTTTCCGGTCCAATATCATGGACCGCAAACGGGACATGACCCGCGAATTAACCAATTCGGCATGGAGCGTCCTTCTTGAATACGCCGAAACCGAAAAAAAAGGCCTGCTGTCCAGGCCGGAAGCCCAAAAAAGGGCCATCTCCGATATCCGCTATTTACGCTACGGCGAAGAACGAAAAGACTATTTCTGGATCACGGATATGCTTCCCCGCATGGTAATGCACCCTTATAAACCGGAACTGGACGGTCAAGACCTCTCGGGCAACCTCGGCGAAGACCCCACCGGGAAAAATTTGTTCGTGGAAATGGTGGCCGTCTGCCGAAAAAGCGGCGGCGGTTTCGTGGAATATATGTGGCAGTGGAAAGACGACCCCACCCGCATCGTACCTAAATTATCCTATGTCAAACTTTTCGAACCCTGGGGCTGGATTATCGGCACGGGTATCTATGTCGAAGATGTAAAACAAGAAATCGCGGGCATGACCAGCCGCTTGATTACGATTTCTACGGTGATTATTTTTATTATTGCGCTGCTGCTTTTTTATATTACCCGGGAAAGCCTGAAGATCGAAACACAACGCCTTTCAGCGGAAAAAGGTCTGAGGGAATCGGAAAAAAAATACCGCGTCCTGGTGGAAGCGTCTACCGAAGGCGCCATAATGGCCCTGGAAGGTAGGTTTATTTACGCCAACCAACCGATCCTGGATATGCTGGGCTACTCCCCGGAAGAATTTAAAAACCTGGACCTTTACGGCATCATGGCCCCGGGCGCCGGGGAAAACGACCCGGGATACCTTTATTTTAAAGCCATCATGGAGGGAGAGGGCGAACCCGCGCCCACGCCATTCGAGGCCAAACTTAAGAAAAAAAACAACGAACCTATCCAGGTGGAATTAACTATTTCAAAGATTTCCCTGGGGGATGAAAACGGATTCATTATTATCGCCAGGGATATCGGGCGCCGGAAACGCATCGAAGAAGAACTGGGGCAAAGCAAAGAAAAATACAAGGTCCTTACCGATAACCT
>Ga0315276_10005117_pt1 | contig 12082 bp, 7 predicted proteins | sample YL17G05_0_MG_FD_204542 | JGI IMG/M metagenome (GOLD analysis project Ga0315276, IMG submission 204542) | Sediment microbial communities from Yellowstone Lake, YNP, Wyoming, USA - YL17G05_0 | ecosystem: Environmental > Aquatic > Freshwater > Lake > Sediment | place: USA: Wyoming | collected... | reverse complement strand
AAACCGAACATGGCTTCAAATATGTACGCGTAATAGGTGTGCCCGATTGGCGCCAAATCGCGGTACTCTCGGTAGAGCCGGGCGACGAACGGCGCCACCTCCTCGGGGGCGGGGGCTATGCGCAAGTCGTCCGAAACAAGCATGGTGGAAAACGGGCGGTTGAACGTGACGGGGTTGTTCATGAAGTAGCGATCCGGAATGGGGGCCTGCGGGGTGGCGATTCCGGCCAGCCCCCAGTCAATGATGCGCACATTGGCGCCGGCGCGGTCCATCATGAGGTTTTCGGATTTCAGGTCGTTGTGCATGACGCCCAGCTGGTTCATGGGCACAACCGCGCGCACCAGCAACTCCGATATGTGGTCGTTCAGACGGCGCAGCCGGTGCGCATCCAGCGGCGAGTGTTCCATCCACTCTTTCAAATCCGTCCCCAGATTGGGCATGTTAATCGCGCGCAGTTTATCCAAATTGGCGTTCACGTTGGACGCATCTATGGACGTTTCCGTAAACAGGTGGCACACGTCGTTGAACCCTGCCAAATCTTCCGGTCCGAGTGTGTCGGGTTCGCACACGCTTACCCGTATATTGAAATACTTATCATAATTTTTAATTTGGGTAATAAACGGGCGAATTTGTTCATATTCTCTCATTTCAAACTCGGCACTTTTGGTGTATCCCAGTTTGCTCACGTTGCCGTCGTAAATGTCGCGGGGGCTGTGCTTGCATTTGAGAGCCGGGTCAAACACGCACCCTTGGGCGCCCGCAAACACCGGTTTACCGCCCTTTATTCTATGTGTATTGGGCATTTTATATTGGATAATAAAACAATATATTTAAAAATTAAAAATTATTATAACGAGGGGGTCATGTTGTTCATCAATGATGGTAATACATGTAATACAGCCCCGTTGCGGCCGTAACGGCGACCGCCGTGTAAATGAGTTTGCGGCGGTATTTGAATTCTTCGTGCATCCGCACCGGTTTGGGTTTGTAGTTGGAGTAGTACGCGTTCACCGCCTCCTGCAGCGACACTTCGTCCCGGTTCAAACGCAGGTTGATTTGGTTGTGCAAAAAATGCACCCATTTGATAAATGACTCGCGTTTGTCCAAATAGGGGGAGACCGGGTACTTGTCCAGCAATTCGCTAAATGCGTTTCCGATGCGGTGGTTCGGCAAAAACAGCGGCAAATTTTGTATGAAATCGTAGTACTTTTTGATGGTCACGTCGTTCGGCCTCTCCGGGTACGTGACCGCCATGCTAAACAGCACGAACCAGTAGTGCGGTCCCCACACGGCCGGGTCCAGTGCATTCATGGATCAGACTGGGATGGGATTTTTACACTCAAACGATATAAAAAGAAGTGCAATTAAACACATAAATAAACCCCAACCCCAACCCCACCCTCAACCCCAACCAAACCAAATGTCGGACGACGGGGATGATTGCAGCAACAGCAACAACAATAGCAGCAACAGCAACAACAGCAGCAGCAACAACAACAGCAGCAGCAACAGCAGCAGCAACAGCAACAACAGCAGCAACGCCATAAATCATGCATGTGGTCGCCACCACCCGTTTTCAAAAAAAAACGGGTTTTGCAACAACTGCGGAAAAACGGGGCATCTGATGCACGCGTGCAAGAATCCAATCACGAGCAACGGCATCATTGTGTTCAAGGACAGCGAGGAGGGGGCGTCCTACTTGATGATTCGGCGCAAGGACACGCTGGGGTTCGTGGAATTCATTCGCGGAAAGTACCCCATTTACAACAAACGGTATTTGCAGCGCTTGATTGATGAAATGACCGTGGACGAGAAGCGGCGGTTGCAGACGCAAACATTTAGCGAATTGTGGAAGAACGTTTGGGGGGAGTATTTGAATTCAAAGTATCAAAATGAGGAGTCGGTGTCGTGTGACCGGTTCCATTTGTTGAAAAGCGGCATAAAACTAAGTTGCGGCAATGGCAATTCGTGCCACATATCGCTGGACAGCTTGATTGAAAATTCCACGACGCGGTGGGCCGAGCCGGAATGGGGGTTCCCAAAAGGCAGGCGCAACTATCAGGAAAAGGACCTGGATTGCGCGCTGCGCGAGTTTTCCGAAGAAACGGGGTACGACGCCGGCAAATTGGTGGTGATGCAAAACATCGTGCCCTATGAAGAAATATTCATGGGGTCCAACGTGAAAACCTACAAGCACAAATACTATGTTGCATATTTTCCGTTGAAGTACGACGCCTTGGCGCATTGTCCCAAGTTCCAAAAAACCGAGGTGAGCAAAATGGCATGGTTTTCGTTTGACGATTGCATTCGGCACATCCGGCCGTACAATTTAGAAAAAATCAACATTTTGCGCAACGTGCACAACGCCCTCAAAGAATATGAAATTGCGTGCTGAATTTGCAATTTATAATCGGGTCATAGTATAATCGTATAATCGTATAATCGTATAATCGTATAATGGAACCAACAGCCGCTTCAAGGGAACCGGGGCCAGCAAGGTCAAAGCTGCTGCAGGGAGCGCTGGCCAATGAAATAGCGCAGTGGACAAAGGGCCAAGACCAAGGCCAAGGCCAAGAGTCCCTCGGATTCCTGTATCCAACCAAAAGCAATCCCGACTTTGCGCGGGACATTGCGCAGCGCAAGGAGTTCAACGACACCCGGCAGAATGTGGTGGTCCCCGTGTCCCAGCGTCAAATGGAGGAAGAAGCCACCAAAATGTGCGGCGCCGCGTTTGAGCTTGCTCCGCACCAGCTGTTTGTGCGCAACTTCTTGTCGGTGATGACCCCGTACAACAGCTTGCTCCTGTATCACGGTCTCGGAACGGGCAAAACGTGTTCCGCTATCAGCGTGGCGGAAGAAATGCGCGACTACATGACCCACGTGGGCATGACGAAAAAAATCCTGGTGGTGGCGTCCGTCAACGTGCAGGACAACTTCCGCAAGCAGCTGTTTGACTTCAACCGGCTGAAATTTGACCGGGTTGCGCGGCAGTTTGTGATTCGCGGGTGCACGGGCACCAAGCTGCTGAAGGAAGTGGGCGCCAACGCCGAGCTCACCGATGATGTAACGGAACAAACCGTGGAGCACGCGCGCGCCGGAATTGTGCAGCGCGTCACCCGCTTGATCAACGCCAGCTACGAATTCATGGGCTACATTGAGCTGGCCAACACGGTGCGCCGGCTGACGAGCGGCGGAACCAAACAAGACGCCGTTCGGGCGATCAAGCACGCGTTCAACCATCGCCTCGTCATTGTGGATGAAATTCACAACGTGCGCAGCGACGAGGAAGTCAAAGAAGACAAGGCAGACAAGGCAGTCAAGGACAAGAAAAGCGTGTCCGACGAGTTGTACAAATTGGTGCGGTACGCCGACAACTTGCGACTGCTGCTGCTGTCGGGCACGCCCATGTACAACGACCCGCGCGAAATTGTGTGGCTGCTGAATTTAATGAACGCGAACGACCGCCGCGCCCCCATTGCCGTGAACGACGTGTTTGACCGCGATGGCAATTTGCTGGAAGGCGTGGGCGCCGAGCTGCTGCGCATCAAGTCCAACGGCTACATTTCGGTGGTGAAGGGGGAGAACCCGTACATTTTCCCGTACCGCATGTACCCCGCCGACTTTGCGCCGGCGCAGTCGTATGTCATGAACCGAGCGTTGCGCCCGTCGCAGCAGCTGAACGGCACCCCGATTCCGAATCCGATTCAGCACCTGGACGTGTATTTAAACCCGGCCGGCGCGTACCAAGAGGCGGTGTACCAGTGCATCATTGAGCGCAAGCGCTTGGAAATGACGGCCGACGCCACGTCGTTCGGCTCGTTTTTATTAAAGCAGCCGATTGAAGCGCTGAACATGGTGTACCCCAGCGCAGAGTTCGACAAGCACATGAAACGCGTGAAGGACGCTAAGGGGGACAAGGGTAAGGCCGAAAACAAAGACAAGGGAGACAAGGGAGACAAGGGAGACAAGGGAGACAAGGAAGTGTCCGTTGCTGACACTGCAGTCCTGGCCCGCATCAACCTCGGTAATTTGCTGGGCGACACGGGCCTGAAGCGCGTCATGAAGTACGACGTGTCGGATGACGGCACGCGCATTTCCAATTTTGAATACAAACCGGCATACGGGCGCATCTTTTCGCGCGCGGAAATCGGGAAATACAGCAGCAAAATCGCGAGCATTTGCGACCACGCGGAAAAAGCCAGCGGCATTGTCTTGATTTACAGCGAGTACATTGGCGGCGGCGCCGTGCCCATCGCGCTGGCCCTGGAAGAAATGGGGTTCGCCCGGTACGACACGCAGGTGGGGTCGCTGTTTAAAACCCCCCCGGTGCCGCAGCGATTCATCAACCACCCGAAAAAGCGGTTCGCCGCCAAGTACGCCATGTTCACGGGCGACAAGCAGCTGTCGCCCGACAACCGCGCCGAGCTGGAAGCGCTGACCACCGACAACGAGCACGGGCAGCGCATCAAGGTGGTCATCATTTCCAAGGCGGGCAGCGAGGGCATTGACTTCAAGAACGTGCGCCAGGTGCACATCATGGAGCCGTGGTACAACATGAACCGCATTGAGCAAATCGTGGGGCGCGCCGTGCGCAACTGCAGTCACGCCGACTTGCCGTTTGCGGACCGCAACGTGCAGCTGTTTTTGTACGGCACGACGCTCGCCGCCACTCCCGACGTGGAGGCGGCCGACTTGTACGTGTACCGGTTGGCGGAAACGAAGGCCGCGCAAATCGGCAGGGTGAGCCGCATTCTGAAAGAAAACGCGGTGGACTGCTTGCTCAACGTGGACCAGACGAAATTCAGCCAGGACGTAATCCAGCGGCACAACCACGGGGTTGCCGTCACGGTGCGGCAAGTGCTGGCGGACGGGACGCAGCTGCCCAATTACGCGGTGGGTGACCGCCCGTTTTCGTTTGTGTGCGACTACCAGGCGCGGTGCGAGTACGGGAGCGGTGGAGACCTGCAAGTAACCAACGCCTCGTATTCGCAGCCGTTCATAGCCATGAATGCGGACCGGATCATGCAGCGCGTTCGGGATTTGTTCCGCGTGCAGCACTTTTATAACCGGCAGACGCTCATTCGGCTTTTGCCGGGGCATCCGCGGGAGCAGATTGACGCGGCACTCACGCGCATCATGCACGATGACCGCGAGCCGCTGGTTGACAAGTACGGGCGCACCGGGCGACTAATCAACGTGGGCGAGTACTACCTCTTCCAGCCGTCCGAAATCACGGATCCGCGCATTGACACGCACGACCGCAGCGCCCCGCTGCAATTCAAGCGCGACCACATTTCGTTCCCGCTGAACGACGGCAAACTGGAACGGCTGGCCGCAAAACACGGGTTGAAACCGTTGGCGCCCCAGCAGCAGCCGCGGGCAGGACGGTACCCGCCGCAAATAGAATTGATCCATGCCAGTTTTGACGCCATCATGCAGCAGGAGGCACGGGCTCCCGTTGACAAAAACACCAAGGCATGGAACGAGCTGTGCGCGGATATAATTGGGGAGCTGCACGACCGTTTTCAAGTGCCGACGCACGTGGTGAAACAATGCGTGGCGCACCATTTTTTAGACGAGTTTGCAGTCGCGGCACCGCTTGAACAGAAGGTGCAGTACTTGCACGCGCTTTACCCCGGCCAAGACACCGCGTTTGACCGACTGGCGCGCGACTACTTTGGCGGCCTCGCTCTTAAAAACCCGAAATACCCGGGAGAGGAAGGCATGCTGCTGTTGAATTCGGCCAGCCCCAACGGGGTGCAGTTAATAACGCGAAAGAGCGCAAGCAGCGAATGGGCCGTTGCACCATCCAACGAAGAGTGGCGCCCGTACATGGCGCAAATCGCCGCAATGGTGCCGAACGACGCCGATCTGGCCCCCATTGTGGGGTTTGTTGTGGAATTTAAGGAAAAAGGCGGCGGCAGCTACGCCGTTTTCAAAATAAAATACACCAGCGAGAAGGGCACGGGCGCCCGGTGCGATCAGATTTCGTCCAAACAGCGCCGCCTCATGATTGTCAATCAAATCATGCACGGATTGAACCCCGACGCGGCGCCGGTGTACACGTACACAATGGAAAACACGAAGAACCAAAACACGGCGCGGTACTGCGTACTGTCGGAAATGTTGCTGCGCAGCTACAACGCCACGCGCAAGGACGACAAATGCTGGTTTTTAACCCCGGTGCAATCCGTCGTCGGACGCCAGTCCAAATAAATCAAATGCGCCCATAAGCAAATAAACCCATGCGAATAACTATAATAATATGTGCATATACTAACTGAAAACATGTATAAGCAAACAAACCAAACAAACCAAACAAACCAAACAAACCAACCCATCAACTCCGACATTTATATTCCCACCATGGTGACCCAAAAGGTGGTGCTGCCGTTTGACGCCATTGGCCGCAACGTTAAACATGTGCTGGAACAGCATTTAGTGCACGCGCACGAAGGCAAATGCAACGCAGAGGGGTACGTTCGCCCGCGGTCAACACAGTTAATTGCGCACTCGTCCGGCACGCTGACCGACCGCGGCGCGGTTGCGTTTGAAGTCATGTACGAATACCAAGCGTGCAACCCGGTGGAAGGCATGCTCATCAAGTGCGTGGTTCAAACGGTTACGCACGCCGGGATTCACGCGCACATTGTGCCGGAACCCAGCCCGCTGGTCATTTTTGTTTCGCGCGACCATCACTATTCCAAACCGCAGTTCTCCAAACTCAAGGTGCAGGACGAGATCACGGTGCGCGTCATTGGCCGGCACTTTGAGCTGAATGACCCGGCGGTGTACGTGATTGCGGAGCTGTCATAAATCATAATTCATTCATCACATCACCACATGTTCATAAAAATTCATTCAAACAAAAAGTAATGTTAATTCAAAAAAATTGAATTAAAATCACGGCAAAATGAATTGCAGTAGTAAGGAAAAGAATACGGCCATGGTTGAGTATTCGCTATATACCCCAACCGTCATCCGACACAAGGTGTGCTTGCCCGTGTCCGACATCACGCATTTTCAAGGCATCCGGGAGCAACTCACGCAATACGTTTCAACCCAAATCAGCGGCAAATGCATTCCGGAAGGATTTGTGAAGCCCAATTCATGCACCCTCCGGTCGCACACGGTGGGAACCTTTACGGCGGGAAACATCGCCTTCACGCTGGAGATTGAATGCCTGATGTGTTGTCCCAAGCAGGGGGATGTCATCAATTGTCTTGCAAAAACGGTTACTCAAGCCGGCATTCGGGCACACGCCTGCACGGACCCGTCTCCCGTGGTTGTGTACATATCGCGCGAAATGCAAGACTCTTCTCCAACTCCGCGAATGATGGACACCGTCAAACCCGGCGACCGGCTCACCGTGCGCGTCATTGGACACCGGTTTGAATTGAACGACAAACACGTGTCCATCATTGGTGAATGGATTTGAAAAATTGCTTGGTCAACTCTGTTTTTTGGTTTTCCACTTCCTTCAGCTGCGTTTCTTGTTCGTCCACGTACCTCAAATACTCCGCGAGTTTGGAAACAACGCCCTCGTCAATGTTGGTCAAATTCACAAATGACCCGTTCTTGTTTTCGGTCAAATCAACCTTGCATTGGGTCATGATTTTCAATATTTGAATTTGGTGATGCTGATTCAGCGCCTCTATGCGGTCCTTCAACTGCTTTAAATCCGTGGTCGGCATTTATTATTTGATAATCATAAACATGAATGTATTTCTAATATGTTTTATTTTTTATATTGATTTTTGAGTTTCAATGAATGTTTACTGCGTCGTGGTTTGCGTGTGCGACGCTTGTAATATATTATTATATCAACTGGTTTAAACAATCACTAACAACTAATGCATTCATGCACCTAAATGATGCACCATTCTAAACAAGCTTCGTTCGACGTCAATGCTGCCCTGAATAAATTACGCGGAGTCATGCTGTATGACACGAATGTGCAACCCATGCAACCAATGCAATCCGTAAAACCAATGCAATCCGTGCAACCAATGCAATCCGTGCAACCAATGCAATCCGTGCAACCAATACAATCAACCGAAAACAGGTTTCGCCCTGCATTGAACCAGGACCCGCTGTTTTGGTGCCTTTACGTTATGAAGAACGGCGCCTTCAAGTACGATCAGTTGCCAAATCGGTTCACGGCCGAGCAGGACGGCAAGCGCGACGAAATAATGATGCTGAGAGACCGAGCCAAACAACTGAAGCAATCCACCGGACTCAAATTTTCGGCATCCACCATTGAAGGTGACATCATGTCCCAGCGCATTTCGTTGCACGCGTTCCAGGTGCTGGTTCATTTGAACGATCTCAATGCGGTGTTCGTGAATCCGCACAATCGCGTGTATGCCGAATTCATCAGTGACGCGATAAAACCCGTCCATGTCATAGAACGCACTAACAAACAGATGACAATGACACAGGCGACCGAGGCTCAGGTCACGGCCATAAGAGCAACGCATTACCGCATTGAAAATCTGCAGAAACCGATGAAGGCGGCGAGCGCTTACACCGTGGCGGAACTCACCGAAGTGTGCCACACACTGAAAATTCATATGAACCACAAAATGAAAAAGCAGGAACTCTATGATGTTGTGGCAAAACAACTGTGTTTATAACGCAGTTGCAAATAAACCATTTAACCGTAAAATTGAATTTAAATAATATGCTGTTTTAATATACTATACGCGCAACAAGCAATACACGCAACAAATGCATAAGAATCAAAAGCAAGCCCCTCCTCACGAATTGTTTGATGCGATGGTGGAAACGTATTTAGGTGGGGTGTTGCAAACCGACGACGGGACGCCGGAGTTGGAAGTGCGGTTTGGAACCCGCAACCTGAAGCACGTTGCACCCATTACCAAAATAGATTTTGACAACGTCATTAAAACCCTGCTGTCGGCCGGTTTCGTCATGCAAAAAAACGACGACTACACCCTGAAAATCAGTTCCGAAGTGGGGAACGAAATGTCCAACATCCGCACCGAAGTTGCCGGGCTTCACAACGTTCAGTTGTATTGCAAAACCAACTCGCTGGAAAGAGTCATGCCGACATTTGTTCAAAAAACGCCGTTCCATCGTGGCGACGAACCGGTTCCCCCAGTCAATTTTGACGACTTCAATTTCCGCCTCTCGCTCCAAAAGGAAAAACAGTTTGCGGAATCGTCTTCCACCGCAAAAACGGTGGTCGGCCCGTGGCGCAGCAGCAAAAAAACGTTTCGCTACTTGAACCGCAGCACGTTCCGCAATCCGGCATTTCCGTTCGTGGTGGACGCCAGCATCGTGAAGGAATCGCGCCGCGATTATAACAAGATGATTCCCGCGCACACGTTTGCCGAGTCCCAGGTCTCCGAATCGCAGCCCAAATACGAAATTGAGATTGAGGTGCTGAATGACGCGGTCGGACAAGGGACCGCATTCAACACTACAAAAAAGCTGGCCGACGCGCTCCGCGCCTGCATAAAAACCGTCATGTCCGGCCTGCAAGGCACCAACTATCCGGTCGGGTTGACCGAGCGTTCCGAGGTGGCGGAAGAGTACATGACGCTGTTGCATCCCGAACGGAAGAAAGCAGACAAGGGAGACAAGGGAGACAAGGGAGACAAGGGAGACAAGGGAGACACTGCTGTTAAGCCGTTGCTTCCAAAACAGTTCATTGGCCCGTCGTCCTACACGCTCCAAATGCAAAACATCGTGCCCGTCAACGAAAACTGCACCGTCCCGAACGTGCGAACCAACTACACGGTCACCGACAAGGCGGACGGGACCCGCAAGCTCTTGTTCGTGTCGTCCGTGGGGCGCATGTATCTCATTGACACCAACATGCGCGTGCAGTTCACGGGCGCGCAGACTGCCCAAGACGCGCTCTTCAACACGCTGCTGGACGGCGAGCACATCCTGCACGACAAGACCGGCCGGTTCATCAACCTGTTTGCCGCGTTTGATGCGTATTACATTGCCGGCAAGGACGTGCGCGCGCTGCATTTCGTGCCGCCTTCCGCAGACGTGTCGGTTACCAAGTACCGCCTGCCGCTGTTGTTTGAAGCGATAAGCGGGTTTAATGCCCGCTCCGTCGTGCGCGGCGTGGCCACGTGCCCCATCCGCATTGAATGCAAAAAATTCAAATACACGGGGCATGATCACAGCATTTTCCAGTGCTGCGGCACGCTCATGTCGCAGATTGACTCCAACGGGTTTGAATACGTCACGGACGGCATGATCTTCACGCCGGCGGATGCGCCCGTGGGCGGTGAAGTGGGGGGTGATGCAGCGGGCCCAAAAACCAAAATCACGTGGCCGCTGTCGTTCAAATGGAAGCCCACGGAGGCCAACACCATTGACTTTCTGGCCACCATGGTAAAAGATTCAAACGGCCAGCCCAAAGTCACCAGCATTTTCACGGACGGCATTAACGTCGCCCAAATGGACCAGGTGGTGCAGTACAAGACGCTCACGCTGCGCGTCGGGTTTGACGAAAAAAAGCACGGCTACTTGAACCCGTGCGAGGACGTGATTCAGGGCAAGCTGCCACCGCGTAGGGGCGCAAATGAAAGGGGCGCAAATGAAAGGGGCGCAAATGAAAGGGGGGGCGCAAACAGCGAAGATTCGTACAAGCCGGTGCCGTTTTATCCGACGAGTCCGTACGATCCAACCGCGCACGTGTGCAACGTGATCCTTCGCACGGATGCCGCAGGAAATCGCGGCATGATGCTGACGGCCGAAAATGAGGCCATTGAAGACGGCACCATCATTGAGTGCGCGTACAATGCCGGCGCCGCCGATCCGCGTTTTCGCTGGGTGCCGCTGCGCGTGCGCACCGACAAAACGGCGGAGTATCGCAGCGGCCAGAAGAACTACGGCAACGCGTACCACGTGGCCAATTCCAACTGGCACACCATTCACAACCCGATCACGAAGCAGATGCTGACAACCGGAAAAGACATTCCCGACGAGCTGGCCGACGACGACGTGTATTACAACCGCATCACATCATCGGGCGAGACGACCACGCGCGGGCTGCGCGATTTCCACAACCTGGTTGTCAAGCGCGCATTGATTGGCGGCGCCAGTCGGCGCGGCAACACGCTCATTGATTTTGCGGTGGGCAAAGGCGGCGACCTCCCGAAATGGATCCACGCCAACCTGTCGTTTGTGCTCGGCGTTGACATTTCAAAGGACAACATCCAGAACCAGCTGGACGGCGCGTGCGCGCGCTACCTGGACTACTGCAAGCGGTTCAGCATCATGCCGGCGGCGCTGTTCGTGCAGGGCAACAGCGCGCTCAACATCAAAAACGGGGCGGGCATCAGCGGCGAAAAATACAAGCAAATTGTTAAGGCCGTGTTCGGGGATGGGCCGAAGGACAAGGCGCTGCTGGGCGAAGGCGTGTACCGCGAATACGGCAAGGCCGAAGACGGGTTCAACGTGGCGTCGTGCCAGTTTGCAATCCACTACATGTTTGAAACCCGCGCCAACGTGTGCAACTTTCTGCGCAACGCGTGCGAGTGCACGGCGGTGGGCGGCTACTTCATCGGCACCACGTACGACGGGGCCACCATGTTTGACGCGCTCAAGCAGTTTGAGGTCGGCGACGGCATAACGGTGATGCACAAAGGGAAACGCGTGTGGCAGGTCTCCAAGGCGTACACCGCTGCCGAGTTTCCGGATGACGAAACGAGCGTGGGATACGCCGTGGACGTGTATCAGGAGTCCATCAACAAAACGTTCCGCGAGTACTTGGTGAATTTCAACTACTTGAAACGGCTGATGGTGAATTTCGGGTTTGAGGTGGTGCCGCGGGAAGACGCGCTCAAAGACCTGGGGCTGCCAGACGGAACCGGCATGTTTGAGCAGCTGTATCAGCAAATGATGGCGCGGTTGAAGCAGACGCCGGCGTCTGCGTGTGATTTCGGGGATGCGCCCGACATGCGCGACTACGAGCGCCGCATCTCGTTTTACAACCGCTACTTTGTGTTCAAGAAGGTGCGGTCCATTGACAATGCGGAGGCGGTGGTGAAAAGCTTGCTGGGCACGTCCACCGCGTTTGAAAAACAGATGGCGG
>Ga0315276_10005116_pt1 | contig 12083 bp, 5 predicted proteins | sample YL17G05_0_MG_FD_204542 | JGI IMG/M metagenome (GOLD analysis project Ga0315276, IMG submission 204542) | Sediment microbial communities from Yellowstone Lake, YNP, Wyoming, USA - YL17G05_0 | ecosystem: Environmental > Aquatic > Freshwater > Lake > Sediment | place: USA: Wyoming | collected... | reverse complement strand
ATTTTTTCCCGCTTGTCAGTAACCACACCCGGACCGGCTGCGTTAATGGTAGCACTGCTGGCGACAATGGCCCATCCGAGTTCTTTGGTCAAACCCTCCAGCCGGGATGCTGTATTCACTGTGTCACCAATGGCTGTGAACTCCATGCGCTTGGGCGAGCCGATGCTGCCGATGACCGCCTCGCCCGTATGCAGTCCGATCCCTATGTTAAACTCAGGAAGATCCATATTCCCAAATCGCTGTTGCATCCAGGAGCGGAATTCGCGGGCCGTCTTTGTCATGGCCAGAGCAGCACGCAGTGCACGCTGAGCATGATCGCTGTAAGGCACTGGCGATCCAAAGACGGCCATGATCGCATCGCCGATGAATTTGTCCACTGTGCCACCCTGCTCCAGAATAGGTTCACACACTCGGCTGAGATAGGCATTGAGCATCTCCACCACTTCGTGTGCATTTAATTTCTCAGAAATCGTAGTAAAATTTCGGATGTCTGAAAAGAGGACAGTCACCTGAAGCGCTTCACCTCCTAAATCAGGCCGGTGTCCGATGGCGAGAAGTTTCTCCACCACCTCGTCAGAAACATATTTCCCAAACATTTGCCGTAATCGTGCCTGTTCCCTTTCCTCCCCTGTAAGTCTAAGGCCAAGGGTCCCTAAATAACTCACCACCAGCGCCAGATAGATGCTGGCGACGGGTAAAATCCAGTTAATGTGGAACAGTAGAAAGGCCAAAAGCGTACAGACTAAGCCGAGCAGGAGACCAGCCCCTAAACCCTTCAAGGGATGCAATCTGAAAAATAGGGTTGTTCCTAATATAAGCACTGCTACTAAGTAAATAAGGCGGAACCCGTCCGGAACAGACTGCGGAAACCGTCCCGTCAGCAAGGTCTCCACGATATTGGCATGCAGTTCAGCACCGCTCATCATGCGGCCTTCAAAAATCAAAAAACCATGGGCATAGGGGGTCAGGTGAATATCTTGGTTCCCGATCTGTTCCGCTGCGATGATAACTACCTTGTTCTTGAGGCGTTGAATCTCATGATCCATATCCGCCTGAGGGTTAAGTAAACGGCTAAGGGAGAGCCGGGGAATGGTTCCTGGGGGGCCAACGAAACCAATGGTATAGGGAAGAATCACATTGGGTATCTCGCGGCACCCCAATGACCAAGTCGAGCTTGTTGGTTCCAAACCAGCGGCTCGCACTGCCAACAGGGTGGCGAACGTCAGATTTGGAATCGTTCCGTCATCGAACAATGTGGGGAAGAACCGGCGGACCACTCCATCTTTATCCGTGTAAAAATTGCTCAAGCCCACGTCCATCGGGCCACCCGGAAGGGAAAATAGGTAATCGCTGATAGGCAAAAGGAGTTGACTTTTACCCTGATCATTATCGGCCACGCTTGCGATGAGTACCACCTGCCCAGAAGCAAGCTGTGATCTCATTGGAATATCGTAAGTGCGACTTTTATCAGTTCGTGATAATTCAAGCTTCTTGAGCCATGATTCAGCGCTGACAGTAAAAAGATAATCTAATCCAATGATCCGGGCTCCGGCCCGACGGATGATCTCGATCGCATGAGCGAAATGTGGCCCCCAAAATACCAATGGTTCGTCTGGGTGCTCCAAAAGGGTCTGATTATCAACACCCAGAATGACTACATGCTTTGGATCAGCCCGACGCCCTGACAGATTATGCCAAAGATCGTAATACATATACTCAAATACATCGAGCCATCCTAAACGAGTCGCGACCTCTGTCGTGGCCAAAGCAAAAATTACCAGCAGTGACCCAATGATTGCCTGCCGGATAGGCATCCTGCCATGACTGCTGGTCTGTTTTGCCACTCTATCTCTCCTCCTCGAAAAGAAGCCTCCGTCTTTCTTGCCTTGCACACCGGCCCCTATCTAATCTCTACCTCTTCAGCACCAATGGAAAGTCGGGGATCGTCTGAGGTTTTGCAGTGGCAGGTGTCTGTTTCCCTCTGGTTAACTCTTTGACCCTTTCCGACACATAAAGGTCAAGCATGTTGATGGTGATTTTGCCTTTACCCAAATAATCCGCCTTACCATTAATCCCTTCCACCACGGCTTTTGTAAAAGCTCCATTCCCCCAGTTAGGATCTTCGAATGAATATTGTTTTCCTGTCGATGAGGCGAAGACCACTGCCCCGTTTTCCGCACTGGCCAACTCGTTGACAACGCCCATGATATCAGTTGCTGCCCCTCTGGCCCCCATGACATTTCCAGCATGGCAGGTGTCGATGAAAAGGATAGTCTTCCCTGCCATAGAAGCCACTGTATTCTTCATCTCCGTAAACGGCACACCTGTTCTCCTAAGTCTATCTATATTGGCGTTCACAGGTAGGAAGTAATAAACTCCCCCTTTTTCATTAACCCCATGCCCTGCCAGAAATATAATGGCCACATCCTTACTCGTGGTTTCTTTCGAAATCCAGTCGAATCCGTCCAAGATTTCGTCTTTGGTGGCCTTTTCGTCAGTGAGGACCTTCACCACCACATCTCGGTAGAGCCCACCCTTCTCCTTGAGGAGGGACTCTGCAAAATCGCTGGCATCCTTGGCAGCAAACTGAAGCACCAGGGTTTTGTCTTCATACTTGCTCACACCAATAGCAAGGACGTAGAGTTTTGGCTTGACGATGAACTCATCCTCCTTCACTTTCCCCGACCACTTCAGCTTCACTGTGGCCGGCTCACTGGCTGCATACTTATTTTCTGCAATAATCGAAATCTCAGTATCCTTCTCTGGAATAGTAACCTTCGCTGTTCGGATATCCTGATTTTTCTGGGCTGGTTTGATTGCCAAACCTCTCCCGAGCGGTCTCCCATCTACTAATACCTTTACTTTTGTCACTGGCTCCTCTGAAAGGTTTCGGATAGAAAATTTCACTTCAATCTCTTTGTCAGATACTTCAGAACCATCCTTGGGAGAGAGGATACTAACCACGGGCGGGTATATCTTTGCTATAGGAACCTCCTCCACTTTTTTACCTGATTCCTTGTTTGCAAATTTTATTGCCTCAGCTTCATCTAACGTTTCTAAAGTCTTTGCAATCACGTCAGGCCGATAGTAGGTTCCTCTGAACCTTGAGACAGGGAAGAAGTCTGCCGCTGCCTCTCTTCCGTTATTCAAGTGCCAGCCGATCAACTCTTCTGCCCCAGGAGAAGCATCATAATAACCCGAAGGAGTCCAAAGGACCCATCGTTTCCTGTCTCTGTGAGGGAATAATGCCAAGAGTTCCTTTCCATCTTTCATCCGATACCATCTCACCGTGCCATCACCCAATGCTGCTACGGCGACCCTACCATTTTCTGATACGTTTACAGAGTAAACAGCACCAGGGGAAAGGGCCTCCCATTTTTTATTACCCTCCCTGTCATAGAGACGGATGAATCCAGATGTCCCAATAAGAAAGGTATTTTTATCGGGCGAGATGGCGAGACAATAAGAAAATTCTTCCGGGTAGAAGTTTAACAACTTACCGTTTAACTTCGGGTTGGATTTATATTCCCAATCAGTGATGTTTAAACCAGCTGCTGTGGTAATAGGAGGGAAGAGGGTGATTTCCTTTGGTGGGTCAGGCTCAAGGGATCTCTCCGATATGGAAAAACGGGCAGGCGACTTACCCAGTGTCTCATAGCCAAACTGAAGAGTATTGCCGTCATGAGAAATGAGGAATCCTTTGTAGCCACCCTTATATTCCGCAACAGATGGACCTTTGTAGATAGTTTTTTTGTCATTTGCATCAAATACCCCAAAGGCAGGGTGGTCCGAACAAAAGATGACGCCTCCATCCTTAAGGGGTAGAATATGATTAATATTATAACTTCCTAAGGGAAGATCTTTGAATCCTCCTCTGCCTCGATTTGACCATTTACGAATGAAATTTGGAGCCCAGCTCTTGCCTGCATAGAGGAACTTGCCGTCCGATGACCAGGAGATTGAAATAAAACCTCCCTTAGTCACGCCGCTCGTATCAGAAGAATATTGATGGGAAAGGTCTTTCCCCGAGAGAACATCCACCTTTAAGGAATCTCTAAATCCAACGGCAATGCTTGAACCATCAGGGGAAAAGCTAACAGAAGAAGGTTTATTCCCACCAAGACCTTTCTTTTTAGTGATTAACTTGAAATCGCTCCCATAGAGGCGGATGAACCCATCATAGGATGCTGTGACAAGCCTTCCATTCACGTCAAAATCAGCACTCACACAGGAACCTCCATATTCCTCGTCTACCCCTGCAATGGAATAATCCCGGGTGTGATAAATGCGGATACCCTTGCCTCCTCCCAGTGTCGCTACAAGGAACCTGCTATCCTTTGAGTAGGCAAGGTGCATAATGGTGACGTCTGGAAGATCCTTTATTCTGTGGACCAGGTTTCCGCTCTCCCGGTCAAATAAGTAGATAGATTGGGATTTTTCCCAGGAAAACCCTGTCCGTCCTCCACAGGCAATTGTTTTTCCATCAGGCGTGATAGCAACAGAGATTATCCTCCCCGCAAGCCCTTTTTCGATAGGAGGTCTTATAATCTTGATCAGCCTGCCCGTAGATAATTCCCACAGCCGTACAGTTTTATCACTCGAGCCTGTGACTAAAAATTGGTTTTGAGCATCAATGGCAAGCCTATATATCAGTGCCATATGCATCCCCGTTTCCATACGAAGGATGGGTTCTTTTGGAGGGTCCAATGAATAAACCCTTCCATTGAAAAAGGGTAGGAATAGTCCTAAAATCAACAAAACGATAGAATAATATGCTCCCTTCTTTATCAATTTATCTGCACCCATCACTTTCCTTTCTTTGGTTTGCGATTATTCACTGATTCGCCTCAGGCATCCATTACAATTTTAGTCTTTTCTTATGAATCCTTGACGAATTTACTAAGGAGTCCATAATTGAGTAAACATATTGCTCAGAAAATCTCCCCTCGCCCCTCTTTGCCAAAGAGGGGTAATTCCTCCCTTTTGTAAAGGGAGGGGAGGAGGGATTTAGTTTCCGGTGTCTATACAATTATGGACTGACTAATAACTGAATCAAGAAACCGTCAGTTCCCTATCCCCTCCTTACATTATATCACAATATGTATAGTTTTAAACAAACACTCTTAAAGCTATCATCGAAGCCCCTTCCTCCTCCTCTAAGGCCTCTTTTTGAAAAAAATTCTTTCTTCCGTTAAATTTTATTCAACAGACTTTATCTCCGCGACACCCGATTATCAGCGAGCCTGAATTAGCAAGTGAAAGGTTTTGATTCTTATGTATTGACAAATCTAAGTTTCATGATAATTTTTAAAATTAATTCAGGATGACGGCGATGAAGCGGGATTATGATGTCATTGTGGTGGGAGCAGGACCAGGGGGGGCAACCGCTGCAAGGTTTTGTGCCCGGACTGGGTTAAAGACTCTCCTCATTGAGAAGGAACGGCTACCCAGATATAAGCCTTGCGGAGGTTGCCTTTCCCTTAAAGCGATCCGTCTGCTTGACTTCGACCTCAGTCCCGTGGTGGAAAATACCATCTATGGAGCAAGATTCACTTATTGCTTGAAAGACCCCTTCCTTATCCAAACACATCAACCGTTTGCATTCATGGTGATGAGGGATCGGTTCGATCAATTCTTGGTTGAAAAGACCATCGAGACAGGGGCTGATATTTTAGATGGAGAAAAAGTGGTCACGGTAGAAGAGAGGAGGGATGGGGTAGAGGTGCAATTAGTCAGAGGGAAGAGGCTTCATTGTGAATACCTCATCGGCGCAGATGGTCCGGGGAGTACCGTAGCAAAGTCATTCTCCTCACCGCCACCGAAGGACGATGGAAGTGGGATTGGGGTAGAAAGTGAGATTCCTTTTGAGACGGTTATCGATTTCCCGAAAGGGGATCTTCAACTCATCCATTTAGATTTCGGCAGAGTTCCCAATGGCTATGGTTGGGTCTTCCCCAAAAGAGAAGGGCTCAGCATTGGTATCGGCGGAATGCATCGAGAAGGGGAAGAGCTGAACCCCCGTCAATACTTCAATGTTTTCATCCGCGCACTGAATTACATCAATGAGAAGAAGGTGAGTCAAGTTCTGGGACATCCCCTCTCCCCCTTTTATGATGAAGAGCAAAAGGTCTCACAAGGAAGGCTTCTTCTGGTGGGTGATGCGGCTCACCTGACGGATCCTCTGATGGGGGAAGGGATTTACTATGCCCTTCGAAGCGGGATGCTTGCTGCAGAGGCGATCATTGAATCGAAACAGAAAGGAATTTCTCCCTCTGATCTATATCAGGATACGGTTCGTTTACATATCTTTGAGAACTTGAAATGGGCCCTCTATTTTTCTCGATTCGTTTTCCGCTTTACAAAATTGGCCTATCAGGCTCTAAAACGCTATCCCGAATTAGGGGACCTCTATCTTCAGGTGTTGGAGGGAAAGGAGACCTATCAGGGTTTTGTGACGAGGGTCAAGGAGCGGATGAAGGATCTCCTCAAGGGGCGTCTCAGTGACAAGATTAGAAAGGCAATGGCGAGGACCTGAAGCGCTACGACTGTGCAATCCTCCGAATTAAGGCAATTCAGAAAAAAGGTAGAAAGGTTCGTCCATCTCTTGGAAAAAAGATATGGCATTCCTCGGAAGAAGAGGATCGTTGATCCTCTCGATCTCCTCATCCAGACGATCCTTTCACAGAACACCAACGACCGAAATCGGGATATGGCCTACCGGGGATTGAAAACCCGATTCCCCCGTTGGGAGGATGTCCTCAGGGCCAAGACGAGAGCACTCATTCAGGCGATCCGACCGGGCGGATTGGCCGAACAGAAATCGAGACACATCAAGGACATCCTCCGATGGATCGAAAAGCATTATGGGGTGTTGAGCCTTGCCATTTTAAAAGAGATGGATTCGGAGGGAATTAAACGAACCATTGGGAGCCTCAAAGGGATTGGGCCAAAAACCGTTCACTGTCTTCTCCTTTTTGGTTTGGGGAGGGAAGCCTTTCCGGTCGATACCCATATCCTCCGGGTTGGGAAACGCCTGGGCTTCCTTCCGAAGAAGATCGATGCAGAAAAGGCCCATCAATGGATGGTCCCACTCATCCCAAAGGAGAAATCCCTCTCCTTACACCTTAACCTCATCCGATTTGGAAGAGAGGTCTGTAGAGCGAAAAACCCTCAGTGCAAAATTTGTTTTCTCAATAAGGAATGCTCTCACTCAAATTCCCCTCCCCCTTGATGGGGGAGGGCGGGGGGTGGGGGTGGATCATTGAGGTCCCCCCTCACCTTTACCCTGTTAGATAAGATTGCCTATTCAGCCCTGTTATTCAGCAAACATTCTATCTAACAGGGTGAATCCTCTCCCACCAGGAGGCTGTGTCGTAATCAGGATGAAAGGTGGATTCCGGCGGGACAGGCGGTCAAGCTCCTCAGCTTTAGAATGCGGTCGTTTATAGTTATGGGTAACCGGCCTTCTAAGAAATGGGATTCTTTTCATGGGCTTGGATCTCCGTAGCTGAGCGATGAAAGGTTTCCGCCCTAAAGCTTCGTCACCCGACCACCTGTCCCGTGTTGCAACGGAAATAGTTTCTTGTTGATTACGACACAGTCTCCAGGGGAGAGGAGGTTTTTTTATAAGTTATTTTCTGAGTTGTTTCTAATGAAAGATCTGATTAAAAAACTGCTCCATATCGAAGACACGCCTGAACGAACAGCCCTGGCCTATTCCATTGGTGTCTTCTTAGGGTTTTCGCCCTTCTTAGGATTTCATACTCTGACCGGTATAGCGATCGCATTTTTATTCAAGTTGAACCGGGTGGCCATCCTATTAGGGGTTTGGTCGAACACCCCTTGGTGGATCGTTCCTTATTATACGGTCGCCACATGGATGGGGATGTGGATCATGGGGCTTCAGATCGACAGGGCTTTCTTGAAAGAGATATTCCGATTGGGAATGGATCAAAGATTCATTCGTTCGGATTTTTGGATGCGAATTGCCTCCCAATGGGGTCTTTTCCTCTCTTTTAATATAGGTTCCTTAATTCTCTGTTCCCTTCTCAGTTTGGTTGCCTATCCCCTCTCTTTAAAGTTGATTAGATTCTATCGCTCCCGTAAGAAACAATGGGACCGTGTCCGTGATTCGTGACACGTGAAGACACCCCAATGAACTACCCCGCCGCAAGCAGCGGGGTATCAAAGACCACAACGGGCAAAACCCTTCGCCCCAAGGGGCGGGGTATTCACCCGGACGGAAATAAACCATATTTTATCGGACACGCCTGCGCGCTGTAGCGCTCCGGCGCGCAAGCGTGCCGGAACGCTTGCCTGTACGAAGCGTTTCGGCGAAGGCAGGCACTCCGGCGTGCAAGCACGGATAGCGGACACGGACACGAAAGACAAGCCTTGACACCTATCCCTATTTAATTGAAAAATGAAGAGATATGGCAATATCGATTAAAGAAAATTCCCATTCTTTTGATTCTTGGCTTGAATCCGAGCCTTGGAGAAAATGGAAACGTATTGGATTGACCAACCTAACAGGTTCTTCCAAGGTCTACCTTCTCTCTTATTGGAGAGAGAAGGTAAGGGGACCCCTGCTGGTCATCGTCCCCCACTTGAGAAATGCCGAGACTTTCCTCGAAGATCTCCGGTTTTTTATGAAGGAGTCGGACATCCCTTCCTTTCTCTTCCCTCAATGGGAGACCCTTCCTTATGATGAAATCCCTCCCCATCCTGAAATTGTCAGGGAACGGGTAAGAGTCCTTTTTTCCCTTCTAAAAGGGGAGGAAGCAGTGATCGTCTCTTCCATCAAGGCGCTGATGCAGAAGGTTCTGGCCCCGGACGATTTAAAAGGATCTGTTTTCTCTATTTCTGTAGGAGAAGAGGTAGACCGTGACCGATTCATCCGTTTCCTTCGCGAAGGTGGATATACCTCAGCGAGGATTGTGGAGGAGAGGGGGGATTTTAGCGTCCGGGGAGCGATCATCGATCTCTACACCCCATTCTATGAAGACCCTATTCGATTGGAATTTGATGGAGACCGATTAGAGTCCATCCGCCGATTCGAGACAGAGACTCAGCGTTCTCTTCCCCAGGGGATGATGGATCATGCCATCCTTCTTCCAGCGAGGGATACCTCGGGGGTTTCTTCTGTTCAGCCTCTCAAAACCCTTCTGGATTATCTGAAGGGGAATGAAATCATCTTTATTGAAGAAGGCGATGAAGTAGCGAAAGAAGCTGAGATCTTTTCTCATCTGATCCAAGAACATCATGAAAAGGCTTTGTTAAAAAAGAGATCCGTTTCTCCGTCAGAGGCCACCTATCTCAATGACGAGGATGTCTCGCTTTGTTTGGGAAGATTTCAAACGGTCTATCTCCAGGGAGGACCCCTTGCTCCTCCTTCCTGTCAGCATGTTGTTTCTTTTGAGATGGAGACGAATGAAAATCTTCAGAGGGAGATGAGAGTCGTCCTCTCCGCGAAAACCGGTTCCTCCGAGACTTCTCCTTTTTCGATCCTTTTGAAAAACCTACATGATTGGCAAGAAAAAGGAGTGAGAGTCTTCATCGTTTCCCATGCACAGGGTCAGGCTGAGCGATTGAGGGATCTTCTCTTGCAGTATGGAGTGGAACCACGACTGGAAAAAACGAAAATGTTCAGAGAGGCCCTTGATCAACCCGAGGAGGATCTCGTACTTCTTGTCGGTCCTCTCTCCTCAGGGTTTCGAAACCCCCGGGAAGGTTGGGTGATTCTGACCGAAGAGGAGATCTTTGGTGAAAGAAGGAGGCTTCCTGAAGGAAAGGTTCGGACTTCTATAGCCTCTGCTTCATGGCAGAGGGGGGGGCCAACCCTCTCTTCGTACAGGGAACTTCGGGAAGATGATCTTGTTGTCCATGTCGACTATGGAATAGGTTGTTATCGAGGGCTGAAACACTTGAAGATTTGGGGGGTCTCGAACGATTACCTTCTCTTAGAATATCAGGAAGGGGATAAACTCTATCTTCCTGTAGACCGGCTCAATTTAATTCAGCGCTATATCGGAGGGGATGGAAAATCTCCCAGACTGGATAAACTGGGCAGTCATTCTTGGCAGAGGGCAAAAAAGAGGGCAGAGGCTGCGGTGTCAGAGATGGTGAAAGAACTCCTCAACCTCTATGCGGCCAGAAAGGTTTTTGAGGGGTTCACATTTCCTCCTTTAGATCAGTTCTATAAAGAGTTTGAAGCCACCTTTGAATATGAAGAAACTCCTGATCAGGTCCAGGCGATTGAAGAAGTGATGAAGGACATGGGCAATCCCAAACCCATGGATCGCTTGATCTGTGGGGACGTCGGATATGGTAAGACAGAGGTCGCCATCCGAGCCGCTTATCGTGCCGTGATGGGCGGGAAACAGGTCGCCATTTTAGTGCCTACCACGGTTTTAGCTCAGCAGCATTACCAGACCTTCCTTGACCGATTCAAAACCTACCCAGTGGTCATTGAGGTGCTGAGCCGATTTAAAAGTCCCCGGGAACAGAAAGAGATCCTTCGACGGCTGAAAGAAGGAAGGGTGGATATTGTGATCGGGACACACCGGCTCTTGCAGAAGGATGTGTTCTTTCGAGATCTGGGGCTGGTGGTGATTGATGAGGAACATCGATTTGGCGTCTCCCACAAGGAAAAATTGAAGCAAATGAGAAAATTGGTGGACGTGATGACGCTCACGGCGACTCCTATTCCAAGAACGCTACAGATGGCTGTTTCTGGAATTCGTGATCTCAGCCTCATCCAAACCCCTCCTGAGAATCGCCTCTCGATCCGGACCATCGTGGTCCGTTATGACGATGAGGTCATCCGAGAAGCGGTCCAGAGAGAGTTGGGTCGGGGAGGTCAGGTGTTCTTCGTTCATCATCGGGTCCAAAACATTTATGCAATGGCCAACCATTTGAGGCGACTCATCCCGGAGGCCTCCCTGGCCATTGCCCATGGCCAGATGCGAGAGAAGGAATTGGAGAAGGTGATGCTCCAATTCGTCAGGAAGGAAATTAATCTTCTCGTCTGCACCAGTATCATCGAATCTGGTTTGGACATCCCGACGGCGAACACTATCCTGATCAATCATGCAGAGCGTTTTGGTCTGGCAGATCTCTATCAAATCCGTGGCCGAGTGGGCCGGGGAAGCCATCAAGCCTATGCTTACCTCATCATTCCCGGAGATCTCACCCTTTCCAAGGATGCCATGAGAAGACTCCGAGCCATTCAGGAATTGAGTGAACTGGGGTCTGGATTCAAACTTGCGATTCAGGACCTTGAGATTCGGGGAGCAGGAAACCTCCTCGGACCCTCTCAATCTGGATACATCACTGCGGTGGGATTTGAACTCTACACCCAGCTGATGGAGAAGGCCGTTAAGGAGTTAAAGGGTGAGGAAGTCGTAGAAGAGATCACTCCAGAAATTCATTTTCATCTTCCTGCCTTCATCCCAGAAGCTTATGTGGAGGATCCGGGAGAACGATTGAGTCTCTATCGAAGGCTTTCTCTTTCTCGTTCCGATGAGGAAGTGGAGCGGATTCGAGAGGAACTGGTGGACCGATTTGGGAAGATTCCCTCAGAAGTGGATCATCTCATCGAGGTGATCAAGGTAAAAATTGTCCTGACGAGATTATCGATCCGAAAATTCGAGCAGACTCCTTCCCAGATGGTTCTCACCTTCGACGAAACGACCCGGGTCTCTCCAAAAACGGTTGTGGAGCTGGTAAATCGAGGAGAAGGTCGATATCGGCTCACTCCAGACTCGAAATTGGTTATCGAAGGATGGTCCGGTTTGAGGAAGGACCCCTTTGGAGCGGCCAAAAAGCTATTGCAAGCATTGGCCTGATATGATAGATTTCAACCTGAGATAAGAAACGATAGGCGCTTCGCCTGACTGCCGCAGCAGGCGTTCTTCTCTGCATAGCATGCGGTGTGGGTTCTGGGCATAGCGACAAAAGTCCTATTTACTTTACCTGACAGTTGGAAAACGGACACGGGCAAACCGCCCTTCAAGGCTTCGGAAGGCGGTTGTTTTGAGAATTTAAGGGTATCGGAGGACATCACTCCAAGTGAATTCCAGCAG
>Ga0315276_10005114_pt1 | contig 12084 bp, 17 predicted proteins | sample YL17G05_0_MG_FD_204542 | JGI IMG/M metagenome (GOLD analysis project Ga0315276, IMG submission 204542) | Sediment microbial communities from Yellowstone Lake, YNP, Wyoming, USA - YL17G05_0 | ecosystem: Environmental > Aquatic > Freshwater > Lake > Sediment | place: USA: Wyoming | collected... | reverse complement strand
AAATAAAGCCAAAATAGCTGGAAGAGTTATGATAGTCAGAGAACTTGGGAAAATTAATTTTATGAGCTTACAAGATTCAAGTGGAAAAATACAGATAATTCTTCAACAAGACAAAACACCAGAGAAAATTATTGATTTTTTTAAAAAATACATAGATGCAGGAGATTTTATTGGTATAGAAGGCACGATTATGAGAACAGAAAGAGGTGAATTAAGTATTCTCGCGGAAAAAGTTGAAATATTGAGCAAAGCTCTCTTGCCTTTGCCAGAAAAATGGCATGGCTTGCAGGATAAAGAAGAAAGATATAGGAAAAGGTATTTAGATTTAATAATGAGCCCTGAAGTCAAGAAAGTTTTTGAAACACGGCAGAAAATTATTGATGCAATCAGAGAGTTTTTGAAAGAAAAAGGATTTGTTGAAGCAGACACACCGATTTTACAGCCACTTTATGGCGGTGCTGCTGCCAAGCCGTTTAAAACTGAATTAAACGCCCTAAAAATGCCTTTGTATTTAAGAATAAGCAATGAGCTTTATCTAAAAAGATTGATTGTCGGAGGGATGGAAAAAATTTATGAATTTTCAAAAGATTTTAGAAATGAAGGTATAGATGCTACGCATAATCCTGAATTTTTGCAGATAGAAATTTATCAAGCTTATGCTGATTACGAAGAAATGATGAAACTTTGTGAAGAGATTTACAAACATGTTGCAAAAAAAATTTTAGGGAATACTATCATAGAATACCAAGGAAAGAAGATAGATTTGGGAAAATGGCAGAAAATAAGCATGTTAGATGCTATAAAGAAATATGTAAAAATTGATGTTGAAAAAATGGGTGAACAAGAATTAGTAAAATTTGCTGAGAAAAATAATATAAAGTTAAAAAGTGAAAAAAGAGGTTTGGTGATAGCAACTATATTTGAGCATTTTTGCGAGGAGCATTTGATACAGCCAACTTTTGTTTATGATTACCCTGAAGAAACCACTCCCCTTTGCAAAGAAAAAAGAAATTACAAAGGGAAAACAAAACTTGTGGAGAGGTTTGAGGCGTATATTAATTGCTGGGAAATGGGAAATGCATATTCTGAATTAAATAATCCGTTTATACAGAAAAAATTGTTAGAAGAGCAGGCAAAAGAGCTGAGGGCAGGAGATGAAGAAGCAAACCCATACGACAAAGATTTTGTAGAAGCTATAGAGCAAGGAATGCCACCGACCGGGGGGATAGGATTAGGAATAGACAGAATGATTATGTTGCTAACAAACCAGCCAAGCATCCGCGACGTTATTTTGTTTCCGTTTATGAAAATAGAAGAAGAAAATAAAAAAATTGAGGAAAAATAAAAATGCCAAACTTAATTATAAAAAGCAATATAAGAGAAGCTGTTAAAGAGAAGATTCCAAATGTCGCAGAAGAAGTTGAAGATGCCCTAAATAAGAAAGTTCAGGAGATACTTGACAAGGCATGCGAGAGAGCAAAAGCAAACGGCAGAAGAACTTTGCATGCGAGAGACTTGTGATAATCAAATAAATCAACAAACTCAATGCCTGCTTCATAAGAGAACAATTTCATAAAATAATTTTTTCATCAGTTAATAAAAATTCTATTATATCTAACGAAGCAATGCTAATTTCTTCCATGGATGTTAAGTTGGAATGTTTATTTAGCAAAACATAAAAACATGTAATAAACTACCTATATATTTTTAAGTAAATAATATTATAACTCTCTATGTCTAAAGATTTTCAGGATAAAGTAGATGTTATAGTTGGGCATTATGAAAATAAAGACTATAGCTCTGCAATAAAGTATTTAGAGCAAATTGAAGACATAGAAGAGAGAAAGAGTTTGTGTTTCTTTGTCTTAGCTGTTAAAGGCATGGAAAAAGCCATGGTGGAGCATGGACACATTGAGATTATTTCAAATAAAGAAAAATATGAGAAAGCAAAAAGTGGTATGGAAGATGTATCTCCTCATGCTGTAATTCATGCAGAAGGATTTAAGCCAGACAGCCCTGTTGAGGGGCTAGAAGATATGTTAGACTTTATTCCTGAAGATGATCCATTGAAAATTTATTATAGAGAGAATTTTGAAGAGGGAAAAGAACATATAGAGTAAACCAACAAACTTCTTGCCCGCAAAATATTATTTTTAGAAATTAATTAATATAAAACTAATCGTATTTCGAGCGAAGCGAGCTATATTCAGCAGAGCAAAGCGAGGCTAATTTCTTCCATTGATGTTAAGTTAGCAACTTGACTAATAAAACATATAAATTTATAAACCAGACAATTTTAATTCTATCATGATAGAATTAAAAGAGAGACCAAAAAATCCGATTATAATAGAAGGGTTTCCAGGATTTGGATTTGTAAGTACGATTGCAACTGAGTTCTTGATAAAACATCTTGGAGCAAAAAGAATTGGAAAAATATCTTCTACAAAGCTTACACCAATGGTTGCTATTCATAATTCTGAAATTGTTGACCCACTAGAGGTGTATTATGACAAGAAAAATAATATAATTATTCTAAGAGCACTTGCAAACATCTCAGGAGCAGAGTGGGAAATTGCAGGAATGCTGATAGAACTGGCTAAAAAATTAAAAGCAAAAGAGGTTATTGGAATAGAAGGAGTTGCAAGCGAAGCTCTAGGCAAAGAAAGCAAAGTGTATTATTTTACAAACCAGAAAAAAGGAAAATTTGAACAAATGAAAGTTGAGAATTTTAAAAATGGAGTTGTTGTTGGGGTGACTGGAGTTCTGTTGTTGAAAGAGAAAGAGATTCCTCTTTCATGCGTGTTTGTTGATGCTAATCCTGCTATGCCTGACTCAAGAGCAGCAGGAGAGGTTGTTAAAGTTTTAGATAATTATTTAGGATTAAAAGTAGATTACAAGCCTTTAATGAAAGCTGCTGAAGAGTTTGAGGGCAAGCTTAAAGAGCTAATGGGGCATGTTAAAAAAACCACAGAGCAAAAACAGCTGAAAGACACGAGTTATTTGGGATGATAGACTATTCTTTAGTATAATTAAACATAAATACCCTATCCTCTTCTTAATTCTATGGTGGCTAAAAATAGTCTTTGTAAACCTAGAAATCCTGCGTGGAAACTTGCAGATCATGAAATTCCCGGAATGGGGGGTTTAAGGAGCATGCATGTTGATCCTACAAAAGTTACAGCAGAAGAAGCAAAAGCAGATCCAGTAGCTAGAAAGGTTTTAGAAATTGGTGTTATGATGAGAATTTTTTATGAGCTAAACGATGTAACTCAGGCAGGCCCTCACGCAGACAGGTGGGATTACAAAGAATACTCTAAAAGAAGGGAAGAAGATGGAAGGTCTCCTTTTTTAAGATTCTCAAGTAGGAAAAGATTACTAGAAAGTATTGATGCTACCCACCATCATTACATTGAATCAATAGGTGTAAGTGGTAATTTTCAATATAGCCAAGAAATCTTTAAATCAGATGTTGTATATGATTTTGCAAATAGGCAACCCACAATAGTTACTGCTTCACTTCTTTTAAGCCAAGATAGCAGAATAGCAAAAAGAGCTGTCCGAAGCCTACCTAACCTAATTATGCCTAATAGGAAGTTTCATCTTTCAGGAGTTTCTATTGAACAAATTGAAAGGCTAGGAGACTACACAGAAAGAAAAAGAGCTCTTCAAGCAGTAATCTTAAGAGGGCACATTAAATATGGGGGAAGAGGCAGGCAGATGTATGGGGTTTGGATGGATCTAATAGATAGGGTAAATGATTCTAAAAAATTTAATGTAGAAAGATTTTATCTTAGAGTTAATGACTCTTTTGAGCACCATAATAAAGCAACTGGTTAATTCTAGATAACCCTTATCTCTCTCAAAGCTTATTCTATATCATAGAAATTTTTATAAACTCTAAATTCTTGTATAGATAATGAAAACTAAATTTTTAGCGATAATCTTAGTAAGCTTGTTAGTTATTTCTTTTTGCATGCAAGTAATTTTAGCAAAAGAAGACAAAGATAAGATTGAAAGAATTGACATTGTGCATTATGCAAAACCTGGAGATGCAGGAAAAGCAAAGACACCAACTTGTTATAAGTTATTTGGCATTAAATGGAAAACTTTGCCTGTGAGTTATGTAATAAATCCGAGTAATCCACAGAATTTATCAGAAGAATTTGTAACTTCTGCTATATCAGCTTCAGCAGAAACCTGGGATGCTGCAACACCAAGTGAGTTATTTAATGAGGGGTATAGTGTAAACTACTCTTTAAAATATGGAACACAAGATTTTAAGAATGTAATTTCTTTTGGAGATTACCCTAATGACGGTGTGATTGCAGTAACTTCTTATTGGAGAAATCAAAGAACAAAGGCCATAGTAGAGTTTGACATATTGTTCAATACAGATTTTATATGGGGAGACGCAACCTCTAACCCCTCAGTAATGGATTTGCAGAATATAGCAACTCATGAGCTTGGACATGGTGTAGGATTGGCTGATATTTATAGCACAGCATGCTCAGAAGTAACAATGTATGGATATTCTAGTTATGGAGAAATAAAAGAAAGAACACTTGAACAGCCAGATATAACAGGACTACGAATGCTTTATGGTTAAAAGCTGATTAATTTTTCTTAAATAAGATTTAAATAGCTGTGGCTTTTTTTATTATAATGAGACTAAAAGAGGCAATTAATAAGAGAAAAAGCATACGCTGTTTTGAAAATAAAAAGATTCCTAAATCTATGATTAAAGATGCTGTTAAAGCTCCTTCTTCTGGTAACAGGCAGCCTTGGATATTCTATTGTGTGGACAGCAAGAAAACAAGAGATAAAGTTTCAGAATTGCTTAGAGAAACGCTTAAGTTACTAAAAAACCAGATGAAATTGCAATCTAAAAAAATTCAAAAAATTACAAAAGAGTTTTATTCTGATTTGGGAGGAGCTCAAAACATTATTTTTATTTATAGAAAAAAGATAAAAAATGAGGCTGTTTATGCAAAACCAAGTGACATTAAAAGCATTTCTTGTGCTGCAGAAAACCTCATGCTTTCTGCTGTTAATATGGGGCTTGGAACTTGCTGGGTTGGGAGTTTTAATGGTAAACCTGAGAAAAAATTAAATAAGATTCTTAAAACAAAGAATAATGAAGAGTTAGTTGCAAGTATTATTATAGGGTATCCTAAAAAAGAATATCAGCCATTAAAAAGAAAAAAGAAACAGTTAAAAGAGGTTTTAAAGTTTAGATAATATGGGCAATAAAGAAATAGAGGTGGATATAAGCGGACAAATCCAACAACTTAACCACAATTCTGCTTTGGGTTTTAGGAGAAGCAACGGAATTGAAAAGAGCGTTTATCTTAACAGCAAGATAAAAAAAGAAATAATTAAAAAATATAAAAGCCAAGTTACTAATTTAATTGAAAAATTACATTGTATTTTGATTTACTATTGTATTAAAGATAGTTTAGAAAATGTTGAGGAGATTAAAATTTGTAAAGATGTTAATTTTAGAAGAATTAAGAGTTTACTTCCATTACTATTTAAAGAGCATAATTATCTTAGTCATATAAAAATAAATCAAAGAAAAGGTGACGAAGCGAAATCTAAAGGGCATAGAATTGCTTTAAGGACATTCCGAAGGAAAAAATATGCAGATTTAATAATCAAGAAAGAGATGATAGAAAATGTTTTATTGGAATTTAAGAAAAAATAATTGTAAGAGTGGGCATCCAAAGATGCAAAACCCGATTATGCTGTGTTTGAAAGTCAAAGACATCCACACAGCTTCTCCAGGCAACTCTTACAAAAAGGTAAATAATAAAAAGTATATAAACTTTTCTATTATCTAAGTATAAAATGGGTAACAAAGCAAAGGGGGTTTATTTCGATGGGAAATAAAGAAAAAGGGAGTAAATATGAAAGAGAATTATTCTCAATGTTTGTAGAGAATAATTACAGGGCAGTCAGAGTTGCTGGAAGCGGGGTTATGGAAAATGCAGATTGTGATATTATTGCGGGGAAAAAAGGGCGAAAATATTGCATTGAAGTTAAATCAAGCAAAAAGCCTGTAAAGTACATAACTAAAGAGCAGATAAACAGCTTTATTATTTTTTCTGAGATTTTTGGATTAACCCCAATAATTGCAGTAAGGTTTAATAGGAAGGGCTGGTTTTTCTTAAACCCAAGGCATATGAATGATAGTGGAAAAAACTGGGTTGTTAATTTGGAATTAGCCCAGAAAAAAGGGAGGAAATTTAGCCAGATGTTTTCTGAAAAAGTAAGGCAAAATGGAGAGCTAAACCAGGATTCTGAATTAGCGAATGTTGAAGAGTTGTTAAAAGAGTATGATTCAGCAGTTAAACAATAAATTTATATCCTCTTCTTCCTTCTTTTATTCATGAAAGAAGCTTCACGCAGCAACTTCAATTGCTCTCTGTTTATCTAATGCTTTTCCAATTAACACACTTTCTAATTCAAGCAGTTTTTTTACTATTGGATTTTTTGAGTTTAGAGTGTAAAGTTTTGTTTTTCCAAATTTTCTTGCGACAAAAACTATCTCTTGTTCTTCTATTCTTTTCCAGTATTTAAATAAAACTGCTCTTGAAATTCCTGCTCCATCTATAATTTCTTTTTTGCTCATGTCAATGCCTTTATTTTCAATTAAAAAATCTATAATCCTAAATACGGGATTTTCTCCTAAAAATTTTATTAATAATGAAACTTCCATAAAAATCATAAAATAGAAAAGTATATAAAACTTCCTGTTCAAAGTATATTTATGTGGACTTTGTAAAGAGCCTTAAAAGAGATAGAATGTGGACAGATGAAGAAATAAAAGGAAAAATTTTACATAAGCTAACTCGTTTAGGAAAATTTAGCCATAGCCATACTTCTATTGATAATTTGCCAAAAGGATTTCCTTCTGACATTGGGAAAAAAGTTAAAGACATGGCTAAAGAATTAAAAAGAGAAAGAGTTTTATTTAGTAAGCCAACAAGTTATGGCGAAGAAGTTTCAATAAATCCTCAGTTTAAAGAAAAAATAATTTATTATATAAATAAATTTTTAGAAATGAGCTGAACAAAAAATGAAACAAGCTCTCTTTTACAAAAAACTCAAGAATGAAATTGTTCAATGCCAGTTATGCCCGCATTTTTGCACTCTCAAAAATGGAGAAAGAGGAAATATCAGATAATTAACTTGACATTATAGAAACTGCTTCTTAATAAATTAGAAGAAATTCTCACATTCACAAAATTTAAGTTTTCTGGAACATCAAAAACAATTTTTCCTTTCTTTGTAATTCCGGGATTTATTTGTTCAAATACAAATGCTTTATTTGAATCTAAATAGAAGGCTACGCTTGTATCCGGAGAAAATTCTCTGCCTTGTTCATCAACTAATTTCAAATATGAGTCCATCAAATACTCTGCCGATTTTCCGGTGTTTTCAACTTCAACATCAAGGATTAAATAAATTCCGCTTGCTTCGGTAGTAAGATAAGGATTTGAACCGATTGATTTGGCTGTTGAAAATTTAACAATTTTCCATTTAAAATCTCCAGCTTGAACAGAATCTCCAACAGAATAAGTTTTGGCTTCTTGTTTTTCTGATGTAATCTGAGATTGCCCAGAATTATCATTTGTGCTTTGGGAATGGTTATCTCCCCCAAGTATTCCTCCTAAAATTGCCAAAGCTATTATGATAAAAATAGTTATTGCCCACCATCGTTTATACCATGCTCTTTTAATTTTTTGTTCTGCCATATTCTAAATTATATAAACAAACTCATTTATAAAACTTTTGGTATAAACCTTTGGATATTCTGCTATAAAGCCTTAATACAAATATTTGTATATGAGCAAATATAAAGAGATGGTTTTTGGCATTCTTTCAAAGACAGAAATAAAAAGTACAAATGAGGTCCTTGAAGAGCTTCAAAAGAAAGTTGATAAGATAATAAATTGGCATCTTCTTTATAGAGTTTTAAGCGATTTAGAAAAAGAAGGCAGAATAGAGAGTTTAAAGGCAAAAGCGGGTTTTTTCTGGAAGAAGAAATAAAGAGATAGAAAAGTTTAAATAGTTATGTACGTTCGTATACGTATGAAAAAGGGAAATATTAAATTAACTTTATCTGTTAATAAAAAAATTCTTGAAGAATATAAAAGATATTGCGAAGAAAATGGTTTTATAATCTCTAAACAAGTTGAAAAATTTATGGATGGGCAATTGGGAAATGAAAAAGATTAATCTTGAGCAACATAAAGAAGAAATCAAAGACTTATATTGTAATAAGAATAAATCTTTGAGAGAGATCGCAAGAAGATTTGATGTCTGTATGGGGACTATTAGAAAGAATATGGTTTTATGGGAAATAGAAAGAAGACCTACCATGAAAAGAGAAGTGGTTAAGCCTTCTAAGGAAGAATTAGAAAAGATTTATAATAATGCAGACTTAAATTTGATAGAGATTACAAAAAAACTTGATATTGGAGTAACCACTTTATTTAAATGGCTTAAAGAGTACAAAATTTTTCCTGCGAGAAGATTTAAATACAAAAAATATAATTTTTTAGGAGACCTAAAAGAAAAAGCTTATATTTTAGGTTTGGTGGCTGGAGATCTTTATGTGCAAAAACATTGTAGGCAGATCTTAGTAGAACTAACTACAACTCATCCTGCAATGACGGATCTTTTTTATTCTATTTTTGGAAAGTATGGAACACCTAAAAAATATCTTAAACATAATAAAAAAACAAGAAGAGATGAATGGGGGATTTATGTTTTATTAAATAATTCATTCGAGTTTATGTTAATAAAGGATTTTGAGATAAATCATGAGTACTTTTATGATTTTCTTGCTGGATTTTTTGATTGTGAAGGCTGTTTGCATATTTATAATAATCATGATTATGTTGGGTTAAGTCTATTAATATACAATAGTAATAAAAAATTACTTGAAATCATAAAAGGAAGATTAGAAAAAGACGGGTTCCATCCAAAGTTAAGCAAATTTTTTAGTAAAGGTGAAAGGACAACTAATAATTATTATCGCGGAGCTGATTTATGGGTAGTTAGACTTCATACAAATAAAGAAGTTTTATCTTTAATGAATCTTATACCTATAAAACATAAAGAGAAACTTGATAAATTAAAGATTGCTGTGTCTATAAATAACAAAAGATGGAAGGATATTTCAGAAGAAGTTAATAGTTTAAAAATAAATATTAAAAATGGAGTGGAGGAATTTATTAAGCCAGTAAAAAATGAGGGAAGCACAATTTTATCACAAATTAAAGAATAAAGTAGTGCAGTGTGAACTTTGTCCTCACTTCTGCACTCTCAAGAACAACGAAATTGGCAAGTGTAGAGCCAGAAAAAATATAAATGGAATCCTATATTCATTATCTTATGAACAGCCGGTTGCTATTCATATTGATCCTATAGAGAAAAAACCCTTTTATCATTTTCTTCCTGGAACAAAAGCTTTTTCAATTGGTATGGCTGGTTGTAATTTAAGATGTAAAAATTGCCAAAACTACGAAATGTCTCAAAAAGGGGTTGAAGAAATTCCTGTACCGAAAGTAAATGTGAAAGGGGTAATGGAAGAATTATTAAAATCTAACTGCCCAACCATATCTTATACTTATAGTGAACCTTTAGTGTCCTACGAGTATCTCTTAGATATTGCAAAATTAGCAAAAAAAGCAGGAATTAAAAATACAATCGTTAGTAATGGCTTTATTAATCCAGCACCACTTAAAGAGCTTTGCAAGTATATAGATGGAACGAATATTGATTTAAAAAGCATAAATGATAAATTTTACAAAGAAGTTTGTGAAGCAAGAGTTTCTCCTGTTTTAGAAACTTTAAAAATTCTAAAAAAAGAAAAAGTATGGACAGAAATAACAAATTTAATAATTCCTACATTAAATGATTCTGAAAAAGATATTAAAGAGCTTGTGAAATGGGTTAAAGAAAATCTTGGAAAAGAAACGGTTTTACATTTTACAGCTTTTTATCCGTGCTATAAACTTTCTCATCTCTCTCCAACTCCAATTGAAACTTTAAAAAAAGCACGCAAAATTGCGCTTGGTGCTGGATTAAAATATGTTTATACAGGCAATTTAGAGGATGAAGATGGAGAAAGCACTTTTTGCCCTAAATGCAAGAAATTGCTTGTAAAAAGAAGGTTATTTTCAATTATAGAAAATAATTTAAAGAAAGGTAAATGCAGTAAGTGTGATGAAAAAATTGATGGTGTTTGGAGTTAGCTTAATTGCTCTTTTGTTTATGATTAACTTGGTTTGTGCAGTAAGGATAAATGAGGTTATGGCGAATCCAAAAGACAATTGTAATGATTGTACTGAATGGATTGAACTACACACAGATTCCCAGGTTAATATGATAAATTGGACATTAGATACTACCGGCCAAAAAACAAATTTTAGTTTCTATATCGAAGATTTTCTAATAATAACAGGAAACAAAACTTCTTTTTTGATTAATTGGAATGTTAATGAAAGTAAAATAATTGAATGGAAAGGGATAGGTTTAGTTAATGGGGGGGATAATGTTTCTCTTTACAATGGCTCTGAGTTAATAAGCTCTATCAAGTACCCTTCTTTACCTGAAAATAAAACCTATTCATTATTATCAAATTCGAGTTGGATAATCTGTGATAAGCCAACACCAGGCTCAGCTAATTCTTGCGAATCACAAACACCTGATAATAACAATCAGCCAGATAACGAAACCAAGGTTTATTTAGATGCAGAATGGGACGAAGAGAATGTTGTAAATGGAAAAGAATTTGAGGTAGAAATAAAAGCCTATAATCTTAAAGATAGAAGTTATAACCTTAAAGTCTGGATTGAATTCAAAGACAACGATACGGTTATTTCAGAGAGGTATGACGAAGAAAATGATGAATGGAAAAGTGGAACATATTATGTTGATAATTTTTTTTCAGGGATTGGAAACAAATCAAAAAATATGAAGTTAAGAATTAAAGAGGATTATAGAAAATTTTTGGGAACTGCTTTATTAAAAGCTAAAATAGAAAGCGGGGATTTTGTTTTAGAGAAAAATATCAAAGTTTTAGAAGAAGAAAAGCCAGAAGAAAAGAAAGATGAAAATAAAACAGATGCAAAAGTAACAACAGCTTTAAGTGTTAATCAAACAAAAAGCATTATCAAATTAGGTAATAGAAATAAAACACAAGAACAAGCGAATGAAACATCAAAAGAAGCAGAACAAGAAAACAAACAAAATAAACTTAAAGTTATTTATGAGTCTGGAAGCGAGAAAGTTAAAAAATATGCTATATACGCTTTGAATATGGTTTTAATTGTTATAATTGTGTTTTTGTTAAAGTCAAAAAAGAGAGATTTATAAAGCAAAGAAAATTCATATGAAAATGCCAGAGATAAGAGCTATTTTGATATTTGAAATGCTGGGAAGGCCAGCAGAACATTTAAAATTAGCTTTAGAACAATTCATAGAAAGATTATCCAAAGAAGAAGGCATAGAAATTGCAAATAAAGTTCTTCACGAACCTAAAAAAGTAGAGCAAATTAACCAAGAGCTGTACACAACATTCGCAGAAGTTGAAATTAATTTTAAAGATCTTACTTATCTGTTTAAAGTGGCTTTTGCTTATATGCCTTCTCACATAGAGATAGTTTCTCCTCAGGAGATTGGCCTTAAAAATTTTGAGCTAAACACTCTGATGAATGAAATAGCGAGAAGATTACACCAGTACGATGAAATAGCCAAGAGATTGGCTATAGAAAGAGATATTTTTCAAAGGCAATTGCTGCAGAATGGAATAAAACCGGCAATTCCTGCTGCGCCTTCTCCTCAATCTCCACCGCCAGTCCCAACTCCTACTCAGCAAAAAACTAAAACAAAGAAAATCAAAAAAACTGGCAAAAAAAAGAAAAAATAATTAATTAGTTTTGCTTAATCTTATTAACTCTAACCATTTGTTTATGATCTTTTTTAGGGTGTCCAAAAAATAATGATGGGGGTTTATCATTGTGCTCAAAGACATGCTGGGCAATTTATAGAATCAAACTGGGGGTTTGAAGT
>Ga0315276_10005112_pt1 | contig 12086 bp, 21 predicted proteins | sample YL17G05_0_MG_FD_204542 | JGI IMG/M metagenome (GOLD analysis project Ga0315276, IMG submission 204542) | Sediment microbial communities from Yellowstone Lake, YNP, Wyoming, USA - YL17G05_0 | ecosystem: Environmental > Aquatic > Freshwater > Lake > Sediment | place: USA: Wyoming | collected... | reverse complement strand
ACATAGAGTTTCCAATAATCCCCACCGGCATCCGATCCATTACCGAACATCGTAAACATTACTCTTGGGTATTTCTTTGAGAACGCCTTGAGGTCGTCTTCGCAGTCCCACCAACTAATTTCACTATTCGTATATCCATTTTCCGTGAGGGCGACATTGGCTCCGTGACAGGTTTCCCGAAAGTCCTTAATGATTTCCTCATGGTTTGGACGATTCACATGAAGATTAAAAGCTGTGTAGTATCCCATAACATTATGTATTGATTATGATGTAAAGATAAAACAATTATATGGAATTTCCAAATGTTTCCCCATGTTTTTTCCCATGTGTTTTTCCATGTCCGGATCATGTGTTCCTGAATAAAAGTCAATCCGCAGAACCTCTTGTGCGGATTGACTTTGACATCTCAGAGGGCCTCCGGATTCTTTTCTACGAGTCTTGGTAATAAAAAAAGGGCTGTATTACTACAGCCCCATTGGGTATTTAATCCACCAATCGGTTGGGATTAAACCATCTCAACCAATTCCTTATATATCTCCCTTTCGAGAGTTCCAGTTCTCCCGAACATTTTTGATTCCGAGTTGTCACCACGAGGTTTCATTGAATGTGTGGTGTACCGAGTAACCCCGCTGAACAGACCCCAGAGAGAATCCCCTTTCTGGGCGGTCTCAATTTTGAGGTCATACTCAAACTTCCACAGGCGGTTTTTGAGGTTCGTAGAAAACTCAGGGTTGTCGAGTCTTTCCTCAACCGAGATTTCAAAGAGTTTCTTTGTTATGAGTTCCTGAACTTCGGGTGTCATACGGGTCTGATTGAGTTGGATGATTTCGGTGAACTGATTCTGCTCTTCTTTCAAGAGTGAGTCGATCTGCCTGAGGATTTCATCAATCCTTGGTCTCATCGTGGATGAATGTCTCAACTTGGTGGCGACTGACTTGTAACCCGTCCAGAATGTGTTCATACAGGAGACGGTGATTTTTGCGTTCCCGAAAGCCAAAGCGGTACGACCATCGAAAGAGTTAAACCCCGAAACATAACCTTCGATTTTATCATTACCAAGTTTAAGGTCGGCTGATTTCAACTGAAACCATACTTTCTCCCCACCTTTGAATGATCCGCCCGTATGTACAACGAGACCTGACTGTTGTGAGATTTTGAATAACAGGTCAAGGAGTTCATCATTCTGATACGGTGAATAGTTTTCGGTGTGGATACCCAATATCTTATTAGTGTCTTCCCTGACAAGGGCGACGCGATCGGGTATAAGGATTCCTGAGACTGTCTGAATTGGCTCGGAGTTAACTCTCCAGTTGAGACCTGCCTTAACTAACATGTTAGTTTTTTCTGTGATAAGTTCCTGTTCGTTCATATTATATAAGTGTATTAATGATTAACACAACAAATGTACGGCGGATTTTTTTAATATCCAAATATTTTATCATTTATTTTAAAGTTATTTTTTAATTTATTAAAGATTCCCCGGGCGAATCCGAGGCTTTCTCCGGGCGTTTCCCGGGCTTTCCGGATCACAAAGTCAATCCGCAGGGTATGCCTATCTGCGGATTGACTTCTAGGAATTCTTGCCTGGTTAATTCCGGGCGTTTGCTCTGGTTTGCCTGGTAAATTCTGGTCATTTGCTCTGGTTTGCTCTAGTAAAACTAGCATGTTACATGAATTTTGCACATGGGAAACACATGTTACATGGTATAAAGTCAATCCGCAGGGGTGCGGATTGACTTTAAAATACCATGACAGCCGGAGTCGAGCTTACATCTACGCAAAAAAGAAGGGGGCAATTGCCCCCATTCTTTCAAGTTAAACCAAATAATCAACACAGATAATCAAATATACATAATATATTTCATTTAATCAAGATCATCATCAATATTATCTATATCATCATTCCACACGGACATCGTAGTCACGAGTTCATCATCTGTCATACGGAAGACATCAACAACGAATCCCATATCGGTTTCGATTAGCACTACTCGGGCATTCTCACCACATTTGATATGAATACGGTGTGGTGTTTCTTCTTCGGTTTCTTCTACTTCAAAAAAGTTTTTCATAAAGGTATAAAATTAAGTGTTTGTTGAAATTCGTTCCAATCAAAACCAGACTCTCTGTAATACAGTCGGTCATTATTAAAATTAAAAACTTCATTATCTCCCACATAGACACTTTTTATTTCCTCACAGATGAGTTTAGGATTACCGAGGTCAACACATCTCCTCATTTCCTGAGCGAAAAGTTCGTTTGAGTGGTCAATCACATCCTGACTGACATTTATACCAAAATACCGAGCCTCACCAACTTCCGAGATAAACATGCCCGTATAAAAACCTTTTATATTATTTGGCTCCACATATTTGTCGGCGTTACACCAGATACATACAGTATCTTTGGTCTGTAATACCTTTACAAATTCGGGGTTCATAAAGATATGTCCATAACCAATAAGTCCACTTGGTGAACCGTGTCCCATCATCATTATCCTGTCGTGGGTTTCAACCATCGCTTTCAAAACAGGATAAGTCATATCCCAACGAGTTATTACATCATATCCTCTACCGAGGTAAATTTCTTTCAGGAAATCGGTTGACCGATCATCAGGGTGAATTACAAGTGTTTTCATTTTTTATATATTTGAGTACCAATTATTACTAAACAGATTACCTCTATAACATATATAGAGATAAGTTGAGCAAGGGTTAATATTTCAACCCCGTAAAAATCAAACGATATCCAACCTATAACACTAAATACATAGAGTGTTAAGATCCATATTAAAATTTTAGTTCTTGTTTTCATAGTGTAAAGATACGCACATTATTTGACATCTTCAAATTATTTTGAAGTTATTTTTTTTGCACCATCTACCATGACACACCTCCATGATTCAGGGGAAAAGTCAATCCGCAGGTATGTAGTATAGGTTTTGAATGATCTACTGCGGATTGACTTTAACTCCCAGGAAATCAACCAGTTATCCCTGGGCGGACTGTGTTGACCTGCGGATTGACTTTCACGACTCCGGGGATGTTCGTCGAGTCCCCACTCGGATTTCCACAAATAAAAAAACCCCCACCGTTTGGTGAGGGTTTAAAAATTCGGAGAGGTCTAAACCTCCCCACAATCTTCCTTCGAGAAATAGAATCTCTGTAAGAAACAACTCGTGAACTCGTCGATCATTTCTTCGACTTTGTCATTCTCGATCAAGAAAGATGAGGGTTCGGTATATTCCTCAATGTTCAGTCCTTCGACTTTCAGTTCCTCAACCTGATCCAAGAACCTCGAATAGAAGTCCCGACCTTCTAATTCTTCAACAATGTGAAGAACCATATTCTCGATTATCTTACGACCTAAATCGTCAATCTTGTTTGTGTCAATTCCTCTTTCGTCCATATCTGTATTTATTATTGGTTAACAGTACAAATGTATATATAATAAATGAAACCACCAAATTATTTAACAGTTATTTTAAATTATTTTTAAGGAACAACAGGACGAACAGGATCGACGGGTGGTTCAGGAAAAGTCAATCCGCAGAGAGGAGAGGGATGTCATACGGATCTGCGGATTGACTTGTGGATCCCGGGGTTCTTAGAAGGTTTAGAATCTGTGGTCTTTGGGGAGTAGGTACAAACCCGAAACCCCGACACGATAATGTCAGGGTTAATTTCGGTTGTTTATTGGGAGTTTTACATGATTTCCGTGGATTTCTATTGAAAAACTCAGTTACAAGGTGTTTATTATGTCACTTTCCTCATCATCTTCTTCTCTGATAACGAATTTCTCAATGAGTTCCTCAATTTTATCATAGAGGTCACAAGTATTCGGATCATCAAAAGAAACTTTGTTGAAGTCCTCATCAAAAAGAATAAGAGTATCAGTAGAGAGATCATAATTTCCGTAGGTTTTAAACCTTTCAAAATTGTTCTGAAGATATCCGTGGTAAGTTTTGTCTTCGTGTTCTATCAGAAGAACGATTCCGTTGGGTGTGATTTTGGTTGTCATATTCGTATCTGTATTGATTAGAGTATAAAGATCGGTATAATAAATGACATTTCCAAATTATTTAACAGTTATTTTTTAATTTTTTAAAGACGATGGAACATCCCGTGACGACGGGTGGTTCAGGGGAAGTCAATCCGCAGGTACTGTCATACGAATAAAAAAACCCCTCGTACCGTAATACGAGGGGAAGAAAGAAAAACAATGAAAAAAAAAGACTACAAGAATTTGGGACAACCCCCACATTTATCATTGATGAATAATGAACAACCCCAAAATTCGGGATCACTACATTTCTTCGTGTCCTCTTCAACAAACCGATACTTATCCTCATTGATTACAAGACCGAGAGTTGAACCGTTGTCCCATTTTACAAAAATAGTTCCTGTGTCGTCAATATGTTTAACGGTTCCTTCAGTTCCACTTGGTACAGGATTGTATTTGTCATTCATTTCAACACATACTATTCTTCTACCTTTAAAGGTTTCATTCTGTTTTCTGTAATCTGTGTAGTCCATCTTTAGTTCGTATTGGTTAACAGTACAAATATAAAAAGAATAAATGAATCCACCAAATTATTTAGAAGTTATTTTTAATTTATTTTCGCCATCTCTGGTGGCAACAGCTTTGCCTACACGTACGGCAGGGAAAGTCAATCCGCAGGAGCGACTGCTGACCTGCGGATTGAGTTTCGTCCATGGTCTTCTTAGAAGGACATCTTCCGACTCAAGTTGGAAGCAAGAAAAAACCCCCGACTTTCGCCGAGGGTCGATATGAAAAGAGACAAGAATTACTTCGTTGGAACAACCATCGTTGGTATATCAACCGATGCGGGGTTTGGAGATACTATATATGATGTAGGTTTATTCGCTCGGGTTTCTATGATCTTAATTGTTCCCTCCCAAATTCCAAACTTACTTTTTTCGGAGAAAGAATATATTTCAGGTTTATCACTCTCATTCATTGGTCTTGTCAATATCCACATATTCGACTCTTTCCAAGTGACATTAACAACCTTTTGATCGGGGACAACATTGACCGACATTTCACCCCCATACATTCGGGCTCTTTTATTCTCCGTACACGAGGACGATATTAAGAACATCACCAAAAGAAAACCAAGAAGTCCATACATTTTTTTCATTTTTGTTTGTTTTAGTTAATAATAGTTTCGATTAAAAATCAATTACGGTGTAAAGATAAAAACTTTATTTGAATCTACCAAATTATTTAACAGTTATTTTTATACACACGAGGGACGATCCATCCTGAACTCCCTGATTGTGAAGTCAATCCGCAGGAGCGTCATACGGATCTGCGGATTGAGTTGTCGCCCATGAGATGTCCGGAGTCCTGTCCCCACTCTTTGTTCCAAGCATAAAAAAACCCGACACATTGGTCGGGTTCTTTTCAAAATCTTTATGTTATAAAGACATAAGACCTGAAATAACCGCAATTGCTCCAACTATTGCGGCGAGCAACTTGAAAACTGCGGAGATTTGATCGGTTCCACTTACACTCTCTTCAACTTTTCCTGTTACATTTTCATTTTCTTTCATAATTTCATTTTATTAGTTAGTGAATCAATTTCGGTGTAAAGATAAAAACATTTTATGACATTTCCAAATGTTTTATCATTTATTTGTCATACGGTTACTCCAGTTTCAGTTCGAGTTGACCGTGTTCGTCACTCTTCATTAAATATTTAACAACACTTTCAGCCTCACTCATACAGTATTCCTCACCGTAATACCCCCAACAATTGTCCATTTCCTCATCAGTTTCAGTGTCCGTAATACGGAAGCCGTAACAATCACCCGTGAGATACTGATCGTATGTTTCAACTTCCGACTTTAGGTATTCTTTCATCCGTTGAATTAGCTTCTTCGACATTCTTTTCCGTGAAAATTCTTTCCTTACCTTTTCTTTGGACACAAAGATGAATCCTATTGATCCTGAATCCCACGGACAACTGAACGGACTTGTCGAGATTGTTATCCCCGAATGGTCATAAAGATATAAAGGTAAGATTACGGCTACCTTTTCCTTTTTAACTATATAAGCCGACATTTCACCCCAACCTCCGAACATATTATGATCAATCCCGTGATTTTTGTCACCAAGATTATAGCGTCCGTGAAAACATACCATCGTACCGAGGTTATCATTATCACGAGGATTATATGGATCTTCATCCAAAATAACATCAATCCTGTATTTACCGATTGTTTTTGTTTCTGTTGGTTCCATTGTGTGTGTATTGGTTTATGATGTAAAGATAGAAAGAATAAATGAATCTACCAAATTATTTAACAGTTATTTTAAATTATTATTCCCCATTCTCGTCCATCGACGATCCCCCATGGTGTCTTCCAGAAGTCAATCCGCAGGCGCGACTTTAATTCATAGTCACGACTTTAACTCTTCTGCGGATTGAGTTTTAAAACACAGATCCATGATCATATATCAAATTTTGATATATGTCATACGGTTATAGCAAGAAAAACCCCCAGAGTAACCAGCTCTGGGGGCGAACTAACCAAATAAAACACAAACAGACTATATCTTTAGTTGTACTACACCTTGTTGTTCTTCACTCCATTTCTCAATTTTTACTATAAATTCTATTTCTCCAACTGTATCATTTCCGATATGTTCTATGATGTCTAATAAATCAGAGGCTTTGGTTTTATCATTTATAACCGCATTTGGATATAAATTAATTAATGTTCTTAACCTACTGTCGACATGAATTTTTAAAGATTCTAAACTATTGGTTAGCTCCTTATATTCCCTACGGAAGTCTTTACCCATTTTCCTTACCTTTTCCACGGCCATCTGAATTTAATAGGGGTTTCCATAGTACAAACTGTCTTCTCACCCTTGGCGGGGTCTTCCATCACACAATGATCCATCGGGGTTCCCATTATAACCGAAGCCTTAAAGGTTGACTTTACCATATCAAGATAAACTAACGCTGAAGCTTCATCCTGTGCTTTTATTGTTATTATCCACTTTTTCATTTGATTTCAAGTTTAAATTCTTCAATGAGTTTTTTAACAATTATCTCGGCGGATATCGGGTTTAAGTTCATCCATTTGGTATCAGTCTTTTCACCACGAATTTTTATACTCGGAGGATAATACGAATGATAGTCAATCCATTTTACCTGACTTTCATAATACTGTCTACTTAATTCTTCTTCTGTCATTGTGTTTGGTTTAATTGGTTAACAGTACAAATATAAAAAGAATATTTGAATCTACCAAACATTTTAACATTTATTTTAAATTTATTTTCCGAGGTCACCTCAGTCCCGGGCGACCCCGTCGAATTCCCCAACTCAATCCGCAGAGAGGAGATGTCATACGGTTCTGCGGATTGACTTCACAACAGCCCGGACATCCGGACTCTCGATCCAACCTTCGTCCTACAGCATAAAAAAGGGTGAACAACCGTCCACCCTCTCTCGACATATTGACCAACACACAATATCTATTTCATATTCTCATTATAGTATTCATTGAACTGAAACGCCTTCTCCAAATCTATGAACTCGGGCATCCCATATCCCTCATCCGTGTAATACTTGTCACTCAATTCTCCCCCGAACTCCTTAACCCTATCCATAACACTATTGGGTAATATAAGATCGAGCACCCAATAGGTTGATGGATTTTTCATAAAATTCCATGGAAAATATGTTCTCTCGGTAACGTGAACCTTATTGGGAAATATTAACCCACATACCTGAATTTCAGTTCCACAACTCCAAAACCTATTCAATGGAGTATATTTTGCTTTAGATTCCCACTCTTTAAATGTCATTGGTTTAATGTATTATATTATTAAATAAACTAACATCCTCATCGGTTAATGTTTCGGTCACGGACTTACCATTGACCATAAATTCAACTTCATAAACCCCATTACTATATACAAAAACTATTGTCCCTTTAGTTCCCCTTGGTATTCCATCGGTATCGGTCTTTAATATTATTACATCATGTTCGTTCATCTTGTGTGTGTTTTGGTTTACAATATAAAGATAGAAATAATATTTGACACCGCCAAATTATTTAGAAGTTATTTTTATTTATTTTTGCCCACCCACCTTCCTGAAGACCACGGGATTAAGTCAATCCGCAGGGATGTCATACGGTTCTCCTCTCAGGAGCCTGCGGATTGACTTTGGATCATGTCTCCTCGATGGACGGGTCATCCACCCTCGGCGTACCAAAAAAAAAGGTGACCTCTCGATCACCTCTTTAGTTGTTAACCTAAGATCATTCAACACTAATAACATCCAAAACATTTTTTACTTTCTTCAACTCATTAGTGAGATTGATTATATCCTCTGTCGTCTTTATTGATACGGATATTTCCACCTTACGATAATATTTGTGTCCATCATTAACGAACCTCAAAACTGTCGGATCAACTCGTGTGATGTTTTCAACTACGGGAGAATATATCACCGTTACACCATATCTGTTCCTCCATCTATCGTATGTTCTTTTGTCAAAACCTATATTTTTCAAATATACGTATTTATTCATACCGTCAGGAAGTGTTTCGATACGATTTACGAAACCCCGTTTCTCTTCGAATGTCCATCCTATTGTTGATGGGAACTTAATTTCTTTTTTCATTGTCTATTGTGTTGGTTAACGAGTACAAATCTACAAATAAGAAATGACATAAACAAATATATTAACTGTTATTTTAAATTATTTTCGAGGATCGTAGATCCCGTGTTTTCCGGTTGGAATTCCCCAAAGTCAATCAGCACAACGTAATACGGATCTCTGCGGATTGACTTTACACCACCCATGAGTCCCCCGATCCCCAATCCACCTCGGATCGACAGCAAAAAAAAAGGGTGAACTCTCGTCCACCCTCTCAACACATTGACCAACACTACTCAACCTCTTTCCAAAATCCCGTTTCGTCTGACACCACAATCTCTCTCCCGAATACCAAGTCCTTGATCTTACCCTCGTCCTGAAGTTTTATCCAACTCTTCTCCATCTTGACGATCTGACTTGGAACATATCCACCCTGACACTCACTCCTACCATCAAAGATTCCATATACACCAACTTTATACAGTTGGGTAACGAAGTTGTGTTTCGACCCATCCTCAGAATCCGTAAATGTGGTTGAAGTATGGTACTTGAACTTCTTCGTCTTCTTAACTTTAGTTTCCATTGTGTTTATGTTTTGGTTTACTATACAAATGTAAGTATAATATTTGACACCACCAAATTATTTAACGGTTAATTTCAAATTATTTGAGGAACACAGTTTCCTGAACCCCCTGATTGTGAAGTCAATCCGCAGGAGCGTCATACGGATCTCCCACGAGGTGTCATACGGTTACCTGCGGATTGACTTTGGATCATGTCTTCTCGAAGGACGGGTCATCCCACTCGGTGTACTACAACAAAAAACCCCCACCATTCGGTGAGGGTTTTCGTAATACGGAATCTCTTTACAGATAGTTCATATCGTCTGTCCTTATCAGTTCCAATTTCAGTTGGTCATCATTCTTTCCTTGGTCAATTGACGGATACCTTATTCTCTCTCCATTATTGAGAAACCATTCATCCTTACAAAGTTCGATCTCCGTATTAACTCTATGAGTGAACCAATATGTCCGTTTACCCGATGGGAAATTGGAATTCTTGTGGGTAAAATAAACCTTGGTTACATTTACTGTCCTCATTGTCCCGATAAACCTCGGATTGATTTGAATTATCTCATCCGTGATGATGTCTTGAACCACCATAAGTCCGATGTCTGTTGTTAATGACACCATCTTACATCTTATTTCTTCACGAGAACCACCCATTCCACCACCACCATTTACAACGATGACTAAAACATCTTTATACAAAGTGTTGGTGACTGAATCTACCGAACCGAAATCTAATCTAAGTTTCATATCTGTGTGTTTTGGTTAACAGTACAAATATAAATATAATAAATGAATCCACCAAATTTTTAACGATGTTTTTTTCTTCAGTCGAAAACTCGAACTTGTTGAAGGTCACGGTGATAAGTCAATCCGCAGGGATGTCATACGGTTCTTTTCTACCGTGTCATACCGATGACCTGCGGATTGAGTTTCCCCCTGTCACCCGTCCCCATCCATCTTCCATCTCCGTAGTACAAAAAAAAAGGTGAACTCTCGTTCACCTTGATCTAAACCAAAAACCACTATATCTTTAATTTGAACTTCTTTAAAAATCTGTCAGGTATACACCACTCCTCAACAAAACTTTTTAAGGTCACAACATCACTACCGATCCTATCGTAAAACTCTCTATATACGAATCCTTCCCACATCTTTATGTTTTCCTTGGTCTGTAACTTTTTATCAACACTTAATCTCAACTTCACAACCTCAGATACAACTGACGGTTTCGTCATCTGAACATCTGTTTTGGTTTCCCTCATCTTCAAGTAAATCATCTGAATGAATAGACCATTACTCATTCTTGAATACTTCCAATCATCTTTTGTCCATACTAATAATTTCATCTTGTCTGTGTTTTGGTTTACAGTACAAATTTATATATAACAAATGACATTTCCAAATGTTTTTCAATATTTATTTTCATCAGGGAACAGACGGGATCTCCCTGACCTTCAGTTGGATAAGTCAATCCGCAGGGTCGTCATACGGTTCTCCTCTCAGGTGTCATACGGTTGTCTGCGGATTGAGTTCCCCATCTCAGAAGACATGATCGTCGATCCACGACTTCTTCTCGTGTATTACCCACTCCTGCGGATTGACATTCCATCACTCCCCCATGAAAATCCATCTCTGTTCCCTCTCCGTGTAGTACAAAAAAAAAGGTGACCTCTCGGTCACCCTCATTTCCTCAGACACTCTCACACTTTGAGAATGTTGACCTCAAACTCCCTTTCTTCCCACTCATCGGTGTCCCAATCTTCCCCAACCTCGGTACAAAACTTGTACTCCACATAGAACACCCCAAGTTCCACTTCGATAGTCCCCTCACACCTCTCACCTACCTTGATCATTTTCTCCTTGACCATTTTCTCAACTACCTCGGTCATCTTTTCCTCGGTGAAGTTTTCATCATCGTACATCACGATCTCTTCGATCTCACGATCAAACCCTACTGAAAAATCACATACTATTGTCCTCATATCTGTCGGTTATTAAATGGTTTAAACATCAGAACGAAGTACGGTATAATAATTGACACTACCAAATATTTTAACGGTTATTTTCAAATTATTTTCTTGAGGAAAGAAAGACCATCGAACCACCCGTCAGGATCAAATGTCAATCCGCAGACACCCATCTATTGACCACATCGGAACGAAACCCCCTCTCTGCGGATTGACTTCTACCTGAAGAATTCCAACGATCTTGGATCTGAAGTTTTTTCTCGTCTTCCAAATTTTTTCGTGTTTATTTTTCACCCCTGCGGATTGACATTTCAAACCCCTCGGACTTCTCCTCTCGGTTATCCGTCTTTTGTCTTTGGTATAGGACAAAAAAAATAGGTCGTTTAGACCTATTTTAAGACGATTTAAGACACTCTGATCTTTAGTCAATCAGTTCATACACTTCACCTCCCATCGAAAGGAAAAGGATGTTATTAAGGTCACAGACCTGAAAGTTGAGTGTATCATCTAACCCCTGATTCTGATACCCCTCTGATTTCTTTGTCAGGTAACTTTCAAACATCTGTTTTTCTATGGTATTTCCATTGTGAAAATACTCAGGTTGACCTATTGTACTGTCTTTCAAAAACTGATACCGAAGATAAAACTTTGAACGAGTTTTTTTGTCGGTTACTAACCCCTTTGAAAGAATGTCAAACCATACCTCTCTCTGTTTTACTTCACCTGTCACCTCATCAATGGTCGGTTTATATCCACCCTCAAAATTACTCTCTTTCCCCTCTTTTTCTAACCTCCTGTTAATACTCTTTTCGTAGTCAAACCCTGTCACAATTTTGTACTTCCTTGAAAGGTTGAAAATACCGTTCTCAAAGAAAGGGTTAACGGTTGGGTTCGTGTTCTTT
>Ga0315276_10005108_pt1 | contig 12092 bp, 9 predicted proteins | sample YL17G05_0_MG_FD_204542 | JGI IMG/M metagenome (GOLD analysis project Ga0315276, IMG submission 204542) | Sediment microbial communities from Yellowstone Lake, YNP, Wyoming, USA - YL17G05_0 | ecosystem: Environmental > Aquatic > Freshwater > Lake > Sediment | place: USA: Wyoming | collected... | reverse complement strand
GAAAATAAAAAGAAAGGCAAGAGAGATAGCTGTGCAGTCATTGTTGGGCAGCCCATATCCGCAGGATGAAAACGAACGCCTGCTGCTGGCGCTTGTTCTGGGTTATAGAACAGAGATGGACGTCGCTACTTTTGAGGCGTTTCGCAAGACGGGACTATTGCACTTTTTATGTTTATCAGGGATGAACTTCGGTATTTTTGTCGGAATGATATGGTGGCTGTGCAAAACAGCAGGACTATCCAGAAAGATTCAGGCGGCTGTTTGTATGATTGCGACGGCGATGTTTGTGCTGGTGGTTCCGCCGAACCCGCCGGCATTTCGGGCGGCGATAATCTGCCTTGTCTTTTGTTTATCGTTTTTCTTTCGCCGTCAGAGCAATCCCTTTAATTTGTTGGCACTGGCGGCGGTCATCCTACTAATGATTAGACCGACAGAGCTTTTTGAAGTTTCATGGCAGTTATCGTTTGCAGCGGTGCTGGGTATACTGCTGCTGGCAAAGCGCACCAGCAGCTATATTTTCGAGAAGATGGCAGCATTGTTCGAAAACCCTATGACTGGAAAACTACCTTCTTATTTTCATATCGTCTCCATTATTATTTCACCGGTAATCGCAGTGTTTGCTTTAAGCCTTGCTGCATGGCTGACAAGTGCGGGAATCCTGCTGTATAATTTTTATACGATTCAACCTCTCACGAGCATCTGGACGGTGATTGCCTCGCCGTTAATAGCGGTGATTTCATTTCTGGGGTATCTTAAATTGCTTATGGGTCTGGTGCTGCCGACAGCAGCATCGATGCTGGATTTGATGATAAAACCTTTATCAATCTGGCTAATCTGGCTTGTAAAACATATAGCACAACTAGATGACTCACAAGTGCTTATAGGCCATATAATAATTTGGCTGATAGTTTTTTACTACTGCACCATTTTGTTTATAGCCTTTATTCATTTTAAGCGTCCTTTCGTGAAAAAAGCAGTTTCTGTACTGATGGTTTTGTCTATTATAATTTTCTTGGGTATTACAAAATGGCAAAGGACACACCGGGACGAGTTAATAATGACCTGTTTAGATGTCGGGCATGGGCAGGCGATGTTGGCTCAGCTGCCGGATGGTGCCAATATTTTGTTCGATGCAGGCTCACTGTACAAGAGCGATGTCGGCAGGCGGATTGTAGCACCTTTTCTGGACTACAGCGGAATAAATAGAATCGATTCTATTATCATAAGCCATAACGATGTAGACCACATCAATGGAATACCTGAGATTGTTGAGCACTGCGATGTCAACGGTGTTTATGCCAATGATACTTTTTTTACGGATATGAAGATAGACCCAAATGGCACGGCGAAGTTTCTTGAAACCTTATTGAAGAAAAATGATTTTAAGATAAAGGGCTTAGAAGATTTAAATCTAAATAGTGCCGCTAAAATAAAAATACTTTGGCCAAGCAAAAAAGCAACTTATTATGAGCAATTAAGTGACAATGACAAATCGCAGGTTTTATTAGTTGAAGAGGCAAGTAAAAAAATCCTGCTGTGCTCTGATATTGAGAAATTTGCACAGGCAGAACTTCTTAGGCTTTACCTCGACCTTATGGCCGATGTGGTTGTTGTTCCGCATCACGGCTCAAGAAAAACTACCGAACAGCATTTTCTCGAAAATCTCAATGCGGGTATTTTGATAGTCAGCTGCGGCCAAAGGGACTATGAAAGACAGCGGACAACAAGGGCAGAAAACAAAGCAAAGTCATTCTATACGGCCAGAGACGGAGCTATTACTATTTGCATCAAGAAGGATGGCACAGTAAAAACCACTGTGTTTGTAAAGCAAGAATGAAAAAAATGGCCTTTACATAGTAAAGGCCATTTTTTTTCGACGTGTTAACAGAGGTTGTTACCTCATATGAACAACGATTTCAACCCTCCGGTTTTTTGCTTTACCGCTGGCGGTGGCATTTGAGGCGACAGGCTGACTCTCTCCACGGCCTATTGCCTGAATATTGCTTTGAGGAATTCCGCGTTCGACCAGGTATCTGACCACAACATTAGCACGCTCAGTAGAAAGCTGCATGTTATCTTTCCACGGAGATTTCTTGATGGGGTCTGAGTCGGTATGGCCTATAACATCTATCTGCCGGCCAGAGTACTTACTCTGCAATACTGATGTGATATGATCAAGCTCGGTGCTGATGCTTTTTTTCAGAGTGGCTTTTCCCGGATCAAAAAGTATTTTATCCGAGACGGTTACCGTAACTGTTCCAGCCTGAGAGTTAAGTGCGACGTCGTAGCCTTCTCCAAAACCGCTGGCTTGAGCCGCGGTTTGCTTGCGGTCGGCAATTTGTTTCTGGAGCTCTTCTATTGTCTGCCGGCTCTGTGAAACCTGCTCATTGAGCTGGCCTTTCTCTGCCTTTTCGCGTTCGAGCAGGCCCTTTAGATTTTCGTGCTCCACGTTCATGGCATTGTACTTTTTCTTCCAATCAGTGCAGCTGGGGAGAAACACAGCTGATGCAAGACAAGTTAGCAGGATGATTGCTTTTTTGTTGACAGTTCGCATTTCAGTATCTCCTTTACATCAAAATTTAAATTTTTCCATAAATTCCAGTTTTTAATAATAAAACATTGCATTTAAGTAGTCAAGTATTCTATCGTGTAAAATCATAACAGTAAATATACCCAAAGACAAGAAGGGACCATAAGGAATTTGTCGAGTTTTTTTAAAAAATGTTCTCAGGCCTGCCCATGCCAGACCGAAAAATGGTGCGATAAAGAATGCCACAACGACTAAACTTGCGCCTATTACCGCTCCTGCAGCACCTAATAAATGCACATCGCCAAGCCCCATTGCCTCTTTTCCAAAACCCAAAGTACCTAAAATGCGGGCGAACCAGACTACACCACAGCCTACAAAATAGCCCCACAGACTGCCCAGAAGTCCTGCAATTACAGGCTGTTGTGAAAAATTTAGCCACCAGATGTGTATCGAGGGGCTTTTTTGGCTGAGCCAGCAGGCAGCCAGTGAACAGATGATAATAGGCGACAAGAAGATGATTTCCCTGCAAACCTCCAGACGGTGGTCAAACCGCTGCTCTGTTAACTCTTCCGATTTTTGAGGGAAATCCTGAGGGTCTTCGGATTCGTAACTTCTTTTAATCAGGCCGGTTACCAACAGGCCCCAGGATATTGCCAGTCCTATCGCAGCTCCTGCGGCCAAGGATGCGGTTTTGGCTGAGGCACTTGGCAAAAGGGCATAGCTGCGAATTACAGCGGGGTCAATTATATAAACGCCGAGCGCCGAGCCAATTAAACCTGCTGCGGTAGCAAACCAGCAAATTGAGAGTGGAATGACCCACAACTTCAGGTCAATAGCCGAAGCGGCAGTTAGAGTGGCTAATAAAATGGTAGAAGTAAGATATATATACCAGCCGCCCTGCAAAAACGTTCCGACGCCGGCTCGCAAATCGGTATAAAAGAGCAAAAAAAACAGGCTGACGAAAACCAAGCCAGTCAATAGTTCAATGACAAAATAACGCGGTGAGATTGGGGCTTTGCAATACCGACACTTAGCGCCCAACAGCAGCCATGAGACCAACGGTATGTTATCATAAAAGCGAATACCCCTGCCGCACGCAGGACAAGCCGAAGGCGGTTTTATCAGGGATTCATCGCGAGGCAGGCGATAAATGACAACGTTTAGGAAGCTGCCTACACAACAGCCAAACACAAAAACAAAGACAAAACAAATCCAATCCGGTACTGCCACAACGCCTCCTTTGCGTTAGAGTCAGAAGCTAAATCATTTCTTTTTGTTTCTTTTAACCGCTCCAGCTACTCTCATAGGCAAGCCGAACAGACGAATAAACCCAGTCGCATCCGTAGACTGGTATTCAGCGCCCATTTTGAAGCTTGCCAAGTCGGCCCGATACAGACTGTTCGGGCTTTTTACTCCGGCCGGTGTACATTGTCCCTTGAATAGTTTCATCCAGACCTCGCCGGTGACATTTTGCTGAGTAACATTGACGAATGCATCAAGAGCCTCACGGAGAGGCGAAAACCACTGGCCGTAATAAACCAGTTCAGCGTATTTCAAGGCGAGCTGCTGTTTGTAGTGCATAGTTTCTCTATCAAGCGTGAGACTCTCGATGGTTTTGTGGGCTGTGACGAGAATCATACCGCCCGGCGTTTCATACACGCCGCGCGACTTCATACCGACGAGGCGATTTTCGACTATATCAACCTGACCGATACCGTGTTTGCCGCCAAGGCGGTTCAACTGTTCAATCAGTTTTACGCCGTTTGTCTTTTTGCCGTTAAGTTTTGTCGGGACGCCTTTATCGAAGCCAACCTTGATGTAATCGGGCTTGTCAGGGGTTTTCGAGACTGGCCGGGAAATAACAAACAGGTTGTCTTTCGGCTCGTTGGCTGGGTCTTCAAGGTCAGCCCCTTCGTGGCTGATGTGCCAGAGGTTGCGGTCGCGTGAGTAGATTTTCTTTTTGCTCTGGTCGATGGGAATTTTATGCTTCTTTGCATAATCGACCGCCGCTTCCCGGCTGGTCAGTGTAAAGTTCGGGTCTTTCCACGGAGCTATAATTTTCAAGGATGGGTCGAGAGCCATATATGTCAGCTCAAAGCGCACCTGGTCGTTCCCTTTGCCGGTTGCACCGTGAGCGACTGCTGTAGCACCCTCGGCGTGGGCAACTTCAACCTGATGCTTTGCGATTAGTGGCCGGGCGATACTTGTTCCGAGCAGGTAACCACCCTCATATACCGCACCGGATTTTAACATCGGCCAGAGATAATCTTCGACAAATTCTTTTCGCAGGTCTTTGACTATGCATTTAACAGCTCCAGACTTGAGGGCCTTTTGTTTTATCTCGGTTAGTTCATCGCCTTGTCCAAGCTCGGCTGCAAAGGCTATCACATCATAGCCGTAGGTCTCTTTAAGCCAGGGTAAAATGACGCTGGTATCCAACCCGCCACTGTACGCCAAAACAACTTTTTCTCTCTTTGCCATCTTTTTAACCTTAGAAATTACTCGTTTCTGCCAGGAATTATATCGACTATTATCAAAAGAGGCAATTAGAAATGGTTTTTCTCATAAGTTTTGGGTCGGCGTCTTTGCTTGTGAAGAGTTTGAACTGGGCGGCGGCCTGGTTGATGAACATCGTCAGTCCGTCAATCGTTTTTGCTTTTTTTTCTTCGGCTTGTTTCAAAAGCAAAGTCTGCGGAGGATTATAGACAGTATCAAAGACCACCATATCCTTTTTCAGATATTCCCGCGGTATGGGCGTTTCTTCAATGTTCGGATGCATTCCGATACTAGTACAGTTTATTAGCAATTTCGCATCTAAATTTTGCAAATCGTCCAAAGGCGCAAATTCACAGCCGAATTCGGCCGCGAGCTTTTCGCCCCTTTCGACGGTGCGGTTGTAAATAGTGACTTTTGCGCCCGCCTGACTTAGGCCTGCCACTATGGCCTTTGCTACACCGCCCGCCCCAATAACAGCCGCCGGCAAATTCTTCAAATTGGCTTTGGAGCCGAGCGTAGAAGTAATTGCGTCCAGTGCTGACATATAATCGGTGTTATATGCGCGCAAACTGCCATCGGCACCAATGATAATGGTGTTGACGGCGCCGATTTTCCCGGCTAAAGGCTCGATGAAACCGTGGTTTTCTTTGACGAAGTTCAGAGCATTTTCCTTGTGCGGAATCGTTACGCTAAAGCCTCGGAATGCGAGCCAACTTTTGGTTATAACGTGGCGTAAAAAGCAGTCAAACTCCTCTTTGTCGCCTTCGACGAGCAAAGGCAGATACAAATTATTCTCGCCTGTATCGGCAAAACATGCATTATGCACAGCGGGGCTTATCGAATGAGCAATAGGTGTGCCGATTACGCCGTAAAGTTTGGTGTTGGCATTTATGGAATCCCAGCGATAAATTGTTTTGAGCTGCTCAATAGTCATCTGGCCCGGTGCTGTTGCATTTTTCTCGTCTATACTTGCGAAGGTAATAAGAGAGTTTAACTTTTTTGCAATGATTCTGCTGATAAGGCTGGCTTCGCCCATACAAAAGACTATCGCAGAGCCGTTGGTTCTGTGCAGCAAATCAAAAGCTTCAAAACAGTCATTGATATGATTCGCCGTATAGACCAGTTTTGGAATTGCGGCTGGGTATAAAGTCTGAATATGACGATGAAGCTTTATAATTTCGGGGAATTTCGTTTCGAAATTGTGAGCAGACAAAATCAACCGGCCCTTTGGTGCCTGCGACAGTGCCCTGCGTATTCTTTCCTGATTTTCTGCAGAGAGGAAATTTTCGTATTCGAGGTCGATAAATTCGGCACCGGCTTTCAGAGCTTCGACAAGTATATTGATGCGCAGCTGTTCCGGATAGTCAATTGCACCGCCCTGCCGGACGTCACGACAGGTGACGATTATCGGCAGTGGTCGCGGGGCAGCGGTTTTGGCCTCGGTGATTAAATTTTTAACTAAATCAACGCTAATGTTTTCGAGGTAATCAGTTCGCAGTTCAAGCATCTCAGCGCCTGCGGCCTTGGCGGTTTTGATCAGCTGCTTCGCCTGGTTCAGATTTTTAGCGGCTATAGGAACGGCTAAATATGTCATTTTTCGTTCACGATTCATAATGTTGACGATATAATAGACTATGAAAAGGGATATTGCAACGACGGTTGTAAACTTAAGGGCAATTTGGAATAGGCGGTTTTTTCTTGCGTTTTTGACAGCTTTGGGTAGATTTTACAAATAAAATTATGATTGGAGATTCGGCAATGATAGGGAAAAAGATAAGGTTAGAGCGAATAATCGACCGCAATTCCGGTAAAACGGTGATTGTTCCAATGGACCACGGCGTTACGGTCGGGCCTATTGAGGGGCTGGAAGATATGCGAACTACGGTCTCTAAGATAGTGGCAGGCGGTGCAAACGCTATCCTGATGCACAAAGGGATGGTTCTCGCAGGCCACAGGGGCTCAGGCAAAGACATTGGGCTGGTTATCCATCTCTCCGGTGGAACATCGATGAGCCCCGACCCGAACGCAAAAGAGTTGATTTGCACTGTTGAGGAGGCGATTAAGCTGGGCGCCGATGCCGTGTCAGTGCATATAAACTTGGGCGCCGAGACAGACAAAGAGATGCTGGGGCAATTAGGCTTCGTAAGTGAAAGGTGTTTGCAGTGGCAGATGCCGCTTGTTGCGATGATGTACACCCGCGGACCGAAAATCAAAAATGAATTCGACGTCAATAACGTAAAGCACGCCGCCAGAGTCGGGGCAGAACTGGGTGCCGATATTGTCAAAGTGCCTTACACAGGCAGTGTTAAAAGTTTCACTGAGGTAGTGCAGGGCTGTCCCGTGCCGGTGGTGATTGCCGGCGGGCCGAAGATGGAAAGTGATAAGGATATTTTCGAAATGGTTGACGACGCCTTGAAAGCGGGCGCTGCGGGTTTGTCTATCGGTCGAAACGCATTCCAGCACAAAGACCCGGAAAAAATAGTTGGTGTCCTTTGTAAAATGGTTCACAAAGGTATCAGCGTCAAAGAAGCAATCAAAATGCTTCGAGGCTAAAAACACCCAGCCGATAAGGAATTAGCTGAATGAAAAAATTGTGGGTAAATGTTGTTCCATATAAAAAGGACCTTGCTATAGCTGCGCTTGAGAGCGGTGCTGAGGCGGTGGTTTTGCCGGACGGCAAAAGTGCGACTGTTCGCCAGTTCGGCAAAATCAAAACGGTCGAGAAAAATGGCGATATAAAGAGCGGCGTTGATGTTGAGTTTATCGATATAGCCGGCAAGGCAGGTGAGGATAAAGCTGCGGCTGTACCGGAAAATAAAATCGTTGTGCTGCGAATGCTGGACTGGACGATTATCCCGATTGAGAATCTGCTGGCCCGGCGCGGCAGAAATATTATGGTGCAGGTGAAAAACAGCGAGCAGGCCAAACTTATGACCGAAATCCTCGAAAAAGGGGTCGATGGCGTCGTTCTAAATACGGCCGATGTAAATGAAATAAAAAAGACCGCTGAAATTATAAGCGGTATCAGTGAGAAAGTAACACTGGTTGAAGCGACAATAACAAACATCAAACAATTAGGGATGGGCGACCGGGCCTGCCTCGATACCTGCACGCAAATGGGACTGGGTGAGGGTATGCTAATTGGCAATACGGCTTCGGGTTTCTTTTTAGTACATTCTGAATCCATCGACAATCCCTATGTGGCATCTCGGCCGTTCCGGGTCAATGCCGGTGCGGTGCACGCATATATCTTATCGCCGGGCGGTAAAACCAGGTATCTGGCTGATTTGAAAGCCGGTGACGACGTGTTGCTGATAGATTTTCAGGGCAAAAGCCAGACGGCATATCTGGGCAGGAACAAGATTGAAAAAAGACCTATGATGCTTATTGAAGCTGAGGCCGAAGGTCAGCCGATAAGTCTTGTTATGCAAAATGCCGAGACGATTCGATTAGTCAGCCCGGATGGGAAAGCAATTTCGGTTACGAGCTTAAAAGCAGGTGACAAAGTGCTCGGCCATATTGAGAAAGCCGGCAGGCACTTCGGTATGCAAGTGGACGAAACACTAATAGAAAGGTAGCTATGAACTTGACCGGCGACATATTCGCTATATTGCTGGCGGTTTGCTGTGGAGCTGTCATTGGTCTCGAACGTCAGATCAAGCGTAAACCCGCCGGTCTGCGCACAAACGTCCTTATATGTCTCGGGGCCGCGGTCTTTACTATAATCTCAGGAAGAATGGCCGGCGATAAGGATTCCATCACAAGAATCGCGGCCCAAATCGTGACCGGCGTCGGCTTTCTCGGAGCAGGTGCCGTTATTCAGGACAGGGGCGGCATCCACGGCCTGACCACTGCCGCAACAATCTGGCTGGTGGCAAGTATCGGAATGGCTTGCGGCGCAAAATTGTATCAGCTGGCTGGCGTATCAACTCTCATTGCGATTGTTGTTTTGGTCGGTCTTGGGAATCTGGAAAAAATCTTTGGTTCTGGGAAAAAACACGAACCGTAAACATATACCTTTCTTTTATTCAACTATCTCGGACGGCTGTAAGGATTGCTGCAAACGCTAAAGCTGCAGTTTCGACACGAAGGATGGTATTTGTAAGTCGGACTGATTTTGCTCCGCAACTCTCTAAAAGGGTTTTTTCGCCTTCTGTTATTCCTCCTTCGGGGCCAATGAATGCTATTACGTCATTTGTGCCGAGGTGCTTCGTAACTAAGGCGGTGGATTTTTCTTCCAAACAACCGACCAAAATTTCCGCCTTGTTGTACTTTTTCTTCAGGGCTGGAATAACCTCACTCAAAGTCGCAGGCGCATCAATTTGCGGCAGGAAGATTCGCCGGCACTGCTTGGCTGCTGCGATTGCGATATTTTGCCATCGCTCAACAATTTTGGGATTCTTTGGCTGTTTTATAGTCCGCTCGAAGATTACAGGGATGATGCGGTCAATTCCAAGCTCTGTGCATTTTTCGAGCAGCCAGTCAAAACGTTCACCTTTAGGGAAGCTTACTGCTATTATGACTTCAGGCCTGTTGGGCTTTTCTGTTTTTTCGAGGTCAACAATTTTTAACAATACAGATTTGCTTGCTGCCTTTTCGACGGAAGCTGTCGCTAAAGTTCCTGCCCCGTCGAAAAGCTCGACTTTATCGCCCGTCTTCAGTCTGCACACGTTGAACAGATGATGTGCTTGGCCGCCGGCAAGCTCAATGACCGGTCCTTTCAGAGACTCACAGTAAAATCGATTCAAATGCATAGTTGTAACGTATAGTTGTTTTTATTATCTTGCAGACAGTCATAGGATAACCTTAAAGATGTTCTTATTCAAGAATATGATTTGCTGCAATTTTAATAAAGGAAAAGGCCGATTCGTTTGACGAATCGGCCTTTATAAGTTCTGGTTGATATATGCCTTTGTTTTTACTTTGAGCGTTTTCTTAACAATGCAACTCCGCCGAGAGCAAGAAGAACAACGGAAATCGGCTCCGGAACCGAGACACCTGTCAACTGGACATTGTCCTGCCAGTAGTCGCCGTTTAAATCATTCTCGTTTAAGTCGTTTAGGCGAAATTGGACGGATGGCTGACAGTTTATAGCACCCAACGACGACAAATCGTAGCTAAACTCATGCCAGGCGTCATCCCTGGTAATCGCGTAGTTGTCTACAATATTAATCCAATCGCCGGCGCCAACCGCATAATCCAAATCAAAACTTACAGGCCCTTTCTTGTTGCCGGTGTTATCCGACTTATAATCCCAGCGGATTGACATGTCATACCACAGAGTGGCGTCGATTGTAATAATGACGTAAGCATCATCAGCGCTGCCGGATACATCATTCCAATGAAGGGCCTGCCCTGCAATACCATTGCCGCCGTCGGCGTCATAATCAGCGCCTCCAGCGGTCATAACGCCAGAACCATCCTGAGGAACAAGTGTATAATTTGTGGAGTCCGGACCAAAATCCCAGTTTGCTATAACCCAATTTGCGTTAGCTGCACTACCCAGAGCCAGTAAAAAAACGATGCCCAATAAAACAATTAATCTCTTCATCCCTACTTCTCCTTCTTCTGTGGCTAATGATAGCCTATTTAGATGTCTACAAACCCCTCCCCTGCAAATGTCATCATACCAAAATTATTTTGTGAAAGTCAAGGGAAATGCGTAAAATATTGAGGTTTTGCCTGATTTTCCCCTTTTTTATGGGTTTTTCGGCTTTTAACGGCCTAATTCTAATCGGCAACCTCCGGCTTACAAAATCTCAGTTATGCGCAAGGAATTTCTGATATTGTTTAGTTGCCTACTTCATAGACCGCCTCGTTGAGTGCGCTCCATTTTAGTGTGCTGCCTGTGTAAGCGCGGGCCTTTAGAGTGGCGCTTTTATTAATATTGAAACCACCCGTATACTCAATCGCACTGGGCGAGATAGTCGGGTCGGCGGTACTACCGCCGCTTGCGGCCTCTAACTCGGTGCATATCAGAAAATCTGTACTGGTTTTAGAATTATTCAGGCCGTGAATGGCCAGGAGATTGCTACCAGAATGCAGTTCGTTTATGTGGTCTGAAATGTTATAAGAATTCCATGCAGAGGTTGCCTCGGGCGACGACGTTCCAGCAGAGTCCCACACAGGCGTGCCGGTGAAATTGACCCGTTCTACCTCTGTCCCATTTAGGTAGACAATGAAACCATCGTCGTATCGCATACGCAGCGTAAGTGAAGTGATATGACTGATATCACAGGCATCTACGTTGAATGGGATGCGGATATAACAGGTCGTGTTGACGCTGTACATGACCGTATTGACGTCGATACCAATGTAGGGGTCGTAGCTTGATTCTCTTTCGTATCCGACGCCGCTGGTGCCGCTTGTCCAGTTTGCATCGTTGTATGGCTCACTGCCGCCCTGCCAGGTTGTGCCGATATCTCCGGTCGGAACCCGTGCCTTTTTGGCTGCGCCATCTGAAACCAGTAAGATTGTATCCGGCGGAACAACTTCGCCCGGAACTCTCGGGTCGTTGCCGTCTAATGTATAATAAATGGTAGCCGTGCTGCACGAGTCTGTAATGGTTAATGTGTCACTGGTTGAGACGTTACCGCCATGCTGGTAAGAGCCGTTGACGTAGAAAACAGGGGCATCGAGGGCTGGATAAAGGTTCTTGCTGCGCAGAAGTTTGATAAGAGCATAAGAATTAGCGGTGTTGTTGATTGCGGGGATATAATTATTTATTACGTTGTCGCGTTCCAAAATCCAGGAATCTTCACGGGTGAAGTAATAGTTAGGCCAAGGACCATGCGGAGGCGCCGGGTAAAAAAGGTCGTCCGGATTATTCGGGTTGCTGGGTATATCAATAGAGCTTCCGTACGGGGTTTTCATCCGGGTATCGCCCCAGCGAGCAGACTCGGCGACGATAGCCTTGTCTATCTTATTGGCAACTTCGAGGTAGCGGTTCTGCGAGTTGGTGATATTAAGTGCTCCATCGTTAAAGCAATGTTTCTGGAAGCGGTCGGCAAAAAGAAGCTGGAATTCCGTACTGGTGCGCATTTTCTGGAAAAGAGCGCCGACTCCG